>Ga0307373_10000365_pt1 | contig 85755 bp, 77 predicted proteins | sample OX2MG_FD_202534 | JGI IMG/M metagenome (GOLD analysis project Ga0307373, IMG submission 202534) | Soil microbial communities from Risofladan, Vaasa, Finland - OX-2 | ecosystem: Environmental > Terrestrial > Soil > Coastal area > Acid sulfate soil | place: Finland: Risofladan, Vaasa | collected...
CCGGTAAAAGGCTTCGAACTACCCGCCAGTTCTCCTCCAAGGCATTTTCCATGCCGACCAGTGTACGATAAGCCCCGGAACCATACAACCATTAAGTTAGCGCTTATGGGGCGGAGCCCTCCCCTACGAAAAGCCTTGCTTTCAATCACCCAATCGCAATTCACTCAATCACCCAATTTTTAAACACCCCTCACCCGGTCGCTTGCGCGCCCACCCTCTCCCCATGGTAGAGGGCTTCAATTTTTTTTGCGGATACCCGGTGTGGCACGGATGAATCCGTGCCCTTTCCCACGCTGCCTCCGGACCGCCTACCTTTCGGCACAACATGCAGCTTTCGGAGACAGCCGCAAGGTGATAGGATTTGTGACCGACAAGGAGGGGGTGCCATGCTTTCACGACGCGAGTTCCTTCAGGCCCAGATGGCCGGGATGGCCATTATCATTTGCAAACCACTGCGGATGACGGGTGGCCAGGCCACCAGCCCGTCGAGGCCATTGCCCTGGACGCATTACGTCCGCATCTCGGGGCATTCGCTGAAGCTCGACAACGTTGACCAGATTATTCAGGACGTGGAGGACACCCACGTCTTCGGCATCGAGACGGACAATGACGTGGAAGGGCGGTACGAGAGCTTTCTTGACCCCACGGAAAAGCTGAAGGCGATCAAGGCGGTGGCTGAGAGGGCGCACGCCATCGGGAATTACGCCTTTGTCTACGTGGCCGGGTTCGAATGCATCACCGGCAATGCCGCGAAGATGAAGCACTCCCTCTACAAGGACCATCCCGACTGGCTGCAGAGGAAGATCACAGGCGAACCGGCGATGTTTGGCGGCGGGGTGGCGTTCTGGGTTGCGCACGGAGACGAAGACGTTTGGGTCACTCCTTTTGTCCCCGAGTGGCGCAGGATTTATATGGAACGCGTTCGGCAGATTGCCGCCACCGGCATCGACGGCATCTACGTGGACATTCCCTACTGGATGACGCACTTCAAGGGCTGGGAAACAAGCTGGACGAGTTTTGACAAGTATACCGTGGCGGAGTTCAAGCGCCAGACGGGAATCGACGCCATGACCCAGCTGAAGCTGGGTGACTTCTCCGACGCCAATTTCCGCCGCTGGGTTGATTTCCGCATCGCCGCGATCACCGACTTTATGAAGGAAGTCGGCGAGAACATGAAATCCGTCAACCCGAAGTCCGTGACCATCGCGGAAATCTATCCCGGCATTGAGTTCTGGGCGCCGCGGTTTGGCTCGGACGTCTATCAACTCTACGACGTGATCGACCTCGTCGCGCACGAATACAACTGGGAAGGCGCAGGTTTCCGCGCGTCTGACAAGACGGCGGTTGAATGGCTGCACTGGATGATCGGCATGTACAGCTTCCGCGCCTTTGCCGGCGAAAAGCCCACCTGGATGCTGAGCTATTCCTGGGACGGCGCGAAAGGCATCAGCCCCGGCGAGGAGATGCAGAACCTGTTTGCCTCGCAACTGATGGCCGGAACCAACTGCTGGGACGTGAAGGGCCACGTGATGTCCGGCTCAAACGACATCGCCATGCGGAAGAAGATTTTTGCCTGGATCGAGCAGCACGACCAGACGTTCTACAACACCCGGACGCCCATTCACCCGCTGGGCGTCTACTTCTCGGCGCGCACCCGGGATTACTTTTGTGAAGAGTTTCTGGATTCCTACATGGGACTGATGGGCCTGTTGATGCATTCCCACCGCGAGTTCCAGATTGTGACGCCGCGAACGCTGGGGGATTTCCACGGGCCGGCGCTCGCCCTGCCGGATGCACGCTGCCTGAGCGCCACAGAGCTTGCCGCCCTGGAGTCTTATGCGAAGTCCGGAGGGAGCCTGATTGTCACCGGACTGTCCGGGCATTGCGACGAGACAGGCGCGGCGCTCCCGTCAAACCACTTGCATCAGATGCTCGGAATCGGGAATGCGGAGCAAAAATCAAGGAGCGAGGCCAGCCCCAGGTATGCCTACCTTCCGGAGTGCCCCGGCAAAGCCTACTGGAAGGCCCTGAACGCGGAATTCAACCAGGCGAACACTCGCGGGGAGGCGAAGGGGCAAACGTTCCAATCGCTCAGGCAGGAATTCGATAAAGACGTTGTCGAACCACTCCAACTCAAGCCCGCGGTGGAGGTGGTGGCTTCTCCCTTCGTTGTCGGCCAGACGGCGCGGGTTGATGGCAAACTCCACGTCTTCCTGGCTAACTTCAAAGGGCTCGAGGCGAAGAAGATTTCGAAACAGATCCCGGAACGGAACGTCGAAATCACCTTCCCGGAAAGCGCGGGAAGCAGGGTCTATGTGTTGCCGTTCCTGGGGCAAGTCCGCGAACTTCCTGTTGAACACAGAGCCGGGCGGATTCGCGCGGTTGTTCCCGAAATCGACAAGGGCGCCGTGGCCTGGGTTGAATGAGGGCCCTGGCGGGCGGCGGCCACGATAAAAGCTCACTTAAGTAGGCTAGTATAATGAATACCGCCCCAAATGGGACGTATGGGATTTTCAGGCACTTTTTACGAAAATATAAGTGATTGTTATAAAATGACTTATTAAATTATGATGTGCTCTAAAAAGCGTTTTTCAAAAATGTGTCCGATTATGACACAGCGCGTAAAAAATACATTCCGATAGATTATTTCGCAAAATGTAGCCGCTGAGGGTTAAAAATTCTCGATGATGTCGGTCACCAGGGTGTGGGCGAAATCGCGCGACAGGCGGTTGAGCGCGGGCTCGCTCTCCTCAAACAGCGCGGGTGCGTACTGGCTCACCTGGTACTGCTCGCGGAAGAGGTAATGAGGGTTGGAGAACACCACCTTTTTGGTGTGGAGGTCGATCAGTTCGACGTCGGCCGTCACCTGGATCTGGAAGCTGGTGGCGCGGCCGGTGGTGGGGTCATAGGTGAGGACGCCGGAGCGCACGGAGATGATGGTTCCCTTCAGTTCGGCGTCGGCGCCTGCGGGGTCGGGCGTGACGCGGAAGCGGGTGCGGTCAATAAACTCGCGGGTGACGGCGGCGGCCACCTTCTGCTCAATCCGAAAGTGGGTGCTCTTGTTGGTGAACACCGGGATGGCGATGGTCTTGATGTCGGGCGGCAGGCGCGATGCGGTTCCGGCCACCTGGTAACCACAGGCGACCGCCAGCAGAACGGAGCAGGCCGCAAGCGCGGCGGCCGTGGCGCGGGAGAGATGTTTCATTTCAGCAGGTGGAGCGGCTGGCGCAGGCGATGCAGCCCTTCCGCGATCTGCACGGCGTTGATAGCCGCAAGCCGCAGGTTGTCCGCGACGGCCCAGAGCCAGATGCCGGCGGGATGCCCGTCATCGGGCTGGATGGCGTCCACCAGGATTTCATTCGAGCCTGCGGTCTCCGCCTGGGTGGGCGCCTTCTCAGAAGTCCGGCGGATGGCGATGGGCGCGCCGTCGAGCGCCATCACCAGGTCAGAAGGCGGGACGCGTTCACTGGTTTCAGCGTAGAGCGAAACGGCAGTGGAGTAAAACACGGGAACCTGGAGCAGGCGCACGGCGGGCGTCGGCGCGTGTTCGCCGAGGTAAGCGGCGAGTTCGTTGCGCACACGCGACTCCAGCGCGTCGGCCTTTTCGTAGCCGGCTCCCAGGCGCGGCAGCAAATTGAAGGCAATCTGGGCGCCGAACGCCTCGCGCGGAACCTTCTGGAAGCTGAGCAGGTTGACCGTCTGCTTCTGGAGTTCGTCGATGGCGCGCGGCCCCAATTCAGAAGCCGGGCTGAAGATCTGCGCCACCGCGCTGCGCACCTGGAACCGCGCGGCCAATCGCGACACCAGGGCGCTGATCATCAGGGTCGCTGCGTGCGGCGCGGCAATGATGCGGAGCCCCTTGGGCGCGCCCGAATCCTGGGCGGCGGCTGAAGGTCCGTCGAGGAAAGGAGCCCGCAGGGAAGCGGTTGCCGGCTGCGAAACGCTGGAGCAGAGGTCGATGACCGCTCGCCCGGCTTTCGGCCCGTGACGCTCGCGCCCGGCCCGCTCAATCCATGAAGCCAGGCCCTGGTGTGGCGCCGCGATAAAGGCGAAGTCGAAGCTCGCGGGAATCTCGTCCTGGTAGTTCCTGGCGGCCCTGGGCCCCCGGCTGAGGTCCACAATCGGCAGATCGGGTTCGCCGGTTTCTCCCGCGACGGTGATCAGCTCGGCGACGGGGAAATTACGCTCCTCAAGGACAGCCAGGAGTTCCTTGCCCGGCAGCGATGACGCGCCAATGACGGCCACATGGTAACCGGCGTTCTTCATCGGGCCTTCACCTCTGCGGGCACAGGAGGATTGGGTGGACGTTGCCTTCCGGGTATCTCATGGATAGGGCCGGAGAGCGCGTAGGTGAGAGCCAGCACCAGAAGGACGGGTTCCGAGTAGAACAGAATGGCCCAGATGACGAGGCCAATGAAGATGATGGTGACGTAAGGACGCCGCCGGCCAAGATCCAGCGCCTTGAAGCTGTAGTAGCGCACCCGGCTGACCATCAGGAAGGCCAGGGACAGCGCCACCAGCAACCACACCACCGCAAACGGCCAGTAGGTGAGCGGCACTTTCTCCCAATGCACGACGGCGATAATCACGCCCGCAGCGGCCGGAATGGGCAGCCCGACAAAAAAGCGGCGATCGACTCCCGGCATCACAGAATCAATATTAAAGCGCGCCAGGCGCGCCGCCCCGCAGATGAGGTAAGCGAACGTAATGATCCACCCCACGGCCCGCAGGTGGTGGGTCAACGGAATCTGCAAAGCGTCGATGGCCGGCCGCACTCCCCAGGAGTAGGCGAGGATGCCGGGAGCCAGGCCAAAGGTGATGACGTCGGCCAGCGAATCGAACTCGCGGCCGAAGTTTGAAGTGGCGTTGGTGAGGCGGGCGATGCGGCCGTCCAGGCCGTCGAACAGTATGGCGAGGCCGATGGCCATTGCAGCATTGTCAAAAGAATTGCTGGAAAGCGCGGCGGCGGCCCCGGCGGCCATCAACTGCGCTCCCTGCAGGGTGCTCAGGATGGCATAATACCCGCAGATCAGTGTCCCGACAGTGAACAGGCTGGGCAGGATGTACATACCCCGCCGCAGCCGGTGATTATGGACGGCCGTTTCCGTTTCTTCCTTTACTTTAAGATGAACTTGCCCGTCTGGTTCCAATGATGGTGCTCCCGGCTTTCACATGCTCGCCGACTTTCACGGAAAGGGTCACCTCAGGTGAGACCAGAACATCCACCCGCGACCCGAACTTGATCATCCCCACCCGCTCCCCGCGCTCCACGCGGTCGCCGACGTTTTTCCAGAAGACAATCCGCCGGGCCAGGACGCCCGCAATCTGGCGGACAACAACCTCGCCGTCCTCACTTTTCAGGGTGAAGGTGTTGCACTCATTTTCAACCGAGGCGCGCGGCTCCGACGCCATGTGAAACGATCCTTTGCGGTAGACCACGCCCTGGATGCTTCCTGCGACGGGCGAGCGATTCACATGAACATTGAGAGGCGACATAAAAATGCTGATTCGCTGGCGGGGACGGCCAGCTTCCTCCTCCGCACGAATCTCCACCACGCGTCCGTCCGCTGGAGAAACAAGCACCCCGGGGCCGGACGGAACCGACCGTTCCGGGTCGCGGAAGAAATTCAGGACAAACAGCGCGAGGATTAAAAAGAACGCGGCAGCAAGAAAGAAAAACCTGCCCGGCCAGAATAACCCAAAACCCAGCAGCCCCCCTGCGATCAAAATCAGCGGCAGGCCATACCAATACCCGTCTTTCACCATAATCGTTGGGTGCGCGGCACCGCCCCGAACAAGCATCGTCCAGCCGGAGCCGGCAACCCGCCGCAACTGAGTAGACAACCCCCCTTCCCTCAAACCAGCGCTTCACTCGCGAGGGAGGGATTCAAGCCTCTTGCCTGGGCGCCTGGCTAAGCAGCCGACCTGCCGCCCTTTAAGACTTCGGTCATCTGGTCCTTCAGCCGAAGTTTAAGCTTCTTCAACCTGACTTCCTCAATCTTTTCCTCATCCGTCAGGTAAGACTTCGCTTCCAGGCGGTCCAACTCGGCCGCGTACCGGACATGCTCCTCGTAAAGCCGCCGATACTCCTGATTGTTGGCCATCGAATTATGCCGGATGGCCTCGGTAGGGGTGCTCACGGGTGTGCCACCTCCACTAAATTATTTTACTCCCGTCAGGCTAACACACACGCATAACGCGTTCAAGCTGGAAAGATGGCCAACTGCTTTGAACTGGCATTCAGTGAAAGGCAGGGGGGCGGCCGGGAAGCCCGGATGGACCCGAACCCGGCAGGGAAAAAGAAAACCCGGCCAGGCGGCCGGGTTTTCTTTCGATAACCGGAACTGCTATTTTTACGTTAAGGAAAAAAAGCGGCGAGGAAATAATTGCCGCCGGAGTCGTTACTTACTGGCCCTTCTTGGCACCCTTCTTCGCACCCTTCTTCTTGGCGTGCTTCGTGTGCTTCTTGGAATGGGTGGTTGTTGCCTTCTTGCTGTGCTTCTTCGCAGCAAAAGCCGGCATCGACAGAGTCGTGGCCATCGCGATAGCTGCAATCAACGTGAAGAACTTCTTCATGGGTTCTAGAACCTCCGGTTAGGAATAACTACGGGAACGCCCCAGCAAGGCATATTCCAAAAATAAACCGCCAGCTAGAGTTTACGAGATAACTCCTGCCGTTACAGTTTGTTAAATTCTCAGGCGGGAATCTTGAAGGCGGAATTCAAAGCATCGATCTTCGGCTCGTTACACCATATGGTGCAGGGTTACACGGTTTCGGGTAGCAACTCCGGCATGAACCGGTGAGTTTCGAAACGAAAATCCACGTTTCGCAGGGAACCCTTCGAATTTCTACCTCCCCTGTCCGCCCCGCCGCAAGGCCCTCTTCAAGCGCCAGGCTCAACGATGTGATAAACAAGAACCAGGGCGTCTTCCTTGGGATGCTGATAATACTCTTTCCGGCGGGCCTGCAACACAAAGCCAAAGGAACGGTAAAGCTCCACCGCTGGCAGGTTTGATTCCCGGACCTCAAGAAACAGTCTGTGCACGCCTGCGCCGGCCAGTTTTCGACAGGCTTCCTGAAGCAGCTCCCTGGCAATGCCCTGGCGCCGGTGTGCCGGCGCAATCCCAAGGTTCCAAAGCTCCGCTTCCCCGTCCAGGCGATAGAAGGCAAGGAATCCCAGGACGTTCGGCAGCGGCGGGTCCTCTGGCTCAGCCACCAGGATCGTCCCCCTGGGTTCGGCGGCCAGTTGCTCATAATCGCGCGCCCGCCAGGTCCCCACTTCTTTGCAGGCCCTATGGATTTTCAGGACTCCGTTCAGGTCGTCCGATGAAAACAGCCTGATTTTTATTCCATCCGAGTGGTTGTGCATAGAGGAACCGGAGAGATTTGCGATTTTCGCGGGCAGAGAAAAGCGCCTGATTTTCTCAGTCATTTTCCCGTCTTTGCCGCCGGGGCCTGCCAGTTCATTTCAGCATCCGACCGCCGAATGTAACAGGCATCGAGCTCGTCAGACGAGGGTTTCCCGCCCTGTTCGTGGGCGCGAACAGCCACTCCGGCAATGGCTTCAAGGAGAGCCCCCGGCACCTCACTCCAGAGGAGATCCTGCGGCAGGCTTTCACGCAGGGACCGCGCCTTCTGGTCATGGCCTCGTGTGAGGACAGCGATTGTCCCCCCCCTGAACGTTCGGCACTGGCCGCCCAGGCTGAGGGCCTCCAACAGGGTCCGAAGGCGTTCAGGACGCACCAGTTGCCCCGGGCCAGTCGCCTCAAATCCGGCTTGAGTGCCCGCGGCATCGGCCGTTCTCCGGTAGAAACCGGCAAAAAACTCTCCCCGGCGCGCGTCAAGAACAGGAACGGCCCAGTCGGCCTCCGGATGAGCGTGCTCAACCATCGCCTCCAGCAGGTTGACTCCCTTGGCGGGACGTCGAAAAGCCCTGGCCCAGCCCTGCGCCGCCGCCAGCCCCACACGGATTCCGGTGAATGAGCCGGGCCCGTTCGACACCGCGTAAAGGTCGATGTCAGGAAAGCCCATCCCGGCCTCGGCAAGCGCGCGGTCCGCCATCTCAAACAGCGTCACGGCGTATCGCGAAGAAGGCTCAGTGTTTAAGGCGCTTGCCAGGCATTCTTCCTGATCATAAACCGCGACCCCGCCATATTCGCTCGTTGTGTCGATTGCCAGAAGTCGCATTTTCAATCATTATACCCGCCCCGGCCGCTCCGCATGCGCAATTCCTTCAATCCGCGCATGAAGGGCGGAGGGATGAAGGAACTTTCAGATGTCCCGGAGTTCTTCTTCGTTGAGTCCGAAATAGTGGCCGATTTCGTGCAGCAGGGTGTCACGAATCTGCTGCTCGATCTGTTTTTCGTTCGAGCAGATGGCCTCGATGTTCTTCTGGTACAGGAAGATATGATCCGGTGGATCAGCGGAGAAGACGCTCTTCAGGGTCCGCGGAACCCCCGAAAAAAGCCCCAGCAGCAGACCGCCGTCGGGTTCCCGTGGCGGAGAATCTTCAACGATAATGGCCAGGTTCGCCAGCCTGCTGCGAAACGGCTCGGGCAGGGTGTCGAGAACTTCGCCGACCAGTTGTTCGAAACGTTCACGCTCCACGGAATCATTTTACATGCCTGCGGGTTTCAAGCGTGCCTTCCTTGACACATCATGTCTGCTCACCGCAGTCTAAAGCCGGGGGGAAAGTCCGCCCGGTTATGTTAAAATAGCAGCTAATGCGGCCGACCCTTATTTTCCCAGTGCCATCCCATTCTGCCGAGGCAGCCCCCAAGTGGGAGCAGCTGTTTTAGGATCGCCCAAGATTTCTTATGCCAACACTCTCATTGAATCGGCCCGATCTCACGAAAATGATTGGGCGGATGGCCCAGGCCATGCAGCAGACGACGGAGCCGCCGGCCGGCGAAATCCCCGCTCCGCAGGACTCGCCGGACCTCCGCGCCCTGGCGGGTATCATGGACCACACCCTGCTGCGCCCGCAGGCAACTTCGGAAGAATTGGACCGGTTCTGCCGTGAGGCGGTTTCGCTGGGCGTTGGCGCCATTGCCATCCACCAGGTTTGGGTCCCATTGGCAGTCAGGATCCTGCGAGGGACCCGTATCAAGGTTGGAAGCGTTGTGGGCTTCCCTTTCGGCGCCACCCACTCCTCCGCCAAGCGCGCGGAAGCAGCAGCGTCCATCCGCGCGGGCGCCGCAGAGCTTGATATGGTGCTGAACGTTGGAGCGCTGCGCTCCGGAAACCTGGAAAGCGTTCAAAGCGATATCCGGGGAGTCGCAGACATCGCGCATGAGTCCGGCTGCATCCTAAAGGTGATTTTGGAGAATGCTTACCTCTCTGATGAGCAGAAGGTCACGGCCTGCCGGCTGGCCAGGCAGGCGGACGCAGATTACGTCAAAACCTCAACAGGATGGGGACCGTCTGGCGCAACAGAGGCTGATGTGCGGCTGATGCGCAAGGCCGTTGGAACATCAATGGGCGTCAAGGCTGCCGGGGGCATCCGGTCACTCCAGGATGCCGTGAGGATGCTGCAAGCCGGCGCGGACCGGCTGGGAACCAGCGCCTCGGCTGCCATTCTGGCGGAAGCCGCCCGCCGCGTGGGCTGATCCATGTCGCAAGTCGTGAAAACACCGGTACGCCCCCTCGGAGCAACTGAACTGCTGACGCTGCTGATGGAAGTGAGCGAGCAGATTACCTCCACGCTCGACCTGGAAGTGTTGATGGTCCGCATCGCCGAACTGGTGAAGCGCGTCATCAACTACAAGGTTTTCGCCATTCTGCTGCTGAACGAGAAGACGCAGGTGCTGAGAATCCGTTCCAGCGTCGGCCATCCCGAGGAGCGGGTTAGGGAATTTCGGATCAAAGTGGGAGAAGGCATTGTGGGGCGGGCGGCGCTGGAACGCCGGTCGATTCTGGTGAACGACGTCCAGAGCGAACCCTCCTACATCGAGTCGATGCCCTCCATCCGGTCTGAACTGGCGGTCCCGCTGATCCTGAAGAACCGGGTGATCGGCGTCGTCGACCTGGAAGTGGACACCCCCGGCTTCTTTACCGACCAGCACGTCAATCTGCTGGAACTCCTGGCCGGCCGCATGGCCATGGCCATTGAAAACGCCCGGCTCTACCGGCGCAGCCTTCGCCAGGCCCGGACGCTGCAACTGCTGAATGAAATCAGCCGCGAGCTGAGCTCGGTGCTGGTGCTCAGTGACCTGCTGCGCAAAGTGGGAACGCTGACCAAGCGCCTGGTGAACTATCACCGCTTCAGCATCATGCTGGCGGACGAACAGGCGAAGACCTTCAACTCCGTCCTGACTCTGCGGCAGGACGAGAGCCTGCCCGACAAGACGACGGTGCGTTTTGGCCAGGGCATCGTGGGCGCGGCCGCCCATTCACTCGAGCCGGTTGTGGCGCCCGACGTGAGCCGTGATCCGCGGTACATCCTGATCTATCCCGACACGAAATCTGAGATGACGGTCCCGCTGATCTACCACGGCCGCGTCATCGGCGTGGTGGACCTGGAGAGCCCTGTCCTGAATTATTTTACAGAGGAGCATGTCCGGATTTTTTCCACATTGGCGCCCCAGATCGCCATTGCCATTGAAAACGCCCGGCTCTATGAGCGGGTGCTGCGAAGCGAGGCGCGGCTTGACCGCGACTTGCAACGGGCGCAGGAAATCCAGATGCTCCTGATGCCCGGGACCTCGCCCAACGTCACGGGACTTGAGATCGATCTGCGCTTTCAGCCCGCGCGGCAACTGGGCGGCGACCTCTATGACTTTCTGAATTACGGCAAGGACCGCCACTTGCTGGCCGTCGGCGACGTCAGCGGCAAAGGAGCGCCGGCCGCTCTCTACGGGGCGCTGGCCGGAGGCATCCTGAGGAGCCTGGCTCCCCTGCGCCTGCCTGTTCCTGAACTGCTTCGCCGGCTGAATGCAACCCTGCTGGAACGCAGGGTTGAAGGCCACTTTATCACCCTGGTCTGTGCGGTGTGGGAACCCAAAAACATGACGCTGCGCCTGGCCAACGCCGGGATGCCGCTGCCCATCCTCATCCGGAACGGACGGTCGCGGCAGATTCAGGCCGAAGGAATTCCCCTGGGCCTGCTGGAACACACGGATTACCAGGAGGTTTCTCTTCAGCTGAAGAAGGGGGACCTGCTGGCTTTTTTCTCCGACGGCCTGGGTGAAGCCATGAATCCGGACCTTCAGGAGTTTGGGTCGCGCCATCTGGCAAACTTGTTGCGCGATAACGCCAGCCGTCCGCTGCGCGAGATTATTGATCTGCTGTTCAGTGAGATTGCGCGCTTTGAGCAGGGACGGCCTCAGCGCGATGACCAGACGCTGGTTCTGGCCCGCGTGCGCTGAGGCAGGCGCCGGGCCCGTGCAAACCCCGGCAGGATTGGAATCAAAAAGATCAATCACCATGGAACACTTCCAATACGTCGAAAACAAACTGCATTGCGAGGGCGCGTCGATGGCCGAACTGGCCGCCAGGTTCGGCACGCCCGCCTATGTCTACAGCCGCTCGGCGATTGAAGAAAACTTCAACCACATCCAGGGCCGTCTGGCCGGAATCCCCAACCAGATCTGCTATTCGGTGAAGGCCAATTCCAACCTGAAAATCCTGAACCTGCTGCGGCAGGCCGGCGCGGGCTTTGACATCGTTTCGCGGGGTGAACTGGCCCGGGCGCTCAAGGTGGGAGCCAGGCCGGACACGATTGTGTTCTCCGGAGTGGGAAAGGACGATACGGAAATCGACGCCGCGCTTGCCGCCGGCATCCTGATGTTCAACGTGGAATCGGCTGGAGAACTGGACGCCATCGCTCGGCGCGCGCGCCACCTGAAAAAGCAGGCCAACATCTCCATTCGCGTCAATCCCGACGTCGAGGCGGATACGCACCCTTACATCTCAACCGGACAGTTCATCCACAAGTTCGGCGTGCCCAAAGACCAGGCCGTGGACCTCTTCCGGCGCGCCGCTGCCGCCCCGGAGTTGAAGGTGCGCGGCATCGCCTGCCATATCGGATCGCAGATCCTCGATGTCGGTCCTTTCGTTCAGGCGCTCGAAGAAATTCTGGAGCTTGCGCGGGCGCTCGCGAACGAGGGAATCGATCTGGAATTTCTTGATCTCGGCGGAGGCTATGGCATTCGCTACGTGGACGAAAACCCGCTGGAAATGGACCGGCTGACCGCGGAACTGAAGAAGCGCCTGGCCGGAACGCCCTATCGCCTGATCATCGAGCCGGGGCGCGCCCTGGTGGGCAACGCCGGGGCGCTCTTAACCCGCGTTCTCTACCTCAAGGGCAACCAGCAAAAACATTTTGTGGTGGTTGACGCCGGCATGAACGATTTGATGCGTCCCACGCTCTACGGATCATTGCACCAGATTGTGCCCGTCGAACGCCGCACTGAAAAAACCTTTATGGCGGACGTGGTGGGGCCGCTTTGTGAGACGGGGGACTTCCTGGCGCGCGACCGCGAAATGCCCTGCCTCGAACCCGGCGACCTGGTGGCCGTGATGACCGTGGGCGCCTACGGTTACGTCCTCTCGTCAAACTACAATTCCCGCCCCCGCCCGCCCGAGGTGATGGTCTCCGGCAACAAAGTGGAGTTGATTCGCCCCCGTGAAAGGCTGGAAGATTTGATGGCGGGAGAAGTGCCTTAAATGGGTCCACACCGAGGCGTATGGCTGGTCGGGGCCTTTCACCAGCGCCCAGACAAACATATAAGGGGAGGTTTCTATTGTCGGAACGTGTGATCGAGGAGCGAACACTCGAGCCCGGCCAATCAACACAGTTCGGCGCACCGTTCAACGCAGCGACGGGGCTCCCACGTCTCGCAGTAAGGATTAACGTCCCAGCTCACGTTCAAAGCCAAGTTGAATGTGAAGACGTGCTACTCGGAAAACTAGAACAACCGGAGAGGTGCCATCGGGTGTTTCGCGTGCGCAACGGGAGTAGCTGGCCGGCCTTCTTGAAGTTCGTAGAATTGGTCGAAGATTGACAAGTAGCCGCGTCTGGAATCGGCCCGCTGACCGGGAGGAGCAACCCTTCAGCATCATCCGCAATCGGCATCTGAAAATTCATGTGGACGCTATTCAGGGCGAAATTTGCGAAGTGAATTTAGAAGACTATCTCGGCGGCGGCCCAGGATTGAAGTCTTACCCAACGAGCCATGTGTTAGACTCTGCGGGTTCCTCCGAAGGAGCGATGAAATCCGAGGACGGTCAACCGGCCATGACTGAAGAAATCGAAAACAGGGAAGGCCTGATCCTGCTGAGGGCCAAGTTCAACGAGGAGAGCGAGAAGTGGAAGGCTGCATTAGCGGGGCAACCCAACACGCCTGAGGTGCTCACTCAAAAAGGCCACGTGATGGCGACCCTCGTTGTGGCATGTGCCCAGCACAGCTACTGGTCACTCACAGTAGTGGTTGGCGACTTGGACAAGAAGTTGGGTAAGCAGCCACCTACAAGGGAACAGTTTGTGCCGATGTGCTACGAGTGGATATGGCTCTACATCCACCTCATTGATCGGATCGCATTCAAACTCATTGGCCCTGAAAAACGCAGCGCGCTGATCGATGCGTTGGTCGAAAAGACGGTGGAAATTTTACGTGAAACTGCCGAAGAGGAATCGCCCGAGCTCAAACAGCTAGGCAACGAGGCTGTGAAAAAAGCTGAGCTAGAAGCGTCCTTTTGGGAGATCCTTAGTGAACGGCAAATGGAGTATGCAAAATACCCGAAGTTGTACCCGGAGGGGAATGAAGGTTACGGCAGCACACTGCTCTGTGAGTTCGGGAAAAAGCTCGCGGTAGTAGTTGGTCGCGAACACGACCCTGATTTCTGGTATCCGATCTACGCCGGTGTAGGTCACCCAATGACCATAGAGGTGCTGCGTGCGGCGAGGGAAATATTACCTGAGTAATTGGGGATGGGCCCTCTCACTTCCCCCACGGATAGCTGGCTGCAATGCGGTGATCGTCGTGCGGGTGCCTGTAAAGGAGCTCTGGGATGGTCCCTTTCAAGGATTTAGTCGAGAATCCGCGCGTATGGCAGGAGACAGCTCACGATCTCATTTGTGCCGCGAACATCCTATTTGAGGCTGTGCAAGACACCGATCACCACAGAAGTGGGACACGGGATCGTCGCCCTATTGTGTGGTGCAGCCTGATGATGCTATACGGGCTCGCCGCCGAAAACCTCACCAAGGCGATCATCGTAGCGAAGGTCGCCCGCCGCGAAACTAGAGCTTCGCCTGGCCTTGTCGACCGTTCGGAAGGCCCCTTGCCGAACTGGTTCACGACGCACAACCTTGTGGAATTAGCTAGGGACCGGGCGGGTCTGACGCTTTCCCGAAGTCAGAAGCACCTGCTAAAGCGGCTCCAAGAGTTCGTGGAGTGCGGGAAATACCCAGTGGGCGTTCGCGAGGGTCAGGGTCGCTCCACTTGGGTCTCCCTTGAGCCGTTCGATTCCAACGACACACTGCAACTTCTCGAATACTTGGAAAATGAGCTCCAGCGGGCCAGTAACGGATTCGTTGTCCAGGCCTCGGACTTGCGTGGGATTCACAGGGAGGGTACGTAAAGCCGCTTTACCGTTCTCCCCACTTGAGCTTCTGGCGAAGGATTTCGTAGTAGTTTCTTTGCGGGGGCTGGATCAACTCGACAACGGAATCGGACTTGCGGACGCGAATGATGTCTTCGCTGTGGGTGGCGATGCCCACCTGGCCGTCGACGGTGAGGTAAGCGGCCTCACGCTGGCTCTTCACCACAATTTCAATGTTGGCTGAATCGCGGAGCACCAAGGGGCGGTTGGTGAGCGTGTGGGCGCAGATGGGAGTGACGATAAAAGCCTCGACGGAAGGCGACACCACAGGGCCGCCAGCCGCCAGCGAGTAGGCCGTGGAGCCTGTCGGCGTTGAAACAATTAATCCGTCGGACTTGTAATTTGAAATAAATTCCCCGTCGGCATACACCTCAAAGTCCTGGATGCGGGCGATGGCTCCTTTGTTCAGCACCACGTCGTTCAGCGCCCGGAAAGTGGAGAGAACTTCGTCCGCGCGGACCAGTTCGCCTTCAATCTGGACACGACGCTCGGAACGATAATTCCCGGACAACACGCCTTCAAGCGCCGGATACATCTCATCCCGGGTGATGACGGTGAGAAAGCCCAGATCGCCCAGATTGACTGCAAAAATGGGAACCTCGTGCCGGTAGAGAGCCCGGGCCGCAGCCAGCAGCGTGCCATCGCCTCCCAGCACGACCAGCAGATCAACCTTCCCCGGAAGTTCATTCCGGGTGAGGCATTTTTCCGAGCTCTCCAGGATGGAACCTGTTTCCTTGTCGAAGGAAACTTCGATGTCGCGCTTCCGAAGCCACTCCACCAGTTGTGGAACAATCTCCCGAATTTCAGCTTTTTTGGGCTTTGAAACAATTCCGATATTCTTGATCTTCATAAGAGCCTGAAGTTATTGTGGATTGACCGATGGCCGCCGCTGCCGCCCATCGTTGAAAAACCATTCTAGACACTTTTCGGCCAAATAGCATGCAGGAAAAATTCACGGTTGCCCCCGGCTCCCGGCAAGGCGCTTTCAACACGCCCCATCTCACTGAACCCTAAATTGGCGGTTTTCCGCGCGACCTTTGCAACGGCCTCCTCGTGCAGGCGCGGATCGCGCACAATGCCGCCTTTGCCCACCTGGCCTGGGCCCACTTCAAATTGCGGCTTCACCAGCACCAGAAGGTCCGCGCCCTCTTCCAGCAGAGGAGGGAGAACAGGAAGAATCAGTGTGGAGGAAATAAATGAAACGTCCATGGTGACCAGGGGGACAAGTGTTCCGACCTGGTCAAACCCCAGGTACCGGGCGTTGGTTTTTTCCATCACCGTCACGCGCGAATCCTGCCGCAGTTTCCAGTCCAGCTGGTTGGTCCCCGCATCCACGGCAAACACCCTGGCTGCCCCGCGCTGAAGCAGGCAGTCCGTAAAGCCGCCGGTTGAGGCGCCGATGTCCAGACAGGTTTTGCCTTCCGGGTTCACGCCAAAGTGGTCGAGCGCGCCCTCAAGCTTGAACCCCGCCCGGCTGACGTACCGGAGCGGCTCACCCAGCAGCCGCAGCCGTGCCTCGGAACGGACCGTCGTCCCGCATTTTTCAATCTTCTGTTCGTCCGCCAGCACCTGCCCGGCTAGGATCAGCGCCTGGGCCTTCTGGCGGGTCTCCGCAAGTCCGCGCTCCACCAGAAGCCGGTCGAGCCGCATTTTTTGTGGCCGTTGTTCACTCATTGATCTGAAGCTTAACTTCTGACGGACCAGAATGAAAGTCTTCGGGCCATTCCCGGAACTTAAAATGGAGTTGCGCCAATCCGCTGAGGAACGGTGTGATGCGTTTTCCGTGTATCTTGCGGGAGACTTTTGCGGTAAGATCGCTGGCGCAAATTACAGCCCGGCACTTTTGCGGTTGGCGCACTGGCGGGGAGCGGGAAGGAACGCTGTTCATCCTCAATCCGCTCGGTTGCCGGGAAGGAGGAAGTCCATGCGGGAACATCGAATGACAAGACGGGATTACCTGAAACTGATGGGAGCCGGAGGCACAATGGCTGCGGTGGGCGCCGCGGCAGCGTGCACTTCGGGCCAGCCTCCGGCGCCCAGGCCGGGACAGGCCGAAGGTCCGGGCGAGCCGGCCTCTGCGGTGGCAGACCGCGAGCGGCGCATGCAGTGGTGGCACGCGGCAAAGTTCGGAATGTTCATTCACTGGGGGCTTTACAGCGTGATCGGACAGCACGAATGGGCCATGGAATTGGAAGGCGTTCCGATTCCACAGTATCAGTTGCTGGCCAAACATTTTAATCCCACACCCAACGCCGCGCGCGACTGGGCGAAACTGGCCAGGCGGGCCGGGCAAAAGTACATGGTGATGACCACCAAGCATCATGAGGGATTCTGCCTCTTCGACAGCAAGCTGACCAATTACTGCGCTCCCCAGCAGGCTTGCGGGCGCGACCTGGTGAAGGAATACGTTGAGGCCGCACGCGCCGAGGGATTGCGCGTGGGTTTCTATTACTCGCTGATGGACTGGCACCATCCGGACGGAGCCCGCTGCGCTACTGACGAGGCCGCGCGCATGCGTTTTGTGGCTTACACGCACGGCCTGGTTCGTGAATTGATGACCAACTACGGCAAGATTGACATTCTGTGGTACGACGTTGACTGGCCGCTGACAGCCGAGCAGTGGGAATCGAAAAAGATGAATGACATGGTGTTCAAGCTGCAGCCGGACATCATTGTCAACAATCGCAACGGTGTGCCGGGAGACTTTTCAACCCCTGAGCAGCATATCAGCGCCTCAGAAAAAGGCCGGGCATGGGAAACCTGCATGACCATGAATGACAGTTGGGGCTACCAGAAGGCGGACGACGACTTCAAGTCTCCCAAGACCATCGTTCGCAACCTCATCACCTGCGCCAAAGGCGGAGGAAACTATCTGCTGAATATCGGCCCCAAGCCGGACGGCTCGGTGCCGGAAGAGGAGGTGCGCACGCTGGAGGCCGTGGGCAAATGGATGGACAAGAACGGTCCGACGATTTATGAAGCCGAGCGCTGCGACGCGGAGGGAACAACCAACGCCAATTTCACGCGAAAAGGAAACACCCTTTACATCCACGTGCACTTCTGGCCGGGCATGACGCCGGCGGCCGGATGGCTGTCGTTTTTCCGGCCGCAGACGGTGGTGGCCATTGGAGGGCTGCGGACCCAGGTGAAATCGGCGAAGCTGTTTGCTTCAGGCAAAAAGGTGAACTTCAGGCAGGACGACATCTCCATCCAGTTTACCGGGCTGCCCATTAAAGCGCCCGATGACCCCGTCACCGTGATTGAAGCGGAGTGCGAGTCTGAACCCACCGTGGACGGTCTCTACGTACGCGAACATCGAAAGCGCTACGACGTGGGAATCTGACCAGCCGTAACGCCCGCTCCCGGAGGAAATCCGGTGGAGTAAGCCTGCTCATGAAAAGTCTGTTGCGTGGGCAGGCTTGCTCCGGACCAGGCGGAGCCGTGGTCAAAGATTGAAGAGAATCTTGAGGCTGTTGTCAGGGTCGTGCATCTTCCGGAGACCCTGTTCGATATCCTTGAGAGGCAGTCGGTCCGTCACCACACTCTTCACATCGATGGCGCCCCGTTCCAGCAGCGAGATGGCTACCAGAAAGTCTTTCGGGATATAAACGCGCGCGCCGGAAGTGCGAATTTCCTTGAAGACCAGGTTGAGCACGTCAACCTCCGGCGGCACCTTCGGAAGTCCCACAAAAGTGATGTGCCCCCGGACCTTGCAGGACTGAACGGCGTCTCGGTAAGCCGCCGTCGCTCCTGTCGCCTCGAACACATGGTCCACAAAGCTGTCTCCAGTCAACCGGGGAATCAGATCAACAGGCTTCGTCTCTAACGGATCAACGACGGTGAAGCCCATTTGCTCCGCAAGTTTCCGCCTGAACGGCTTCGCCTCTGAAACCAGCACCCGCCGCGCGCCCGCCGCCCGCAGCACCTGGGCGATGAGGTTCCCGATGGGGCCGGCCCCGGTGACCAGCGCGGTGTCACCCGCCGTGAATCCGGAGGTCCGAACCACGTGAACCGCAACGGATAGAGGCTCAACCAGCGCCGCCTGCTCGTCATCCACACCGGGCGGCACGGGAATCAACTGCTCCGGGGTCGCTTTGACGTATTCCGCAAATCCGCCGTCCGTGTCAATTCCGAGCAGGCCGAGCTTCTCGCAGACGTGGGCGTTGCCTTCACGGCAGGGAGCGCAGCGCCCGCAGGAAATCAGCGGAAACACCGCCACGCGGTCGCCCACTTTGACTTTTGAGTCCGCGGCAGCGCGCGTCTCCACCACGGCGCCGAAAATTTCGTGGCCCAGCACACGCGGCGGGACCACTCTCGGGTGCTTGCCGGCGTGGATCATCATGTCCGTACCGCAGATGCCCGCGTACCGCACCTTTACGAGCATTTCGCCCGGATTCAGTTCAGGCTTTGGCCATTCCTGCAACTTCAGATTTTCAACCCCGGTGTAAACCCCTGCCTGCATGAGAACCTTCCTTTCGCGAAGAGTTCGCGGCCCGGGCCCGGGCGGTGAAACGGCCGGCATATCGAGCCCCGCTCAACGTCGTTACGACCACGCAACATGTTATTTCCAGTAAGAAACAAACACAACACGATTCAGCGTTTTGGTGAAGCCGTGGCGTGCGCTGTGGCCGATAAGAATCTCTCTCGCCTCTGAAGTGTAATAGGATTCTTGTATAAGCTTTTGCTGCGGAATGTTTCCCATCTGAAGAGGGAGGAGATCATGGCCACCTCAGCGCAGCCGCCATTATTGTGGAGCACGGCGAGGATATGCCGGAAGTCAGGGAGTGGAAGTGGCCTTATTGATCGGGAGCCGTTCCCGCCTGCAAGCAACGGGGGCCGCCGGTGGCGAGGGTGAATCCGTGTCCCTTCAATGCCCTCCTTTCTGAAGCGGTGGAACGTCTCCGCCCCTCCATCGGCCTGATCGGCTCGCCCCCGGCCTGAACCGCAAGTGGCCCCAAAATCAACATCCGTAATAAACTGAAGGTTTATTCGTCGGCATGCTGTTGAGAAATTATGAACGACCACCGCGGGCAATTGCTCCTCTTCGTCCTGTTTCGCATGTCGCGCAGCGTAGCGGCCGGCATGATTACGATCGCATTTCCCTACTTCGTGCTGACCTATCGGCATTACAGCCCTCTGCAACTGGGACTTCTTTATACATCGGCTGCGTTGGCAACGGCAGCTCTGGGCCTGTTGTTCGGCTTCCTGACGGACTCATGGGGAAGGGTAAAGACACTGTTCCTGGTGGGGCTGTTGCTTCCGGTCAGTTCCGCGATTGTGTTTTTTTCCCACGGGTTGCTCCCTCTATTCATCGCTACGACCTTGGGAGGGTTTTCGGCAACGGGATCGCTGATGGAAGGTGGCGTCGGGGGAGCTGCCCAGCCTATTCAGACCGCCGTGATCACCAGCCTGACGACCTCAGATAACCGGACCTACTGGTTTTCAATCCTGACGTTTCTGAGTGGCATGTTCGGAGCGCTGGGAGCGCTGCTGGCCAAACGCGCAGGGGTTCTGAATGTCTTTCTCTACGCCACCGTCATTTCCGGTGGAGGTCTGGTGTTTCTCGCTTTCATCCGAACGACGGATGTCCGCGGAAATCTCCGGCGGCTTCACAGCAAGGTGGTGATCGGCAAGTTCACCATCACCGGAATCCTGAACGGGTTCACGATGGGGCTTGTGGTTCCATTCCTGATCCCTTTCTTCGTGATCGTCTACCACGTTCCGAAATCGGAAATGGCAGTTTACGCTTTTGCCAGCGGCGCGCTGGCGGCATTTGGCCTGCTGGCGGCGCCGCGGCTTGAGCAGACACTGGGTTTCGTCAAGAGCATCGGGGTGACGCGCGGCATTGGAACGGTGTTGCTGCTGCTGTTGCCTTTCTGTCATGTCTTTGCCATCGCCCTGGCTATTTATCTGGTGACACCGGCCCTGCGCGTAATGGCCGTACCCGTGCAACGCACCGCGTTCACGGAGATGGTCCAGCCGGACGAGCTCGGCCGGGCGCTGGGGATCAACCAGGTGGCGCGGCTGGGAGCTTCTTCCGGAGGCATCACTCTTACCGGTTATCTGTTTAACATTTCTGAGATCGCTGCGCCGTTTTGCATTTACGCCGTGGTCATGGCCGCGAACATTTACCTCTATTTCCATTTTTTCCATCGGGGCCAGCACGCAGGCATGAAAGAAACGTGATGTCATCACAGCGCCTTTTTTCACGCATACCGGGAACGGCTTCAAACAATGTCTTCCCGGGCGGCACTTTCCCCAGGTTTCCCGAGGTGTGACAATCCCAGCGCCAGGCACCCTGCTCGGTGCTAAGCTAAGCAAGAGATGCGCGAAGGACTGAACCAACACGAGGTCCTGGAAGTCTTCCGCAAACAGCCGGAAAGAACATTCCGCATTCGCGAGCTGGTGCGCGAACTTGGACTGCAGTCGAGCCAGGCCCACGAGCTCAGATACGTGTTGAACGACCTTTCGAAGCGTCACCAGATCCGCGAATCAAAAAAGAGCCATTTCTCGCTGGCGCCGCAACGCGGGGCCGGGAAGAACCCTGAGCGAGGAACATGGCGCAAGGGTCAGAAGGTGGAACCTCGTGTCGTGACCGGCCACCGTCGGACCCGCGAACACCAGGCTGCTCCATCGGTCTCGAGACAAGCCCAAGGCAACATCGTCACCGGCCGGTTGGTGGGCCATCGCGACGGCTACGGATTTGTGGTGCCGGACAAGCCCCTCGAAGGGACCGATCAGGACATTTTCATTCCGCCGGGCGCCACGGGCCCGGCTTTGCACGGAGACCGCGTGGAGGTTCAGGTGGTCCTGTCGCGGCCCGACTGGCGCACCCGTTTTTCCCGCAGCGCGAAACCCAGCACTCGCGTGGAAGGGCGCATTCTGCGGGTGGCCGAACGCGCGCATAAGACCGTGGTGGGCGTGTTCCGCGTCGGCCCTCGCTCCAACTATGTTGTTCCCTTCGAACGCCGCATCCCACATGAGATCCTCATTCCACCCGGCCAGGAGGAGCCCCCGGCCGAAGGGGCGCGCCACCGCCAGTACGGCGGGGAATCGGAAGTCAAGCGGGGGCGGCGGGCAAAACAAAAAGCTGCCAGCCAGGAGCTGGACGGCTTGATTGTTGACGTGGAACTGACCGAATTTCCGAGGCCCGGCGTGCAGCCTCGGGGCCGGGTGATTGAAATCATCGGCCGGCGCGATGAATTCGGGGTGGATGTGGAAATCATGATCCGCAAACACCACCTCCCGCACCGCTTCCCGGAAGAAGTGCTGGCGGAAGCCGCGGACACTCCGCAGTTTATTTCGGAGAGCGAACACCTGCACCGCCGGGATTTCCGCTCGCTGCAGGTGGTGACCATTGATGGCGAAACCGCAAAAGATTTCGACGACGCCGTCTACGTGGAGCAGCTGGACAACGGACATTACCTGCTGCAGGTTCACATTGCGGACGTGGCGCATTACGTCCGGCCGGCGACGGCCCTCGACCGGGAGGCCCGCCTGCGTGGAAACTCGGTCTATTTCCCCGACCGTGCCGTGCCCATGCTGCCCCTGGAGCTTTCCAACGGCATCTGCAGCCTGAACCCTTACGTCGACCGCCTGGTGATGTCCGCGCTGATGGAAATAGACCGGCAGGGCAACACGCTTCGATACGAGATCACCCCGGGAATCATCCACAGCGCGGAGCGCATGACCTACACGGCGGTACGCGACATTCTGGCCGGCGAGCCCGGCGCCTGCGACACCTACCGGGCGCTGGTCCCGAATTTCAAGCTGATGGAGGAACTGGCCCAGATCCTCATCCGGCACCGCCACGAGCGCGGCTCCATTGACTTCGACCTGCCCGAGCCGGAAATCAAGTTTGATGAAGCGGGACAAATGGTCGGCGTCACTCGCTCGGAACGCAATGTCGCGCACCGCATCATCGAGGAGTTCATGCTGGCGGCCAACGAAACCGTGGCGGGCTACCTTGAGCACATCGGCGTTCCATCGCTCTACCGCGTCCACGAAAAGCCCGATCCGCAAAAGGTCCTGGAATTTGAGGAAATCGCCGCGACTTTCGGATATTCGCTGGGCATCAAATTGCCGGCGCGACAAAGTGTGCGCGTCCACGGAAGAGATCAGCGTGACCAACGCCCGAAACTCCACGAGCAGATGGAGAAAATCGACCTGGAGATCACGCCACGGCACTACCAGCATTTAACGTCGCGCATCGAGGGCAAACCCGAGGAGCGCATCCTTTCCTACCTCATGCTCCGCTCGCTGAAACAGGCCCGCTATTCGGAGGAAAACCTGGGCCACTTTGCCCTGGCGGCTGGAACCTACACACACTTCACATCACCTATCAGGCGATATCCGGACCTGATTGTGCATCGCGTTCTGAAATACGTTCTTCACCAGCAGAAGCAAGGCCGGGCCCGCGGAACCGTTGCCGCACAGGGCCGTGCGCCGAAATCCGCCGCCGCCGGCCCGCAGACCACCCCCTTGACGTCGAAAGCCGGCGGGCATCCTGCTCCCGCCAGTCCCGATGAGCTGCGGGCCATGGCGATCGAAACCTCTGAAGCCGAACGGCGCGCGCAGGATGCCGAGCGTGAACTGATCAACCTGAAGAAAGTGGCATTCATGGTCCAGCACCTGGGCAACGAGTTTGATGCCCTGCTTATTTCGCTGACTAAGCACGGATTTTTCGTGGAGCTCATTGACCTGTTTGTGGAGGGCTTTGTCTCGCTTGAGAGCCTTGCGGATGATCGCTATGTCTATCGGGAAGGCCTGCGGGCTGCGGTGGGCCGCCGGAGCAACAAAGCTTACCGGCTGGGCGACAGAATTCGCGTGCGCCTGGACCGCGTGGACCCCACCGAGAACCGAATGGATTTCTCCGTGGTCGGCTGATTTGCGAGACGGGCATCCGCCACCCTCAGGGGTATCCCGTCCTGCGCCGGCAAGCGGTGCAGGCCATCGACAGTCCCTCCCCGTTTGACATCAGCCAACGCGCGGCGTAGCATTCTCCCATGGATTCCATCCGAGACGAGCGTAGCGAGATTGAGCTGGAATGTCCTTGCTGCGGAGCACGTCTGAAAATCGACGTTTCGCTCGGCAAAGTTATCTGGCACGGGAAGCCGCCCAGGAGAACCGACGCCCCTGACATTGACCAGTCCGCCCGCTTGCTGGAGCAGGAAAAAGCCCGGCGTGAGGCCATGTTTCTCCAGAGCGCTGAGGACGAGAAATCCAAAGCCCAGCTGCTTGAGAAGAAATTCCAGGAAGCCCTCAAGCGGTCCAAGGATGAGCCGGTCGAACGGCCTTCCCGCGATTTTGATCTTGATTAGATAGAGGAGAAGACTCATTGGAGTTCTTTCACACCAGCCGGGCCGATGGTCTCGCAAACCCGGTTCCTCTCCATGCGCGTTGAACCCTGCCGAAAAGCTGTGTTAGGATGCGACGTTGTTCCAATGCCTGAATAGAGTGTGAGGTAATCCCTGAACCTTTGAGGAGTCTCTCGTGAAAATCTACGACGGTGAGAATATCCGCAATGTTGCTCTGCTGGGCCATGCCGACACCGGGAAGACGCAGCTTGCTTCCGCAATGCTATACACAGCGGGAATCACCACGCGGCTGGGCAAAGTGGACGATGGCACTTCGGTGACCGATTTCGACGAGGAAGAAATTGAACACGGATTCTCCATCAGCGCCGCCCTCGCCAACGCTGAATGGAACGATACCAAAATCAATTTGATCGACACGCCCGGCTTCAATATCTTTCTGTATGAAGCCGAGGCCGCCTTAAAAGCTGTGGATGCGGCGTTGATTTTAGTCCATGCGGTCAGCGGCGTGGAGGTCCAGACGGAAAAGACCTGGGGCTTCTGCCAGAAGTATAACCTTCCCCGCGCCCTGGTGATGAACCAGATGGACCGGGAGCGTGCAAGCTTCAAGCGCACCCTGGATGCGCTCACCAACGCCTTTGGCCGGTCCGTGATTCCCGTTCAACTCCCCATCGGCGAGGAAAAGGATTTTCGCGGCGTGATCGACCTGGTCAGGATGCGAGCCGCCCTCTATGAGAGCAACGGCTCCGGCAAGGCCAAAGACAGCGAGATTCCCGCAGAAATGCAGGAGGCGGCCACGGCGGCCCACGAAGCCCTGGTTGAAATGGTCGCCGAGGGGAACGACGAGCTTCTGGAAGAGTTCTTCGACAAAGGGACGATTCCTATTGAAGACCTGGTTCCGGGTCTTCGGCAGGCTGTGGCGGAAAACCGGCTGACGCCCGTAGTCATCACTTCGGCCCTCCATAATTTAGGGACCCAGAGTTTGCTGGAGTTTATCGCCGACTATATGCCAGCACCTACGGCAAAAGGGACGGTCGAAGGTCTCAATCAGGGAGGGGGCCAGCCGGTTTCGCGAAAGATCGCAAACGATGAACCGGTCTCCGTCTTCGTTTTTAAGACTTTTGCCGATGCCTTTGCGGGGCGCCTGAGCCTGTTCAAGGTGATGTCGGGAGTGGTAAAAAGCGAGGCGACGCTCCAGAACTTCAGCCGCGACGTCGCGGAACGGCTGGCCCACATTGCCGTGCCCCAGGGCAAGGCTCAGAACCCCGTCGCCGAACTTCGCGCGGGAGACATCGGCGTGGTGGCCAAACTCAAAGAAACCTTGACCGGCGATACGCTGGGCGACAAGAACGCGCCGATCCTTTACCCGCCGGCGAAGCTGGCGGAGCCGGCCATCTCATTCGCTATTGAGCCCAAATCCCGGGGCGATGAAGACAAGCTCTCCACGGCCATTCATCGAATGCTGGAGGAAGACCTTCTCCTGCGTTTTTCCCGCGACGAGCAGACCAAGGAATTTCTGCTTTCCGGCTCCGGACAGCAGCACGTGGAAGTCGCCGTCTCAAAGCTCAAAAGGCGCTACAACGTTGAGGTCACGCTGAAGGCGCCCAAGATCCCTTACCGCGAAACGATCCGCGGCAAGGCCGACGCCCAGGGCAAATACAAGAAGCAGACCGGCGGACACGGGCAGTACGGCGACTGCAAGATCAAGATGGAACCGCTGGCGCGCGGCGAAGGGTTCGACTTCGTCAATGATATCTTCGGCGGCGCGATTCCCAGGAATTATATTCCTGCGGTCGAAAAGGGAATTCAACAGTCGGCCGCGCGAGGCTTTCTGGCCGGCTGCCCGGTAGTGGATTTCCGCGTCATTCTCTATGACGGTTCCTACCACGACGTGGATTCTTCCGAGCTTGCCTTTAAGATCGCCGGATCCATGGCCTTCAAGAAGTGCATGGAGCAGGCGAAACCCTGCCTGCTGGAGCCGATCATGGACGTGGAGATTACGGTTCCTGAAAACTATTCCGGCGACATTATGGGCAACCTGACCAGCCGCCGTGGGCGCATTCAGGGAATGGAGCCCAAAGGGCACTCCACCATCGTCAAAGCCCAGGTCCCGCTGGCGGAAATGCTGACCTACGCCTCAGACCTGACTTCCATGACCCAGGGGCGGGGCACCTATTCCATGGATTTCTCCCACTACGACGTCGTGCCGCAGCAGATTTCCGACAAGATTGTCGCTGAGGCACGGGCCGCGGGCCACGGTAAGGAAGAAGAAGAGTAAAACAGAGTTTTACCTGTCGAGAAAGGGGACGACATTTTCAGTCTTCCAGTTCGACGCTGTTGCAGGCACGGTTCGGCGACAACCGGGGAAGCCAGGAGGCGCAGAGATTATGAAGAAAGCCATCGGTTTGCTGTTTCTTTTCGTGTGGCCGTTCATTCTGCACGCTGTTCCGCCAAAAAAGATTCCCATCCTGCTGGACACGGATATCGGCACCGACATCGACGATGCGTTTGCAGTGGCCCTGATCGCGCGAAGTCCTGAACTGGAACTGCTGGGTGTCACAACGGTCAGCGGAGATACGCATGCGCGGGCGCGGCTGGCCGCCAAGCTGCTGTGGGAGGCCGGACTTCGCCGCGTACCCGTTGTGGCGGGCGAGCCGGGGAGACCTCTTCCGATTGAGCAGACGCGCTGGGCCAGAAACTTCAGGAGCCCGCAATTGCGGCCCGGAAGCGCCGTCAACTTTCTGGATGCCACGCTCCGCCGACTGCCGGGAACGACCACCATCGTGGCCATCGGGCCGCTCACCAACATTGCGGCCCTGTTGCAGAAAGATCCGGCGATAGCCAAAAAAATCAGCCGCATTGTCCTGATGGGCGGTTCCGTCAACCACGGGTACGGCGACGACCCGACTCCTGTAGCGGAATACAACATCGCGGCCGACCCGGCGGCGGCACAGAAAGTGTTCAGCTCGGGTGTTCACATCCTGATGGTTCCGCTGGATGTGACAGCCATGCTGCAGCTTCACGCGGCCGACCGCCACCGCGTTTTCACCCATCTCTCCCCCGAGACGGATGCGCTGGCAATCCTTTACAACCTGTGGAACCAGCGAATCCCCACGCTGTTTGATCCCATGGCCGTGGCGATGGTCATCGATCCCAATCTCTGCCAGACCAAGCCCCTGGATGTGCAAGTGGACGCAAACGGGTTCACGCACGTTGTCGACAATAAGCCTCCAAATGCCACCGTCGCCTTGCAGACAGATCCGAAAAAATTCTTCGACTTTTATCTGGGGCGCGTGGCTCCGGAGCCAAAACGCTAAGTGATCGGCCGAACGATCGATAAGCCCGTGTGCCAGGCCGCCCGTCTTCGCTCAGCGATAAGGCTCAAGCTTCGCGGTGATGCGGTCGTGGATCCAGTGCGGATCCCACCACTCGTGGGGATTGACAAAAACTCCATCTACCAGGACCGAGAAATGGAGATGGTCACCTCCGGCAAGTCCTGTCTCGCCGCTGTGGCCGATGGTTTGCCCGCGGGTGACGTGGTCTCCGGCCTTGACGGCAAACGAACTCAGGTGGCCGTAAAGGGTCTGCAGCCCGCAGCCGTGGTCAATGAGAACGGCATTGCCGTAAATGCCGAAATAGCGGGCAAAGACCACCACGCCGTCATTGGCGGCGGGAACAGGCGAATGCGCGGTTGAGGCCAGGTCGTAGCCAAGGTGGGTTTCATCGTCCACCACCTGGCCGTTGTAAAGGTACGTCCGGTAGTCGGCAAAGCGGGCTTCCACCTTGGAATGAGGGAAGCGCAGGAAGGCCTGAGTCCACAGAAAATGGGGAGCCGTTTTTTGTGCGTAAGCGATCAGCAACTGTGAGTCAATCATGCGAAGGTGGTGGTTGAGCATGACGTAGGTTTTCAGCAGGCTCCCCTCATCCTGTACGTCGGGGGTGTGGCTGAGAATGGCGGGGGCAACTCGCTGCATAAAACTATCTGACAAGTTGATGGTGCTTTTGTGAAATTTCTGCGGGGAGACCTGGCAGGAGAAGCCGGATGCCGTCTCATTCCCGGCGACATCGCGCGCGACCACCCGGGCAGGTGTTTTGGGATCAACGTTGTAAGGATAGGCGAACAGGCACATCCGCGTGCCAGGCAGGGACTCTTTGACCGGCCAGCTCCGGAAAAAATATTCCCCCACCTGGATTCCCGATTCCGTTGTACCTGGAGAAACTTTGAACAGCACCAGGTCGCAGCCTCCCTGGTTCACGTAAACCTGTGAGGTGAGGACCTGGACCTCCGGCGGATGAAATCGAACCGGCAGGTGGAGCTGGAGTTCGTTCCTTCCACCGCGGAAAAACCGCCCCCAGGAGTTGTTGGTGGCCACAATGTCCAACGCCGCCTGGCCTTCTTTCAGGTCCGGAATACTCTGTTCGCCGATTCGCGCTTTGAAATCGCCGCTCGAGGCAGGCCGCTTTGCCCAGAACTTCCACCAGGGAGGGGCCGGGGCGTTGTGAATTTCACTCACCAGGGGGACTGGAAAGTTCCGGTTCCCCTGCTCGAGATTTACGCTAACGTTCTTCAGTGAATACTCTTTGTCCTGAACGGTAAATTCAATCGTCGTCTGCTTCCCGATCCCTTTAACCGAGCCGGTGAGCCTGATGGCGGGTAATTCATTGTTGAAAGCTTTCCAACCGAGAATCACGATCCCGGCTATGAAAACAAGAAGAAAGAAAATCCAGCCGTAGCCTGAGCTTTCGCGCGATTCATGATATGACTTCCTCAAATTCTTTCCTCCCGATGCTGCCGTATCCTGCCAATTTAGAAACTATAACATCCTCCGAAAAGGAGACATAAACCTGGAAGTCGTCTGCTTCCCCGGAAAGTATCACTCCCACCAGTGAGCCGCGCTTTGTTGTGCTGTCTCATCCTGGAAAGGTTCATACCGGCGCGCTGGAAAGCGCGGCAGCTTCGCAGGTGGTTGCCGCGGAATTGGGCGCTGCGAAGGAAGTCCTTGAGCAGGCGCTGGACTTGTATGCGATGCCGGAAGAACAAAAGTGAGCGGCTATTTGAGGTTAGGATACGACAGATGAATTGGCCGAAGTGCGGCCGCCTTACCGCCAATTCGGGGAGCCCATGTTGATCCCCCGTTTGCATTCATCAGCCCCGGCTAACGCTCCACGTATTTTCGGTGTTGTTCAGCCAGATAGTTGTCCGTCATTCCCGCGATGTAATCGCAAACCACTCGATAGGTGGGTCCTTCCCTCGTCTTGGCAATATAAAAGGGAGGCAGACTGCGGGGATGCTCCAGGTAATATTCGAACATCTGTGCCACGCATCGCACGATTCTTTTTCGCTCGGCGTGGATTTCCCGATGGGTATAAAGATTGTCCCGAAGAAAAGCTTTCAGCGCCTGATTCTCTCGCGATATCCGGGGGCTGGGTCCCACCACGCGCGCCGGCGCCTTCCGAACCTGGCTGACAGTCCTCAGCTTCATTCGCTTTAAGCGCTCCCGCGTCGCTTCAATCAGGTCGGTCACCAGTGAATCCATAAGCCGCTTGAGGGCCTCATTGAATTTCAGTTTTTCCAGGGCTTTCGGATGCTTCCGTCCAACCGGCCGAAGCAGGCGGTCGAACAGCGGAACGCCCTCCCGAATCTGTGCCAGCGTCAGCAGCTTTGCCTCATAACCATCGTCAAGGTCGGCGCAGTTATAAGCGATCTCGTCGGCCACATCAATCAACTGGGCCTCGATCGGCGGCCGCTTGTCCAGACGGTATTCTTGCAATTCCGGATATCGCCCGGAATCGTAATCGCGCGAATGCTTGACGATGCCTTCACGGACTTCGAAGGTCAAATTCAAGCCGGGAAAGTTAACGTATTTCTGCTCGAACTGTTCGACGATCCGCAGGGCGTGGAGATTGTGATCGAACCGGTCTCCCTGCTGCCCCATCAGGCGGTCCAGCTCTGTTTCACCCGCATGGCCAAAGGGAGGATGGCCCACGTCGTGAACCAGCGCCAGGGACTCCACCAGGTCCGGGTTCAGGCGAAGGACCTTGGCCACCGTGCGGCTGATCTGGGTCACTTCCAGTGTGTGGGTCAGGCGATTGCGAAAATGGTCGGAATAGCGCCGCGTGAAAACCTGCGTCTTATTTTCGAGCCGCCGGAAGGCCCGGGAGTGAATAATCCGGTCGCGGTCGCGCTCATATTCGTTCCGGTAGGGATGGGACGGTTCCGGGTAGCGCCGGCCCAGGCTCTTTGAAACAGACATCGCGTAACTGGCCAGCCCGGGTTCGTTTCCATCACGCATGACGCCCGCTCCAGAAAACATGAAGAACAATTTGAGTCTATCATAACGGATTCAACGGCCGGTTTTACCGGGGGATTGTGACGTGCGCCCGGCAAATCGAAAACTCATTTCCCTTGCCATTCGAAGAGAAGAGGTTCCTTTGATATAATCCAGTCTTTCAAAGAGGGCACAACAGCAGCATCCAGCTTCGACATGGCAATCTGGCAAGGCCATCCAAGCTCCCCATCTTGTTGAGAGGAGACCCGCTCTCATGGTCAGAAACACAATCGTTTGCCTGCTGGCAGGAGGCGCCGGAGAACGTCTCTACCCGCTGACCCGCGACCGCGCCAAACCCGCCGTGACTTTCGGTGGCATCTACCGCATCATCGACATCACCCTGTCCAATTGCATCAACTCCGACCTGCGCCGAATCTTTGTGCTGACCCAGTACAAGGCCCTCTCTCTCAACCGGCACATTCGCGAGGGCTGGAGCATGCTGGCCGGCGAACTGGGCGAGTTCGTCCAGATCCTGCCGCCGATGATGCGAGTGGGCGATTACTGGTATCGCGGCACGGCCGACGCCATTTTCCAGAACATCTATTCCATCGGCAGCGAGCCGTGCAAGTACGTCATGATCCTTTCCGGCGACCACGTTTACAAGATGAATTACCAGCTGATGATGCAGCGGCACATTGACGCAGGGGCGGAAGCAACCGTGGGAGTGATTGAAGTTGATCTCGGGGAAGCGTCGCGATTCGGTGTGGTGGAACTCGACTCGCACCACCGCATTGTCGGCTGGCAGGAGAAGCCCCCCGATCCCATACCGTCGCCCCAAAATCCGGAAAAGTGCTATGCCTCCATGGGCATCTACTGCTTCAATCGCGATGTCCTGCTCAATTGTACGATTGAAGATGCTGAAGACCCCAACTCCAACCACGATTTCGGCAAGGACATCATTCCCAAACTGCTGAAGCGGGGCAATGTTTACGCTTACGATTTTGTTGACGAGAACAAAAAAGAGGCCCAGTACTGGCGGGACATCGGGACCCTGGGAGCCTACTATGAAGCCAACATGGACCTGGTGGCCATTTCGCCGGTCTTTAACCTTTACGACTCCAGCTGGCCCATCCGAACCTATCAGCGGCAGTACCCGCCCGCCAAGTTCGTGTTTGCCCAGGAAGGCCGGCGGATGGGCATTGCTGCCGACTCCCTGGTTTCCTCCGGCTCGATTATTTCCGGCGGCCGCGTGACGCGTTCCATTATTTCGCCGAACGTTCGCGTGAACAGCTACACGGACATTGAAGGCTCTATTCTCTTTTCACACGTCGATGTCGGAAGGTATTCCCGCATCCGCCGGGCGATTATTGACCGGCATATCAATCTGCCGGAGCACACCGAAATTGGTTACAACCTGGAAGAAGACCGCAAAAAGTATCATGTGACGGATGAGGGCATCGTGGTGGTCGTCCCGGAGCGGCGCATGTTCGAGGAGCCGGAGTAAGCGCGGGCGCCGGTCCGCGTTCAAAGGTCGACGGCCCTCGTCGCAGGCTTTGAGGACCGGCCCTCACCATTCATCACCCTGAAGGGAGCACGAACATGCCGCAGAAATCCAGCCTGAGATGCGTGCCAACCGTCTGGCACGGCCGGAGGGCGTACCTCCTAAAGAATGATTCCGTGCAGTTGATCACGCTCACCGGCGGTGGCCACATCGCTGAATTCAGATTTGTTGACGCTTCTCCGTTTTCTCATCTCAACCCCCTCTGGGTCCCGCCGTGGAAAACCATGGAACCCTACACCTACCGGGAGAAGGTTCACGCCAGGCAGTATGGCTCGCTGCTCGAGGGGAAACTGCTGTCGGGGATTGCCGGACACAACATCTGCCTGGATTACTTTGGCCCGCCCACCCAGGCGGAAACCAGGCAGGGCCTCTCGCAGCACGGCGAAGCCCCCATGGTGAAATGGCGGAAAACCGATTCCCGGACCGACCGGCAGAAGACCTCCCTGACCCTGTCCACGCATCTGCCTGCAGCAGGTCTTTCCTTTAGCCGCAATTTGCTGATGCGGCGGGGTGCGCCGGTCATTTATGTCACCGAGACCGTTACCAATGAAAACAAAAAGGACCATTTCTTCCACTGGGTCCAGCATGTAACCCTGGGGCCACCTTTCATCGCAGCTCGCGACAGCCAGGTAGCCCTGCCCGGGACAAAGGGGATGACTTTTCCTCACCCCTACAGTGGAAATACTTCCCTGCTGGCGACGAATCGCAGCTTCCGCTGGCCGCTGGCTCCCGGGATGAAAGGAGGAAGCGTTGACCTGCGGCGAACACTGCTGCGCGCGGGTACGGGAATCGTGGTAGGCGTTCTCCTCGATCCGCGAAGCGCGCTGGGATATGTGGCAGCCGTCAATCTCCGGCATCGGCTGCTGATCGGCTACTGTTTTAACCGGAACGATTTTCCCTGGGTTGCCGTGTGGGAAGAAAACCGGGCCATCGAAGGGCCTCCGTGGAAGAAGCGGACCGAGACACGGGGCCTGGAGTTCGGCACTACGGCGCTTCCGGTCACGCGGCATGAAAACGCCAGCATGGGAACGCTCCACGGAGTTCCCACTTATACCAGCGTCCCCGCTCGCGGCCGCAAGACGGTCCGCTATCTGGCATTCCTGGCGCAAATGACGGGCGAGCTTACCGAAATCCGAACCATCGAGATTGAAGGGAATGAAATTGTCGTGTGCGGGAAAAATAAAGGATCTGCTGTCAGGGTCTCCGCGCCGGGGCTTTCCAGTTTCGGCCTTGCCGGCTGAACAGATTGGAAATAGAGGATGCTTGTTAAGATTGTTTCCCGCTTGTTTTTTCCCGTTCCCGTCATTTGTGAGCTTCTGCTGATCGGCCTGGTGCTGTTATGGTTCACCCGCCGGCAGAAGGCCGGCAGGATTCTGGTCGCCGCCGGAACGTTCATGCTTCTGGCGTTGGGTTGCGGCCCTTTACCTTCTATTTTTCTCAGGACGCTCGAACAGCGCTACCCTCCGGTTGCGCCGTCTTCACTGCCGGCGGCAGCGGGAAAATCGACGGGCAGCACCTGCATCGTGGTGCTGGGAAGCGGCTATTCACGTGATCCCAGCGTCGATCTCGACAGCCATCTTTCACAAGACGGGGTGGTCCGCCTGCTGAAGGGGATCCAGCTGTGCCGGCAGGCGGCATCCTGCAGGCTTGTATTGTCTGGCGGGCCGCCCGCCGCGGCGCAGACGATGGGCAAAATCGCATTGTCCATGGGCATCCAGCAGCAGGATATTATTCTCGAAGAACACTCGCGCAACACAGAAGAGGAAGCCCGCTTCATCCAGCCGACTGTCGGCGCGTCTCCCTTCCTACTGGTGACCTCAGCCTCCCACATGCCGCGGGCTATGGGCCTGTTCAAGAAACTCGGAATGAAGCCCATCGCAGCCCCCACGGATTACCTGGCCAAGACAGGCGGACCATTTTCACCGGACTACTTCTACCCCAGCACCGGCGGGCTGTCCGAAGCAGAACGGACCGTCTATGAGTACCTGGGGATAGCGTGGGAAAAGCTGCTGGGCCAGATTTGAATGCGGCATCGTGTAGTGGCGGCGAAAGCAACACAATGGTGAAGCATGCCGGGCCGCCTGGAGGATGCGTTCCGCCGGCGGGTGGCAAGGTCGGAAAATGTCTTCCATCTGAAAAAGTAGAGGACCGATCATGAAGCTCCGTTACCCGTATTTTATGTTCCTTGTGCCTGTTGCCCTGGCGGCCTTGCCGGTGTGTTCAAGAGCGCAGACCGTCATCGCCCCGGCAGGACGGCACGTCGCTCGCGAACCCATCGAGTGGATCCGCCTCTGGCTGCCCAATGTGAATAAGAAAGACCTGCCCCAGGTGCTGCTTCTTGGCGATTCCATTACCCAGGCCTATTACCAGGACGTTGCCGCAGACCTGAAAGGCAAGGCGTATGTGGGTTACCTCACCTCCTCACTTTCGGTGGGCGATCCGATGCTTCCCCGGCAGATTGCGCTGGTTCTGAAGAATTACAGGTTTGACGTCATTCACTTCAACAACGGGCTGCACGGCAAGGATTACAGCGAACAGGAGTACGCCAGCTACTTTCCGCAATTCGTCAAGACCATCCAGGCCAATGCCCATGGCGCAAAGCTGATCTGGACCAGCAGCACGCCTGTCCGCATGGGAAAAGACATGTCCGAATTCGCTCCCTTCACCAAACGTGTCGTTGCCCGCAACAAAATTGCAGACGCTTACGCGCGCAAGGCGGGGATTCCGATTGACGATCTCTACGCGGCCGTCCTGCACCACCCCGGGTATTACCTGGGCGTCGATGGCACGCATCCCAACCCACAAGGCCTGGCGGCTGAAGCTCGCGACGTAGCAGCTTCCATCCTCAAAGTCATGGGAAAATAGACGGCCACGCAGAGACGCCTGCCCTGTTGCATGGGTTATCACGGAGGCAAAAGATACGCTCTGCGGACTCAGGCGCGCCAGGTTTGGGATGCCGCGGAAACGGTCCGGGTGGTCGTCTCCCGCTGGTTGTTCAGTGGCGGTTTTTCGATTTTTGCTAAGGGAGACGAAGAGGGCCCTTGAAATTCCGCAGCGCGGGCCGGAATCGCCGTACAACTGCGGCATCGGTCTGGTAATCTAATAGAAAAGGGTTCGATTTCCCAGCGGGCGGCGTAATTGGAGGCGATATGCACCATATGAAGAACAGGATGATGGGTTTGATCCTGGCCCTCCTCGCGGCGCCGGCGCTCCTGGGCGCGTCCGATTTGCCAAAGCCGGAACTCCCGGTTGGGACCCGTATCAGCGTCCAGTTGATTTCCACCCTGAGTTCCTCCGCCGACCGTGCCGGCGACACTTTCACGGCAAAGGTCGAGGATCCTGTATTCGCCCAAGGCAGTGAAGTGGTCCCGGCGGGCAGCACGCTGCGCGGGCACGTTACTTTTGTCAAACCGCCCGGGCGCGTGAAAGGCAAGGCGGAAATGCGCCTGGTGGCCGACGCAATTGCTCTGCAGGACGGCCGTGAATACACCTTCGCCGGGCAGCTCACCGATGACGCCGGATCTTCCGTCAAAGTGAACGGCAATGAAGGTACCATCCAGGGAAAGGGCAAGAGCACGAAACAGGCTGCCAAAGAAGCCGGCATCGGCGCTGCGGTGGGGGCCGGCGGAGGAGTCATGGCTGCCGGCGGGACCGGGGCGCTTTACGGCGCGGGCATCGGAGCGGTTGCGGGCCTGATCCACACCCTTGCCAAGCATCACAAGGATGTTGTGCTTCAGCCCGGGACGAACATGGTGTTTGTGCTAACCTCGCCCGGAAAAATAGCCACGGCCAGCCAAGCGAAAGGCACGCCCGTCCCCTTCGTCTGCCAGAGTTGCCAATAAACGGGGCGGCGGCCGAAGCGCCCTCCACCCTTCGTCCCCTCCCTATCAGTTATGCTGTTCGCGCCTTCGCCCGGCGCAGGGCCCAGCGCCCAAGCAGCGGATATCGGGCCCATTCCCCGTGTGACGCCTTAATGCCGAAAAGGATTCCCAGCACCAGGTTGAAGACCCATCCACCCATGAGGCCTGCCCAGATCAGTGGAAACACAACAACAAAGGCCGGCGGCATCCTGCCGGGATCATACACTGCGGCAGAGGCAAAAGTCGTCGAGAAGGTCAGGGCGAAAATGGCGCCGAAAGTCACGATCCATACGCAGACCCAGATGAGCTGCCAGTACAAAGCCTGCAGGGCGTGAAAGGCGACGAACCGCGAATCGCGTTTGGCAAAGTAGATGACCAGCGGCGCCCAGAACCATGAAAAGATCATCAGCACGTGCGCCAGCATGGCGATCACGCATTCATCTTTAGAAGGAACTTCAGCTTCCACGATTTCAGCCACGGTGGCACCTCCCGAAAAGTGCCCCCATTAAACAACGGAAAGGCGCGCCCTGCAAGGCGCAATCGGGCGGATGGCCCGCCATCGCACACGCCGGTGTTATCATGGAATGAAAAGCAGGAGGCATCGATGGCAGAGGAACTTCGGGGCAAAGTTGCAATCGTGACCGGCGGAACGCGCGGCATCGGACTCAGCATCGCGCAAAGGCTGCTGGCCGAAGGGGCCAAGGTATTTATCTGCGGGCGCACTGCGGGGCACCTGAAAACGGCGCTCGCTGCGCTCGGAAAGCAATTCGAGGGTAAAGTGGACGGCATCGTTGCGGACATGCGCCGCTATGAAGACTGCCGGAAAGTTGTGCAGGGCGCGGCGGAAAAATTCGGCGGCATTGATATTCTTATTAACAACGCAGGGCTCGGCTATTTCAAGCCGGTAGACCAGTTGACGCCGGAGGAGTGGGACGAAACCATCGAAACCAACCTCTCCGGAGTTTTCTACTGCTGCCGCGAAGCCATCCCGCTTTTGCGCCAGCGCGGCGGCGGTTACATCTTCAACATCTCCAGCCTGGCGGGCGTGAATCCGTTTGCGGGTGGCAGCGCCTACAACGCTTCCAAGTTTGGGCTGAACGGCTTCAGCGAAGCCATGATGCAGGACGTGCGGCACGACGGCATCCGCGTCAGTTACATTATGCCCGGCAGCGTGGACACCGACTTCGCCGCCGCGCCCGGGTCGAAGCCCAGCGCCTCGTGGAAGCTGACGGGCGACGACATCGCCAAGGCCGTGGTGGACCTTTACCGGTTTCCAAAGACGGCGCTGGCCAGCCGGATTGAGATGCGGCCTTCGCAGCCGCCCAAAAAGAAATAGCATCTCGGAGGTCCCTGTCCATGAAGTCTCGCTTGAACATCCTTTGGACCATCGCCATTGCCATTGTGACGGCAACAGCGGTTGTGTATTCAGAAACCGCGCGCACGCCCCAGGCTCCCCAGGTGAAGCTTCTGCGAACTCCGCAGGACGGAATCCAGCCGCAGACGGCAGTGGATTCGCGCGGCGTGCTCCACATGATCTACTTTACCGGCGCCGCCGCCGCAGGCAACATCGAGTATGTCCACCGCGCGCCGGGCGCGAAGGCATTTTCAAAACCCATTCGGGTGAACAGCCAGCCGGGCAGCGCACTGGCCGTGGGCACCGTGCGAGGACCTCAGATGGCGGTTGGCCCAGATGGGCAGGTTGATGTCGTCTGGTTTGGCTCATCCAAGGCAACTCCCAAGGGACCGGACGATTCAACTCCACTCCTCTTCTCACGCCTCGAAGCTTCGGGCACCGCCTTTACGCCGCAGCGTAACCTGGTGCAATACGCCAAGGGGCTCGACGGCGGGCTCTCCGTTGCCGCCGACCAGAAGGGCGATGTTTACGTGGTGTGGCACGCCACGGGCAAAACTCCCGGCGAAGCCAACCGGCGCGTTTACCTGGCGCGTTCCACCGACAACGGCCGGACGTTTGCGCGCGAAGTTCCGGTTTCTCCCGCTGCGCTGGGAGCCTGCGGCTGCTGCGGCATGCGGGCCTTTGTTGACCGCAGTGGAGCGCTTTTCGTCCTCTATCGCGCCGCCGCAGAGGCCATCCATCGCAACATGACGCTGCTGGTTTCAACGAATCATGGCCGCACCTTCCGCTCGCAGGAAGTTTCAGACTGGCGATTGAACGCCTGCCCCATGAGCACGGCCTATCTCGGTGAAGGCGGGCGGCAGGTGCTGGCCGCCTGGGAGAAGGCCGGCGAGGTTTACTTCGACACCATCAACCCGGCGACCTTCAAACTGTCATCTTCAATTTCCGCGCCCGGCCAGAGTAACAGCCGCAAACATCCCGCCGTCGCAGCTAACTCGCGCGGCCAGGTGCTGCTGGCCTGGACGGAAGGGACCGGCTGGAAGCAGGGCGGTTCGCTCGCCTGGCAACTCTTCAGCAGGTCAGGCCAACCCCTTGGCGCCATGGGCCACGCACCCGGCGTTCCCGTCTGGGGCCTGCCCAGCGTTTACACCAACCCCGACGGCAACTTCACGATTGTTTACTGACCGACGAAGCCAGGGGTACCGTTTAGATTCGGGAATCAAAGGCAGAACTTTCCCCGACGCACGCGCGGAATCCAGGCCATTTCAGCACTCCCGATTGGCGATGTACTTCCCGCACAACCCTTGTTATAGTGTTCCTTCTTCAGCAGAGACAATTGCCCGGCGGGGCTTCATTTTTTGGGGCGCAATGCCACACCAAGACTGTCCGTTGTCAACTCATCACAAGGGAGAACCACCGTGCGACTGATGCGGGTTTTAGGGATTCGTCTGGCCGTTTTCGCCTTTTTCCTTTCAGGAATCGTTTTCTTTTCAGGATGCGCAAGACGTCCGGCGCAGGTTGCGGAGCTTGTGGCGCCTGCCGGCAATCGCCCCACCGGGATTGTGCCTCGGGGCGGGACGGTGCTGCCCAACGGCCGCCTGGTGACGCCGCAGGGCGTCGAGGTAAAGGTTGCGCCGCACCCTTACGGCCTGGCGCTCTCGCCCGACGGCAAGACGCTGGTGACCTCCAACAACGGAACCTGGCCGTTTTCCGTCTCCATCATTTCTGACATTTCCAGCAGCCAGCCCGTGGTGAAACAGATTCCGCCCGGATACCCGCCGCGCGGTTCCGAGCCCGACCCCAAGAGCGTTTACCTGGGCGTGGCCATCGCAAAGGACAATCGCACGCTCTACCTTTCCGAGGGCAACAACGGCAGGATTGGCATTTTCGATTTGCAAACGCGGCGCGACCTGGGCACGCTGAGCCTCGACGGCCGCTACGCGGGAAAGACTTATCAGCACAGCCTGGCGGGCGACTTGAAACTATCGCCCGATGGCAAGGAACTTTACACGCTGGACCTGGCGCATTTCCGCATGGTGGTTTTTGACACGCACTCCCGCCGCATGATCGCCAGCGTGCCGGTGGGGCGGCTGCCGTTTGGCCTGGCCCTTTCACCCGACGGAAAGACGGCCTATGTGACCAACGTCGGCATGTTCCGCTATTCGCTGGTGCCCGGTTACAACCCGAAAGATCCGCTGCACACGGGCCTCGATTTTCCGCCCTTCGGCTTTCCATCGAAGGAAGCCGAAGAGGGTACGGTGGTCGAGGGCAAAAAGATTATTGGCCTGGGAAGCCCCAACGTTCCGCAAGCGAATTCCGTCTATCTGCTCGACATTACGAATCCCGCCCGTCCGGAAGTGAAGGCCCGGACCCGCACCGGCATCCCCACCGGCCCCAAATCCGTGGGCGGATCGAGCCCCGGCGCAGTGGTGGCCGGCGCGGACAAAGTTTACGTCAGCAATTCCGCCCAGGACAGCATCAGCATTCTGGACGCGCACACCGGCAAAGAGGAAAAGACGCTGGTTTTGCAACCGGCGAAAAGCGTTGACGGCCTGCGCGGCCTGCTGCCCTTCGGGCTGACGCTCAGTCCGGACGGCAGCCGTCTTTATGTGGCCTGCGCGGGAATCAACGCGCTGGCGGTAATTGATACGCAGCAGGAAAAGGTGCTCGGTTACGTTCCCACGGGATGGTTTCCCGCGCGGGTGATGGTGAGCCCGGACGGCAAAACGCTTTATGTAGACAACGCCAAGGGTTTTGGCGCGGGGCCGAACGGCGGGGCGAATTTCCACGAAGGCCCTGCCGGCGATTACATCGGCGACATCACTCGCGGCGTGGTTTCCATCATGCCGGTTCCGCAAACGGACAAGCTGGACGAACTGACCGCGCAGGTGCTTCGCAACAACGGATTCGTTCCTAAAGAAGTGCAGGCGCGGGCTGCGGATTTTCCCGTTCCGCCCGCCAGCCGGGCGAGCCAGAAAATCAAATACGTGGTTTTCATCGTCAAGGAGAACCGCACGTTCGACCAGATTTACGGCGATCTGAAATCGGTGGGCGGCCAGGAGGCGAACGGCGATCCCTCGCTGGCGCACTATGGCGACGACGCCACGGTGAGCGAAAAGGGCGAACCCACTTATCAGCACGTACGCGTCTCGCCCAACCATCACGCGCTGGCCGAACGCTTTGGCCTGAGCGACAACTACTACGTGGATTCCGATGTTTCGGTGGATGGGCACCGCTGGCTGGTGGGGAATTATCCCAACACCGAATTTGAAACCGCCTGGCCTGCGGGCTACGGCGGCCAGTTTAATTTTGTGCCCGACCAGAACGCTCCCGGGCGGCTTGAGATCGGGAGCTCTTCGCCGGCGCCCGAAGACTTCCTGGAAGCGGGTTCGTTGTGGGAGCACCTGGCCCGCCACAAAATCACCTTCCGCAATTACGGCGAAAACCTGGAACTGGCCGGAGAGACGGAAGAAGAAGGCTCCGAACCGACGGGCGTGCGCGAAGCAACCAACGTGCCCATGCCGGAAGTCCTGTTCAAAAACACCTCGCGAACTTATCCCACCTTCAACACGTCCATTCCGGACCAGTATCGGTTCGCACAGTTCAAGCAGGAGTTCGACGCGCGGTACCTGAGCGGCCGGGACCCCATGCCGCAGTTCATGTATATCTGGCTGCCCGATGACCACACCGCCAAGCCGCGCCCCGCCGACGGCTATCCTTACAGCGCTTCCTACGTGGCTGACAACGACCTGGCGCTGGGCAAGATGGTTCAACTCTTTTCCCACAGCCCGTTCTGGAAGAACATGGCGATTTTTGTGACCGAAGACGACGCCCAGGGCGGCCAGGACCACGTGGACGCGCATCGCAGCCTGCTGCTGGTGATCAGCCCCTATTCGCGGCGCGGCGTTTCGCATGTTCATGAAAGCATGCTGAGCATCCTGAAAACCTTTAACCTGATTTTCGGCCTGCCGCCCATCAACCAGTATGACGCTGCAGCCACCAGCCTGGCCGATTGCTTTACCGACAAGCCGGACTTCAGCCCTTACACCCCGGTGCAGGAAGATTCGCGTATTTTCGATCCGGCCAAGGCGCGCGACCCGAAGTATTTCGCCCGCCGCCACCAGCCGCTGCCGCCCTCGGCCGACCTCGACAACCCGGCAGCCATCCGGAAACAGATGGACCGAAGGCAGCAGGCGGGGTTGTAACGAAGCGGCTTTCGCTGCAGGCTGTTCTTACTCCAGGCGATGCACTGTCGTCCTTCGGCGCCGCCGCCGTTTGGTAGTCTGCGGCGCATCGTGTACAATCGAGTCTTCACCCATCGCTGGTGGGACTTCCCACAGGGCGACCGCCGCCGCAGCGATGAGCAACGCAGGGACCGCGCCGAGGGGGACCGCCGCGAGCACTTCCTGCCTGATAGATCCGGAATGACTTCATTACTCGAACAACTGAACGCCCAGCAGCGCGCCGCCGTGGAGCATACGGACGGCCCGCTGTTGATTCTGGCGGGAGCGGGCAGCGGCAAGACGCGGGTGATCACCTACCGCATCGTCTACCTGATTGAGGTTTGCGGCGTTCCGCCGGAAAGCCTTCTGGCCGTGACCTTCACCAACAAGGCGGCCGACCAGATGAAGGACCGCGTAGCGGCCCTGCTGCAGGAACGGACAGGCGTGCTGCCGCATATTTCAACCTTCCATTCGTTCTGCGTCAGCGTTTTGCGGCGGCACATCGACCGCCTGGGATACACGCGCGACTTCACCATTTACGACGCGGACGACCAGCAGCGGGTGGTGAAAGTTGTGGGCCAGGAACTGGGGCTGAGCGACTGGATCAGCTCGCCGCGTTCGGTGCTGGCGCGCATCAGCGCCGCCAAGAACCGGGCCGTCTCTCCCGAGAAAATGGAAGGCGAGGCCTACGATCCTTCCACGCGCAACCTGGCGGCCATTTATGAGCGGTACGAGAGCAAGCTGCGCCAATCGAACGCGCTGGACTTTGACGACCTGCTGCTCAAAACCGTGGCGCTTTTTGACGATGCCGACGACGTGGCGGAGGATTACAACCGGCGTTTCCGCTACGTGATGGTGGACGAGTATCAGGACACCAACCGGATTCAGTACCAGCTGATCCGCCAGCTCACGCGCGCCCAGCAGAACATCTGCGCGGTGGGCGACGAAGACCAGTCGATCTACCGATGGCGCGGGGCGGACATCGAAAACATTCTGAACTTTGACCAGGACTATTCCGGCACCTCCATGATCCGGTTGGAACAGAATTACCGCTCGACGCAGATGATTCTGGACGCGGCCACGGCCGTGGTGAGCAACAACCTCAGGCGCAAGGGAAAATCTCTGCGCACCGACCGCGGCGCGGGATTGCGCGTGGGGCTTTATGAAGCAGGCAATGCCGACGAAGAGGGATGGTTTGTGGCCAGCGAGATTATGAAGGCGCTGGGCGGGGATAAAGTGGAAAGCGTGGGTGTGCTGTTCCGCACCAACGCGCAGTCGCGGGTGCTGGAAGAAGCGCTGCGCCGGAACCGCATCGAGTACCGGGTGGTGGGCGGCACCAGTTTTTATGACCGCACGGAAATCAAGGACGCGCTGGCCTATGCGCGCCTGGCCAACAACCTGCGCGACAGTTCCGCCATGCTGCGCATCATCAACACTCCGCCGCGGGGCATTGGAGCCACCACGGTGGAACAATTGCAGGCCCTGGCCACGGAGCGCGAACTGCCGCTTTGGGAGGCGCTGGAACAGACGCTGGCTGCCAGCCCTGACATGCTGTCAAGCCGGGCAAGGAAAGCGCTGGAGGGTTTCCATGCGCTGATCACCGGGCTGGCCGCCGACCGCGAGAAGCTTTCCCTCAGCGAATTCTTCCGCGCCGTTCTCGACCACACTCACTACGTGGAAATCCTGGACGCCGAGAATAACCCGGCGGCCGAAAGCCGCATTGAGAACCTGCGCGAACTGGTGAACGCGGCGGCGGAAGCCGAAGAGCGGGGCGAGCGGCTGGCCGAGTTCCTGGACCATGCCGCGCTGGTTTCAGACGCTGACAATTATGATGAGCGAGCCCGCGTGACGCTGATGACGCTGCACAGCGCCAAGGGGCTGGAATTCTCCGTGGTTTTTCTGGTGGGCATGGAAGAAGGATTGTTTCCGCACAAGCTTTCGGCCGACGACGATGCGGCGCTGGAAGAGGAGCGCCGGCTGTGTTACGTGGGCATGACGCGCGCCAGGGACCGCCTGGTGCTCACCTGGGTGCGCGAGCGGCGGACGTACGGCCGCCAGTCGCAGGAAGGCACGATGCCTTCGCGCTTCCTGGCCGAGATTCCGCAAGAGCTTATTGACCCGCTCAATGTTACGATGCTTGCTTCCAAGCCCCGCACCACCTGGGGGAACGCCGTCAATTCCGTCGAGGGCGTGGAAAGGGCTCTTGCCGAGCGAGAACGCAGCCGGCGGCCCGCCATTCCGAGCTCACGGCCGGCGCCACGGGCGCGCTGGCGGCAAGGCTCAAAAGTGCGGCACCCGAAGTACGGCGTCGGGACTGTTCTGGCTTCCGAAGGGGAAGGCGAAGACACCAAGGTGACCGTCAGTTTTCCCGGCTACGGCCAAAAGAAACTGGTGGAACGCTACGCCTCGCTTGAAAAAATCTGAGGCGCCGGGCGCCATTCAATTCAGGTGGACGGATGAAGCGCGACAGAGCTCCCGGAGAATTCAGCAAGCCCGTCGCGGCGGGAAGATCCGCTGCCTGTTGGTTAGGCGCGTTTATAGCGATAGCCCTGGTGCTGCTCCAGGCTGGCCCCGTTTCTGCAGAAGGGTCCGCCTTGCAGAAAAGTATCATCGGCTCTGCAGCAGAGGACTTCACGCTGCGCGACGTCGAGGGCCATCAGGTCCAGCTCAGCGATTTCAGGGGCAAGACCGTGCTGCTGGCCTTCTGGGCCACATGGTGCCCGCCCTGCAAGGAAGAATTGCCTGCGCTGCAGAAGATTTACGAGCAATACCAGGACAAGGACCTGGTGATCCTGACCGTGGATGATGAAGAGCCGGCAACCATCAAAGACTTTCTGAGAGCGAGGCACTACAGTTTTCCGGCGCTGGTGGACAGCAACAGAGCGGTTTTCAAGGAATTTGCCGTACACTTTATTCCTACGGCGATTGTCATTAATCCTGATGAGATTGTCACCCAGGTGGTGACGGGGTGGGAAGGCCCTCAGCGGCTTCTGGAGGCGCTCCGTGCCGCAGGGTTTGGAAATGTCCTGCCGGCCCCGGCGCAGCCGGCAAGCCCCGGAAACTTGCAGCGCACAATGATTGCATTCAGTAAGCAGGAGATAAACAAGTGAATACACAGTCAGTGAAAGACAAAACAGAACGGAAAAAGCTGAAGCGGGTGGCGCGCAAGAAGCAGGCGTCCAAACCCAAGCAGACCGAGCCGCGGGGCTCGCACAGACCCAAAGTGAAGAAGCGCGGCCCGACCGCGGGCAAGCGGTAGGCGGCCATCCCGGCGAGTGAGCAGCGGCGGCCGGCGAAAGGTCTGGCTGCTGCTGCGCCGGCGCTCTGTGGGCGCTGTTGGGTTTCAGGTACGGCGAAGACGGCGGGCATCTGCCGCCGTCCCAACACTTCTGGCCGCAGATCCAAAGGAGTGCTTTGGCCTCACAATTCCTTCGCACCAAGAGCATCGACAAGCTGCTTGCTGACGCCGAAGCGCCCGAACACCGGCTTCGTAAGACGCTTGGGCCGTGGTCGCTGACGGCCCTGGGGGTCGGAGCCATCATCGGCGCCGGCATCTTTGTGCTGACGGGAACGGCTGCGGCGGGCGAAAGCCTGGAGGTCCACTCGCTGCTGAAAGCGCCGCTGCTCAGCGTCCTTCTGCACGGCCGGCACGCCATCGGCACGGCGGGACGGCCCGGCGCGGGCCCGGCCATCGCGCTGTCATTTTTCCTGGTGGCGGTGGCCTGCGGGCTGGCAGGGCTGTGCTACGCCGAGCTGGCCTCGATGATTCCCATTGCCGGCAGCGCCTACACCTACACCTACGCGACGCTGGGCGAACTGGTAGCGTGGATCATCGGCTGGGACCTGATTCTGGAATACGCGGTCAGCAACATGGCCGTGGCCGTCGGCTACTCCGCTTATTTCGACAGCCTGCTCAACAATTTCGGGCTCAGCCTGCCCGCCAAATTCTCCCAGCCCATGCTCGATTCCTCGCTCCACCTGACGGGCTCCTGGTTCAACCTGCCGGGCTTTGTGGTGGTGATGATTCTCACCGTGATCCTGGTGGTGGGCATCCGGGAGAGCGCCGGCGCCAACAACTTCATGGTGGGGGTCAAAATTGTCGCCATCATGATTTTCGTCATCTGGGCTTCCGGGCACGTGCGGCCTTCCAACTGGACGCCGTTTATGCCCAACGGTTTCCAGGGCGTGCTGACGGGCGGGGCGATTGTCTTTTTCACCTACATCGGTTTCGATTCCGTTTCCACCGCGGCCGAAGAGTGCCGCAATCCCCAGAAGGACGTTCCGTTCGGCATCATCGCCTCCCTGATTGTCTGCACCATCCTTTACTGCACGGTGGCGATTGTGCTGACGGGAATCCAGAACTGGCAGACGTTGGGCAACGCCGCTCCGGTGGCCAACGCCCTGGCCGCCATCGGGCTGGTCCGGGTGGAGCGATGGGTCACCATCGGCGCGCTGACGGGCATGCTGAGTTCGCTGCTGGTTTTTCAGATGGGGCAGGCGCGCGTGTGGTTTGCCATGTCGCGCGACGGCCTGCTTCCCAAGGTGTTTTCAAAGGTCCACAAGAAGTTTCGCACGCCCCACGTCAGCACCTGGACGGCGGGGCTGTTTGTCGCCATCCCGGCCGGCATTTTCAACATCGGGACGCTGGCCGACCTTTCCAATATCGGAACGCTGTTTGCTTTCCTGCTGGTGTCGGTGGGCGTCCTGGTGCTGCGGCGGACGCAGCCTGAGCGCCGGCGGGCCTTTCGCGTTCCCTGGGTTCCCTTGATTCCCTTTGCCTCGGTGGCCTGTTGCCTGATCCTGATGGCCAGCCTTCCGGTGGAAACCTGGCTGCGGTTTTTCGTCTGGCTGGTCATCGGGCTGGCCATTTACTTTACTTACAGCCGCTTCCATAGCGAGTTTGCCCGCAAGGACACGGGGAACGCCGGGCAGGCGGGATGATGCCGGCAAGTCATTCTGAACACGTTCAACAGACAAAAGCGCCGTGGCATGCTGTAAAATAGGGAATGTTGTGCAATCCATGTTGCAAGAAGTAAATTGGACCATGCGCCAGCCTGCATGCCGAAAACCTGCGCCCCGCCGTCAGGGAAGTGAGGTTCGCCTCCTGGCCCTGCTTTTTGCGATGGCTGCCGTTGCGCTCGTGGCGGCCACGCCTGCACTCGCCTGGGGTCCCCAGACCCACCGGCTGGCGGATGACTGGGCCATCGGCACGCTGCCACCGAATTTGCGCAACTACTTCCAGTCCAACCGCACCTTCATCCTCCAGCATGCCAACGATCCTGAAGCATGGATCAAGAAGGACCGCTACGAGCGGATGCGGCACTACATTTTTCTCGACAAGTATGGGACGTTCCCCTATCTCGACCTTCCGCACTCCTACAAGGCGGCGGTCCAGAAGTATGGGCTGAGGCACATCACCCGCAACGGCGTGCTGCCCTGGCAGGTCGGAGAATACAGTCTGAAGCTGACCAACGCCTTTCGGGCGCGCCATTGGGAGCAGGTGAAACTGGATAGCGCGGCGCTGGCTTTCTACGTGACGGACGCTCACGACCCGATGCACACCACGCAAAATGATGGCGGCCAACTGACCGGGCAGGCCGGGCTTGGGATGCGCTTTGGGAACGAGCTGGTGGAACGCTATTCCCACTTTTTCATGTTCCGGCCCGACAACGCCGTCAGGGTCAGCGATCCCACGGAGCACGCCTTCCAGATGGCGCTGGAGGCTCACACCTGGGTGGACCAGATTATTCTGGCCGATCTTCTGGCCCTCGACAACCTGCCGGGCTACACCGACGCGTATTATGACGCCTTTTATTCCCGCGTGGGGTCAACCGCGATGAAGGAAATCAGCGAGGCGGCGCACGATGTCGGTTCGTACTGGTACACCGCATGGGTCAACGCCGGCCGTCCCGAATTGCCCGGGAGGTAGGCGCGCCGGCTGCACCCTCTCCTGCGGGCCTTGAAGGAAACCCTCCATGCGGCTTTCTGATGATTTCATTGCGAAACTTCCCAAGGTGGAACTCCATCTGCACCTTGAGGGGAGCCTGAGTCCCGCTACGCTGCGCGAGCTCGCCCGCGGCAGGGGCGGCATGGAGAGCCAAGTCGAGCAATGGATCCGGGAGCGGGAGCAGCGCGAGTATCGCTACGCGACCTTCGCGGATTTCATTGAAGCCTTCAAGTTTGTGGCACTGCTGCTCGAAACTCCGAAAGATTATGCGCTGGCCACCGTCCGCCTGATGGAATGGCTGGCGGAGCAGAACGTGAAGTATGCAGAGATCACGCTGGCGGCGGGCGTGGTGCTCTGGAAGCGGCAGCAGCTCGACCCGATTTATGAAGCCGTTCGCGCCGCTTCGCTCGAAGCGGGAGCGCGCCTGGGCATGCAGGTCAACTGGATTTTTGACGCCGTCCGGCAATTCGGTGCAGACCAGGCTCACGAGGTGGTGCGGTGGGCCAGCCGCTATCGCCCGGAGGGCGTGGTGGCGTTCGGCCTGGGCGGCGATGAAGAGCGCGGCCCCGCGGGCCTTTTCGCAGACGTTTACCGCGAGGCCCGCGATTGCGGCCTGCACACCCTGGCCCACGCTGGAGAAACGGTGGGTCCGGAAAGCGTCCGCGAAGCAATTGAACTGCTCAAGGTGGAACGGATTGGCCACGGCCTGACCGCCGCAAAGGACCCGGAAGTGATGGCGCTGCTGCGCGACCGCGGAATACCCCTGGAGGGCTGTCCCGGCAGCAACGCTTCCATCGGCCTGGTCCCGGAGTTTCGTGACTATCCGTTGCCGGCTTTCCTGGAAGCCGGCGTGACCATGACTCTCAATTCGGACGATCCGGCCCTGTTTGGGACGTCCATCGGACAGGAATTCACGAATGCCGCCGAGGCGTTTTCGCTTTCCCCTGAACAGCTGGCGGGGCTTTGCGAAAACGCTGTGCGCGCCGCCTTTCTGCCGGAAGATGAGAAGCGGCGGCTGCTGGAACAAATTGGTCAGGTGGTGGCGTAACCGCAAATACAGGGCGGGGCGCCCGACTCGAAAAGGAATAAGACTCCATGAGCACACCCGTACGCGCTATTTTTATGGATGCAGGGAATACCCTGCTTTTCCCGCAGGTTGAAAGGCTTGCGCAGGATCTGGAGGCGGCCGGATTTCCGGTGCGCCCCGAGCAATTCCATCAGGCCGAGCGCGCGGGCAAGAAGAAACTGGATGAAGTGCTCTGGCCGCAGATCCGCGAAGGGCGCGTGCCGCGAACCAGCAATAATGTTTATTGGGAACAATACCTCAGCGCTTTGTCGGAACTTCTTGACCGCCCGGCGGAAACCCGCGCGGCAGTTATCGAGCGGGTGATCGCGGGATTTCGGGATATCCACACCTGGTCCAAAGTTTTGCCGGATACTGTTCCGGCGCTGAAGAAGTTGAAGGCGGCGGGATATTACCTGGCGGTCATCTCGAATTCCGACGGCAGCGTGGAAGGCGAGCTGCAGCGGGCGGGCCTCGCCGAGTACCTGGAATTTGTGATCGACTCTTCGGTGGTGGGCGTTGAAAAGCCGCACCCTGAAATCTTCGAAATGGCGTTGGAACGCTCAGGAATCAAAGCCCAGGACGCGGTTTACGTGGGCGACACTTATCCCACCGACATTGGCGGCGCGGAACTGGCCGGCCTTCGCGGGATTCTCATCGACTGGGTGGGCGCCTACCCCGACGCCACCTGCCCCCGCATCACCCGTCTCTCTGAATTGAACGGGCTGATAGGAAGCCTAGGCCCCTGGACAACCGGCTAGCGACACATGGCAGCCCGCCTAAGAGCTCCTGTCGCGGGCGGAGCCAGCTGCTCGTTTGTGGTGCCCTGCGCCGTATCCCGCTGTTGAGAAAAGACTCAGCGTCATGTATATTTACGCCAAATGCTCGTCAGGACAAGGCGCAGACTGTCAAAACTGGTTCCCCGGAGGCTCACCGGAGCAGCCCGCAGGAGCAAAACACCCGAGAAGCCGGACGACTGGGTATTGAAGCTAGCCACGGCGATCTTCTTAATATTCCTGAGCGGCGTGGGCACCGTCGGTTATCGTTGTGCGGTCTACATATTTGTAACAGCCCCCGAGCTTGCTGGGCACACCGAACCTGAGCGCCTGAGGGAAATGAAGCGAAGGCTAACACTGATGGAGCAGTGGACGAAGTTCACGCAAAGCGCCAACAATAGCATAGCCTCGCTCTCTTCGCAATTGCTCTATTTGCAAAAGATCGTTAGGGACGGTTCTCTGCAAGCTGGGGGGTCCGACCTAGGTGAGGTTAATGATCATTCCCTGTCGAATATGCTTAGCATCAGCCTAAGCCTTGGAGAAGCGCAAGGCTACCCAGTGGATGAGCTATTTCTCACTGCGCCGTACAAGTCCGCAATTGTTGGCTTGCTTTCATCTGACCTTGAAATGTGGGAAGCAATATACCGCTGTACTGACCCCGGAATATCTCGTGAACGATTCCATGCGTGTCGGATTCGGATAGTTGAGGCAGAGATGGACGTTCGAAGGGCCGCGGCGACTGCAAGTGTAGAAATACAAGTGGGCACAGCGCAGGCCAAATCAAGAGCGGAGCAGGTCAAGGCCGAAGGGAAGGAATCTCTGGTAGCAACGCGCGGAGACCTCCGGCATATGTACCTAGCGTTTGCAGGAGTCGTCGCTTGGATCCTCATCTACTATTTGGCCTTCAGGTTTTTGCTGCTAGGTCCAGTCTCGCAAGCCATTGAGGCCAAGTTGCAGGAACACGCAGGCAACCGTGTGCCACGATCCTGACCGTTTTGGTCCAAGCCAATGGGTCGCGAGATTGAGGCCCTTATCCGTTGTTGTTTCACTCATGTAGACCTTGTCACCAAAAGATGTTGACACGGCGACGCGGGGTTGGTAGACTTTTGTTGGTTCATATATGGCAGTCTCGATGAACAAGCCGGTTAATGCCACAAGCGCACAGCGGATGTGTATGTGTTGTTGTACGTGTTCCGTTGGGGAGCGCCGTGTGGCTGGAATTTAACGACTTGTAATTCGAACTTCCAGTAGTGATTCATACGGACGCCCGCTGACGGACCAAACGTCAGCGGGCGTTTTTGTTTTTGGACGTTGCGCGAACCATCATCTGGATGCTGAAGGAGAGAACAAGGAAATGATTGAACCCCTCGGAGGAAAGCTCATCAATCGATTGGCCGGCGGCGAAAGGGCCGCGGCGCTGGAAGCGGAAGCGCGAAAGCTTCCGGTGATCCATCTGAATCCCTTTGAAGTTTCTGACCTGGAAATGCTGGCCATCGGCGCCTTCAGCCCGCTCGAAGGCTTTATGGGAAGCGCGGATTACGCCCGCGTCATCCAGAACAATCGCCTGGCCAACGGCCTGCCCTGGACGCTGCCGGTCACGCTGGCTGTCGACAAGGACACCGCTGACAGGCTGAAGAAGGTTTCGCGCGCGGCCCTGGCAGACCCCAGCGGCAAGCGGCTGGCCATTCTGGAAATCCAGGATGTGTTCCACTACGACCGGGAGGCGGAGTCCGTGGCGGTGTTTCGCACGGCCAATGACGACCATCCGGGCGCGCGCTATGTGGCTTCGCGGGGCGACTGGATCGTCGGCGGCCCGGTGGAAGTTTTCCGCCGGCCGAACTCGGAAGCGCACTCGAAATACCGGCTGGACCCCGCGGATACGCGGCGGATTTTTGCCGAGCGCGGATGGAACACGGTGGTGGGCTTCCAGACGCGCAATCCCGTTCACCGGGCGCACGAATACATCCAGAAAGCGGCGCTGGAAATCGTGGACGGCCTGCTGCTGCACCCGATTGGCGGCGAGACCAAATCCGACGACATCAGCCTGGACGTCCGGATGCGCTGCTACGAAGTGCTGCTGGAGAACTATTACCCGCGCGACCGCGCGGTGCTGGCGCTGAACCCCGCTTCCATGCGCTACGCGGGCCCGCGCGAAGCCATCTTCCACGCCCTGATCCGCAGGAACTTTGGCTGCACGCACTTCATTGTGGGGCGCGATCACGCCGGGGTGGGAAATTACTACGGCCCTTACGACGCCCAGAAAATCTTCACGGAGTTTGGCAAGGACGAGCTGGGCATCACGCCGCTCTTCTTTGAACACACCTTTTATTGCCGCGAGTGCCTGGGCATGGCCTCGCAAAAAACCTGCGGCCACGACAAGCAGTCCCGGGTGATGCTGAGCGGCACCCAGGTGCGCAACGTGCTGCGGGAAGGCGGACAGTTGCCGCCGGAGTTCACGCGGCCTGAAGTGGCGGCAGTGCTGCACCAGGCCTTTGGCCAGGAAATCCAGCAGGGGGTGGCATGCTCGTAAGTCTCCTGGCCTTCATCACCGGCATCCTGGTCGGCCTCACGGGAACGGGCGCGGGCGTCATCCTGACGCCGCTCCTGTTGCTGCTGACGCCCTTCAGCGCCTTGACGGTGATTGGCACGGACCTGATGAGCGGCGCCCTCACCAAGCTGGCGGGGGTGGTTGAGCATCGCAAGCTGGGACAGGTGCGGTGGGACCTGGCGGGATATCTGCTGGCGGGAAGCATTCCCGGTTCTGTGGCGGGCATCCTGTTTATTCACTTTTTAAAAGACTGGATGTCTGAAGTCCAGTTGGACCACGCGTTGAAGGTCCTGCTGGGCCTGACCCTTTTTGGGGTGTCGTTCTTCATGCCCTTCCTGCGCAACAAGCAGCAGGCGGCTTCCTCCGGATATTCGAATCTCAGCTTCTCGAACGGCGGTGGCAAGCTGGCGGCTGTGGGCGCCGTTGTGGGCTTCCTGGTTGCCATGACCTCGGTGGGCAGCGGAAGCCTGCTGATGATCGCTTTGCTGGTGCTGGTTCCCCTGCCGCTGGGCAGCCTGGTGGGGACCGACATCCTGTTCGGGCTGGTGACCACGGCGCTGGCCGGGTCGCTGCACTGGAAGATGGGAAATTTCAACGCCAGCCTGTTTCTGCTGCTGGTGGCCGGCGAAGTGCCGGGAGTCATCATCGGCAGCCGGCTGACGCGCCGCATTCCTGAGCGTTACATCACCTGGCTGTTCAGCATTCTCTACTTTTCGCTGGGGGCGCGATTACTCGCCGGCTAAACGCGGGGCGGGGCGGGACCTTCCGGCAATCTCAATCTAAAACGCATGAAAGGAAATCATGGCTATTGAAACTGTAGACATTTCTGAAGCGGCAAAAACCCTTGCCGAAGCTCATCCGAGCGAGATCCTGAAGTTCGCGCTGGAGAAATATTCCGGCGGCATCGGCATCAGCTTCAGCGGCGCGGAGGACGTTGTTCTGGTCGATCTGGCGTCGAAAATCGGCGGCAACTTCAGGGTTTTTTCGCTGGATACGGGGCGGCTTCATCCTGAAACCTACCAGCTGCTCGACAAGGTCCGCGAGCGTTACGGCATCCCGGTTGAGGTTTTCTTCCCGCGGCCGGAGGCGGTGGAAAAACTGGTGAAGGAGAAAGGCCTGTTCTCGTTTTACCAGGACGGCCACAAGGAGTGCTGCGGGGTCCGCAAGGTTGAGCCGCTGAAGCGGGCGCTGGGAACCCTGGACGCCTGGGTCACCGGACAGCGGCACGACCAGAGCCCTTCCACGCGCGCCAGGGTGGCGGTGGCTGAGGTTGATCCCGTCTTCTCGCAGCCGGGCCGCGAGCTGATCAAGTTCAATCCCCTGGCCAACTGGAGCTCCAAACAGGTGTGGAGTTACATCCGCGAAAACGACGTGCCCTACAATTCCCTGCACGAGCGCGGCTTTGTTTCGATTGGCTGCGAGCCCTGCACGAAGCCCGTGCTTCCGGGTCAGCATGAACGGGAAGGGCGCTGGTGGTGGGAGGATCAGACAAAGAAGGAATGCGGCCTGCACGCGGGCAACATCCAGCCCAAAGCCTAGCCGGACGGCGCAGGAATTCTGCGCTGGTAGACTGTGGCCTTCAGATCCACCGGGGTTGCTGGACGGCCCTTTGCTCAACGTCATCCTGATCCCGCAGTGCGGGAGAAGGATCTGCTGTTTCCGGGTTCGGAAAGTGACAGCAGATTCCTCGCTGCGCTCGGAATGACAGACCGGGGGAAAACCCTTTTCCGCCCCGCGCGGAGCAACAGTCCCGGAATTCACACCCGGCTTGAAAATTTATTCCCCGGCCGCAGCCTTGGTTTCCGGCACTTCGTTGGGGCCGGCCTGGGGCAGGTCCTTATAAAGCCGGCCTGCAATTTCAGCGGCGTGTGGACCGTACATCTGCCTGCCGCCCCGCAGGAGCACCACCACCACGTAAGGCGGCCGCGCCTCCGAGTAGGAAAGAAACCATCCCAGCCTCGCGCCGTCTTCACTGCAGGTTCCCGTCTTTCCCAGGATCTGCAGGGCGCCGTCACTGGCCTGGCGGGCCGTGCCATAGCTGACCGCAGCCGCCATGCCCGCTCTCACGTCCGGAATTTCCGTTTGCAGGTCGGTCAGCCGGCGCCGGACCATCGGCTTGAAGCTCTCCAGCTGCTCCCGGGTGCGGGGGTATTGCAGGTAGTAAAGGGTTCCTCCGTTGGCCATGGCTGAAGCGACGGCGGCCCATTGCAGGGGCGTCACTTCAATCCCTTTGCCCAGATAGGCCAGGTATCCCACCTCTCCGTCGGCGGGCGCGACGGTTGGGAATTCTCCGGGCTGGTCCCCCGGAATCTCCCAGCCGGCTTTCTGCCCCAGTCCGAATTCATGGGCGTAGCGGGCCAGCAGAGGGTATCCCACCATCCTTCCGAGCTTGAAGAAGTATTCGTTGTTGGAATGCGCCAGCGCGTCGGTCAGGTCCATCGTGCGGCGGCGGCCGACGTAAAGTTTTGTGCGCGGGGTAATGATGCCGTGCTTCAATGCGGCCAGCGCGACAATGGGTTTGAAAGTGGAGCAGGGCCGGTAAGCCCCGCTGAAGGCCAGTTTCTGGTTAACCACGGTCAGAACCCGCCCGTCGTTCGGGTCAACCACCACGATGCTTCCGTTCAGGCTGCCCAGCGCCTGCAAGGCGACCTGGCGCACGGCCAAATCCTCGCCTTCCGTATTGTCGCCAAGGCCGGGATTGGGGTCGAAAGAACTGACGCGCCAGGGGTTCCAGCGCCTGAGGACTCGTCGTCGCCGTGAATGGCGAACGTGGTGGTGAGTTCGTGCCCGCCGGGCAACCGCGGGCCGCGGTGCTGCCAGCCCCTGCGGGAGCGTTCCTCCGGGAAGAACATCCAATCCCATCAAACCGATCAGGGCCAAAGCCAGTACAATGAGTGTCTTTTTCAAGGCAGATCAGGTCTCCTCACGCATCTTTCAGCAAGCACGGCTGTTTCCCCCTGGCGGCCCGGACGCACCGTCTATATATTCTGTCGACAGATTTCTGGGTTACAGAAACTGAATCCGCTTACGGGTTCGATTATTTTTTACTTTTTGCCGTGCCCATTTCTGCAAGCTCAGCATCTTCCCTGGGAGCCGGCAAATTCAAGGTTTTGCGCAACTCTCCTTCGATTTTCCCGTAAGCATCCGGGTTCTGGAGCAGGAACTGGCGGGCATTCTCCCTCCCCTGTCCAATCCGCTCACCGGCAAATGAATACCACGAACCGCTCTTCTCAATCAAGTTCAATCCCACGGCGAGGTCGATCAGGTCGCCTTCTTTCGATATTCCTTCGCCATAAAGGATGTCAAATTCGGCGTCCCGGAAAGGCGGCGCCATCTTGTTTTTCACCACTTTCACGCGGGTGCGGTTGCCCACCACCTTGTCGCCGTCCTTGATGGAGGCAATGCGGCGCACGTCGAGGCGCACGGAGGCATAGAACTTGAGCGCTCGGCCCCCGGTGGTGGTTTCAGGGCTGCCGAACATCACCCCGATCTTTTCCCGGATCTGGTTGATGAAAACGAGGCAGGTCTTTGATTTTGAAACCAATGCCGTCAATTTCCGCAGCGCCTGCGACATCAGCCGGGCCTGCAGGCCGGGCATGGAATCACCCATGTCGCCTTCCAGCTCCGCCCTGGGAACCAGCGCGGCCACCGAATCAATCACCACGATGTCGATGGCGTTTGAGCGCACCAGGGCCTCGGTAATCTCCAGCGCCTGCTCGCCGTAATCGGGCTGCGAAACCAGCAGGTTGTCCACGTCCACGCCCAGCCGCTTGGCGTATTTGGCGTCCAGAGCGTGCTCGGCGTCCACAAAGGCCGCCATGCCGCCGCGCTTCTGGGCCTCGGCCACCAGGTGCAGCGCCAGGGTGGTTTTGCCGCTGGCTTCAGGGCCGAAGACTTCCACCACGCGGCCGCGCGGAACGCCTCCCACGCCGAGCGCGGCGTCCAGCGAAAGCGCTCCCGTGGGAATCACATCCACGGGTACCAAGGCTGTTTTTGAACCCAGGCGCATGATGGATCCCTTTCCAAACTGCTTTTCGATCTGAGTCAGGGCCACTTCAATGGCCTTCATGCGTTCCGTTCTTTCTTCTGGCATACCGGAATCCTCCCTTTGTCCCGCCTGCGCCGGTGAAATGTTATTCACTTCGGCTGGCTGTCCCTGTGGTGTCTTTTCGCGGGAACTTCGCTGGCTTTCCTTTGGGCTACGCCTCCGCGTAATGGTAGAACCCCCTCCCGGATTTACGCCCCAGCCGGCCCGCTTCCACCATTCTTTCCAGCAGCGGGCAGGGCCTGTACTTTGAATCGTGAAATCCCTCGTAAAGCACTTTCATAATGTCCAGGCAAACGTCCAGGCCGATCAGGTCGGCCAGCTCCAGCGGCCCCATCGGATGGTTCATGCCCACCTTCATCACGCCGTCCACCCCTTCGGGAGCCGCCACGCCTTCCATCACGGCATAAATGGCCTCATTGATCATGGGCATCAGCAGCCGGTTTGATATAAATCCCGGAAAGTCCCGCGCGCGGATGGGCGTCTTGCCCACCGAGGTTGCGATCTGCTCCGCCGCGGCGATGGTTTCTTCCGCCGTGTCCAGCCCCGGAACCACTTCCACCAGCTTCATCACCGGCACGGGGTTGAAAAAGTGAAGCCCTACAAACTGCGCCGGGCGGCCGGTCGCGCCTGCCAGTCGGGTGATGGAAATCGACGAAGTGTTGCTGGCAAAAAGCGCTTCCGGCCCGCAGACCTTTTCAAGCGACTGGAACACCGCCGCCTTCACCTCAAACTTTTCGGTGACCGCCTCAATCACGATGTCGGAGGGAGCGAGGTCGGAAAGGTTGAGGGTGGTTTTCAGCCGGCTTTCCGCCTGCTGCTTTTCCTCGGCGGTCATCCGGCCCTTCTCAACGTCGCGGCCCAGCCCGCGTAAAATCTTTTCAGCGCCGCACCCCACCAGCTCCTGCGAGGTGTCGTGCAGAACCACTGAATACCCGCTGCGCACCAGCACCTGGGCGATGCCGTGACCCATGGTCCCGGCGCCCACCACTCCAACCAGGCGGATGTTCAAGACCTTCCCCCTGCCTGCCCCGTTTGCCTTTCCACGGCCAGCGCCACGGCGTTGCCGCCGCCGAGACACAGCGCGGCAATTCCACGCCGCGCGTCGCGGCGTTGCATCTCGTAGAGCAAATCCACCAGAATGCGCGTGCCCGAGGCGCCGATGGGATGCCCCAGCGCCACCGCGCCGCCGTTGACGTTGGTCTTTTGCGGATCGAGGCCCAGTTGCTCGATGACGGCCAGGGCCTGCACGGCGAAAGCCTCGTTCAGTTCCACCAGGTCAACGTCTTCAATCTTCCAGCCGGTTTTTTCCAGCAGCGATTGCACGGCGCTCACCGGCGCCATCATCACCCAGCGCGGCTCCACGCCGCTCACCGCCTGCGCCACAATGCGCGCCATCGGCTTTTTGCCCAGCTTCTGCGCGGTTTCAAGTGAAGTCACCAGGGTGGCGGCGGCGCCATCGTTGGTTCCCGGAGCGTTGCCCGCCGTCACCGTGCCGTCTTTCTTGAAAACCGGTTTCAGCCTGGCCAGTTGTTCCAGCGAAGTATCTTCGCGCGGCGATTCGTCGACGGCAAATTCCCGCGTCTCGCCCTTTTTTACCGGCACGGTGACCGGAACAATCTGCTCTTTCAGCTTGCCGCTTTTGATGGCCGCGATGGCGCGCCGGTGGCTTTCGAGAGCGTACTGGTCCTGGCACTGGCGCGAGACGTGATATTTTTCCGCCACCAGCTCGCCGGTCATGCCCATATGGAAATCTTCGTAGGCGTCCCACAGGCCGTCGTGCACCATGGAATCGACCAGGGTCTTGTCGCCCAGGCGCAGGCCCTGGCGGGCTCCGGGCAATAGATAGGGGCAGTTGCTCATGGATTCCATGCCGCCCGCCACCACCATGTCGCTGTTGCCGGTGGCGATGCCCTGCGCGGCCAGCGCCACAGCCTTCAGGCCCGATCCGCACACCTTGTTGATGGTCATCGCCGCGACGCGCGGGTCGAGGCCACCCTTGAGCGCCGCCTGGCGCGCAGGGTTCTGCCCCAGACCCGCCGAAACCACGTTGCCCATGATCACTTCGTCCACGCAGGACGGTTCGATTTGCGCCCGCCGCACCACTTCCCGCACCACGCAGGCACCCAGCTCTACCGCGGAAAGGGCGGAAAGAGAACCTTGAAACTTGCCGATCGGAGTGCGGACTGCGGCAATAATCACCGCTTCTCGCATAACTGACTTCAGATTATGTCGCCGCTATGAGGTGAAGTCAAGGAAAGGCGGGCTGGGCTATTGACTCGCCTTCGCCTTCGAGCGTTATGGGATCGGGTATCGGTTGTTCGAACGCCTCGAACAAAAACCTATTTGCGGCTCTCTAAATCGAAGACTCGTCCGGAGGAAATGGTAGGCTTCCGGAGTTGAGCTGGGATACAACATCACACACTTCTGAGACCGCTTCTCTGAGTTTGTCAAGATCAAATTCCTGCATAGCCGTTTTCGGGTAAACAACGATGGGATACAGGATATTTGAAGAGATATCGTAGTAGGCGTAGATTCGAAAACCGTAGCTTGCACCGCGTTTTAGATCAGTGCTCTTTTGGCGGTATTTGAAGAGGGTGTCGTTGAATCCTGGTTTTGATCTCGCGTTTTTTGCTTTCCTATAGTCTTGACGGATAGACTTAAACGCTTCTTCGAGGTCCTTTTCGATCCGGGGGAAGTCCTTCTTCCAGTGATCTATAAGCACTCGGAACGTAGGGCTAGCATCACAATCAATGATGCATTGCTTCAAAGTGAGCAGGCTTTCGGACTTCTTTGATGGATTTCGAGATCAGGTCTTGAAAAACTTTGTCGTGCATAAGCGCCAAGTCCTCTAGGACCTCGTCAAGTTCTTCCGTGCTTTCCCTTATGCTACTAACAGCTTGTGCGAGCAGGGGCACCCTGTCAACTTGGGACGGGCAGCTTTTGCATAATCTCACAAGCTGGCTATGGAGGTCACGGACCAGCGGCAAAAGTTCCTGTGATTGCTTTTCCGTTAATCCTTCCAAAGAAGATGGGGATAAAGCCGCAGAGACAAGCTTTCTAAGCCTTCTTGCGAGATAGACGATCGCGAATACACCAAAGGCTACACTAATTCCCGATTTTGTGTACTCAGCGAATACCGCAAAGGCATAAGTCCGCCCCGTACTACTTTCGATTTCTTCGAAAGTCAGAGAACCAGCAATCATTTGGGCACACCTCCCCTCAAGAAGGTTCAAACTATTGTACGCCAACGTACGTGATATAGTAGGATTTATTTACATAAGCCTATTATACACAAGGGGATATAGTTCTTGACACCATTTAGATTCTTTTCAGCACTTCTTCAACTTTCCAGACGTGATCTGTAATGACAGCTTCCATCGTGGGTGGAGAACTCAGCCATTGTCAACGTAACGTTCGCGCGACATTTCGGCGCCGTAGGCGATGCAGGCGAGAATGTCGGCTTCTTCCAGCCCGGGATACTCCTGGAGAATTTCGCTGGCCGGCATCCCACTGGCCAGCAGGTCAAGAATCAGAGACACCCAGAGGCGATGCCCACGAACACACGGCTTTCCAAAGCAGATGTTGGGATTGATGGTGATTCTCGAAAGCAGTTCTTCACGCGTCATGGCTTGGTAAACCGCCTGTTCTGCGCTTCCCTCCACACAATACAGCCCACGCAGGACAGTCGGAATACCAGACCGGCGAACGGGTGGCGACTCAGTTAGGTTCCTGTTTTGTGGCACGGCCATCTTGGCCGTGACTCTTGAAAACATCACGGGCGAGGACGCCCGTGCCACAATTCAAACTGATCCACGACCGGCGCACAACGCCGAACTGCTTGCGATGTGTGCGACCGACAAACTTTTGGGGAATTAAAGGATTCGCGCTTTTCGTTGTCTGCGGGAATTTGCAGGTGGGCAGGCAAAGGCGCGGAGGTTTTGCCGGAATTCCGGCATCGCCACCCGCGCCTCTGCCGCTTCAGTTACCGCCTGTCGCGGTTAGGAGGTTTATGGCCGTTTCCACCCTCTTGCTTGCCCTGGTTGGGAGGATGGGCTTGCTGTTGCTGTGCGCCGCGGTTTTCCTGCGGACGCGCTTGTGGAGGACTGGATTGACGCTGATTGCGCTGCACGGTGTTCTGCTGGTTGTTGCGGTTCACCTGCGGCGCATTCCTCTGCTGGGGTGGAGCGGACCGTTGCATTCGCTGGTTGGGCTGCACGGTGTTCTGCTGGTTGTTGCGGTTCACCTGCGGCGCATTCCTCTGCTGGGGCGGAGCGGACCGTTCCATTCGCTGATTGGACTGCACGGTGTTCTGCTGGTTGTTGCGGTTCACCTGCGGCGCATTCCTCTGCTGGGGCGGAGCGGACCGTTCCATTCGCTGATTGGGTGTTGCCTGCCGCGTGGCATTGTTTTGCGGTCGCCGCTCAACTGGTGCGGGCGCCTGCCGCCCGGCTTGACGGCCGCTCCCTGCCTGGCGAGACGGTTCATTGTAAGGAGCACCTGCGCGGGTTGCACGCACCACGCCGCTGCCCCGGAACTCTCCCGGCCGGGCTGTCGCGGCAATCCCGGGACTTCCGTGGTTTTCACGCGCGCGCTGCGCGGGATCACTGCGGGCGAACCGTTCCTGCTGCAACTGCTGGTTGACGGCCCCATAGCGCCGCGTTCTTTCCGCCCCCAGCTCTCTGGAGGTGGGACGGGCATTGATTCCGCCCCGGCCGCCGTTATAGCTGACGCGGGAGCCTCTGTTCTCAACCACCCTCTGGCTGTAGACGTTCCTGAAGTTGCCGTTGCCCATGCGGTTCACTTCGCGGTTGTAGTAGAAGCTGTCGCCGCGCCAGTATCCGCCGTAGTAGCCATAGCCGTTGTAGCCATAACCGTAGTCAATGCCTCCATAGAAGCCGACGGAGGTGCCCCAGTAACCCGGGTACCACCCGTAGCCCCCGTTATCCCAGCCCCAGTAGCCCGGGGTCCACATGGCGCCCACAAAGGGCGCTGGCAACCAGGTGCCCGGCACCCAGTAGTAGCCGTAGTCGGGGTCCCAGGACCAGTATCCCGGCGTCCAGATGTAACCCGGACCCGGGCAGTACGGCTGCTCATAAACCGGTATAGCCGGCGGGCCGAAGCTGACAAAAATGCCCACTGCAGCGGACGATCTTGCCGGCGCCACCACCATCGCCAGCGCCAGCAGCAACGATCCAAGCAGGCCCGAGACCATCGCCCGGCGTGTCCACGCGCCGCGTCCCTTCAGAATCTCATGGGTGCGATCTGCCGCTCCTGCCTGCGAGCTTTGAATCGCCGTATCTTCCGAGGGCTTGCACCAGGAATTACAGTTGTTGAATGTCTCTTCTCTCATCGAAGCACCTCCTCGGGCACTTCCGCCACCTGAATGTCCTCCCATCAGCCAGCAACCCTCTGGCCACTCTGCGCGCCACTTGGGTCACCTGCCAATTCCCATACTGATAGACGCGCTTATAGTACCTAAAGTTCCACTGGCTTGTAAAGGGAACGTAAAATCTGCCAACACCAGGCCGTAATTACCTGGTTTTAAAAAACTTAAAGTGCGGCAAGGTTCTTTGGAAAGGACGGCAACCGGAGGGGTGTGAAGAGGCCGGAAAATAGCGAATTTCGCGCCAGCGATTTACAATCCGCAAAGCTGATGAATGATATTGGAGCGGGCGCCCACCCTGGCCGTTGCACGAGCGCGCGGGTGAAATGCCGGAATTCCGGCATCGCCACCCGCGTTGCTGCGCTCGCGCGTTCTAGCAGGATGTTGAAAAAGGCTGTAGCGGCGGCTTTACGCCGCCAACCCACGCTGAAAGGATTGACTTTATGGCGGGGTGAACCCGCCGCTACGCCCTCTCTACGGGATATTTCAACAGCCTGCTAGTGGCGGCCGCCGTGGCCATTGCCGCCGCCGTGGCTATTTCCGCCGCCGCGCACTTCCTGGCGCGAAGAATTGCCACGTTGCTGCGGCGCGGGGCGGGATTCAGCCCGGCGCATCTGCTGCGGCCGGGACTGCTGCTGGGCCCGCTGGTAGTTGCGCGGCGAGTTATTCCTCTGTACTTGCCGCTGTGCCCTTTGTTGCACGGGTGCGCGGGATTCCTGCCGCCGATTGGGCTGGGCGTTGCGGGAGGAGCCAAATGACCGGAACCCTCCGTTGTTGTTGGCACGGCCCTGAGCGGGATTCGCTTCCCTGCGGCCTCCTGCCTGCCGCGAAGGTGCCCGATTGGGAGCGCCGGCCCTTTCGGCGCGAACGGCGTTACGGCCCCCGAACGCGCCCGGCCTCTGCGTGGCGGCAACGCCGGGTCGTCCGTGGTTATCACGCGCCCGCTGCGCGGGGTCCCTGCGTGCGAACTGCTGGTGCCGCAATTGCTGGCTGACGGGTCCGAAACGCCGCCCTCGTTCCGCGGCCATCTGCTGGCGCGTGGGCCGGGCGTCGATTCCGCCGCGGCCGCCGTTATAGCTGACGCGCCGGTCCCTGAAGCGATCCTCCACTCTGCGGTTGTAGACGTTCCTGAAATCCCGGCCTTCGAGGCGATTCACGTCGCGGTTGTAATAGAAGTGGTCATGGTTCCAGTAGCCGCCGTAGTAGCCGTAACCGGTGTAGCCAAACCCGTAATTAATTCCTCCGTAGAAGCCCACCGAGAGCCCCCAGTAGCCACCGCGCCAGCGGTAGCCGCCGTCATAAAAGCCCCAGTAGCCGGGAGTCCACATGGCGCCGACGAATGGAGCCGGCACCCAGGTGCCCGGCACCCAGTAGTATCCATAGGCCGGGTCCCAGGCCCAGTAGCCGGGCGTCCACATGTAGCCGGGAGCCGGACAGGGCGGCTGCATGTAAACGGGCAGGGCCGGCGGACCGAAGCCGACGGATATCCCCACGCTCACGCGCGCGGACGCCGGCGTGGGAGCCGCAATCATGGCCAGCATCAGCAGCAGCGTCCCGGCCAGGCCAGCCACAGCCAACCGCCTGAGCGCATGCCTTGGGTTTTCGGGTTGGAACATATTGAACTTGTTTTCTCTCATCAGAACACCTCCAGCTTTCAGGCGCAGCCATCGCGCATCACTCCACCCGTGCTTGTGGCAAGCGCCTCTCCAATCGCCGAACTATTCCTGCAAGTTGCTGATTCTACAACTGATAAAACCAACCCGGGCGGGATGAGGCAGGCCCTGCCAACCTGAAAAATTCTCCACAGTAGGTAAATCTTACCGGCCTGCAAGGCCTTCAAAAGGAACGGTTTGTTACGGGATTATTGAACGTGCCGATCACTTTCGGGGCGGGTAGTCCACATTAAACCCGTTGCGGGAGTTGGTCACCGTAAAACCACCGTCCGGGCGCGCTGAAAGCTCCAGATAATGGCCCTGGTCGGGCTGGTTTTCACTGTTGGCAATGTAGTCGGGCGCGGCATTGGCTTCCTTGCCGCCTGCCACCGAATAATGGATTTCCCAGATGCGCTCTCGCCCGGGCGCCTCTTCGATGCGCTTCCAGGCCTCGGGCGTGCCGCCCTTTTGGGGCGCGTTGTCAATGATGGTCACCCGCGGCTCGATCGCCCACACCAGCGCCCGCGAATTCGAGTTTGAATTGCCATGGTGGCTGGCCAGGAAGACGTCGGCCCGGCCCAGGCGGTTCCGCGGGCACATCAGCGCGATCTCTTTGTTCCAGGTGAGGTCACCCAGGTCGACAAAGCGGAATTTGCCGTAGGTGAGCACGAAACCAGCCGACTGCGGGTTTTCCGTGCGGTCGACCGGAATAGGTTTGGTTTCGCTGCAATAAGGGTTGGCCTGGCCGGCGCCCGCGAGCGGCTTCCGCAGATGCCTGCCCGCGGCGGCAACCACAACAACCCTCACGCCCTTGAGCGGAATCACGTCACCGGGTTTGATCACGCGGCGCTTCCCCTTTTGCGCCACCTTCAGGTAGGCGGAATAGAACTTCTGATCCGCCGGTCCATCCTGCACGTCCGTCCCGTGGTCCAGAAAGTGGTCGATGGGAATCCGCGCCGCAAGCTGCGGAACGCCGCCCACATGATCGGCATGGAAGTGCGTGACCAGCAGAAGATTGATGCGGTGGATGCCCGCCCGCTTTGCCGCCTGCACAATGCGCTCCGCGTCGCGCGCGCTAAAGTCCGGCCATCCAGCGTCCACCAGCAGCGACTGGCCCGACGGCGTGACAATCAGCGTGGACTGCCCTCCCTCGACGTCGATGAAAAAGATTTTGAGATTCGCCGGGCCTGCATTCTGCCTTTGCGCGGCTGCTGCAGCAGGACCCGCGGCGCTCGCCGGCCATGGACCCGGCCAGGCGGCCAGCGCAAAGAGGGTCAGGAAGGTGAAGATGGATTTGAAACGCATAACGGCATTCTCCACAGGGAGGCCATGGTTTACGGCGCAAGGCGGAGCGGCGTACAGCTCAGCCAGGGTCCGGGAACAGCGTATCCTTTTTCAGGCGCCCGCCAAAGTATAAACCGCCGCCCGCGGGATTTCCAGACAGCGGGAGGGATTTCATGTTGCCATCCCGGCCCGGCGGTGGTATACAGGCAGGGAAGCAAGGCGCCCCCCAGGAGTCACGGTCGAATGAGTTTCGGTGGTTTTTAAGCTCGCCCCGGGTCAGGGTCTTTGTGGCAGGGAAGGGAAACCGCGCCTGCGGTCTCCCTTCCCTTAATCTCCTGCAGGCCGGACACCCCTGCCCACCCTCGATCTCCACCCCACAGGCATTTGTAGCGCCGCCGTCCCGGCGGCACTTTTCAGGGCCGGCAAGATGCCGGCGCTACGTTCTCAAAACGCCTGGAATTGGGCGCTCGATTTGTACACGTTCACGCCGTGGCCGGTCTGGTTGTTCTTGAACGACAGGGCGTAGAGCTCGCCGTGGTTGAAGGCGGCCTCGAGGGTGTGGGTCGTGCCGATCCAACCGAGGTGAAGGCCGCCGGCAAAATCGGTGCTGCTGGTGTCGGGCCCGCCCAGCTCCTGCTGCACGTCCTGGACCGAGGGAGTGCTCCTGAGGCTTTGCGGATGGGTTTGTCCAACGCCCGGCGCTTCCACGGTGCGGCTGGAATCCTCCGCCACCATGGAATTGAAAAAGTCTTCGATGCGGCTTTCGCGCCGGGCCACTTGCGCCGCCTCATGCGCCTTTTCCAGCTTCGGCGCGTAAACCTTGACGTAGGCGAACAGCCCCGCAGCAACCACCAGGATGGCCAGCTGGATCACTATCACGCGTGTCGGGATTTTGCCGGCGTCTGAAAGAGTCAAAGTGCAATTCCTTAGCTTTTTGTAACGCGGGCCTTTACGGCCCGCGGCCCTTCTTTTGGAAAAACACGTAAGAACCGCAGGCCGCAAGGGCCTGCGCTACATGAAGCCCGGTGCTAGACGGCTGCGGGGACGGCGCCGAAGCGGCGGTCGCGCATTCAGTGACGGGCTCGCGTACTTGAATTTTATGTCTGCGTTTCCTTTTTCAGTCCAGCGTTCGTTGCCTGTAGCGGCGAAGGTCGTCTTCGGTTACGTCGTCAGGTGGGACCAACTTGTAGTGTCTTTCAGAAGCGATGCCGACACCTTGGTCAGCGCTCTCGAACTCAAACAGGGCAATGACATCGTTGCTCATGAATTGAGCTCCCAGCGGTCGGGATATCAGGGATGGGGATTTTTCTCCGCACATGGCAATGTCCTGCTCAATCTGGACAACGTTCAGACTGTCCTTTCCGCCCTTAGCCTGTACAGGGAATACGTACTGGACACCCCTTTTATCGACGCCAATGTAAATTTCATCGGTTTCGACCTGCCCCATACCGGAAACGGTCGTTCGCAAGTGGTTTTGGAGGGAATAACAGGCAACCCCGGTAAAAATGTCTACAAGACGGTTGTAGCGAACTTTGGCAAGCAGAGCCTGTTCATCTGAGAGAGCGTACTTTGAAATCACGCCTGGAGTCGAATCAGGAACCTTCGTCGTTGTCAGGCTTTCATTCGGTATGAGCGGTTTGTCATTAACCAGGGCGAACCGATATTTTGCTTTCCCCGCAGGACGAATTATCCATGCTTTCCCCTGCGCAGCCGTTGACCTTACACTCTCCGGCAAAGGCGTGCGGTAGCGGAAACTGTAGATAAGATCGCCTAGATTCTTCGGGAGCTTGATCTTTAGCTGTTTGGCTACTTTCTCTATTTCCTCGCGCCTAAACTCCACGTCGCTCATGCCACGTTTGAACTTTGTGAGGAAAATTCTCTCGATGATGGCGGAGTACCGGTTCTGCTCTGTCATAAGATCCCTTTCAAGAGGGGAATATTACCCCGGCCAGCGCAGCAATAAGACCTCTTCCCGAAGCTGTTCCCGCGTGGCGGTGGCCAGACGCGTCCGGAAGAGATCGAGCCCGATCACCTCATATCCCAGCGATTGGGCAATTTCCGCAAGGAGCTGTCCGGTCCGGATCATGATCCGCAAATAGGAAGCTTGGTCACCCACTACATAAGCCAGTTTCGCTCCGGGGCGAAGAATTGCGCGGAGTTCCGAGAGGTGTCGAAGCATGCCACCGAAATAAAGTTTCGTCACACGACCGTACAAGCGCTCAAACCCGGATGTCTTGCCTAACTCCACGCGCCTCTTCTCAATAGCATCAGCTATTCTTTGAATCTCCCCGTATTGCGCCACCTCGGCATCGTCTGTGTCGCCCTTGTAGACGTTCCGCGTGTTCGACCTGACCAAACTTCTCTTCAGGTTGCGTAATTCGTGCCTATCGCGAATGAATCCCAGTAAGACTGACTCGAGGCGAGTTGTGCGGGTGTAGTCTTTTTCGTTTGGGTATGGCGGTGATGTGATTACCGCGTCCACCGAATTAGGTTCAAGTACTCCCTCTAAGCACCGGGCATCAGCACACCGAACTGTTGTCTGCACACCCTGGCCTAACCTAAGCGTCTCCAGATCTGCCGCCATGGTTTCAACAAAATCTAGCCACGGCCGAACCACCGGAGCATCTTCCTTGAGACGCCCCACACCAACTTCGGGACCGAATTCAATGTTGCTGATTCCTGACAACAGCGCTTTTGCCAATGCAAGTCTTTCATGCCCAGCAAACCGTTCTTCCTCCTGTTCCTCCATTACGCCGAGAAGCGAAAGTGTCTTGTGGAACGGAACGGGGCTGATTGAGTTTGACAGGAGGAGCTTCGACGTTTCCTCGGGGAGGACTCGAAGCTGGGAAAGGCATTTTCGCCGGGTCTGAAACAGCGGGGGTGTCGGTTCATCTTCGATTCCCTCATCTCGGAGCTTCGCCAATGCCCTATCAGCAGTCTTTCGAGCATGACGAAGCAGCGCAGGTCCATCAACCTTCCAATCTGTCTTCACTCGGCTGGCGAAATGAGCCATGGGGTTCGGCTCGATTCCAACGCTTGCAATACCGAGCTTCTTGCATTCGACTAGCGTGGTACCTGTGCCACAGAAGGGGTCAAGGACGACCTGGCCGCGCCCGACTCCAAATCTTTCGATATATTCACGGACTACGTGAGGGGGAAAAGAGAGCACAAAGCGATACCAGCCGTGCGCAGGACGATCTTCAGGTCTTAGCTTGTTGTCCTCCTTGCCTGGCCCCTGCTGTAGGTCCTGCTTACGGGTTGTACTTGCGATTGATGGCATTGGTGATTGTTACCACAAGCTCGGGAAGAGGGCAATAGATGATGTGGACTTCTGAGCTTCGGTCCCATGGCCCACGCCATGGGCTAAATTCTTCCCCCCCTTTGGGGGCTTTCCAGGCGTAACGCCGAACTACTTGCTTTTGTAGCGACGCCCTTCAGGGCGGCATGCCGGGCTGAAGCCCGGCGCTTGTATCTTCCCCATCAATGAGCGAAAACTTGTTGCGATGGGTGGAGGAGGTTTCGGGGAGGCCGGGGCTGGCGCAGATGCTTGCCTTGTAGTATCTGCGTTCTCGCGAAGCGAGACATTCTTATTGAGATTCATATCCGCCATCCCGGTTTGCGCGCGCCCAGTATAACACCGGGAAAATGAATTGAAATCGTGTGCCGCATCCGTTCCCGTGTGCGGCGCGCAAGCGCCACACGGCTCAGCGGCTAAAGCCGACATACTTTTTCAGGCGTTTGCGGCACGAGTAAACTCGTGCCCTTTCTCGACAAACCAGGCGCAAAGGGCGGCTTTTGCGAAAGAGGTCCAACGGACCGGGCCCGCTCGGGCCTTTTGCGAAAGGGCACGGATTCATCCGTGCCGGACTGCGACGGCCCTTTTTTATGGGGCTTCAGCCCCTGAGCGGGTAGCGAGGACCTCCGGTTTTGAGGTCCGCGGTTCTTCATCAGAAATCAGTCAGCAAAAGCCGCAGCCCGCAAGGGCCTGGGCTACACTACGGCGGGGACGGCGCCGAAGCGGCGGTCGCGGGAATGGAATTCTTTGAGGGCCTGGTCGAGGTCTTCGCCGGTAAAATCGGGCCAGAGCACGGAGGTGAAATAAAGCTCGGCGTAGGCGCTTTCCCACAGCATAAAATCGCTGAGCCGCTGCTTACGCCAGCATGAGGCGTTCCCCTTTGGGTTCGGGAACGGAGTGGTCGAATTCCCTGGCGGTGTCGATCCACAACTGGATGGCCTCATTGGCCTGAGCGAGGGCGGATTCCTGGGTGAGGCCGTGCGCCATGCAGCCGGGCAGCTCCGGCACTTCGGCAATGAAGACCTGGTCTTCGTTGCTCCAGTAGATGATGATTTCGTATTTGTGCATGGCTAATCCTTTTCCTTGTCCAGACCGTAGCGGAGGATGACTTGCCGCACCTGCCGCACTTGATAAACTTTAGCCTTATTTCCATCCTCCTGCAAGTTAACCAGATCCCTTACGCCCTGCTTCCTGAAGATATGGTGGCTGCCGCGCACCCGCTCTCCAAACCCGAGCCACAGTAGCAGCTGGCGCAGGTCGCGGAAGTTGATGTTGGCGTCTGCCTTTCCCTGCAGGATCCGTGCTCGAAGTTCCTCGTATTTATCCACACGCGGTAATCTACCACAGCTGGTAGCGTGGACCTCCGGTTTTGAGTTCTTCATCAGCTATCAGCTATCAGCTTTCGGCCAAAGCCGCAGAACGCGAACCCGGCTGTCTGCGCTACCATTACGCCCCTTTCGGGAGCTTGGCGGAAGCAAGAACCGCAGGCCGCAAGGGCCTGCGCTACACGGCGGCGGGGACGGCGCCGAAGCGGCGGTCGCGGGAATGGAATTCCTTGAGGGCCTGGTCGAGATGCTGGCCGGTAAAATCGGGCCAGAGCACGGAGGTGAAATAAAGCTCGGCGTAGGCGCTTTCCCACAGCATGAAATCGCTGAGCCGCTGCTCGCCGCCGGTGCGGACCAGCAGATCGACATCGGGAACGGCTTCGCCCCCGGCGCCGGCCAGCAGCCGCTCGAACCGGGCCTTTTGGGCTTCCGCATCCGTATCCTCCCGCAGCGCGGGATTCAAGCGATGGGCGGCGTCGACAATGGCGTGGCGGGCCGAGTAATCGATGGCCAGGCGCAGGTGGAGGCGGTGGCAGCCGGAGGTTGCGTTCTCGGCGTACTCGATGGTCTGGAGCAGCGTGCCGGGCAGGCGGTCGCGCCGGCCGATGACGCTGAGCCGGACACCGCTCGAGAGCCAGAGCACGGGCTCCGTGAAGAAGAAGTCTTCAAAAATTCCGAAGAGGCTCGCCACCTCATCCGGCGGGCGCTGCCAGTTGCCGGAACTGAAGGAATGGAGCGTGAGCGTGCTGACGCCGAGGCCGGGGGCGGCGGCAATCACCCGCCGGACGGTTTCGACGCCGGCGCGATGGCCAACCGGGCGCTCCAGGCCGCGTTCCCGCGCCCAGCGCCCGTTGCCATCCATGATGATGGCGACGTGCTGAACTGAAGTCTCGGTGTGCAAATGACTTTGGGTCATAAAGCTCCTGACCGAAAAAATTCCCTCCCCGGAATTCTTACTGCTGGCGCGTTGCCCGGATCAAAGCTTCCATGTGGTCGAGATAATTCTCCAGCGCCTTGCGGCCCGAGGGCGTGAGGCGGTAGATGGTGCGGGGCAGCCGCCCGTCGAACGATTTGATGCACTCGATGTATTCCGCGTCTTCCAGCTTGCGCGCGTGGACGCTGAGGTTGCCGTCGGTGGTCTTGAGAAGCTGCTTGAGCTCGTTGTGGCTGAGAGAAGTGTTCACGGCCAGGGCGCTGACAATGCCGAGGCGCACGCGCTCATGAATCAGGCGGTCAAGCCGCGAGGCGCGGCTCAATTTTTCGCCTTGAATAATCCGTTGTTCCTCGGGTTCAGGGGCGGCAGCTTCCGCGCCCCGGTCGCGTGCCCATGCGTTGGTCTTAGCCACCATGCCTCCAGGCGATGATTGCGCCGAAAATAAGATGCAGGCCGCCAAAACCCACGGCCATATAAATGTCGTCCCAGGCGGCGGGCGAAAACAGCGCCGCGGCGCCAAGCACCATGAAGGCTACCCCCATCGCCGGAACCACTCGAACCGAAAACGCGCCGCCCGTCACCACGCCCGCTCCGTAAAGCAGCAGCCATAGCGCCGGCAGAATGGCTACCGACCCCGCTCGGAAAAGAAACAGGGTGAGCAGCGCACCGGCTACAAGAGGAGGTGAAAGGCTCAGGGCAAAGCGGCGGCCGGGCTCGGAGAGCAGGGGAGTGTCCGCCTTGCGCGCCTTCTGCAGCATCGCCACGGCGCCAATCAGACAGCTGACCGCCGCCTCTACAATCCAAACCCCCAGCCATAAGGCCGGCGTCGGCTGCAGGGAGGCAATAAAGGCCGCTACCAGCGCCGTGACGCCCATCAGCATGCCGCCCCAGCCCGGTACCGCCGTGAAGGACGCGGCGCCTTCCATCGTTTCGCGAATGTAACGGAGATTGTCCATGGCGCGGGCTTCAAGCGCCAGAGGCTCGGAGGAACGCGGCCGAATGGGATGAATGCCCGCCATGAGGGAATAAATACACCTGTTGGCAAGCGTTGTCAAGTACTTTGTGGCGCAAAGCACGTCCGCCGCGGGAAGCGGAAAAGTGTCCTGTTTTGACACATTTTCGCCTTTTCGCTATTTCTATGAAATTTAGTATGTTTAACATAATGTGTTTGTTACGATTTAAAATAAGTTTTCGGCTTCGCACCAAACTTTCGCCTCAGGAGTTTGAAAAATGAACCTGAAGGATTGGGAGAAGAAACTGCATGAGGAAGGTTTCGGCAGAACTTACGTCTGGCAGGATGGCCCGGGCGCGTTCTATCCCGACCACACCCACCGTATGACCACCGCGCATGTGATCCTGGACGGCCAGATGACTCTGACTTCCGAAGGCGAGACGCACACTTACGAAGCCGGTGACCGTTGCGATGTTCCCGCCGATACGGTCCATTCGGCTCGCATGGGACCGCTGGGTTGCCGCTACCTGATCGGAGAGCAGTAAACGCCGCGCGTGCCGCAAGAAAATCGTCACCGCGCTTCCGGCAAAGTGATGTTCTGCTGCTGGAAGTATTCTTCCACTTTGCGCAGGTCATCTTCGGTATCCACACCCACCGTATCGTCTCGAGTCTCCATCACAACAATCGGGATGCCGTTTTCGAGGAACCGAAGCTGTTCGAGCGCCTCCGCCGATTCCAGCTCCGTGAGCGCGAGCTTGCTGAAGGTCTCGAGCGCCTCCCGCGTGTATGCATAGAGCCCCAGGTGCTTGTAATGCTGCACGCCGCCTGTGCCTGCGCGGTCATAAGGAATGGGCGAGCGCGAAAAGTAAAGCGCCCGGCCGTCGTGGTCCGTCACCACTTTCACGTCGTTGGGATTCGCGGCCTCTTCGCGAGTGATCGCCACTTTCAACGTTGAAACCGCGGCACCCTTGCCTTCTCGAAGCGGAGCGACCATCAGCTCGATGTGCTGCGCGGTCACCATGGGCTCATCGCCCTGGATGTTGACGTAAAGATCGGCAGGTTCGCGGCCCATCACTTCAATCACCCGCTCTGATCCCGAGCGGTGCGCGGAAGAAGTCAGCGTGGCCGGAATGTCGAGCCCGCCGCAGTGGGCAATCATCTCATCAGAATCCGTGGCCACCAGCAGGCGCGTGAAGCCGGGCCACTCGCGCGCGCGGCGGTAAATCCACTCGATCATGGAGTGTCCGCAGATCGGCCGCAGCGCCTTGCGAGGCAGGCGCGTGGATTCGAGCCGCACCGGGATGACACCCACCACTTTGCTCATAGCCGCCAAGAAAGCGAGGTTAACCTTTTGCGGCGATCCTGGCAAGCAGAGGCTGCTGCCTGAATGCACAGGCACGATTGTTCAGCCGCCGCAAAGCGCGCTATACTCGGCAGCGATGCCGCGATTGAAACCGCTTCCGGCGGGAAAACTTCCTGCGCGCCTGCTTCGAAAGCTGCTCGAATCCTGCGCCGCTCCTGCGTCGTCCGGAGTGGTTCTCGGGCCGCGCTACGGTGAAGACGCGGCGGTGCTCGAGACCAGCGGAAAATATCTGGTTGCCAAGACCGACCCTATCACTTTCACCGCCGACCGCATTGGGTGGTACGCCGTCAACATCAACGCCAACGATCTTGCAACCATGGGCGCGCGCCCGCGCTGGTTCCTCGCCACGTTTCTGTTTCCGGAAGGCCGCACGACGGAGACATTGGTCGAGAAGGTCTTTGCTGAAACGCTGAAGGCCTGCCGTTCGCTGGGCATCACGCTTGCGGGCGGTCACACCGAGATCACCGTCGGTCTCGATCGTCCGATCGTGGTGGGCCAGATGCTGGGTGAAGTTGAGCCGGGCAGGCTGGTCCGTAAGGAAAACCAGCGGCCGGGCGACCTGGTGATCCTGACCAAAGGCGTAGCCATTGAAGGCACCACCATCCTGGCGCGTGAGAAGGCCGGGGCGCTGCGGGGAAGGATTGCGCCGAAGCATCTGCGGCAGGCCCGGCAACTGCTTTCAAAACCCGGCATCAGCGTAGTGCGTGACGCGCAGGTGGCGCTCGAGCACGGAGAGGTCCACGCCATGCACGATCCCACTGAGGGCGGTGTGCTGACCGGCCTGGTGGAAATGGCGCGGGCGGGCCGCGTAGGGTTGCAGGTGTGGAAAGATAAGATTCCGGTGCTGGCGGAAACGCGAATGCTGGCGCGGGTTTTCGGGTTCGATCCGCTCGGCCTGCTGGCTTCCGGAGCCCTGCTGATTGCCGCCGAACGCTCGAGCGCGCCCCGCATCGTCACAGCGCTGCGCCGCCGCCGCATTGCCGCGCGCATCATCGGCGAGGTTCGCCGGCCAAAAGACGGCATCACGATCGTCGAAGACGGCCGCGCCCACCCGATTGTGGTTCCTGATCGTGATGAGATCGCCCGCCTGCTGGAGGTTTGCCTTTAGCGCCGGCGATCCCGCCGCCACCTCGGTCCCGCTCTTTCCGCAATTTCAGACCGCCTGTCTCACATCCCGTCCTTCCATGCGACTGAACCCTGGCTCACACACTCCCCGGTTTCATTTTCTCCGCTGAAATGCCGATGAGTAGCCAGGAGGAATTGCATGCAACGGCGGCATCTTACCATTGCACTGGCGCTTTGCCTGGCGGCTTGTGCGCCCCTTTATGCGCGCACACCAAAAGCCCAAATCATCACAGCGGAACAGGCCAGGGACCACATCGGCGAAAGGGCAACCGTTTGCGACCGGGTGGCAAGCGCACACTACGCTTCCAGGAGCCGCGGTGGTCCCACCTTCCTGAACCTCGGCCGTCCCTACCCTCACGCCATCTTCACCGTGGTCATCTGGAGCAAGGACCGTGCCCGCTTCGGCCAGCCCGAAAAACTGTACCGCGACAAACATGTCTGTGTATCCGGGTTCATCAGCGTCTATCGCGGCCAGGCGGATATGACCGTGCGAAATCCCGCGGAGATCCAGATCAGGCGAAAAACTGCAGGTCCTTAAAAGGAATATGCGACGCCGACAGCGATTGGCGGGAAAACCCTGCGCCCATCGTTCCTATGGAGAGATTTAAAACAATGTTCCCTGGTCGCGGTCGGGGGGGTTTTCGATTTCATAGCGCACGGGACCGCTCAAACTGAAGCGCGCGTGATCTTCCTGGATGACCTGCCGTTTTGAAAGTTCCTGGAGCAGGCTTTCAGTGAACCCGACCGGCCGTTCGATGACGCGCGCCAGTTGGCCGATGTCCGCCTGGGGCGTTTTGTGCAGGTGCTTCAGGACCAGGAGGCTTTCCAGCCGGCTGAAATCTTTTGCCCGGGATCGGATGAATTGGGCAAAGTTGTTATCCTTCTCGAGCGGAACGATGGCCGTGAACGCCTCTCGGTCCCCATCGAAATATGGGAAGTCGTGCCCGGAAGCGACGGCCTCCTGGTAAACGATGTCGATTCCGCTGCCACTCTTCTCGCAGAAGCCCAGCAAAGCCGCCGCTTCCGTCAGCAAGGGGTTGCGATGCACAGGGCTGGCGTTGATGAGGTTTCGAGGGCCGAGACTTCGCAGGAAGCCGCCGGGGTTCTGGATTTCAAGCAGATGGCCAGGCGTAATTCGCACGTTGACGGGCTCGGAAGAGCGGTAGGACCTGTGGATCAGCGCGTTCACCACAAGCTCGCGCAGGCACCTTTCGGGAAGCGAGGAATCGGCCAATGCCGTCAAATCTCCTCGTCGCGTCCAGAGGTCGCGGAAAGTGTCCGCAATATTCTGCTGGATGTGGATGGTGTAGGGTTCTGAAGACGCACCCTCTGTTCCGTTGAGGGTGACGCGCAGGAAAGCGGAACCTGTCAGTCGCGACAAGAACTCCTTCTTTCCGAACAGTAGCGCGGCCGCCAGAGTAACGGCAGTCCCTTCTTCCCGCGGGCTGACAAGGTTGAAATCCATCAGCAGGTCTTCGATGGAGCGGCGGGATTCCCGCCAGCGTTGGGGCTGCCGTGGACGGACCGCCTGGTTGGTGAACGCCCAGTGCAAAGATTCGTTCGAAAGGCTGTCGAGACCGGCGCCGTCGAGGAGAACGGCCGTGGGGTCGTCCTGGGAACTCAGATGGTCAACCTCACAACGGTCGCCTTGCCGGACGAGGCAGACGCCACGGTGCGTACGGTGCATGCCGGCAATATTCTTTCGCGGAACGAGCAGGACGAGACAATTTTGAGCCGCCGGGGGCGTGGCGTGTACGGCTTCCCCAAGCCGGCAGGCCGTGCATTCCACCGGCGGGTGGCTGTGTTCGCGAACCGACTCCTCCAGCCACTCAGGCGTGACCTTTTCATGGGGGCACGGAGGCGCCTCATCAATCAGCCGCTGAGGGTCCAGGCCAAACAGGGCAATCCCCCCCTCAGTGTTGGCCATGCAAACGGCCGCGTCGGTTGCTTCCTTCCAAAGGTCCTGCTCATTGCCGCACCATCCACGGACTTCAAAAATGCTCCTATCCACCTGGCCCGGCGGCGTTTTACGCAGCTGTTCGACAAGGTCCGGCAGGCGCCCCAGCAGTTCGTAGGGAGTCATCGGCATCCCAAAATGATGAAAAGATGTTGTCACTTGTTTCGAGACTCTGGCAGGCCGGGGTCAGATCAGCCCTTTGTTTTAGAGCACCCTCTCCTCCCCGCCGGATTGCCAGGCCATAAAACCGGGAGGCAAACTCTAAATCACCAGACCTTCGTCATCCTTTGTCAGCTTTTTGGTATCTTCGTTTGTATATCACTGGCTGGCTCGCGAATCAAGTTGCAAGTGTTCAGGATAAAGCAGGAGCGGGTTGCAAAGGGGCGGAAAAACGGTTGCTGCGAGGGAGTGTTGAAGCGGGGTTCCGGGTGTTTGAGAGGCTAGCGAGAGAGGCTCTTGAATGCTGACCGCGCGGTTTTTCGCGGGCCAATTCAGCGGCCCGCTGAGGGGGCCAGGCAGCAGCTTGTGGAAATTCCTGTAAGTTACACATTTCAGAGTGGAAAGACTAATTGGAATTGGCTGTGAATCTGTGCTAAGCTAACGGGTTGAAAGCAGCCGTAAACGGCATGACCGGGTCGCCCGCTTCAAGAAAATCTAACGATTACAGAGCAAGGAAAGAATCCGGGGAGAATAACCACACGACCGGGGCCCCCGGAAGCTGCACGGTAACGGAGCGAGGAGTCTGCTTACAGAACGGCTGTTGGATTGACTTGTGGCCTTTTCTTACCCATAGACACCACTATGAATGCCTGGCAAGAAGTTCTGAACTATCTCAAGTCGAAGGTTAATCCCCAAAGCTACCAGACGTGGCTCAAGCCCACTCGCTACAGCCACGCAGAGGCTGAGACTCTGGTGGTTCGTGTTCCCAACCAGGAATTTCTGGAGTGGATTCAGGAACATTACAACACCGGCATTCAGGAAGCCCTGGAAAAACTCCGTCTGGGGTTCAGTGGAATCCGCTACGAACTGGAAATACAGCCGGAAAAGAAATCGCCGGAAAATGGAGAGGCAAAGCCCCGGCAGGGCAAGCTGGATTTTGAGTCGGTGGACCACCAGTTGAACGCCCGGTACACCTTCGACACCTTCGTGGTGGGGTCGTGCAACCAGTTTGCGCACGCCGCGGCGCGGGCGGTGGCGGAAACGCCGGCCAAAGCCTATAACCCGCTCTTCCTGTATGGGGGCGTGGGGTTGGGCAAGACCCACCTGATGCAGGCCGTGGGACACATGGTGAAGCAGCGCCAGAGAGAGTTGCGTCTGGCTTACGTTTCCTCCGAGGCTTTCACGAACGACGTGATCAACTCCCTGCGCTATGACCGGATGGTTTCCTTCCGCGACAAATATAGGAATATGGATGTTCTGCTGATGGACGATATCCAGTTTATCGCCGGCAAGGAACGGACGCAGGAGGAGTTTTTCCACACCTTCAACACCCTTTACGAGGCCCAGAAGCAGGTGGTGATCTCCAGTGACCAGCCGCCCAAGGACATTCCGGGCCTGGAGGAACGGCTTCGTTCGCGCTTTGCCTGGGGCCTGACGGCGGACCTGCAGCCTCCCGACACGGAGACCAAGCGCGCCATTCTGGCCAAGAAGAGCGAAGACCAGGGTGTCCAGCTTCCGGAGCCTGTGGGAGAATTCATCGCCACCCGCATCAAAACCAGCATCCGGGACCTGGAAGGGGCGCTGACCCGCTTGATTGCGTATTCGTCCCTCACGGGAGCTGAAATCTCTCTGCCCATGGCGCAGCAGGTTTTGAAAAATATTATCGACCTTGAGCAACGACGCGTCTCCATTGAAAACATTCAGCGCCTGGTTTGCCAGGAATATGGTTTATCGCTGACCCAACTGAAGGCCAGGGATAACAGCCGCGCGATTGCCTTTCCGCGCCAGGTGGCCATGTACCTTTCAAAGGAATTGACGCCCGCCTCTTTGCCGCAAATCGGCAGAGAGTTTGGCGGAAAACATCACACGACGGTTCTGCATTCAATTCAGAAGATTGATAGGTTGAGGAAGACCGATCGAGATTTGAACAGACTTCTCAACAGGCTTAGAGACACATTGAGTTAGGTTTACGGGTTTTTCAACAATAAGGGTTAAGAAGAAGCGTGTGAATGCAGACGCGGGATCAAACGATGCACAGCATGTCACAGAAAGAGGGAAGGTATCCACAATAGCCCGGGACAGGTTCCGGGCATTAGTAGAGGGTCCTGGACGTTTTCCACATGTCCACAGCCCCTACTACTAAGACTCTATATAGAAGGAAATTTAAATAATGGAACTCTCAGTAGAAAAGAGCCTCCTCCTCAAAGAATTGAACCTTACACAGGGTGTCGTCGAGAGAAAGACCACCATTCCAATCTTGTCGAACCTCCTTCTGGAAGCAGCGGATTCTTCCCTTCGGATCAGTGCCACGGATCTGGAACTTGGAATTTGCTGTGGTTGTCCCGCCCAGATCAAGAAGGAGGGGTCTGGAACCATTCCCGCAAAGCGGCTGTTTGAGATTGTGCGCTCTCTGCCCGAAAAGGAAGTGAAGCTCAAACTCCTGGAAAACCACTGGATGCAGATCACCTGCGAACGCTCTTCATTCAAGCTGGTTGGAATGGCCAAGGATAATTATCCGACTCTGCCGGCCGTTCCTGATGCTCTCGTTTCCCTGCCGGCGGACGTTCTCTCCACCATGATCAAGAGAACAATTTTTTCTATTTCGAGTGAAGAGTCGCGATATACGCTGAACGGAGCCCTGCTGATCCTGAAGCCGGACAATGTGGCCATGGTGGCAACTGACGGGCATCGGCTGGCCATTATCGAGCGTGACCTGGAAGTGGCCGGGCTCAAGAACGAATTACGGATACTGATTCCCAAGAAGGCCATGGCGGAACTGCAAAGGCTGCTGGCCGAAGCTGAAGAGGGTTCCACGATCGGGCTCTCAAAGGACGAGAGCCACCTCTATTTTTCAATGGGCCACCGCGTCCTGATATCACGGATGCTGACCGGGCAATTTCCAAATTACGAGGCTGTCCTGCCGCGCGAAAACAAACTGCTGATAGAGATCGACCACGATGTCCTTTCCACCGCCATCCGGCGCGTGGCCCTGCTGGCGGATCAGCGGTCCAGGGCCGTCCGCCTGAAATTGAGTGATGGGCAGATGGAGCTTTCTTCTTCGAGCGGTGAGTTTGGTGAAGCCCAGGAAGTTCTGGAGGTGGCCTACAGCGGCGAAGCCATGCAGGTCGGATTCAACTACGAGTATCTGCTGGACTTTCTGAATGTGGTGGAGGGCGGAGGCAAAGTTCGGCTGGAATTGAAAGATGAGCAGAGCGCGGGGCAGTTGCGCTCGGGCGAAGATGAGGCGTTTCGATACCGCTACGTGGTGATGCCGATGAGGGTCTAGCGCCCTGCAGATGGTGTGCACCTGCTTTCCACTGGATACACTGGCAACCCTTATGGGAAAAGCGGTTTTGTGTGCGCCGGAACTCAGAGTCCGTAATATCTGCTGCTGATTGCGGGCGACTCAGGATCATATAGGAAGCATGGATGTATCGCGCAGGAATGGAAGCTGAAGTTGGTTTCCGGCTGTGCGATGCCAGGGTGGCATGGAGTTCACCCCTATGGAGGAATAGCGAGTGAGTAAGGTTAAAGAAGTGGTTGAGCAGGAACATAACACCTATGACGCAGATAGCATCAAGGTGCTTCGGGATCTGGATGCGGTCCGCAAGAGGCCGGCGATGTATATCGGATCAACCGGGCCAACCGGTTTGCATCACCTGGTGTGGGAAGTGGTTGACAACGCCGTCGACGAGGCGCTGGCTGGAGAATGTGACCGCGTTGATGTGACTGTGCACAGCGATAATTCCGTGACGGTTATTGACAATGGCCGTGGAATTCCCGTTGACATGCACAAGGAAGAAGGCCGGCCGGCGGCCGAAGTTGTGATGACGGTGCTGCACGCCGGTGGCAAATTCGACACCAAGAGTTACAGGGTGTCGGGCGGTCTGCACGGCGTTGGAGTCTCAGTGGTAAACGCTCTTGCCGAGTGGCTGGAACTGGAAATCTGGCGCGACGGTTACACCTGGGAGCAATCCTACGCGCTGGGCAAACCCACCAGCACGTTGAAACAGGCCGGTAAGACGACACGGCGCGGCACAAAGGTAACATTTCTGCCGGACGCTACGATTTTCCCATCCATCGAGTTCAATCACGACACGCTGGCCCAGCGCCTGCGCGAACTATCGTTCCTGAACAAAGGTCTCACGATTGTTCTGAAGGACGAGCGGAACAACAAGGACGACGAATTCCGCTACAACGGAGGCATCGCAGAATTCGTCAAGCATCTGAACCGAAGCAAGTCCGTGCTCCATCCCGTGCCTATCTTTTCCGAGGACGAGAAGGACGACATGCACGTGGAGTTTGCGCTCCAGTACAACGACGGCTACGCGGAAAACGTCTTCACCTTTGCCAACAACATCAACACCGTGGACGGCGGGACGCACCTTTCCGGCTTCCGCTCCGGCCTGACGCGCGCCATCAACCAGTTCGGGCAGAACCAGAACCTGTTCAAGGACGTCAAAGACAACCTCTCCGGCGAGGATGTTCGCGAGGGTCTGGTGGCCGTCGTCAGCGTTCAATTGCCGCAGCCGCAATTTGAAGGGCAGACCAAGGGCAAGCTGAACAGCGATATCCAAAGCGCCATGGGAAGTTTTGTTTACGAAAAGCTGATGGAGACGTTTGAGAAGAATCCCACGGTGGGCCGCAAGATCTGCGCCAAGGCGATTGATGCTTCGCGCGCGCGAGAGGCGGCCCGCAAGGCGCGTGAACTTACCCGTCGCAAGGGAGCGCTCGATTCCGGCGGCCTTCCCGGCAAGCTGTCCGACTGCCAGGAAAAGGATCCGGCGCGTTGCGAGATTTTCGTGGTGGAGGGCGATTCGGCCGGCGGCTCCGCCAAGATGGGACGCGACCGCCGCTACCAGGCCATCCTGCCGCTGCGAGGCAAAATTCTCAACGTTGAGAAGGCGCGTTTTGACAAGATGCTGGCGCACGAGGAAATTCGCGCCCTGATTACGGCCCTGGGCACGGGCATCGGCAAGGATGACTTTGACGTGACCAAGCTGCGTTACTCGAAAGTGATCATCATGACTGACGCGGACATCGACGGATCGCATATCCGCACCCTGCTGCTGACCTTCTTTTACCGCCAGATGTTGGAGCTGGTGGAACGCGGCCACATCTATATCGCGCAGCCTCCGCTCTACCTGATCAAGAAGGGAAAGAGCAGCAAGTATATTCACGACGAAAAGGAATTCCGGCGCGAGGTGTTGCGGCGCGCCACCGAAGACCACGCGGTGGAGGCCGGAGAGGGGGCGGAAAAGGTCCGGCTGGAGGGCGGCGACCTGACCAACTTCCTGGTGGCCCTGGGCGAGTATATCGAGCTGTTTGACAAGCTCGAAAAACGCCTGGGCGACCCGCGTCCCGTGGACGCCCTGCTGCGGGTGGAACTGGGAAAGAAGGTGGAGCTGGAGGGCCAGGAGAAATTGCAGCAGGCCGCGAAAGAGCTTCAGGCGGAGGGATTCAAGACCGCCCTCAAGCTTGACGAAGAGCACAACCTGTACACCCTGGTCTTCTGGAGTGAAAACCTAAGCGAGCGGGTCATTAACTGGGACCTTGTTTCCAGCGCCGATTACAAGCGCCTGCTCGATCTGCACCGGCGCGTCCGTGTCCACGACAAGCCGCCCTTCCTCGTTTCCACCAACGGAACCCAGATCACGATTGAGGGCCGCAAGGAACTGCTGGAGCACATCATGGCGCTGGGCAAGAAAGCGTTCACGGTGCAGCGGTTCAAGGGGTTGGGCGAGATGAATCCCGACCAACTCTGGGAAACCACGATGGATATCGAGCAGCGCACCATGCTCCAGGTTAAGATCGAGGACCGCGCCGAGGCGGAAGAGATCTTTACCGTCCTGATGGGCGACGCCGTGGTGCCGCGCCGCGCCTTCATCGAGGAAAACGCCCTCAATGTGAAGAACCTTGATATCTAATCCGGCAGGAAATACCGGCCGGAATGCAAAGGAAAGTTGATTTATGGGTGACCAGGAACTGATCAGGCATTCGAACGATGTGCCTGTAAACATCGAAGACGAGATGCGGAAATCGTATCTCGATTACGCCATGAGCGTGATCATCGGGCGGGCGCTGCCCGACGTGCGGGACGGCCTGAAGCCGGTCCACCGCCGCATCCTCTACGCCATGCACAAGGAGGGAATGACCTCCGACAAGCGCTATACCAAGTGCGCCGGTGTGGTGGGCGAGGTCATCAAGAAGTACCACCCGCACGGCGATTCCGCGGTCTATGACGCGCTGGTGCGCATGGCCCAGGATTTCAACCTGCGCTACCCGCTGATTGACGGCCAGGGCAACTTCGGATCGATTGACGGCGATCCCGCCGCCGCCTACCGGTACACCGAAAGCCGCCTGGAGGCGCTGGCGGAAGAGTTGCTGGCGGATATCGGCAAGGAGACGGTGGATTTTGCTCCCAACTTTGACGAGTCCACGGAAGAGCCGGTGGTGCTGCCCACGCGGGTTCCCAATCTGCTGATCAACGGCTCGGACGGCATCGCGGTGGGCATGGCGACCAAGATTCCGCCCCACAATCTGACCGAGATTATCAACGCCACCATCCTGATGATCGAGAAGCCCTCGACCACCCTGGACGACGTTCTGGCGCTCGTTCCCGGCCCCGACTTCCCGACCGGCGCCTACATCTACGGCCGGCAGGGCATCAAGTCGGCGTACCAGACCGGACGCGGCCAGTTCACCATGCGGGCCAAGGCGGCCATCGAGCGCCCCACCAAGGAAAAAGAACAGATCGTTATCACCGAAATTCCCTACCAGGTAAACAAGGCCCGGGTGATCGAGCGCATTGCCGACCTGGTGCAGGACAAGAAAATCGAGGGCATCTCCGACATCCGGGATGAGTCCGACCGCGACGGCATGCGCATTGTGGTGGAGATCAAGCGCGGCGAGCAGCCCGAGATTGTTCTGAACAACCTTTACAAGCACACCCAGTTGCAGGAGAACTTCGGGATGATCATGCTGGCCATTGTAAACGGCCAGCCGCGCGAACTGCCGCTGATGCACGCCATCCAGCACTTCATCGACCACCGCGTGAGCGTGGTGCGGCGTCGCACCATTTACGACCTTCGCAAGGCCCAGGACCGCGCCCACGTTCTCGAAGGGTTCCTGAAGGCGCTGTCGCAACTGGACGCCATCATCAAATTGATCCGGGCCTCCAAGACGCCGGCCGACGCGCGCACCGGCCTGATGACGGAGTTTGACTTTTCGCTGCGGCAGTCGCAGGCCATCCTGGAATTGCAGTTGCAGCGTCTGACCGCTCTCGAGCACGACAAGATCCAGGTGGAGTACGACGAGCTTCAGAAAAAGATCGCCGAATACGAAGAGATTCTGCGGAACGAGAAGGTGTTGCGCCGGCTCATTGTCAGCGAGTTGAAAGAGGTGCAGAAGGAATACGGCGACGCGCGCAAGACGGCCATCATTGACGAGCAGGCGGAGATTGGCCTGGAAGACCTGATCGCCGTGGAAGACGTGGTGATCACGCTGTCGCATTCCGGGTATCTGAAGCGCACGCCGCTTTCGATCTACCGCCAGCAGCTCCGCGGCGGCAAGGGACGCCTGGGCATGAAGACCCGCGAGGCGGATTTTGTGGAGGGCATGTTCGTCGCCTCCACGCACAGCTACATCCTGGTCTTTACGGACACCGGGCGCGTACACTGGCTGAAGGTTTATGAGATTCCCGACGTGGCCGCCGCCGGGCGCGGCAAGCACGTTCTCAACCTGGTGAACCTGACTCAGCACGAAAAAATGGCTTCGCTGGTGACGCTGAAGGAACTTCCCGACGAGCGGAATGACATTGAAGTGAACGGCGGAACCTATGCCGCCGAGGGCTACGTCACGCTGGTCACCCGCAAGGGCATCATCAAAAAGACGCGCCTCGCGAATTTCTCCAACCCCATGGCGCGCGGCATCATCGCCATGAACGTCGATGAAGGTGATGAGTTGATTGGAGCCAAGCAGACGACGGGCCAGGACACCATCTTCCTGGCCACGCACGAGGGCATGGCCATTCGCTTCATGGAGAGCGACGTCCGGGACATGGGCCGCCAGGCACGCGGCGTGCGCGCGATGGGGCTGGCGAAGGACGACTACATTGTGGGCATGGAAGTGGTGGGTGAAAAGGAATTGATCCTTTCCGTCACTGAAAAAGGCTTTGGCAAGCGGACGCCCATCACAAAATACCGGCTGCAATCGCGCGCGGGCAAGGGCGTGATCAACGTCAAGACCACCTCCCGCAACGGCAAGGTGGTCAGTTCACTGAGCGTGGCAGACGATTCGGAAGTCATGCTGATCACCCAGCAGGGCAAGATCGCGCGGCTGGATTCCGCCAAGATCCGGGCCTCGGGCCGTTCTTCCCAGGGCGTGAAGCTGGTCAATCTTGGCACAGAAGACCAACTGGCCGCCGCCTGCCTCATTCGGGCTGAAGATCCTGAGGACGACGCGCAGGGTACTTTGATCCAGTGACCCTTTTGAGGGAGCGTGGGTTGTGACCCTTCGGTTCACCTGTTATGCTGGTTTTTGAGGGGCATCCATTGGGCGAACTGGAGAACAAGCAGAAACGGCTGGAAGGGGAGCTGAAGAAACTGCCTTCCCTGATTGTCGCCTACTCGGGCGGAGTCGATTCCGCCTATCTGGCCTATGCGGCTCACCAGGCGCTGGGCGAGCGCATGCTCGCCGTGACGGCGCTCAGCGCCAGTTACTCGGAACGCGACCGGCGCGAGGCCGAGGCCTGCGTCGAACGCTACCGCCTCCCGCACGAATTTATCAACACTTCTGAGCTTTCAAATCCCGACTATCGCGCCAACAATCCAGATCGCTGCTTCTTTTGCAAGGACGAGCTTTTCAGCCAGCTGGACCAGCTTGCCACTCGTCGCGGATTTTCCGCCGTGGCCTACGGTGTGAACGTGGACGACCAGGGCGACTGGCGGCCCGGCCAGCAGGCGGCCCGCAATCACAAGGTTCTGACGCCGCTGCTCGACGCCGGCCTCACCAAGGCTGATATTCGTGAACTCTCGCGCCGGGTCGACCTGCCCGTCTGGGACCGTCCGGCATCTGCCTGCCTCTCTTCGCGCATTGCTTACGGGGTTGAAGTCACTCCGGAGCGTCTGGCCGTGGTGGAAAAAGGGGAAGAGGCGCTTCGGGCGCTCGGCTTCCGCCAGTTCCGCGTCCGGCATCATGACAAGCTGGTACGGCTGGAAATCGCCCCCGAAGAACTGCCGCTGGCTTTGAAGCCGGAAATGGCCGCAAAGTTCGTGGAAATCTTCAAGCCTCTGGGATTCAACTTTGTGACACTTGACCTGGAAGGCTATCGCAGCGGATCGCTCAACACCCACCTGGTCAAAATCGCCGGCTAGGGACGGTTGGTCCCAAGGAATCGAGAGCGAGTTCCGGTCTGTATTGAGCAGCGGGGTACGGAGTTGTTCAAGGCCAACGGCAATCGCAGTCACACACTCGGGCGGTAAACATGACTGGCTATTGGTGGCAGTGCGAAAAGTGCAAAGCCAAATTCGAATTCGACCAGATTGGTGGCGCTAATAGCATCGCGGGTTTTATACGCGATGTTTTGTTGCCCAGCGACTGGGATCAGAGTCTTCTTTTGCAGCGGTGTCCGACGTGCGGAGAGAATTCTGCTCGCATTACCTATGATTTCCCTCGCAAGAAGAATCCATTGGTCTTTCGAGTGGTAAATATTGTCGGGCTAGATTTTCCGGGCACGTACCTTCCGATGATGTGGGGCTCTTATGAAGTAACCGATCCTGCCACAGTTAAGTACGATTTCAAGTACATAGAGGGCCGGAACCCACAGGGTCTGACGAAACCCGCAATTTTCACGAAAGACGATCTTGCAGAGCTGTTTGCGCTCTATTGCAAGAAAACTAGCAAAAAGTCATTTCCTTAATCCGAGATCGAGGCTTTCGCTCCCCCTACTCGCCGATATATTTCACGAAACGAACAGTTGGAACGCGGATTGCCGCTCCTAGATAATTCGTTCCTTCTGTTGTCCCCAGCGGCACAACGACCCATGTTTTCATAACGTCTAGCTTGCTGACATCGGCTGGCAGGATGACGATGATCTGGCCGACTGACTCCAGCTCTCCAGGCGCAGTCATGTCCTGTGCCATAACATCGAATACCGCCGTTTGGGGTTCGAGCATTCTATTGAACCGCAGTCCGGTGTACCCAATTTGGGGGTTGGCGTAGCGCGACCACGAATAAACTTGGCCGTTGTAGAGCATTGGCCACTGCCAAGGGACAAGATCCACAGGCTTGCCTTCGTGCGCAAACGGGTTCTGGACAACCTCATAAGGTCGCAGAAATGTAAGCGGTGATTCTTCTGTTTTGGGCCGTGATGGGACTGCCGTGGGGCGATTACCTTGAGCGAGGATGCTGTCGAAGTTGCCCGTCTCCAGTTTGTGCGTGACTTTATTGAAGCGAACACTCCAGTGGCCATCTTGTGGTTTAATGTAAAGCCAATTTCCTACTACTTTGAGTTTGTCGGCCCAAGAGTAACGATCCTTTTGGACATATACGAGAAAATATTTCTGCTTCACCGCGTCATACGCAATAACTGGACCATCTCTGAAACTGGACCAGTCGTAGCGTCCGTCACGGACTAGTGATATGAGTTATAAATAACTTTACAATTGGCAAGATTCCGGTATACTGTCCGCACTATGTGGAAACCACCGGAGGCGTTGCCGATTTCGCCCGAACAAAGACAGACGCTGGAAACTTGGA
>Ga0307373_10000366_pt1 | contig 85721 bp, 84 predicted proteins | sample OX2MG_FD_202534 | JGI IMG/M metagenome (GOLD analysis project Ga0307373, IMG submission 202534) | Soil microbial communities from Risofladan, Vaasa, Finland - OX-2 | ecosystem: Environmental > Terrestrial > Soil > Coastal area > Acid sulfate soil | place: Finland: Risofladan, Vaasa | collected...
TCAAGGAGTATCCAAATCCTCAGCGTAGCGGGTGTCCCGGCTCAGACGTTCTCAGGAGAATCGCGTCTCGAAAGATGGCGCTCCCCGAGGCTGAGGCATGGCTCGATCACCTCGGCTCTTGCAGCCCATGCTATAGCGATTTTTCTCAGTTCCGAAAGGTCTACCAACTCCACCGAAAGCGCACGCTGCTGGCGATAGCCGCCAGCATTTTGGTTGTCGCCACTGTTGCCGGGTGGGCCGTGATCCATGAGCGAAACGAAACTCTGCTCGCTCAAACGGCCGTACTGGACTTGAGGAATCGCTCTGTTTCTCGGGGAACGGAGCCCCTCCCCGCTGAACCCCCGCTTGAAGTGAGGCGCATTGTTAGCCACTTGGAGATATATCTGCCACTGGGGAGCAGCGAAGGGCCTTACGATCTCCGCGTTTCAAACCTGAACGGAGAACCACTTTTCACCGGAGCAGGCTCAGCGAAAATCCAACAAGGAATTACCTCGCTGTCCGTTGAGATAAACCTCTCGACGGCGAAACCCGGATTGTACGTCCTGCAATTGCGGCGGGTCGGTTCGGAGTGGAATTCGTACGCACTCCGGATAAGATGAATTGAGATAGACCAGGGTTGACCTCAGACGTTTGGTTTATCGGATTAGCTCAAGTATCTCAGACACCTCTCGCACAGCTCGTCACGACCTCGCGCGACCTTTCGCGGCGTTCTTGGCTTCCTTCGCCCGCCTCGGGGTTTTCGCGGACTTCTTGGCTCGCGATCCCGACGCCCGCCGCGCCCCCGGCACCTTGCCGATTCGTGGATCTCTGGCGACGATAAGCTCGCAGGCGCGCAGCGCCGCCGCCTCGAAATCCGGTGCATCGACCGGAAGAACCTGCCAGGCCGTTACCTCCTTCCCGAGTACCTGAATGGACCGCATATTGGGGAACTCGCGGCGTAGACTCTGGTGGTGCTCTTTGGTGGTGGCCAGCCACACCCCGTTGTCTGCCGTCTTGTCGCGCTTATCGCGCAATACAAGGACAATTTTCTCCTCAACGTAGACCGCAAGGCAGCCGAACATGGGCCGGGTCTTGGGCGACAGCGCAGCAATCGCTTCGAGGACGAACTCATGCGGGACGGCCTTGCGCTGCTTGACGGCGAAGAGGGCGTCGTGCAGCGGGAGAAAGCGCGCATTGCGATGGGCCTTGGACATCGGATTCAGGATAGGATACAGCGATTCTTATTCAAGAGACGGTCGAGTTCGGAAACGGTCACATTCTTGGCGCGTCGGCCAAGCGGAAGCCGGACCCGGCTTGGTTGGCCGATAACTTCAGTATTCCCCATTATCCACCAATGATACAAGATTCAGGCGGAGTTTTCGACTTCCTACGACGGGCACTGTTGCACTGCCTCGCAGGGCTGACACTGGAATCGGTCTCGAAAGGTTGAGTCGGCGTATGTTGGTAGTCTTGTATTCACCGAATCGGGCATAATGAGGCGCGGTGTGCCGACCATCACCTATACGGCCGATGGCTTTCCACCAGCCCCGGGGCCCAAGTGTTGTCGGCACTCATTCATTAGATGTTTCGTGGGCAGAGGTTGTCTGGGCAGCCATATCGGTGGGCCGGCGAAGTCTAGCAGTTTGTTGAAAAACTCATTTCCTTCGCAACTTTAATTGAAAAAACTCGTCTGATGTGAGGAAGGCCAAGGAGACGAGCAAAATGCGCGGAGACGATAACCAGCAAGAAGGAATGTTCAGCTACGTTTCTCCGGAGAAGCGAGTACCAGCCGATCATCCGTTGCGGCCCGTCCGCAAGATGGTGGATGAGATCCTGAAAGAGATGTCGCCGCAGTTTGCGAAATTGTACTCGGAGGTAGGGCGCCCATCGATAGCGCCGGAGCGGTTGTTTCGGTCTCTGCTGTTGCAGATCTTCTATTCGGTTCGCAGCGAACGCATGTTGATCGAGCAACTGCAGTACAACCTGCTGTTCCGCTGGTTTGTAGGGATGGAGATGGACGAGGTGGTGTGGAATCACGCGGTGTACAGCAAGAATCGGGAGCGATTGCTGAACGAAGAGATCGCGGAGGGTTTTTTCCGACGGGTGCTGGAACGAGCCAGGCCGTTTATGTCGGACGAACATTTCACGGTGGACGGGACCCTGATTGAGGCTTGGGCCAGCCAGAAGAGTTTCCGGCGGAAGGACGGGCAAGGAAAGCCATCGGGACCGGGAGGAGATGTCGACTTTCACGGAGAAAAGCGGAAGAACCAAACCCATGAATCGACGACCGATCCCGAGGCCCGGCTGTTCAAGAAGTCCAAAGGAAGCGAGGCGAAGTTAGGCTACCTGGGACATGTACTGATGGAGAACCGCAACGGTCTGCTGGTACAGACCTTTGTGACCGAGGCCCATGGAAGAGCGGAGCGGGAAGCGGCGATGCTGATGGCCGAAGCGATCCCGGCGGGAAAGCGAGTGACGTTGGGAGGAGACAAGAATTACGACACGCAGGAATTGGTAGGCGAACTTCGCGGGATGAACATCACGCCGCATGTAGCGCAAAATAATACCAATCGCAGGAGCGCGGTGGACGAGCGGACCACACGGCATGAGGGGTACGAAGTCAGTCAGCGGAAACGAAAACGAGTGGAGCAAGTTTTCGGATGGATGAAGATGGTCGGGGGGCTAAGAAAAGTGAAGCTGAGAGGGATGGACAAGGTCGGGTGGCTGTTTACCTTCACCGGGGCAGCCTACAACCTGTGCCGATTGCGAAACCTGATGGCCACAACATGACACGGAGTTTCGATTCAGGCCCGCTCGATAGATAGAACAACCCAAGCACTCCTTCACAGCTCAGCGATATCTCACAAAATCAGAAGGGAAAGCTTGAAAACCAGAATTCTTCAACGAGCTGCTAGGGCACTTAATTGAATTGAGTTCAATGGAGCTGACGCTCAGAGGGTTAACCTTAAAGGAGGTGATTGGCACATGGTTCCGAGCGCAAAAGAAATCGTAATGTCCTATATCAAGACAATGGACAACGGGGATTATGCGGCTGCTAGAAAGTACTTGGCCGACAGTCTTTTAATCAAGGGACCTGCCGGCGAAGCCTTCCGCAGTCCGGACGAGTTTCTTAACATGATGGAGAAGCAGCGTGGAAAGTATGACATCAAGAAAGTCTTTGTGGACGGGAGTGATGTTTGCCTGCTCTACGATTTTGCTACCCAGGATGTGACTACGTTTTTCTCCTCGTGGTATAAGGTTAAAGATGGAAAGATAGCTTCGATCCAGACTGTTTTTGATCCTCGCGCGTTTGCTGCAGCACAGGAGAAGAGGTAATTGTCGTTTTAATGGAGAAGATGAATACTTATGTGAATTTCTCCGGCAAATGCGCGGAGGCCTTCCGGTACTACGAGAAGCATCTCGGAGCAAAAGTTGGCATGATGATGACGCACGCGCAGGCGCCCGACCAAAGCCGGGATAACCCGGAGTGGAAGGACGCGATTCTGCACGCGCGCATTTCGATTGGCGACACTGAACTCTGGGCAGCGGACATTCCAAAAGCCGAGCCGATGCGGAGCGCGTACCTCACGCTGAGAGTGGATAGTGACGGCGAAGCTGACCGCGTCTTCTCTGCCCTTTCCGACGGCGGTCAAGTCTTGATGCCTATTCGAGAGGAGTTCTTTGCCTCCCGCTTTGGCCAGGTGCGCGATCGGTTCGGCATCAACTGGATGATTGTCCATGAGCGTCCGACTCCGCCGAAGGCATAGATGACAAACTCGCTTGCATCTGGGTATCTTCCCCTGCAATCAACTTTTCGGGCGACAGCGCGACGGGAATGCTCGGTGTTACGCCTTTGCCTTCAATCATTCGTCCTTGCCACGTGAGGTATGCGGCCACGGGCAAGCCCAAAATATAACCTGAGCCGACTCGAAACGTCCGCCCACTCAATAATCGCCCCGGCGTTTTTGCACCAACAATCGTCGCCAGTTGGTTTTCCTCCGCAAACGCAGCAACCATTTCGCCTGCACTGGATGTGTGCTCGTTTACGAGGATTACGACGCGGCCGTGAAACCGCTGTGCACCGAGGCCCTCGGTTACCACAAGAATCGATTTGTCGATAAAGCCGTATCGCAGCGCCAGCCATAAAAGAGTTGGCTTATGCGAAGGTATTCGACCAAATCTGGGCAATTTCTCGCGTGCGTATCCCTTCTCTTTGCGTGCACGCGTGAGGCTGTATCCAACCTCCTTCTTTCCGGGAGTCAGATAACTCATCAGCCGCAATGCACCAATGCCTCCTCCGGTGTTGCCGCGAAGGTCAACAATGAGCCGTGTCGAATCCTTCAAGTGTGCGATGGCCGTGTCCAGCATGTGAGCAAGATCAATTCCAACAGCACCCGGAAACATGGTCACCTTCAACCAACCGATGCCGTCGGGTAGCTGTGAGCAGAGGACTGCTTTGGGAACGATCACAGGACGACTCTTCGACCGCGGTGACGGCACCTTCAGCGTGCCGATGACGCGCTTGCCGTCTGGCTTTTGCACTACATACTGGGAATCGTCTCCTAGTGGAAAAATCGGCGGCTCGGGCGGCTTCAATTCTCGATTTCGGACCTGAAGCAGTATGTCACCTGGACGCAAGCCTGCTGTATGCGCTGGACCGCCCTCGTGAACGTCCTGGAGCATCCACCGCTGGTCACCGTCGAAGTCGCAGCGCATGAATGTGGCGGCAATGGCATGGCGTCCAGGAATATTCGGACTCTTGGAGTGACGAAACCCGGTGTGGCTAGTCTTTAGTTCGTTTAGCAGTTCTTGCATCTGTTTTTCAAACTCTTCATCGGTGTTGCTTTGCAGGATTTTATCCTTCCTAGTTTTGGACAATTCCTCCCAGTTGGCCCCGTTCATTGCGGGATCGAAATGCTTTCGTTCCACGAGCTCGCACACCCGCGCATAGATTTTTCCTCTGGTCTTGGTGTCGAGGGCCATGGCTAGTGCAAAGGAATCGGCACTCCGCCATCTCCGATTAGCACGAACGCTCCCCAATAATAAGGCGAAACTTGCATTCCGTATTTGGCCAGCAAATCGAGCTTTGCCTCTCTCAACGCTGTCGCTTTGTCCTCTCCTTGCGCCAAGTGAGTATAGAAGCGTTTCATCAGATCTGAAGTGAACGTGTCGTCCGCACTCCAAAGGCTCGCGACGACCGCCTTCGCGCCACTTACCAGAAATGCTTCGGCGAGATTCGTGATCCCTTCCTCTCCTTCTACTTTGCCCACACCAGTATCACAGGCAGAGAGCGTAACCAAGTCGGCATCGAAGTGAAGCCGCATGATTTCGGGAATCTGCAAAAGGCCATTATCGCGGGACGCGGGGTCTATCGCCAGTACCAACCCTGACCGTTCGGGGAAACGGCTGTCGGCGAATCCGTGCACCGCAAGATGAACGATACGGAAGTCCGCGAGAGGTTCGGATTCAAATGCGGCCTCAGTCGCGCGAGAACCGAGGAGAACCACACCATCATTGCCGAGAATCTTGTTGGCCCCGAGAACTTCCGCGCGCGTCTGTGGGAGGTCATGCAGCGGAGTCCCTAACGTATCGGAAAGGCCGCGCAAAACCGTGCTCTCGATCCCTTCGGGCTTGGATAGTTCTGGCGATACATCTCCCTGGTCCTGATAGGGAACATCTCCCACGCCGAGGAAGGAATGCTGCGGCTCCTTCTGTTCTTTCATAGTTCGCAAGACATTTAGAACCGTCATTGCGGGAACATAACTGACTGTTCGTGACTCTGCCAAGAAGGAACCATTGGGATCGCGGAGCGTGTCAAAGGGCAAGAAATACAGAATACCGTCAGGCACCACGATTAATGCGTCATGTATCTTAAGCTGGGTCAAGGGCTGCAGCAGAATCGAATAGAGTTCTTCAGCAACGCGAGCATTGTCCTGTTTCGCCCGAATGCTGCTGAGGTACTTTCCCGTTAGGTTCCGAATTGTCTGCCCTCCCGCTGGCAAGACGGTCAGACCTGCATGTTCCTTTGAAATCCAAACACAGAACGCGTGGGGCTCGTCCAACACATATTCAAGCGCAAGCTCGTTGGGATGGAGAACGGCCTGAATCGATTTCAGGGATGCAGGCTTTTCAAGCCATTCATGTCGTGACGCATCCTGATCGTTCCGCGTCCAATCGAGCCGCCGCTCGTACTCGGTTAGTTGGTCATTCAAGCTCTTGCGTTCGTCAGTGCTGTCCGAACGCATTAGGCGAAGTTGAAGCTCGGAGACGGTCGTCGCCAGCGCTTGCACAGCGGGCGATTCTTCATTGCTGAACGACACCTTGTCTTCCAGCAAAGCTGCTGCCGTCCTCCCGCGGACCCGTTCCAGAATATCCAATGCTCGCCCCACGTTTCCACTGCGGGCGATAAGTTCAAAATGATGCAAGTAAGTCTCACCCATCGCTCCGGCAAGAGAGCTGCTCCAATACGCTTCATCGAGATTGACCAGCATCCCGTCAATCACCTGTTCCGCTTGTTCATACAATTCGTTGGCCTCGGCGACATGGCCTTCGCGTGCCTTCAGATCAGCGAGCACAGTAAGATCGCGCGGCAGGAAGTAGCGATCGCCGATACGCCTGCTGGCGTCTAGCCCCATGGAAGCGTAGTGCGCGGCGGACTTGAGGTCTCCGTTTTCACGGTAAATGTTTGCGAGGTCGAAGAAAGCCTGATCGGCCATGCGGAAGAACGCATGGTCTCGGCCGAGTTCGCCGGCTTGCTCCAGAAACGCCGTCGCTCTTTCTCGGCTTCCGGTCCGGAGTTCTAGTTCTCCGAGTTGAATGAATATCTGCGACTGATGGCCGAATTTTTCGTTCTTTCTGGCGACTCCCAACGCAAGGTTCAGGGTTTGTCTCGCGTCCTCGAATTTGTTCTCGCCAACCAACGCTTCGGCCTTGCCTTCGAATGCCATGTAAGGGAACCCTGTGTCTGGGATTCCATCGGCGATTTTTATTGCGCGGTCAAAGAACGCGATGGACTCTGCATATCGTTGCACTGTATTGAAGCCATTCCCGAGCATTTCCAGAAATCGCACTTGACCACCCGTGTCGCCGCTGGCCATGGCCGAAAGAAGCGCATCGCCTACCATCTTCGCAGCGCCCCGGCTGTCACCCTGTAGGAACGCGATGATCCCTAACTCACCAGTAGCGCGTGCTTCCCATTGGGCTTCTCCCAAACTCTTCGCAATCTTGCGGGCCTCGGTCCAATCCCATTTCGTCGCCGTCGGACTGATTTCTATGTCCGTGTAACCCTTTTCGGCGAGGCACCAGAGCCTAAGTTCGGGGGCATTTTTCACAACAGGGTCATCGAGCTCCTTCCCGATCATTTCCGAGACGTCCACATAGGACATGGTCTCGGATTGCGCCCGAATCCTGCCCACACGGGCATAAATCTCGTCTCTTTTGTCCCCTCTGTCCTTGAATAGTTGCTCCGCTCGGACATATAGAGGTTCTGCTTTGGGCCAATTGAAAACCCATGCGAGGCGATTCGCTTCTGCAAGGAGAAGTTCAGGATTGTTCGACGCCTCTGCGGCTCGCGCGAGTTCCGCGACTGGTGGTCTGGCGGCAGATTTCCGGTAAAGGTACAGCGAGATATATTTGCGGGAAAGCACAGCAAGGGCGGCAACAAAGGCAATCAACAGCAAAAGCGCCAGCCACGCTTTTGAGATATGCATCCGCAACGGCGTTCCCTAGAATTCCCCGCGGAAAGCCTGCTATCTGTTCTTCCTGCCGAGTGTCTGCCGTGCGACGATTCTTGCCAGGGCCAGCAGGATCCCCGAATTCGTCATTACAGCGTCCGGCCAGCGTTTTTCAGCCGCCCTCTTCAGCAACTCGAAATCCTCTTGCGTCATTTTCACATTCACTTGAACGGTTCGCTTCATGTCTCCTGTATCGGGCAATCAGGAGTGTTCAGCAACGTTACTAAGGGTACGAAGAGTACGCGACCGGTTTTCTGCTCTCGGGAGCTAGATCATGGTGGAAGGAACGGGTCATCAAAGAAATTCCTATCGAGGAAGGCCTCGCAACGCTTACCCTGATCTGATCCATGCCAGCTCTGCGGACATGCTCTGTGGGCTTTTGACACCTGACCCTGCGTGTGTTCAGATTACGCGCGGAGAATTGATATGCGACACCATCGCCTCGCCCGGCTACTTGCAGCACTTACTCTGATCCTTCTGATATTTCTTCCGCTCTTCTCGAGCGGTGTCGGACTGCTTGTCGATTGGCTGTGGTTCAATCACACCGGTTTTCGCGAGATCTACATCACCATCCTGAAGACGCAGATCGGGCTGAGCAGCTGTGAAATTGGGTTTATGCTGCTCGCCGGCGTGAACCTCTGGATCGCGCGAGCCGTGTCGCACCGCTCGGGATATCGCGTTGTCGCTCGAACGATCGAATTCCCCGCACTCGAGAGATTTCCCTCCCTTCTTCGCGGCGTGGTCTGGTTCAGCATCCTTCTCGTGGGATGGATTGTTGGCCAATGGTCGGCGACGCACTGGAGGGACTATCTTCTGGCAACGCATGCGGTGCGCATGGCCCAGACCGATCCGATCTTCGGAATCAACCTGGGCTTCTACCTGTTCCGGCTGCCTTTCCTATTCTTCCTCTACCATTTCGGACTCACCATCCTAATCATGTGCGTGCTGACGGCAGCGCTGCTGTATTTAATTGAAGGAGGCATGTGGATTTCGCCGCGCGGGCTTGCCATGGACCGCAAGGTACGCGCGCATCTGATGGTTTTGGGAGGGCTTTTCTTTTTGCTGTTCGCCTGGCGGGCGCGGCTGGGCATGTACGACCTGGTGTACTCGCCACGCGGCCTGGTGTACGGCGCCGGCTATACAGACATTCATGTCACGTGGCCTGTACTGTGGATTCTACTTGGGCTCTGCGTGATCACCGCGCTCGCCTTTTTTGCCGGGGCGCAGACGGGCCGGGTGGGGCCCGCGCTATATTCGGTTGGCGCAGTGATCGCGGTGGCGATCATGGGTGGCTCGATCTATCCAGGCTTTGTGCAGCGGTACATCGTTGCGCCTAGCGAGCTTGCGAAGGAGGAACCGTATATTGCGCGCGGCATCGAGTTTACCCGCCAAGCATACGGGCTCGACCGGTTTGAGCAACGCAACTTTCCGGCGATTCAGGACCTGACGGCCGCGTCGATCCAGCAGAACGCTGCCACCATGCTCAATCTCCGGCTGTGGGATCACCAGCCGCAGCTCACCACGTTTCAGCAGCTGCAGGAAATCCGCACCTATTACGATTTTGTGCGCGTTTATAACGACCGTTACACGATCAATTTCAATCTTCGCCAAGTGTCCCTTTCGGCACGAGAACTTTCCGCCGCAAGTCTGCCGGACCCGAACTGGGTGAACCAGCACCTGATTTACACGCACGGTTACGGGCTATGCCTTGGCCCCGTGAACGAGTCCACGCCGGACGGCCTGCCCGTCCTCTTTATCAAGGATATCCCCCCGGTCTCGTCAATTTCGCTCAAGGTCACACGCCCGGAAATCTACTATGGCGAGCTGCCCAACAACTACTGCTTCGTTAAAACAGGTGCCAAGGAGTTTGACTATCCCTCCGGCGAACAAAACGTGTACACGGTGTATCAGGGCTCGGGCGGCATGCCCGTGGGCGATTTCTGGCGGCATCTGCTTTTTGCGCTGCGCTTCAGCAATATCAACATTCTTCTTTCCGGATACATCCAGCCCGCCAGCCGCATCATGATCTACCGCCGAATTCTGACTCGCGTCGAAAGGCTCGCCCCGTTTTTATCCTACGACAGCCATCCGTACCTGGTGGTCGCGAACGACGGCTCGTTGCAGTGGATCGTGGACGCGTATACGACTTCCCACCACTATCCTTACTCCGAGCCGACCCCTGGCGCTGGCAATTACATCCGCAACTCCGTGAAGATCACTATCAGCGCCTACGACGGGCGGGTGAGGTTTTATATCAGCGATCCCTCCGATCCGTTGATCCGGGCGTACGCGCGCATCTTTCCCGGCGTTTTTCACCCGCTCTCGGAGATGCCGCCCGACCTCAGAGCGCACATCCGCTACCCGCAAGATCTTTTTGCTATTCAGGCGGCCAAGTACGCCGTCTATCACATGACGGATCCGGGGGTCTTCTACAGCAAGGAGGACCTCTGGCGCGTGGCCACGCGCATGGCGAGCGGAACCTCCACGCCGATGAATCCCTATTACGCCGTCATGAAATTGCCCGAAGTGGGGAAGACCGAAGAGTTCATCCTGATGATTCCGTTTACCCCGGCGAGCAAGAACAACATGATTGCCTGGATGGCGGCCCGGTGCGATGGAGCCGATTACGGTAAAGTTCTGGTCTTTACCTTTCCCAAGGAGAAACTGATTTACGGACCGGAACAGATTCAGTCGCGAGTCAACCAGAATCCGTCGATCTCTCAACAGCTCACGTTGTGGGATCAGGGCGGATCGCGAGTGATTCGTGGGACGCTGCTGGTCGTTCCGGTGCAGAACGCGGTCCTTTACGTCGAGCCGCTTTACCTCGCCGCCGAGTCGGGCGCCTCGCTCCCTGAATTGAAGCGCGTGATTGTGGCCTACTCCGACCACGTGGTGATGGAGCGGTCGCTCGGAGACGCATTGAACGTAATCTTCGGCGGCGCGGGCGCGTCCGCAGAATCGAGTCGGCCGGCAGAGCCGACGGGCGCGGCCGTTTCGGCACCTGCAAAAACCGTTTCCATTCCGCTCCAGAACCTCGTCCAGCAAGCGAACCAGCACTACGAACGAGCCCAACAGGACCTGCGCCAAGGCAATTGGACCGGCTACGGCCAGGAAATACAGCAACTCGGCCAGATTCTAAAACAAATGAAGGTGAAAGATCGCTAGCCTGCCTGTGTCTTACGGGGACTGAAAGATGGGGCCGGGCAATCGTCACTGGTCGACGGATTGTTATGCTTTGCTTTTCAATTTCAGCTTATTCTTGTTTTCTTCCAGAAAGGCGCGGAGTCCCTCGCCTGCGTCGAGCAGGCGCACCCACTGCTCATAGTAAAGCGTTACAGGAAAGCGGCCCAGCCCATAAACGCTGACGCCTCCCTTCTCACCCACCTTGAATTCTAAGCTGCCCTGCTTCTTCGAGCCGACTTGCTTTTCGAGTTCGGCGATGCGAGCCATCAGTTCTTCTTTGCTTGGTTCTGCCATACCGATTCCCTCCGGCCAAATCTTCTGGATGGCGTTTAAGTTCTATGGATGCCTCGCTGAAATGAACAGGTCTAGTATCATCTCACGAGCTGCATAATTTTTCGATGCGAACCGGTTTTTGCGCCTTTTCTGCGAGACGCGCCATAAGGCGAGATCGAGTCGCTTGAAAGGGGAGGAGCGGAGGCCCACTCCGCAGGCGGATTTGCTGTTACCGCTGTGATTTGCGGCCAGCGGTGACGTCGGCGTTGAATGCGGCGGATTTGCCGCGCGGAACGGTGAGCGCACTCCAATGATTGGCTGCGAAATGTTTAGAGAGAAAGACGATTTGTCCGACGTGATAGGAATAGTGGGCGATTTGGCGATTGATTGCCTGCATGACGGAATGCGGCTCGGTGCGGATGGTGACGGTGCGGGTTGCGTCGGCTTCGGACAACGGTTCAAGAGCCGCGAAGACGCAATTCCAGCCGGTGTTCCACTGTTCCATCACTTCTCCGCGTGTTTTGGCGGGCTGCTCGAACTCGGTGTCGCGGTTACGGTCGGGCTTTTCACCGTCCGTGGCGAGGAAATCGGTCCAGCGGGAGCGCATATTGCCAGCCATGTGCTTCACGATGATGGCGATGGAGTTGGACTCGGCGTCGAGCGCGCGAAACAGAGACTCGTCGGGGCACTGGACCATGGCGCGTTCAGCAAGTTTTTTGTAATAGCGAAAAAGCTCGAGGGAATCCTTGAGGTAGGAATCGGTGCGTTGGTGGGCCATCGGGACATTCTCGCGCTGTGAGGATTGGGCCGCAAGGGTCTTTGAAGAACTCGGAGTTGCGCCACGTGGTTGCGCGCAATCCCGGGCATTCACGGACGGAGCAGGTTGAACCGGAGGACGTGAGGCAGTGGATCGCGATTCGCGAGGACCGGGATAGTTCCGAGTCTGAGCCGTAGCTCTGATTGTTCCAAATTCTAAGGTATGGGACGGATTACCGGCGCAGCCAGCGCATTCTCAAATTGCACCGACACCTGGGCACCCTTCCGAACGTTATTTACCAAAGCCGGCCGGAAACACCCAATGCAGGTTCCCCCGCTATGTCGAACGCTCGGATAGACGACACCAGCAGATCCCGTGTCTAAAAGTTCGTGTGCTAATTTCTGCGAAGCCGTGTAGCTGTTCGGGTCCAGACATTTGGCAAAACCTGAATCCCCACGAACATCGTGAAATTCTCCTCGGAAGTCGGACAAGAAATCAGCATAAAGAAAAGTTTCCTTTTCTTGCCAGTTGATCTCCCGTAGTTCTTCCGACTTATGAAACGCGACCTCGATTCCCGCTGTCTCCAACGAGAACCCTGCGTACCACGCTCCTCGTTCTGGCCCATTGAAACGGCTTCCCGACGGCTTGGCGTGAGTGAATGCCGCATTTACAATGTGGGAATATGAAACACCGAACACGAGTTCCCGGACCGTGATCCCAGGCAGAAGCCCCGCCTCGCCCAGCAGCCGTTCGTTGGTCGCGCCCTCGAGTTCGAAGAGAGCAGTCAGCTCCCCGGAATCCGTGGTCAATCTGCTGAGGACAGTTTCTTCGTCATACGCAGCTGGGATCAGTCGATGAGTATCGTCCTGGAGAAGCCGCGAAACATGCGGAAGCACCTACCTTCCACCCCGACGGGCGTCGAGAAGTTGTCTCACTCTTAGCATGGCAGGCATCCCGCCTTTAATCATGTAGGCAAGCGGCGTTTCTCCGCCGAACATTGGATTCGTATTTGGCAGGTGAACCCAACGATCAGCCAGTTTCTTTCCATAGAGAATGTTGAGTGCCTTGAAGATGCCCGTAAGCATGGAGATTCGCGTCAATCGATCCTGGTCAAGAGATCTCGAACCTGTTTTCTTCAGCTCGTAAAACGCGCCGTTCGAGATGCCGCCGAGTAATTGTCTGGCATCTTCGTCGCGCAACTCCCACAGCGCTGCGATCTTCAGGAACCCTTTGACGGCCGATGGGCTGAGCCGCTTTACAACATCCTTATTAGAGAGGTCCGCTGGTTGGTCCCACCCTAATCCCGCCAGAGGTCGATTGAGAGTCGCCATTCCAACTCCTCCCCCTTATGCTACTCCAACTATGGAGGATTATACATACAATAATGGACTTTAGCTAGGTCGAAATCGTAGACCACATGGATTGATAGTGGGCGACCCCCTCGCAGGTTATTTACGTTTTCTTCGTAATGGGCACGAAGAAAACTGCAAGACGTGGCTGATCCTGTGTCGTTCGCCGCAGCCCCCACAAAAACGAAATCGGCCGCTTCAGTATAGAATACTTCGCCAAGATGCCCAATCTCCATGAAGCCTTGTCGCAAATCCTGGAGGGCTACCGCGCGAACATTGTGAACTATGATCGTACAGTTGACCTGCTCGAAGCTTTGTATAAGCGGCTACAGTACATGAACGATCAGAAGACCTTCTTCGACGTGCTGCGTTCGGAACTGCTAAGCGAGCCATACTCTCATCTCACCCCGCCTCATCCTCACCGGTCCGCTCACGAGGTCATCATCAGAGCGTGGGCCAGGTTCGGTCCCGTCGCAGAACTTCCGGCGATAGTCTTTGCGCTCCTCCGCTGGAATGATCCTGTTCGGATGGAAGCTTGGGCGCGCAAGATAGCTCCCGAGTTTATTAGCGCGCTCACCCTGTATCGGAAGCGGTTTCCTCCCGCCGCGCTTGATGAGTGTGTTGTGATACCACTCGCTGATGGCTGGCTTGCTCTCTACTGAATTCATATCTGTTCTCCTGTTTCGCGAGCTTCTTGCTCCCTTCACCCGGAGCGAGGGAGCAAGAGCCCGAAACAAGGAACAGAAGCGGAGAGATCGGCGCGGCCAGGTCGGAGCGGGCCGCACGAACGAGTGACACGGCATTTGGGTGGCGCGAGAAGTGCTAGTGGAGACCGGAGGCGTCAGGGACTACAGCCGGGGACACGGCGATTTCGGAGCGAGAGAGCAAGCAAGTATTCTTCACCAGCGGAGTCGAGTTGGGAAGGGCTACACGGTTTGCGTAGCAGGTGCGACATTTCTCGCGTTCAAGTGCCTACAATCCGTCGAACCTCACGCGTGGCTGCAGGAAGGTTGCCACGAACAAGAAGTTCGTTGATGACAATTACAGTGATATCGCTCGTTTTCTTGCGAAGATCTCTGATTGACGGTGCGGCGGGATGATCGGTGGTCAGGGGCCCGGAAAGCGCGATCGCAAACCGCTCGCCGTTCTTCCTCGTGGCAAGTATTGGAATCTCGATATTTCCAATGCTTTTGAGGCTGACTGTGGCGTCCGCTTTGAAGTCAACGCTCCCGTCTCCTTGCCGCAGAAGATCCCGGTAAAGCAATGCAGTCGAGTCCTTGAGTCGCCTTTCGTCAAATTCGGATAGTGTGCCTGTCAGGAGATATTGCAGCAGGTCCGCGGCAACGTGCCTGTCCAGGAAACGGTGCTCGAACTTGTTTTTGAAACTGCGAAGGCACCTGTAGCAGGAGGCATCGCAGTTCTCGGGGCACGTTTCCACGAGTCGGAGGGCGCGCTGAAATAACTCCGTCCCGCGATCCACCAGTTGGCTGGCAAACCCGGCGCCGCCAGGCAGCGTGTCGTAGAGAAAGATTTCCGCCTTCAGGCCTTCGCGACCTTCCGGCGTAAGCGAGGGGCGGTATTCCGCCATGAGTTCACCCGGCTCGATCTCAAGCAATTGGCTTGCTGCCTTGGCGAGCGCCTCGCTGACGGTGCGGAGCGCCACGTCCGTAGGATAATGTCCCGGCAACAGCCGCAGCGGCGGCGTCACGTCCATGGAAAACAACGCGATGTCGGTGATGAAGTCGGTCCCGAGGACAATGTGCCGCGTGGTCCCTGCCCCTTCACAGGTCGGCTGTTTCTCGTCGGGGTATGGCTTGCGATGGGGTGCTGCGAGCAACGGCGTGGGATCGCTGCTCGCCTCGATGCGTCCGCACTTGACGCAATAGGAGTAACCGTCTCTCTTCGGCCCGGTGTTTGAAACCAGAAGGTGCTTGCGTTCCTTGAGGACCCGGACCCGATCATTGACCTGCGTCCATTCGGAATCATCCGACGGCGTCTGCATGGTGAGTTTCGCTCGGGTCGCGTAGCTCGTCTCGGGCATGTCATCCGGCGACGTGACCTCTTCGACATCCACGGGATGCGCGAATCCCGGCGGGCGCAGCCAGTAGCGTGCTTCGCCGAACGAGTTGTTTGTTCCGCAAGCAGGACAGTCCTGCTTGTCGCCGCGGGCGATTTCTCCGATTTCGAAAGTCCTGGCAAAGCCGCAGGCGCTGCACTCGCAATAGAGTCGCTTTGACTCCCACGCTTCAAAGCGCTCACTTGCCATCACCGAATACACGGCACCAGAGGAATAGCATTTCCCCGAAATCCAGATCTGTTTGCCCGGAGCGTACTGGCTGAGCGCAATCGGCAGTCCCTGGGAAGGCGCAAAGCGCATGATGGGCCGGAACCGGCTCGACCGGGCCTCGTCGAACACATGGAAAGTCGCTACGTCCGTGGGAAAGGCGTAGCGGGGAAGCACGCCGCGATAGAGGAGTCGGTCAAGAAGTTGACCGCTGTTGGGCGCTTTGGTTGGCTTCTCCTCGTCCTCTTCCGGAGCGTCCTCATCACCCTCCTCTTCCTTATCATTGGTCGATTCCGTTTCCTCTTTGGAACCGGCGCGGATCGCTCCCTCAATGGCATTGATGCAATCGTCCTTCAGTTCGGCCAGCAGCGCCGAGCGGTCTTCCGGGGAGAGTTCGCTGGGAATCCAGGAAGCAACTCTTGTCTGCAGAAGCTTTTCGTTCTGGCCGAGCCAAGCTTTGAAATCATGGATGTTCAGAACGGCGGTTCCGGATCGGAAGCCGGAGACGCTCCCCAACACCGAGAACAAGTCGTGCGGCTGCGCGGGATCGATGTCGGGCAAACGGTCCTGATGATAGCTCTGGAGCAGAAAAGCTCGGATGTGACGGCGGGTAATTTCGCGATTGTCCAATGTGAGTTTCGGGTCAATCACGTCGCCACGGATCATTCCGTCAGGCTCGGCGAAATAATGCTCGTCGTGACTGTCAGCGCTGCCGAATGCAACTACGGTCGCAACGGCGTTGCCGCGGCGGCCGGCGCGGCCTGAACGCTGCTGGTAATTTGCCCGCCCCGGCGGCATATTACGCAGCGCCACGCCGGACAGTGCGCCGATATCAATACCGACCTCCATCGTCGTGGTGCTGGAAAGCACATCGATTGCGGTCGCGCGGCGAGCCTTGCGTCCCAATGCGGGTGCGACATCCTGAAACAGCAACTCGTTCTCTTCCGCTTTCGAGAACACGTCCTCATTCTGCGGGGCGTTGAGTTGCGCGGTGTGTTCCGCCGCGATGATTGCCATGGGTTCTTGAGGTGGCTCCGCAAACGCCGCCATCACAGGGCGGCGATAGTAGCCTTTGCGCGCGAGAAAGACGGGATCATTTTCCGGGTTGAGGGAAGCGATCTCCTCGCTGCCGCAATCGAGGCAGTGCAACAGGCCGGGCACGGGCCGGTGCACTGATTTACAGGTGGAACAACGCACCCACGGTCCGTCAAAGAGCAGCGACAGCTCGCTGCCGCGAAGCTGATACTCGCCGCCCATGTCGGTCGTGAACAGCGATAGGAGTTCGGGCGTCCATTTGTCGTTGAAGACCTTCCTGGCGGCCTTATCCCGGATTACGACATCCATCGCGTCGAACTTGCCCTTCCCCTTCTTGCCTTTGACGCTCACCCCCTCGATCCTTGGACGTTTCCACCAGGCGGTAGGCATGCGGCTAAGCCAAAATCCGTAATTCCGCCAGCACCGCAGCCAGGCGCGCGCGAGCGCGACCTTTCTCTCGGGCGTTTCGGCCAGTCCGGCAATGGCGGGAAGCTTCTCAAGCCTTGCGGTCAGTTCACTGCGTTCGCACACCGAAGCCAGGGCAAGAGCTTCGAAGCCGAGAAACCGGTCCTGCACAGTGGTGATGATGAGTTCCAGCAATGCCTGAGGAGGCGTGTCAGAGCGAATTTTCGTGAGAAGAAACAGCAGTCCGTTGTCGCGGTCTGCGCTGCCTTCCTGCACGGCGAGTTCGACGGTGTCCTCGGCAGTGAACGTCTCGGCCGCTTTGAGTTCCGGTCGGAGACGGACGCGGAGTTTCTCTGACGCCAGCATGATCGCGAGGTAAAGGTCGTCCAGGCTCAGCAAGGGATTGAGGTGCGCGACAGATTGAAGTCTTCTGTAGCCCCATGCGATGAGAGAGCGCAGCGAGTCTCTCGTCGAATACATTTGCAGATTCGGTGCCAAGCGTGCGGCAACCTGCCGAGAGTCCGAGAACACAAGTACTTTGCGTCCACGAAGAGGTGCGAAGCGGCTCGGTTTCATCGCATTCGGGGGTTGAACTTGGATCTGCTTTGCAACAAGTGCCTGGAATGGCTGATCGCCCTTAGTCTGATGATCCTGAACGGTCGTGCGGCCGAAACGGGCGACCTCCCCGCAGCATCCGCAGGGAATGAACTGGCCGCGCGCCTCCAGGCTTTGGTCCACCTCGCCGTCCTCATCGACAGGCGGTGTGGTTCGATCATGGCGGAGATAAACGGTGCGCATCCGCGGCCCGTGCACGTTGGGATTCACACGCCCGGTTTCAAGATCGTAGTCCGCCGGCTCGCTGGCATGGCTCGGATTGGGTTGCTCCAGCAGCATGTCGAGAGGAAGAAGCGGGCTGGTCTCGCCGCCGTCCATGCGCAGACGCTGGCCCGGCTCGGACCAGAGGGCAGAAGGGCTGTCCACGTCGTCTGTATACGCACGTGCATAGGCCGTTCCGCAGAATCGGCACGTATAGAGTTCATGCACGCGCGCGTCGCATTCGCATCGTTCGCGGGGCTGGCTGTACATCTTGCCGCAGATTCCGCTGCGCTCGTCTTCCGCCAGTCCGCTGCACGCGGCATCCATGCACACCCAGAGGCCGGGAAGTCCGCGAAAGAAATTGTGGATGCGGCAAGGCAGGAGTCCGGGGCCTTTGGGATCAAGCCGCGCCATGCTGCCCAGAGCCATGAGTACCGTCGCAGCGCCATCGGCCTGAGCAGGCGCATCGGGGAAGAGTTCGTGGCCCAATTCCGCCACGGGCCGCGCCTGCTTCATCGTGGTGTTGATTAAAAGGCCGAGGGGCGGGAATTCCGAAAGCGCGTGATAGAGACTGGGTTCCAATCCAAGACCGGCGGGCACATGCCGGTGACCAAGAAGGAGTTGGATGAGCGCCTTGCGATCCTCGTCGCTCTCAGCGTCGTAGAATTGCGCGAGGTCGATGTTGGCAAGGACTTCGGCATCGCGTTTTGTACCCGGAGCGGCATGGGGCCTCCACGCGAAGTCACCCTGAACAGCTACAAAAGTTTCGGCAGGAACGCCGGTGAGTTGCGCCCCGAATTGCGGTGCGTAACTTGCCTTCGTGAAGCTTGCCGTCGCACAGATGACCTGGAACCGGTCGGGAGGAATATTGAGCCGGTCCCGGAGCCGCCGCAGCAACAGGCCGACCTCCGCGCCGGCCGCGCCTCTGTAGAGATGCGCTTCGTCGAGGACGATGAGAAATTTCTCGCCGGGATTCTGTTCCAGCCAACTGCGGGTCTTATCGAAGATCGGCCGCTCGATGGGCCGCATGAGCATGTATTCGAGCATCGAATAGTTGGTGACCAGCAGATCGGGGGGAGCAGCCTGCACTTCGTGACGAGTGACAAGCTCAACGTCGTCGGGCAGCATGACGGCCCTTCTGAATGCGCCGGTCCCGCGATCCTGCCACTCGCTCCCCTTCTCGCCGAACCACGCAGGTAAATCAGGCTTGGCAGGCCATTTCCCGCGAGCCTTGAGTTCGTCGAGCAAGGTAATGGCTTGCCGCTGCTCGTCCGACTCCGGGTCCTGCGCCTGGCGCTGTATCTCCACATAGAAATCGTCGAAGGCCCGGAGCTTTCTTGAATCCTTCTCGCGGGTCCGGATGCCCGCGTAAGGCGTGCGGCTCGTGTAGCGCGCGAAACGCGGCGGGCGCTGCGCCCATTGATTGAATAGGGTCACGATGCGGCGATCGCTGAAGAGCGACCGCAACCGGCCCAATTGATCATTCACAAGAGCGTTCATCGGATACAGGATGAGGGCGCGCACGGCTGTCTGATCGCGAAAGGCCGAAGGGTTGGCCTGGGCTTCACGGGCAAGCTTGCCGAGAATGGGAAGCAGAAATGCCTCAGTCTTGCCGGAGCCCGTCCCCGTCATGACCAGAAGATTCTTGTTATCAACAAGGTTGTGCCGAATGGCATCCGATTGATGTTTGTAGGGTGGATCGTGGAGCAGCGGCGGAAGCGCGCCTTCAGGTGCGGAGAGGACCGAATAGGCCTTAAGCGCGGCAGACGGCAAGCCCTTGATCGCCGAAAAGCTCTCGCCGGTCTGATAGCGCGGAGTTGATTCGATATAGGGGATTTGATGAATCACGCCTGGGCGATCGAGTAGTTCCTTCCGTTGCTCGATGAGAGCCGGAGAGCTGATGTGATAGGTCGCCTCGATATAGTCCCGGAGTGAACTATGAAGCTGGTTTATGGTCTCCTTTATGGTCTGCGTCATGCCCTCCCCTTTACTCGAATTTCTCGCGGCACACCAGCCAGAGCCGGTCCTGAAGAAATGTCTCTTCGGGCGCAAGCTCGCGTTCCGGTATCCAGTATGAGATCAGGCACTTTTCCCGCGGGGCCTGACGACCCAGAATGGCAAGCCGACGATGTGCCCACAGCGGCAGCGGAGAAAAGAAATCCAGGCAGGCGCCGTCTGGCATCGCTCTCCGTCGGTACAGTTGAGGCATCTGCCGGCAATGGTCGATTGCCATCTGCAGGTACCAGGCCGTGTCGCAGCCGCGCCAGCGGCTATTCTTCAGTGGAAAATCTAAGAATCTGGTCACATTGCCGTCGACGAGATTTGCCAATCCCCAGAGGGGGGCTCCGTATGCCTGCGGCCGACGCGCGACGTAATGCCCTGACTCATGGGTCGGTTTCGCCCAGCGGCCGGAGTAGTAATCAACGCTGCGAACCGGATCGAGAATCAAAATATCGGCGATAGCTCCGCTGGGGGGCTGCTCCGCCAAGCGGCGAAACATAGCATCGCGCTGCGCGGTCGCCGATTCTGCTTTGGGCGCTTTAAGCCAGGCGGACATGGAGAGCTCACGCAATCCAAGCTCACGCAGGACCGAGAGTAAGTCCTCCGAAGGCTGAGGAGTCACAAGGCGTGCAAAGCCTTCGTAGGTGACTCGGGAATTTAGCGAAGCGGGCAGCGGCGTCGATTCATCCGGCACGATTCCGACAAGGAAGATGCTCCCGCTCGGCCTCACGATGAAACCTGGCGGAGCGGAGAAAACCCATGTACCCTTCGCGACCGGATCGTCTGTCGTGACCTGGCTCAGTTCGAGTAGATCTCCGCCAATGATCAGGCCTTCTGCAGCGGCCGCGACACGCTCTGCCATGGCGTCGCTGTCGGCAAACAGGTATTGGAGGCTTTCTAAAACGGCTGCAACGAGCGTTGAGAGCGAGCAAGGGCATAAGATGTCCGCGGCCCGTCGAAGCGAGGCCGCCAGCATCGCATCATCGATCACGGCTTCGGAAGAGGCAGAAAGGCCCAAAGCCTCGCGGCTCGAACGCATAACCTCCGTTGCTGAAACCTGTGTGATCACCATTTCCACCTCGGAAGTACAGCGCCGACAAAACCGGGGTTCTGCGTAGCCGACAGAAGCGCTACGAGCCGCGCCCCACGCAGTAAAACGGTTTTGTCGTGCATATCAGACAGCAGCCCTTCAAGTATAGGTTTGGGCACGAGGAGTAGGTGGTGAGGATGGCTCGCAAGTTGTAACGCAAACTCACAGAGGCCTTTATCCGACGAAACCTGGTAGCGGGCGGCAACTTCCGCGTACCACTGCGTCCCCGGCCCCGTACCGGCTTCCATTCTTCCGTAGTCGCGCCGTAGAACGACGGCAAACCCCGGCGAGCCGCCCACCTGTCGCTCCAGCTGCTTGAGTTCGGGTTCCGAGTGAAGGTTGGAAAGATAAGCAGCCTCTGCCTCACTCCACCTTCGGCCGCAGAGACGGGAATAAAGGCGGTTTGCAAGCCGCTCCACGACACGTCTGCGCCGCATGTTGGCGAGCGGGCCGAGTAGGCGGGCCTCGCTCCATAAGCGCAGCAGATCGAGAATGTCGATGACCTCGACGCTATCGCTGTCGAGATCGTGCAGATCCGGCTCTATGACGAGCCCCTGGAATCCGCCTTCGATTTTCGGCATGCTTACGATCATCGCGTCCGTAAGCTCTCCGTGCCGCGCCTCGAAGAGACCGCCAGGGGACGAGGCCTCAAGTCCCGCCAGGACAGCCGCGATATCGAGAGCCATCGGCTCTGCCGGACGGCGAAGACTGAAGAATCGGCATGCGGCCCCATCGTCCCTGCCGGTATCGTCAATCAGCCGGACGGTGGTGACGCGGTTGATGCTGCGGCATACCCACCGGACGGGCTTAACGTCTCTCTCCAATCGAAGCGTGTACTCGCCGAGCTCGTCGCCCCGGATCAGAAATCGGCCGGAGGCCGCTTCGAGATAAGTCCACGCGCGGCTTTCAGCGCTCACAAATTGCGAGAATTTCTTCAGCCATTCCTGGGTGGTGACGGGCAACTCAAAGCTGCCAATCTGCTCCGATAGGAGTTCCTTTCCGCTTGGGGTGGCAAGATCGACCGCGCAGGTGACGTGATGGCCGGGCGGCCCGAGGATGCTGACTCCAACGTCTCCGTCCCAGAACATGTCCAGGGAGGGAGCGGGAGGGTCCACGGAAATGGCGAGTCCGGAATGCGAGGTCGTGCCGGGAATCCAGGGCTCCGGCTCGCGCACCTCCACGGTGACGATGCCTTCCGCCGTCGGGGAAGAAGGGATGGCGGACGATCGGGAGCCGTTCCGCGCCGTTACCGATAGCACGTGCGTTCCTGCCGCAAGCGGCGAAATCCTCACGAATACCGGAGAGCCGACCTGGCGTGCCTCAATGATAGTCTCGGAGCCGTTATCCAGGCGAAGGCTGTAGGCATCCACGGGGTGGTCGTGAACTATGCCGAAACAAGGCGCTTCGGTCGTGAGCCACTCGCTGTGTCCTTCACCGTCCCAGCCGCGCCCGGACAATCCGGCGGGCCAGATCCGGACGGTTCGAGCCACGTGCAGTCCCAGTTCCTGCAACTCGGCTAGATTTGAGGAAGAGAGTGTGGCTGGCATCGAGAGAAGCGCGGCGCTTATACCGTCGCAGTCGAGCCCGCACGCGGAGAGAAGCAAATGATCGCAGGAAAGTCTCTCCTCACTCAGAAGGATGTATTTCCGGCCTGGTCGAACAATCCGCCCTACAATCTCATGGGCGAGGCCGTCGGCTCCGATGCGGCACACCCAGACCGGTCCGGGCGAAAGACGCGTCTCACTATCGACAAGAGGATCGAGCACTTCGTTGGAGCGCTCAAACTTCACCATGGGCAGGTTTCCTCCCGGCCAGGACTTGAGAACCCGCCTTTGCTCGTTGGAGAACAGCCATCCGCCCGGCATCCATATGCCGCCGGTTCCGGCGATTTTGCACCGTGTGCCGAGAAGAAACGCGCGAAGTTCGGGATGGAGTCTTGCGACACCGGCGAAACTGGGAATCTCGACAACTGCGGACCATGTGGAGCTTCTCGAGCGCCGAAGCATTAGTGTCGGGCGAAGGCGCAGCGCAGCCTGAGCGTCGACTTTTGCGTCAGCGGCGTCAGGAATCGTCCATGTCGCTCCCGGAATGCGGGCAGCTCCCTTCATCCGATCCGCGACAAAACGGCGGGTTTCCTTCAGCCACTCACGCGCGCTCTGCACCTGCTCGAGATCGGAGACCAGTCGCTCAAGCGTCTTCGGGAAGATGGGACTCTGGCCCTCCACTTCCCTGTCGGTGAGGAGTGCGAGGACGATTCTGCCTGCCAGTTCCTCCTGCTGGAGGAATTCTCGAAAACGGGAGGACGCTTCCCACGCATTGGCGGCAAGGAGTTGCCCGATTGCGCTTGGGCTCAGGGCTTCGAGACTGGCAAGGCGGTAGCGCAGATCGTAGAGCGTCCTCGCGAACTGCCATTGAAGATATTTGGGAAGGATGGCGTGCGTAATCGGCCAAGCTATGATTGAAAACCAATCGGCCCAGGGGCCGCACGGTTTGACACCGTGGTAGGTCGTCCGGAATCTAGAAAACCACATCCGCAGTTGGGTGCGACTGCCCCGTTCCCGCCACCGCCGTGTGCGTTGTTCGAATGAGTCCCAATATTCGTCGCCGTCATAATCATAGCCAAGCTCCGTCGCATAGATGACCCACAGGAGCCAGTGCGGTTCCAGTCGTAGGCCCAGCGACAGCCTGTCACGTAAAAGGACCGCAATTCGTCCGAACTCTTCTTCACTCAAGCCGTGTTCGAGCGCAAACAGTGGGAACTCTGAAGTAGCCCTCGCTGACGCGAGTTCGGTGAAGTGCCTCTCTAAGCGTTTCTGCCATTGTTCGAGAGACGGTTCCATGGAGACTACGCCGTCGCACAAAGGCGGGGCTTCTCCTCCGTGGCAGAAGCTTGAACCTCTAGTCGGGGGGCTAGCAGGTCGAGAATTTGTTGACGCGTCCAAAAACGAAACTCCGGTCTCCGTTGAGCTCGCGGTATGATCCAGCGATCTCTTGCGAGTTCTCCAATCTCTTGGACGGTTAGCAAACCTCGGTATTGAAAGTGAGCTATTTCACCGCGCAGGACTCGGTTGGTGTTCGTTGCTAAGTTGCATGCGAAGACCTCCCGCATGATTCCGTGTCTGAGTAGGTCGGACTTGTATCCAAGATCGTCTAAGGCCGCACGAACGAGCCGCAATTTCCAATTGGGGCCGTCTCCAAACCGATTTCCCTTGGCGTAGGGATGCCTCTTCAGCCGCAGGTACGTGCGCATTTCCAGAAACAGTTGTGCCGGAATATGAAAATGTCCCCATCCCGTTGTGTATCCGATCGAACGGAAGTACGGGACTCCATTGAGTTTCAGGCGATTGTAAACGGAGGATCGACCGAGCGAAGAGGAAGTCGTTACCACACCGAGGCCCGCGTGCTTTTTCCTTTTGGAAATGATGCTCTTTCTATGTCCGTATTTCCTGGCAAAGTGATTTCTAACTTCGCGGCTACGAATCAGACAGGCGACGAGTTTGCCGGCAAGCAACTGATTGTATGGGGGTACAGCACCAAGGACGTAAGCATCCATTACATTCACTAGACGCTTTTCACGGTCGGAAACTGTCCACCCAATTTTTTCATCACGGACTCGCAAATTGAACACCGGATCCCCAAGTGCAATGAGTCCCATAAGTTTTCCATTACTCCCGTCCCAAACTAGAAATCGCATTCGGCGGCCGTATCCCTGCGATACGGGAACACTCCATGTGAGGCTTGCAAAGCGGAACAGGTCGGATTCCGTTGTCCCAGACTCCACCGGCTGAATTCGAGGCGCGATCTGAGCGGGAACGATATCTCTCCCTTCCGCAAAGTACTGCAGAAGATTAGGAGTCGTATTTTTGATGAATGTTGCTTCTTCTGCGAGGCGCTCGGCACGGTGCAGGCGATGGACCTCCCTCAGACCTTCTTTTGTCGAATTCGGAGGCCGCAGTTTGCCGGCCCCATCTTCAATAAAGCCGAGTTCATTCAAATGAACGCGAAGTCGTTTATGTATCTCTCGACCAAACTTTGCAATTCGCGCTCGTGTCCATCGCGGCATAATTCTCTCCTTCAGTGCGCTACTTGAGTGGGAATTTCCGTAGAAACATCCACGTGGCGCCGATCCAAAAGAGCGTCCCGAGGGGCTTAACGAATCTGACTGCCCAGAAGAGAATCCAAGGACTGATGTGTGACGTCAGCGCAGGAAGATACGGACTGAGGTATGCATTCAGGTCTGCGGTCGACGTGTTCAGCAGCAATAACCCGAGGCCGAACACTATGCTGACTAGGAATACATAACCAGCGGGAGGTGCTACTTGCACGACAAAAGATGGCTGTGAGGCCCATGCCTCGTCGTCGGAATTGTGCGCTTGAACGATCCGTAAAGTCGAAAGCGTCCGCTCGGACAAGCGGCTGCAGGTAAGCAAGATCTCTTCTTGGTCGTATCGAGATTGGATTCTGAATTCGTCTTTGGACGCACTCGAGAAAACTTGCCGGTCCCAGACGAGCTTCAGGAGCTCATCCTTAAACGTCTTCTCCGTTTTTCGATAAAAGAGCACACGCAATATAACGCTGCGACCAGTTTTCAAGCGATATATGCAATTTCCAGCAGCGTAATCTGGGTTAATAGCCTTCCCGGTGGATTCGGATTCCGGCGTCAAGAGATTTCCGAGCCAGTTACGGAAAGGACCTGGAGACCGCACAGCACTTGCCAGGGCGGCCCTTCGATTTGTCAACCAATCTTTGGCTCGGGCATGCGTTCCTTGGACGTAGTAGAAACCAGAGATTCGGTAAGTGATGCATTCCTGTAGGGAAGACTGATTAACGCGGTCAACTACGCTACGCCAGGCACGCTGCGGTTGATCTTCAAGAGTAGAATACGCGAAAGCGCTCGACAGACTCCAATAGATGAAGAAAGTCTGCGCACCGTCAGGTCCAGGGCGAGGGTGGTCGACGAGTTGTTTGATCGACTCGTTCCAGACACCCTCACCACCAGTGCTGCACTCATAGTTAACGAACTTTCCGAGTTTTGCGTCAACAAAGAGGAGGCCTGCGGTCCAACGAACCCGAACGACCCGAACTTCCCTGATAGGGTAGAAGCGAAATTCCGCCGGTGCATTGATAGCAGAGTCTTTGGACGGGCTAGTTCTGCTTGCGGGCGGATCAGCAAAAATCACTAAGCCATCTTGTTGCAGCAGAAGGTTGGGGCTAGATTTAACGGATGGCTGAATATTGTGCTCACTGTAACGGAGGCGGAGCACATGGCCATTGGGATAGCAACATGCGTCGAGCACGTTTCTCTTATAAAGTTCGCGGCTGGTCGAACTAAAAAGATAAACCATCTTTTAGTGCCTGACAGCATTATTGACGATAGGGATAACCTGCCTGAGAGATTGTATCTTATAAAATCTCCGACTCGGAAGAAGAACGTCTTCTTCATATTTCCAGTTTGCGTTCGGAATCCAGATTGCGTTCAGTCCATGAGAAAGTGCCGGATTAATGTCCGATCGCAAGGAATCGCCGACGGACCACGCGTTAGAGGGCGCCGTCTGCAGAGCGTGCAACACCTGCTTGAAAGTGGCGTTGTTCTTTTGCTTCACCACGAATACCTTTTCGAAAAAATGGCGAAGGCCGCTGGTGGAGATGCGACGCAGTTGGACGGCCCTTGTGCCTTTGGTTAGCAACACAAGACGGTTTCCAGATGCGAGAGACCCTAGAATGCTACTCGCAAACGGGGCTAATTTCGGCTGGTCTTCAAAAACCTTATTTCGGATCGCTGTGATCTGACGGTCGACAGATTTTCGCACTGGTTGACGGTCCAGACGAGCGAAGTGACGATAGGTCTGCAGCATGGATACCCCGAAGCGACGCTTGGAGAAGCCAAGTGTTTTGACGTTACCTCGGTCACGCTCTTCGAAATAGTTTTCGACCGCTACTGCGGGAAAACCATGCCTGCGCATGAGCTGGAAAAAATGTCTCTTTGCCCCATCGTAAAGCGGCATGGTGCACCACAGGGTGTCGTCACCGTCGAAAATAAGAACACGCTTATTGTCCATATCTACTCAACAGGTGAGATAAAGCTCAAATTCACGAGTCTTAGTTCCATAGCTTTTGGGCTGACTTTGTACTTCATCGCCAGGGACCGGATCGCGCCGGGTATTGCGGCGTCATCCGGTTGGGCTCTCAACCAATCACGACGTAAGAACAGCTCTGGCATCAGCAGTGCAGCGGCAAAGCCGTTGGCCTCAACCTCCTCTCGCTTTGTTGCGTCAGAGGATGTAGTGTCTCTGTAGTCGATTCGAAAATCCTCATCGAAGTGGAGTTTCACTTTGTGAAGCAAATAGTGCCCCAGTTCGTGGGCGATCGTGAAGCGCTGGCGGTTCTCGTGCTGCGCAGAATTCACGGCGATAACAACAGAAGCGCCGTCGCGGATCAAAGCTCCCGATACGTCTTCTGAACCTTCCGAATAACGAACGTCAATACGCAGGGCCATCGCGAGGTCCTCGACGGGAACGGGAGCCCTCGTGATGGCGTTCGCCTCAAGGAGTTTTCGGGCTTCGCGTTCTATGCCCTTTCGCTGCATTCAGTAGTCCTTTCGGCAGTTTGACATTCATCGTTTCGAGCCATTCAGAGCGGCTTACAGACAAACGTTCGGACTGGACCGGCATTTCGAAGATTTGCGGGGACGGCAAGAGCTCTTTGAGTTCGACTGCGAGCAAGCGAGCTATTAAATAGAGGTTGTGAAGCTGAACCGGCTGGCGGCCCTTTTCAATGTTGGTGATGGACGTACGAGATAAGCCTAGCTGATCTGCGAGCATCTCCTGGGAAATCCCTTTCTTGCGCCTCGCTTCTGTGAGCAACTGGCCGAATTGGCGATAAAAGCGTTGATCAGCGGTTTTGGCTTTCACGGTCCACAGTATTACGCGGCAAAGAGGGTATGTCAATAGGGCAAACACGTTTGAGTGCCTGACAGCTCGAGGCGTAAAACTGACCGTTTGCCATATTGGCCAGTAGAGTGTGTATGATTGACATCAGAATGTCAATCGTTGCATACTTTGTACGGAGTAATTCCGAGGCTGTGTGAGCCACCGGAGGATGAAACATGGCAGAGAATCGCGTCAAAAACGAACATGAGCACTTCATTCACTACAGGCTGGACGACGAACCGGAGTCGACGACCGCGAAGTTTCTCACCCCGACCCAGATCTTGACCGACGCGGGGTTCGATCCGAAGACGAACTATCTCGAACAGCTGATTGGTCACGACATCAAGCCCTACAAGGAAGATCCGAACGTCGAGATCGAGATGAAGGATGGGCTGCGCTTTATTACCAAACCGATCGGGCCGATGCCAGTTTCCTGACATGACCATCTTCGGGAAGGAGGCATTTGCCGGTGGATTGAAGGAACTCGGCTATGCCCCAGAGGACTTGGAAAACAACCGGCTCGTTTTCACCTACACAATCCCGACCGGGCGGTTCAAAGACGAAGTCGTCAAGTTGGGTCTCGAGATTCCGCCCGATTTCAACGCGACCTGCCCAACGGGTCCGCACGTGAAACCACGGCTGATTGCAAACAACCCGAACGGCGGCCCCGAAGATCGCGCCGCCGACAGTGCGTTCGGAGCCGACTGGCAATACTTCAGCCGACCATTCGGTGAGCGAAGTGAGGGATGGAACCGAACGACCAAAGATGTCAAAGCGTACTTGCGGCACGTGCATCGTGTTTTTGAAGCCCTGAAATGAACCATAGCGTCGCACTCACGTCCTCCACGAACGAAGTCCTCACGCGGCATCTTCTGCGAAGCGACGGACAGGAAGACCTCTGTTATGCGCTCTGGTGTCCGGGGCAAGGCGCGAACCGTTTGACCGCATTGGTCTCCGAACCGATTTTGCCGCTTGAAGGCGAGCGATACGTGCATGGAAATGCCAGTACAACTGGCGAATACCTCGCGCGGGTCACTGCGTTGGCCATGGCGAAAGGTGCGGGCGTGGCGTTCCTGCACAGTCATCAGCGGCCGGGTTGGCAAGACATGAGTCGGGACGACAGAAAGACCGAACTCCGACAAGCTCCTGCGGCGAAGGCGGCGACTGGTTTGCCGCTCGTGGGCATGACACTGGGTACGGATGGAGCGTGGAGCGGACGGTTGTGGGTGAAGACCGCTCCTCGGAGGTACGAACTCCGCTGGTGCGAGAGTGTGCGAGTAATCGGCGACCACGGGCTTGAAACGACCTTTCACGACGGATTGCTTCCGCCGCCGGCGTTCCGCGAGGAACTCAAGCGAACGATCTCGGCCTGGGGTGAACGGGCCCAGCAGAAGCTCGCCCGGTTGAAATACGGAATTGTGGGCGTTGGAAGTGTCGGGTCCGTAGTTGCCGAGTGCCTGGCGCGATTTGGCGCCCAAAATATCAAACTCATCGACTATGACCGCGTCGAACTTCATAACCTCGACCGGCTTCTCCATGCGAGCGTCAGAGACGCAAAGGCGAGGCGGTTCAAGGTCGATATGATTGCCCGCGCCCTCAAGAACAGCGCAACCGCCGCCGAGCCTGTTATCGAAAAACACCCTCTCGCCGTTACCGAAGAAGACGGATTCCGCCAGGCTCTGGATTGCGACATACTTTTTAGTTGCGTGGATCGGCCTTGGCCGCGCCACGTTTTGAATTACATTTCTTACGCCTATTTGATACCAGTCGTCGACGGCGGCATTTTGATCCGCAAGCAGGGCGATCGCCTGCGGAACGCGAGTTGGAAGAGTCATGTTGTGTATCCGGGGAAACGCTGCTTGGCGTGCATAGGACAGTACGATCCGGACCTCGTGAATGTCGAAAGACAAGGGCAGCTAGACGATCCGACCTACATCGATAACTTGCCCGCGGATCACACCCTGCGAAGGAACGAAAATGTTTTCCCGTTCAGCGCACATCTGGCCTCTTCAATTGTGATGCACGCTCTGCACGTGGCACTGAACCCGGTGGGCATCGCTGATGTCGGCGAACAAACATATCACTTTGCGGACGGCAGCCTAGATTCCGCTCGCGGAACAATCTGCTATGAAAACTGCTTTTTCCCTCCAGTTGTTGCGAAGGGAGATCTAGTCGGACTTCCCATAACGGGCGTTGATGTGGGAGCTTCGAAATCACGGATGCGCACGAAAAAAACGAGGCGCTCTCTAGGTACAATCGACGATCATCGGTGAGAGCGTTCGAGCAGGGGATCCATTCTTGCGAGGTAGCTGCCCCGCGGCATCTGGTCGCGTGTGCTATCCGTGCCACAAGGTTTAAATGCGGCCAACGCGACTGAGTCTTTCTTAAAGCTGCCTTTTGCTGCCTCGCCGATGTAGCAAGTCCCGAGAATTGAACTAGAGACCATAGAGGGTAAGTGCGCGCTCGACGCGCGCAAGATCAAAGTTGTGGGTGCGAAGAATCCCCAAGTAACCCAGCTTATTGCCCAAGCACAGCTTGTGGTCAGCCTGTAGTTTGTAGCCATGGCAGGATCCGCAGATACACTGAAGGTTTTCGCGGCGGTTTGGATTACCAGCTTTTAGTCGCCGTATAAGCCTTGCTGGCACGATGTGATCCACGTGTCGGCTGATTCCAGTCTGTTTGAAGTCCAACCCGCACGATTCCACTTCGCACTTCCCACGCAGGGCCGATGTCCGGCCGTTTCTCCATCCCTTGCGAGATGGCCGCGGTCCCGGCCACTTCAGTTCCACGCGGCTCCAGCGTACTGGCCTTTCCTGGGTACTGAAGCGGGACCCGCAGTAAACGCACCGCCGGTGGCGATACGAGTTGTGGCCGCGGTAAACCGTTTTGAGCACTTCTGTTCGTCTGCCTCCGCAATATGGACAACGCATCCGCACATACCTCCCTTCGGTGGACCGGGATCTCCGTATCCGACAACTGAAACTTCGGCAGTTGGATTACAATTTCGGGGCGGGACTGCAGCCGACAGGCAACAACAACTTCGACCGTAGGCCGGCCGCCAGCGGCTTGGGATTTTCAGCTGCGACTTACCCGAAGGAAACGGCAAAACAAGTCCAAGGAGGTAGCATGGAGCGGCTCGTTTTCATCGATGATGACGAGACGGAACTTTATGATTTTGGTCGCATCGTCGAAGGTGAGTACGACTACAACACAATTCACTGGCCGCGAGAATGGCAGAAGTTATTCAGCGGGGCGGGCCCAGACATATTCGTAAGCGACCTCTATTTGCCTCGGCAAAGCGGCGACACGGTCCCAACAGCGGCACAGAGAGAATCGGCGGCAAGCGCGGCTAAGCAGGTTGCCGAACGCTTCTCTCAGCTGTATGCAGACCCAACTCGGGATGACAAGGCGCGTCTTAAAGAAACGATGAGGGCCATCTCCGCGGCTTTCGAAACGCTGGAACTGCAGTGGACAGCTTTGGGCCAGCACCCCAACCACGGAATAGAATTGCTGGCGCAATTGAAGGCCCGGCACCCCAGCGTGCCGGTTGTTTTCTATTCTCGGAAGATCACGCCGAAGGATGTCATCCTGGTTCTGCAGGCGGGTGCGGTGGACGCGATACAGAAGGGTGCGCTGAAGAACGAAGAAGTGTTGATCCGCTTAGCACGTGCTCATGAAATCTGGCATCGTGAGGATCTCCGAAACCTTAGGGCGCACGGGCTCAATTCGAATGTCGCCGTTATTCCAGGAACATAAACCTCCTTCGTAAGCAGACTGTATGCCCGCAGCCTCAGGGCCAGTATGATCCCTCAAGGGAATATTGATGTTAGAGATGCCTGAACTTTTTGGGCGATCTTGACAAAGCCAACCACGACGACGAATCTCCGAACATTGGGATCCGCTAAACCCGCCGTACATCGAACAAGCCGCTGAAGTCGTCATTCTAGCTACTTGGATTTCTGGGCTTTGCCTTTAGCAGCCTTGATCCGCGCCCACCGCTCTTTAGCTTTCTTCGAGAGCTTTGCTCGAACAGCAGCAGACATTACGCGTTTCTTCCGATCTGCCTTACCGTGACCAGTCGTCCCACGTTGCAAGATCTTGATCGCTGCACGCACCGTATCCAATTGTTGCCTCGCAACATCAGCGTGCTTCTCTAACTTCGCTTCTTCCTTCTTCAATGCCGCCAATATGTCCATCTCGCCTCCGGCCCAATATTAAATACTCTCAGACATCAAAGCACAAGACCGGGGAATCCGAAATCAATCTGAATGATACCAAACCAAGAAACGTAGCTCACGGCACCAAGTAAAATAGATTGGGAAAAGACCCGCTCGGCACCGCAGACCGTCTTGAGTACTTCTGTTCATCTGTCTCCGCAATATGGACAACGCATCTGCTCTCCTTTCTTCGGGTCTTCAGACTCGTTTCCGATTGAGAAACGCTGCCAGCTGGATCAATGTTCGGAGTGCAGAACCGGGGAACACATAAGCGTCGGACAGAAAAGACAATCTTGGGGATCCGCCCGATTCGAGCTCGCGATTCTTAGTGGGATCTGTGACCCCGCCACCGTTGAATATGGTTGGTAGGGATAGTGGGGATCGAAAGCAATACCGATGGGAATCTCAAGGACTTAGAGGAAATGCGAGGGAGCGCTAAGTTGAAAAGGAACAAGAGGGCATGCAACTTCCCCGAAAACACTGCAGCTTCACTGTTTTCAGTTGCAAAACAAACACGATCAGGGGCACGGAACCCACGGGCATGGATGGGTGACCTCCTAGTTGGAATCTAGGCGGTCAACGAACCTGGAAAAGAGGCCGCTCTCCCGGCGGCAGCTAAGATCTGAGGCTGTTTCCTTAGCGTCGCTTCCCTGTAAGAATGTGTCGCGCAATCGCGTCGCGAGTGCCTGGCGATTTAGACCCGGCCACACAAACAACAAGCGCGAGGGGGACATATGCAACTGTTCCGGTTACGTGAAGCTGACCAAAAGGAATTCGACGCATTCAACACAGCACGCGCCAAGCTGCAGGCCCTTGTTGATGACGATCCAGTCAGAGCGATCGAGGAAGCCCGTGCCCTCACCTCGGACATGCCTGTTGGTGGGATCTACTACACAAGCCTTAAGGCCTCCATTTTGGTTGATGCTGGTTCCCACGCCCAGAACAGTCAGGCCATCGAAGAAGGCGTGGCTCTTCTCAAGAAACTTCTGATGAAGTCCCCAAACGAGGCGAGCCACCACTACAACTTGGGCAATGGCCTCGTTGCCTTAGCCGACCAGAAAGCGTCCGCGGGCAGTGTGTGGTATTTGAACACGGCGGAAACACGGCGCCAGGCACGGAGCCATTTCCAAAAAGCGATATCGGCCAAGAACAATGCGGCAGTTGTTTCCATGGCTCTTACCAATCTTGCGAATTCGTTATTCAGGGCTCACCGCTGGGTCGAAGCTTATGATGCTTACACGCGTGCGCTGAAGCACGATGACTCGAACGCGGTAGCGGCTGCGGGGGCTGCAAAAATCCTTCTTGGGTGTGCCGCGCAGGGTATCGGTGATAAACGTATTCTGCAATCAGTTGCCGCCCGGCACTTAAAGGCGGCAAAACTCCACCCGAAACGGATTTCAGAACTTGCCGGAATCAATGCCCAGAAGGAACTTGCACGCCTTCTGCGGACACGGCTCCCACAGTGCAAACCACCGGAGTTAAGAAGCGCCAGCGATTATGAACAATTCGTTGCGCGCCACAGGCTTGCACTGTCGCCGACTATTGAGGGTCTGGACTGCTCACTCAAACGATGGGATTCTCTGCGGTTTACGTCGATAACCGAAACAATGAGAGCAGACTCCGGAGTGCCGCCGTTGTTCGCCATGCTCAATGTGATGAAATCCGATTTTCTTGCGGCGCGTTATCTTGCCTATCAGGCACTTTCGGCAACATTCCCAGAAAGCGGGCTGTACGCAGATACGCTCGACTACGCCGTCTATGGTGTTGTGCCGTCTTTGCTGTCGCTCGCACAGCGCGCCTGCATTGATCTGCTCGACAAAATAGCGGCAGCCACCACCGAATACTTTGCCATACCAGGTAATGTGAAGGTCGTTTATTTCAGCAACAGATGGTTTCAAGATTCGACAAGACGACCGCTGATTTGGCACCCCTCGCTGCGCCCGCACATCGACAAGGGCAATACCGCACTGATCGCTTTGGCCGAGATGTCACTGGACATTGACCAGCAAGGATTCCTAGTCCGGAAGAAAGCCTTCCGACACGCATCGACGCATCGATTCACGGTTCTGCACGATATTGGATGTCTCCCGAGTCGCGAATCCGCGCAGATCGAACACTGTGGAATTGCGGAATTCAAGGCTCAGCTAATAGAGAGCCTACAATTGGCCCGCGCTGCAGTCCTTTATTTCGTCGAAATGGTTTCGATCGCCGAGCGCGCACACCTCGGCGACTTGGAGAAGACGATGCCGATTCCCGTTCCCACTCACCACTACATTCGTGGCGAGGACGATCGCAGGACTCCGCGCTCGGCACGCGCCCAGCGGGCCCGCCGCCGGATAAGAAGATAGAGGCACGCCCCATGAACAGAACCATCGGTGACACCCAAATCGCAGGATCTCTGACTCCGGACGACTGGAAGAAATTCCGTGCGACGCTCACGCCCGGTGGCGACCCGGATCTCTGGAAGAAGGCGTTCGACGATTACTTCCATACCCGGCTGTCTTTGCGGTATCTCGGCCCAATCAAGGTTCTGCAGGACAACGGCACGTTTCAGGGTGAAGGGTTTTCGATTGCCGCCATCCAGTGCAGCATCGTTGAATTTCTCGAATCTACAGTGCAAGGAACGAGCTACCGCTTTGTGCGGAAGGGTGATTCGCCGCTAGGCAAGTATGAATACTCAAGCAGTAGCGATATTTTTATCTCTTTCCTTCTGAAACGCATGCCGTTCAAAACCGATTTCAAGACGGAACAGACAGCTCGTGATTTTTACGAAGGCGTGAGATGCGGGTTGCTCCACGAAGCGCGCACCAAGAGCGGCTGGACCATCTGGGCCAAAGACACTGGCGGCCGAACCGCCGATACCGTCCACAAGGTCATGTATCGGGATAATTTTCAGACAGGCCTTTTGACTTTTGTGGATTGGTACAAAGGCGCACTTCTCACCGACAGCGCGCTTCAAGAAGCATTCGTCCGTAAGTTCAACAGCCTCTGCGTGTAACGGGCCGATTCCTATGCCTTCTTTTTTCCCAGGGATTTCGCCAGTTTTAAATTAGTTACGGACGACAACACCGAATTCTTCCACATCGTCGAGCACACAATCTCGCCGTGATCTTCGAACCAATGTGTTGCGCCGGGAAGTAATTCGAAGTCGATAGGGTATTTCGCCATCGGATTATGAAAAACCTCCAGTTCTTGGCACCATTCCTCGCCGCGAGGCCACATCTGCTGATATTCCACGCCGAGAATATCCAGACTAAAGTCAATCGGATCAAGCGCGCCTGGGGTACGGTCAAAGAGAATTCCTGAGCGGGTCATTGAGAGCCCAGGAGGACGCCAACCCGCGAGGGAAACCCATTCGATTGAATTTCCCCAGCGTGGCTGCGTTGCTAAAAACAATTCCTGACAGATGGGCCATCGCCGGGTCACGAAACAAACCAGCTGGAATCTCGTCGGGGCCAAGCAATTTCGTCACAGATCTGCCTACCGCCTTTCGACCGTCAGGACCTTCCACAACATCTGCAGAAAAACCATACAAATAAGACGGCAAGGCTTCACGGGTCCAGACCATTGAACTTGGAGCATGGAAATCCGCCAGTGCCAGAGCGAATGGCTTGCCTTGAACATGCGGCAGTTTTTCATATTCCCGCTGCAGCTTGCTCCGGAGAGTTTTAGCGAAACGCACTGCCGGCGATCCGATAGTTCGCTCTTGGCGAGATTTCGGGGCGAACGTCGGACTTGTCAGCCCCTGTGCCCGCTTTCCTTTGGGATTCGCAGTCACCGCCTCGATACTGCATTGGTGCCCCGCACGCTCGACGAAAAAATCAGGCGAATCGTACTCCTGAGATACAGTTGCCCCTTGTTCGCGGAGAGCAGCGAGCAGATAGAGTTCAAACAGCCGTGAAGCAAAATTATCTGTTTGCAGATCGGATACGAAATTGTCGTCAGGGTTAGGCATTGCGAAATAAGCCTCACCGACTGCCATCAGCGCAGGGTAATGGGTGATAGTGCTCGTAAGGAGCTTGAAGCCTCCATTGATGTTTTTGGCGGTAGCAGGCAGCAGAGGCCGTCTCTTCTTCGAGCCGGGAGGAATCTTCTCTTCAGGCTCGCCGGGTCGCAAGGCCGCACTCAGTTCGACCAGTGCGGCATCCTGCGAAGTAGAGCCGAATTTGTTGGCGACTATCACGAAGCAGTGATCGACACGCCTGCGAAACGCGATCATCCCGAAGTCGCCGGTGTCATGATTGAGGAGCACACCGCCGACACCTCTTGATTTGTCACATTTCCAGCCAGAGATGACTACGTAAGGATCGAAATTAGGCCCGCGGGGCAATGCCAAGGCATACAGATTGAATTCCCGCTCTGGAATCGGAACTATCAGCATGATTTTCCAAGGCTATCCCAACAGCTTTGAGGGCGGAATTCACATGAATGACAACGTCCTTTATCATGTTTAAGCACCAAAGCCAACGGGCTTATTTCTCAGCCTATGTCAGACGATGTACCCTACCCGTCCGTAGCAATGATTTCCGTAGCGATCCTTGTGCTCGTTCAGCTTCGTGTCATATTTCGTGCGTTTGAAGCGCTTGTTGCAATACGGGCATTCAACTGTGTACTCGATCCCGTAATTGGCCCTGCTTGACGCCCGACGCGACCTAAAGACCCCGGTGCTACCGGACGAGAAAGGCCTCGCGAAATATCCGCTCGACTTCGTAAGCTCGATCGGGAAACGCGGCTCGAAGGTCTCGTTCAGAATCCCGACGGAGTGAACCTTGTCTGCGATGTAGGACTTGATGCCAACTTCGCCGCTCCTGCCTCCACGAAGATCCCATCCGTACAGGTATTCTCGCGCCACTCCGTCCTTTCGCCGTTTGAACACAAGCGCGTAAGGCTCAATAACCCGTTCCAGTCCCTCATACATGAACCGCAGAAGACGATGAAGCCGAGCCGATTCCATAATGTCGGCCCGTGATTGCGACGGGAAGTACGTCAGACCCGCCCGGCCTGGTATGCCCGCATAGGCGACAGGCCGCTCAACGAGATTAAATATTTCGCCGATGAGCGTCTTAAACCATGTCTCTGCATTCTCGAAGCTGAAGATCGACAGTTTTGGACAGACCAAGTACTTATTCCAAAGGCCGCGGATCGTCTGGAAAGGCAGTTCAAGCAGAAGGTTCCGCGCGATCAAGGGCTGGGGTTCATAAATCGTTTGCTTCAGGAATGTTGTTAGGACTTCTCGCCGGGAAATGTTCAGCGTCTTCTGGAAGAATACTGCATGCACGAAATCGTAAAGATCGGGAGAGTGCTGCCTTTGCAACAACGCCTTCAACTTCGAGGCAAGCAGTTCTTCCAGCTTCACGCACCGAATGGCAGCCTGACATAGGGCACCGTCTGAATACGAATGGATTAGCCGCCGCAACTGTACCGGCAGGAAGAGCCGGTCAAATTCCTTCACATCAAGATCGACGCGGATGCGAACGTCTTCCTCACCGTAGAAGCTCTTAAAATACACTCGCGCATCGTAGACTCTGGCTTCGTCGTCCGCGAGGGACCGCTCCGATATGTGGCTCTCGTCCACGAGAAACCTGACTCCGCTCTTTTCCCCCGCATAGGTGCAGGCTTGCCGAAGTCCTTCGAGAAGAATGCCTGCATCAACCTCCACGTGCGTCGAGAAATCCAAGTCGTTCGAGTACCGCGCATGCTCAAAATACGCCTTCCGAAAGCAATTCCCACCTTTGAGGACCAACCACGGCCGCAACCGGTTTTCAGGTTGCGCGAGACCCGCCAGCAGCCATCCGAATACATAGTCGCGCTGAACATTGGCCGCATGAACTCCAAGTTCGTCCGCTTTTGCGTCGATTTCAGATTTCTCGATCATTTTCGAAGCGACAAGTGCTCGTATCGTGTTCCGGCGATCATCTGTTCGTGAACAGAGGCGCTGCGTGTTGCACAATGGGGCGATGTGGAGATCCACCACATCAAGTAACCCAGTTCTCGTCTCCTAAGTTCACTGGGAAGCCCGCTCGATTCGCGAAAACTGGAACAATCGTTCGACCGCCGCGCTCTCCCACGGCGGGAATCCCGCGGGATCCGCCCAAAATTTAGCCCACGCCGCGTTCAGCTGGCTCGCGACCGTTCCGGCCTCCGCATTCCGGAAAATGCGGACGTGAATGTCGCGCACACCAGCCAACGCTTCCTCCGCAATCTGCTTCAACAACGATTTCGGATAACACCATACATATTCAGGTTCTGGTCGTGTACCTAACGTCGCAAGCATGGATGACCAGACAGAACCGAGCCGGGCGCTCTCCTCGGCAAGACCGATCAACTCCAGTCCGCGAAGCATCACGGACATTCGTGCATCGTCCGCCGGATGCATGGTTGCACTAAATTCCGGAGTGGTATACGGATCGCCCCCACGCTTCATCGCCAAATGCAAATGAGACCACACGAACGCGGGACCTACGCAGAAGACTGCAAACAGATCACAAAAGAATTCCGTCACCCAATATTTCGCCCAAGAGCTCTCCCACGCTTGCAGCACGTACCGCGTTCTCTCCGGGCCATGCCTTCGTTCCTCTTTCGCCTGCTCGCCCTGCACATACTCGAGACAGATACACGAACACGACGCAAATCGTCGCTGAAATGGTTCGAGCAGCGGGTCGTCCGGTTCTACCAGCAACGGATGAGCGAGCTCGTGGTACAGGTCTGGTAGGTGCAACAGAAACTGCCCCTCCACCAGCGGAACACACAGCAGCCGAAGATCAGGATAAATCTGAAAGTACGCCTGCGACAGCGTGGTCACCACCGGGATCACACCCGGATACCTAATTTCGTGACATACTCGCTCCAAGAAGCCGTTCAAACGATGGTCTTCCTTCTGCGCCTTCTTGAGTGCGGCGATCGCGACGTTCTCCAGGAAATCCAGCTCGGACACGACCCTCTTGAACTTTCGAAGCCTCTCGGGCTGGAACCGTTCGTTCGCGAACATGGGATCGTCGAGCAACCACCGCAGGTCGTCAATGGCTGTGTTGATTTGTCCTCGGCTTCTTTCCGCCAGCGTGTCGTAGTTTCGTGGCAGGTCTCTCGGAATTTGTCCAATCATGGCGCGCGCGCGTTCGACGAGTTGCCCGATGGAACCCGCGAGGTACCGCGCGATCATCTACCGTCCTCTCATCCGCGCCAACATGCTCGTCCGTTCGTTCTCCAGGATGGAAGCGAGGATCTCCAACTCATTGATCGAGTCTTTCCCGCCGTCGTCGGCCAACAGTTGTTTGCCGACCTGACCCGAATCGAACTGCCCCTTCGAGGAATCGCGAACCAGCACGCGAAACACATTGCTGCTCACATCTCGGTTCGCCGCATCTGAAACTCGGATCAGCAAATTTCCGAGCTGGCGCCGGCGATCTCCACGCTCCGTCGCCAGACCAGATTTCAAATCCAGCAGAACCCTGTCCACCAGCTCTGCCAAACCCCGGACCGCCGAGTACAGACCCGAATGCACACCGGGGTTACTCATGAAATGATCTCTCCTCCTCCCGTCGTGCTGTATTCGAGTGCGTCCGAATCAAACGTTTCCGCGTCCTCACCCAAGCGCCTGTCGGTCAACTTGATCGTGATGGGATGCTTCGTACAATCGTCCGGCCGAGTCCACGCAAGCGCCGTTAGAAAATACACGTCCTCTAGGCACTTCTCAAATGGAAGCGTTCCCTCCACATACTTTACATGCACAGGCTTTACCGTACCGGGCCTCCAAAATGCGCGGCCAGTCGCACACAAATACCCATTCCGCCCATCTAGCAGATAGTACGTTCCCACCTGCGGGTTGTTCACCACGGACTGATCCTCGCTTAGCCGAAGCACCTCGTACAGCCGGACCGGTGCGGGTGCCGACTTCGGGATTTCCAGCATCGCGTACCGCGCGTCTGCCGACAGAATTCCAACCTGTTTCAAATCCTCAATCGCTTTTTGCACCCCGACGCGCTCCGATGGCCACAGGATCCCATCGCGGTGAATGACCAGCGACCGGATGGGAAGGATGTGGACTTTCGTCTCCGCCTCCTTCGTCACCACTTCCACAATCAGTTTCCGGACTTGCTGCGCGAGGAGTCGTTCCTTTTGGTTCGAGTTCCGCACAATCGTCCGGATGTAGTTGCCTTTGCCGTTCACTACGGTAAATCCGGCCGTGTTGTATTTGACGTCGATCCCAATCGTGAGTTCCGCCGACAGGGGAGTGGCTAGTACGAAAGGCCACCTCTCATTCGTTAACAGCACTTTGTTCAAGCCAACGTTTCGCAAGTAGCCTTGGACCTTGCCACGTTTTTCGTTACGGCAAACATATTCGCGGGTGCCCCCGATCATTCTAAGCTCGTAACAACTCTGACCGGTCGCGGCATGCATCACGGCCGTCGGGATATCCATCTCGCGCATCTTGCGGATGACCATCGCGGCCAACTGGTCGTGTTGCCGAACTCGCCGGTCGTGCGTGTCGTGAATCATCACGACCGCGAATCCCTGTCGCGTACAATGACGACGGACGGCCTCCAGGATGGCGTTCCCTTGTTCCACAAACGTGCGTCGCACCCGATCGTTATAGGTCACGACGATCGGATCGTACGGATGCTCCTGTGGATATAACTCGTCCACATGCGCCTTCAAATCTTTCACAAATGCCGGCCCGAAACTGTCCTGTACCGACTGCGGCAGAATCAGATACTGACGCTGCAACGGGTCGCGCACGTAGAATCCCGCCTCAGGATCCCGCAAAAGCGCCATACGCATCTTGCCGATGGTGTCCAAACTGACTTGTTCCGCTCCGGGGGTTCCGCGAACCGATAACCGCCGGCCATTCCCGAATTCGTAGTCGGGCAACAAAAACATCTTCTGCGGCACCGCCATCGGTTCGGAGCCCAGCTTCAATTGAGCATCTGAAAAGCGAAGGCTTCGCAGATAGCGATCCACGAAGCGGTGAGTCCGCCCTCGCCGATCTTCGGTCCTCAACAGTGCGTTCGGTCGATTCCGGCGCGCCGTGTCGGCGGAATCCAGTACCGGATAACACAGCGCTGCGGGCGCCGCCCGGGTCTGTCCTCGGTTGTTCTTGTAAAGCACGACCGACGCATCGTGAGGCAGTCGTGCCAACTCCTGGGAGATCGGTTTCTGAGATTGCTGCGCAATGAATTCCAACAAAGGGAGGCGATCCCCGTTTTCGCCTACCTTATATTCACTCGCGTTCAGGTCCGAAATCTCATGCAGCTGGATCTCGTACCACCGATGTCCGTAGTGATAGATGCAGTGTTGGCCCTTGAAAGACCGGAATTCAGGCCGCGTCAGTAATGTCGGCAGCGGTCTTTCCCGGACGTACTTGTTGGCGACATCAACGCACAAGCCGAGTCCGCCGTCGATCCTCACCACACGGACGGAAAAACCCGTGAACTGTGTTACTCCCATCACGCTGTGCGCGCTGGCTTTCTCAAAAAACGGCTTGCCCGACCCCGGTTGCCAGAGGTAAGGGTTGTTCGAGAGCGGCGCTTGCAGCATGAATTGCAGAAACCGCACCGCAATCGGCTCCGTCCTCGCGTCCAGTTTTCCGAAATTGAGATCGTAGGTGACCTCGGAGTGTTCCAAATAGACAGTGGCCCGAACCAATTGGTACTCGTAGTCCGGTCGGCCCGCGTCGTCCCGGACCACGAGAAAAGTATCCTCACCCGACTCGGTGATTGCGGCGGGAGTGGACAGCCCATAGCTGATATCCCGGATCAGCGACTGCGTGTTCTGGTAATACTCGGGATGCTCGCGCGCCAAACCTCGAATCTTGTACAGGCGATAGCGCGCCGAGAAATCATCTAGATTCAGAATGGGGTATATATTGGTTTCCAGAGTGCTCATTGTTGCTCTCCCCAACACACACATTTGAACGCACACGCTTGGCAGCTCGCCCGAAACCACGCCACGCTGAACTCTTGCGCCGACAGTTCCGTTGCCTTTCTTCCGGCAACCGCCAGCATCATTTCCGTGCTACTCTCCGCGATGTAGCTCTCCGCCGCCTCAATATCATCCTGGTCCAGCGTGAAGCGGCGCACTTGGTTTGTCAGGAGTTGTACCTCCATCAACTCGACGTCGCCCACTCCATAGTTCTGGAGCTCTGCGGGAAAATCCTTGTGAGGCTTGCACCGCGTTAGCGCCATCGCGTACACGGCCAGCTGCCTCCAGGCCTCTTCGATGCCGAAGAAGTGCACCTTCCAATCCACGATCACCGGTGCACGACCGTTGAAGAAGGCGATAACATCCGGCACGGCTCGGACACTCACTCCCGAATGCTCGAAGAACAATGGCCGCTGTGGAACCAGCCGGACAGCCGATTTCAGCAGTTCCCTTACCGGATCCATGCAGAACAGGTTGGTGAGAGCCAGCTCAATTTCTTCAGCCGCCTTTTTCAGCTCAGCATCATCGATCCCTTTTCCATATTGCATGCAATGGAATGCTGCGAAACCCGCTCCCAGAGCGGTCGAGGAAAATCCCGGGTTTAGGAGTGGATGCTTTCTGGCGCAGGCCAATTGCCGCTCGAACCGCTGGCGGGCCGCACTCTTCAGTTGTTCGAGCGTGACTCGTCGCTTCGAGGCAATCGCCGGGATTAGGATCTCCGAAATCACGTTGTCGACGATTTGCCCGCGCCAGGCACTGATGCTTTGCAGCTTGCTCAACAGATACAACTTCCGGCGAACAGGGTCCGACGCCCGCGCATTCCCCGCGATGGCCTTGTAGTACCACTGGCGCTGACAACGTCGAAACGTCTTGCTATCCGAGATCGACCAGATCAATCGCGCCCTCCGGCCCCTCCCACACCTGCGCAGGGAGTGCAACTCGCATCGTTGTTTAGCGAAGCGTGAGTTTGCATCACCTCTAACACCGGATCATTCCATAACCACAGGTCGGATGCGAATCGTGTCGCCCATCCCAATAGAGGTAAGGCACATGCAATCCGCCTGTGCTGAAAGATCACTCTCGTCTAGTTCCCACTCCGGCAGAAAGAACTTCAGGTCGTTCGGGGTTCTGGAGGTGATCTGTAACGCCACCTGCAGAAACTGCATCAGGGCCAGACTCACTCCCAGCATGTTCAACGGCAACACGCTCGGTTCGGCGCCATCCGTCGCCTCAATCGGCAACCCGTAGGCAACGCGATGCTCAATCCCGTGCTGGCCCCCTTGCGCCTCCTCCGTCAGCAAATGGGAATTCAGTGTTCCCCGGCACCACGCGCAAGGAATCCCGGGAGACCACACGTGTGCATGCGTGACGAGTGCGTCGATGCGTTGCTGCCGATCTGCATGCATCCACGAAGCCATATCGATGGTCGGAATGAGGTGAAGATACGCCAGATCATTCAACGGCACGCGCGGTGCGAATTTGTCGACACAGCAGAGAATGAGGTCGCAATCCTTCAGCCGCTCGAGCGACCCCTCGCTCGTTGCCCAATCTTCGAAGACCTCGATCTCGAACGGATCAGCCGTGGCCATCGAGCGTGCCATGGCTCGTAACGCTTCCACCTTTGGCTTCCCCACGAAATCCACCGTGATACCCACCGTGCGATGGCGATTCTCTTTTTTCCCGATGTCCTTGTCCCAGATACACAGCTTTCCGGCACCCATGGTTGCCAATCCGAGCACCGAGAGGCTGCCGGTTCCGCCGCCACCGGCTACACCGATACGCAGATTTTGCATCCGCTTGCGTCCATGCTCTCCCCAAAGCCGGGTAGACCGATCCATTACGAACGGATCCGGGTGATCCTTCCAGGGGGACGCGGGCGTTTCCAGAATCGTCAGCTCCGGCCCAACAATCCGAACCGCATGCGCCGGCTGCGTCCGGAGCGACGACTCATCCCGCCACCAGACGCGCGCGTCTACGTCCCCTTCGGTCCCGATCACGATACTCGCGCAAATGCACGCCGCCCGATCCATCGTCACCGTCGGAAACAGACGTTTCTCATACCAGTCGTCCCGCGGGCTGAAAACCCCAACACCTCGCCCCCAGCGCGACCTGGGATGCGTGTGAACAAGGCAGACGCCCACCATCGGCCCCGAATCAATCGCGGCATCCAGAGCGCGCGTCACATAGTCTGCGGAGAGTTCCAATCGATCGGGAGTTGCCACGACTTCGCCAGGTCCGGGCCATAAGATCTCTCCCAGAATTACGCTCACCCGGCGCCGACCTCGACTCGGCCGCACCAGAACGAATGTGCATGCCTCGTTGGGGGCCTGGGCCTGCAACCGGTCTGTGATTTCTCGCCAAATCGTCCGCGTCGTGGCAACGTGGACCTCCTCGGACAGGTGTCCGAGCGGAAGTGCGATTTCGCGTGAACTCCACTCCATCAGCCGTTCTCCGCCATCTCGAAACGCCGTATACAATGGGTGTAATGGTCCATCAGTGTGTGTTTCTTTCGGTTCCATGGGACCCCGTTCCATAAATGCCAGGAAAAGACCAAAACCGGCATGTTCCTGAGTGCCGAGCCCGTCACGTATCCTTCCGCCCGTCCCGCACGATTTAGGTCGATACTGTTGCGAACGGCATCCGCAGTTCGCAGCTTCGTATCCGCAGGCGCAATGAAAAAACTATCCTCCGGTCCCGCGTCCGGGAAATTCCCCGGCACACGAAACCCCAGAATCCCCCGTTCCACGGTATACGTGTGCCGAAACTCATGGTCGTTCGTGTGGACCACATACAGATTCGTGCCCGGCACGACTTGGGAAGAGATCTCGAACGCGTGTCTGGATCTCTCCGACAAATCGGCGACTGCTCGAAGAAGTTCCTCAGAAGCCGCCACCAGGCCCTCCGTGGTTCGGAACGGTTCGAAAACGTTCGTGCTCGTGAAGTTCAACTTCCTCGTTGTCTCCGATCGTCCGTATCTTCTTCCCGTGCGCGTTGATTTCCTGCGTTTCGAACCCGTCGACGCGGTCGGCGAGACCCAGTTCCCGAATCTGCCGACCTGTTAACCGCCTCTGCGGACTGGTTACCAGCACGCCGTCCAGATAGATCTGCACGGACTCTTGCCGGTGTCCCGCTTCTTGCTGCGATTTTTCCTCGACTTCAGCCATCTTGGACCTCCTCGTTGCAAATGCCTCTTTCGAACGAACAATTCGGGGTTCGAACCGTTAAACGAAAGTGCGTTACACACATCCCGGCGGGCTCTTGCCGCTCGGGTCGTGCTCCGCTACAGTTCTTATCACCCCGTTACACGCAACCGCGTTACACCCGACGAGGGAGGAGAACCAAATGCCGATCCGCACGCACTTTGTTCGAAAGATGGCCCAGAAGGTGTTGAAAGAAAGCAAGATCACTGCGCCGCCGGTCGATCTCCTGACCATCCTTCAGGCGCATGGGATTCGCTATGAGGAAGTGGACGACTTCCCGGACACGGTCGACGCCCTGATCATCGAGCGGGGACGCGAAACGTATGCGGCGGTGAATGGCCGGCAGCACCTCCACCGGCGTCGCTTCTCGCTGGCCCACGAATTGGGCCATTTTTTCTTACACCGAGGAGATTACGGGTCGGAGCCTACAGTCACGATCGACGATCCGCCCTCGGACGAAGACCTAATTCCCACCAAGTACCCAGCGGAATCGGAAGCCGATCTGTTTGCAGGAGAGCTCCTCGTGCCTCTGGCAATGCTCAAGCCTCACGCTCGCAAGGGCGTCGCTGAACTCTCTCGAATTTTCCTCGTGAGTGAGCACGTAGTTAGCGTTGCCATCAGCCAGCACTACAACGTCTTATTTAAGTAGTTCTATCCGCCCCCGACGTTGTAACTCTTCTCGCAAGTTGGTCATGCAGCTTTCCAGCTGTTTCGATTCCGCGCTGACTCTCGGTGACTTGATCGCGAGCTTTCGAGCAAATGCGTCCAACGCCCTTTCCACGTCCTCTCCCCGGACATCGTGACGGAGCCCCCCGTGCGACCTGGCCGAGGCTCGAATGGTTTGCTTCGTATTCATCGTCTCCACGCTTACCAGAATCATTTCCGCGACCGCTGTCACAACTAAGCGGAACAATTCGACGATGTCCGAAAGTTCGCGCGTCGGCAGTTCGGCGGGATTCAAATCACCACGTTCGAGCCGCTGGACATATTCATCTGACTTCTGTAGGCGTACGCCGACATCCAGTTTACTCAGATTCGCCTTTGTGCGCACGGCTTCAAGAAATCTTCCAAAGGATAGGCTCTTCGCACTCACCGTCTCTTTCGCACGCGCAATCGCCGCGTCCTGTAACCGCACCCGAAACTTCTCTTTCACTTCTCTCTTCACGAGGGTCGGTAGCTCTGGCCGGGGTTGCTTCAACAAGCTGTCGACCATCATGTCGTCCACCTCTAATTCCACATCTCCCCTCCTGATCGCGCGACCCAGTACTTCGTTCAACATCTTCTCGTTCATCGCGGGATTGCTCCTTCCTCCGACTTAACGGATTTCGCAACCGTCAAAAGCTTCTCCATCGCGCGCTGATACCGCACCCGTGCGGTCCCCTCCTTCATTTTTAGCCACTCACCGATTTGCGCATAGGAAAAATCCATCGCACGCCATTTCAACAACAATTGGTCTTGCTCCGGCAACTTCAACAACTCTTCCTCTAGCCATTTGAGCAGTTCCGTGTTTCGCCCGGCGAGCGCACCGTCCCCTACTTTGCTGTGCCGAACTGTGGCCTCATCCAACTGCTCCGGCGCTTTGTTCTTCTTGGACGCGCGATGGTGGTCAATGGCCGTATTGCGTGCGATACCGAAAATCCAAGTCGTTAGTTTGGCTCCCCTACCGTGCTTGAACGTCCCGATTTTTTCATGAACCTTCATTAGTACGTCCACGTACATGTCCCCTACGTCCGATTCTGGGATACCCATGGTATTCGCGAGGAAATGGCAAACTGGCGACTGCAAACCATCAAAGAGACGGTGAAAAGCGATTTGTGAACCGCTTTGCAGTTCGCCTAGGAACTCGGCCGAGTTGAGGGAGTCAAATGACGTTGCTGCATCCTCACTTCTGACACGGATTCGCGTTACACCGCGTTTGCGAGGGTCCTATGGCAGCCTCCGGATTGCTTCCGGTCTGTATCTCCATCAGCTTGCCTCGGGCCAAAATTCAGCACAAGTGAGGCCCACATGACTCTCGCTGTAAGCCCCTCATTGTCTTGCCATTATATCTGACAGTCTACTTTGCTATCCCCCAACACATAGATGCTTAGTGCGACACTAGTAGGAGGTCGACGATCCTATGCTCACTGTGATCTACAGCCTGTACAGCTTGAGGGCGCGCTCAACACGCTCCATATCAAAATGGCGCTCGCGAAGAATTCCCAGGTAGGCTAATTTATCGCCCATGCAGAGCTTATGGTCAGCTTGAAGTTTGTACCGTGGCAGGTTCCACAGATGCCTTGCTCCTAGGCGAACGGAACGCATCGCGGCGACGCTACAGTGCAACTTTGCCTGACGAGAGGTAACCCCCGTTAGGCTATTAGACAAGTTCCAGCACGTTAGACAATGGCAAAACGTAAAAAGCGCAAGCTGCACTACACGCCTCACGTTGTCACCTATATCGACATACTCGGATTCCGTGAGCTCGTTCATGCAAAATCGCCTGGGGCCATCTCGCGCGCAATCCGCCATGTAAGGGACATTACGGTCCCCGATGCGGACAAACTCAAATTCGACAGAGAAAATTACGTAAATTTCTCGGACTTGATCGTCCACACGGTTCCCGTTCATTCGAAATCCAATCAGGAGAAACCGCAGGGTATCGTCTCGCACGAGATCCGCTATATGGCCATGGTCCAGGCGGTTTTGATCGAAAAGGATATCTTGCTGCGAGGCGCTATCACGATAGGCGAGATCGAACGAAGTTATGGTGTCCTGTTCGGTCCAGGGCTCATCGCTGCCTACGAACTGGAAAGAGACCAGGCCGTGTACCCAAGGATCGTTGTGGACCACAGGCTGACACAGGCGTTGAGGTCCGAGCCTTTGTTGAGGCACCGGCACCGGGGATATGAAGACGAGATGAAGGTGCTCTCGGACGTGATTCGACGCGACGATGATGGCGTGATTTTTATTGATTACCTTGGCTTTATGCAGAAGGTCCTGGAAAAGAGCTCTCGGTCCTATCGAAGTCTCCTGTATACCCACAAGAAACTGGTGGAGAGGAATCTCGCAGAATTTCGAGATAACAATCGAGTTCTGTCGAAATACTTGTGGCTGCGGAAGTATCACAACGCCGTAGTTCAGGGACGGATGGAACGCCAATCTCAGGAACAACTCCTGATTCGGGAGCAGGACGAGCGTTCATGTATCAGGGCGCTGACGGACAACCTGGGTGTCACGAAAAAGAGGCGCTAGACAACACGGAGACAGAATCGAACCCCTGATGCGTTCCGTGGCAGAAATCTACAAGGAGTCGGGCACTGCCGTCGAGAAGATGGAGCCGGTTCGTATGTGGCGTAAGTTTGTACAAAGTCCATTCCGTCGTGTTCGTCACAGGGCAAATTGAAAAATTCCCTATCGCCTCTAACGCTGAAACCGCATGAGGCCACCGAGGTAGCTACCTTCGGGGCTCGAGTAAACACCTATCCCAATAGACTTAGGATCGATCGGGTTTTGGCATCTCTGCCGGAGTGTTTGAAATTGGGTGTTGAATTCTGCGATCTCGCGAGAATCGGTGACTTCCAGGTAGAGCGAACTGTGGTCCTGGTTGATGACGAGTTCCGCAATCAAAGGGCCGATCGGCGGGGAATCGTCAAAGGCCATAAGTACGGCGGCACGCCCACCGGTGGCGGTACTGGAAAGTCGATCGCAATAGAACTTCGCACGTCTACCGTCTATGTAGAAATGCCCAGGTGAGAACTCGATTTTTTCAGTGCCTCGTGCCAGATCGAACAACCAGATTTGCGCCAAGTTGCCGCAAATATTCAGTGAACTGTAAATGGCGGAGAGGGCGTTTTGGATGGTACGTGGCACGGACCTATATCGAATTTCCATATCGGGAGCGAGGGCGCAAAGCGCATCGACAGAGGTCTCGAGCCACGCATAGGTGCTTCGTAAACCAACCAGCTCTTTGAAAATCTCATCTAGTTTATGAGAGCGTCTTTCCGCTGTGACGCCGGCTCGTTTAAGGCCTATTTTGAGGAATTTTTCGGTGGCCGCATGAGAATTGAAGATCGCCCCCTGCGTATCCTCATTTATCTTCAAAGAGGTCGCAGCATTTTCTAGATCGAATAGGCTTCGTCGCAATAGCTCCCGTTCGGGACCAGAAAAGTGCACATCATCCACGCTCAGGTTATAGATCTTGTGCACCGCAGACGTGATGAGCATTCCCCTTTCGCCCCACATCTTAAATTCCTCAGGCGTCATGCTTTTTTCGATTTCCTGTGGAAGACCTTCAATAAAATCAGTGAACCGAAGTACAGCGTCTCCTGCGATAAACGGAACCGCTAGAAGGTACACGTTGTCTCGAATGAGCATTGGAATACGGGCGACAACTCCATCCCACTCGGCGCGCTTGCCGTACTTTTGTATGAACCAAGCGGCGATTGGCGCAAAGAGCGAGTTCCGAAGCTCCCCATCCGGAACCGAACCATGCAGCGACTTAAATGCCTCCAGGGGACGCAGCCGAACCGACATGGCCTGCGCGATGAATTCTTTGTCAATATCAGCCAGGCGAGAAGCGAAACCTGATGTCTGCGATTGGTTACTCACAATTTTAATTGTAGCGCAAGCGAGCGTGGGTTGTGGAGGGTGGGTGGCGGATTGTGAAGAGATATGCCGCGTTGCGCGCCTCCCACAGAGTAGAGGGGAGGCTACAGGGGGATAGGTGAAAGACAGGTAAAGAACGTGGCTCCCGCTTCACACCACGCTTTCATTTGGATCTTCGCTGGCGGCGGTCAATGGCCTGCGGAACGGACACCGGTCCTTGCATCGACCCAGCTGCTGATTCGCCCACGTGATTTGTGATCCGAGCTTCGTAATCTGCTGAATCGCAGCGAGAAGAGGAGCGAAGCGTCCGCCGCTGGGCGGCTACGTTCAAACGGGAATACCGGCAATCGAAAGCGCCGCTCGCAGGGAGTTGCCGGATACGGTCGCATTGTTTCCGAGTGCCGAGAGGATCCCGACCGTCGCGGAGTGCGCGTCCCCGCCAGCATTCTTCGCGACCGCAATCATCTTCACAACATCATCGGTCGAAAGGATCGTCGGGCCGTTTGGTGGGTCGGGTAGAGATGAGCCGGGTGTAGGCATGGGTGTACTCCCGTCAAAGGTCTAACCAAAACGACCTGCGCATTTCAGAACAACTTTCCCAATGGACAGCGGACACTATACGGGTAAGATACCCAAGTCTCAACCCCAGGGTTTGGTTTCAGCCGCAGAGAGAGTTTTATCTCGAAGAGGAGTTGGTGTCGGCGACGAGCATCGTCGATCATCGCACAGATCTCCACGAGGGGGACTGATGTCCGTCGGTCTCACGAACCTGAAGCGCATCGTTGTTCTCATGATGGAAAACCGTTCATTCGATCATATGCTGGGAGGCCTCGCCGGTACGGTTCCAGGCATCGACACGCTCACAGGAAACGAATCGAATCCCGACAACCAGGGGAACCCGGTGAAGGTTGCGCCCCTTGCCGAATATCGCACGCAGTTGCTGAAAGACCCCGATCACCACTTCCCCGGCGCGGATCTGCAAATCTTTGGCGGAGCCACCGGTGCAAACCGCGTCACGAACATGCAGGGATTCGTGAAAAGCTACTTCGGGCAGACGAACAACGCACAAACGGCCAAAGAAGTGATGTACTACTTCAAGGCGGAAAAGCTGCGGGTCCTCACGACTCTCGCGAAGGACTTCACGCTATTTAACAGCTGGTTCTCTTCGATTCCTGGCCCGACGATCTGCAATCGAGCATTCGCGCACTACGGCACATCTTTCGGCCAGGTCGGCATGAACGTCTTCTACATCGGGAAAGACATCGACAGCATCTATGGGCGCCTGCTGAACAACGGTCACACCGCCAAAATCTATTATTACGATCAGCAGAGCTCGACGATGGAGATCGTGAACCTGTTGCAGCATCAGTCGGAAGTCTTCGGGACGTTCAGCCAATTCACTTCCGATTGCCAATCCGGTTCGTTGCCCGACTACAGCTTCATCGAGCCTGCGTACAACGATCATCCCGGACCGGGCGGCGGCCAAGTTCTTGCCTCCGACCAGCACCCTACGCACGATGTGCACGAAGGCGAGCGGTTCATCGGGACCGTCTATAACGCCATTCGCTCAAGCCCTCTCTGGCCGTCGACAGCGTTGCTTGTCGTCTACGACGAGCACGGCGGCGTCTACGATCATGTCCATCCGCCCAACTGCACGCCGGACGGGTTCACGGCCCATCCCGCTGATACGAGCACCGGAATGGACTTCGCCTTCGATCGTCTGGGCGTCCGCGTGCCTGCGATTCTGATCTCACCCTACGCAGCGCGGACTGTCGTCTCGGGCCGCACATTCGAACACGCTTCGATTCCCAACACTGTGACGGAATTTTTTCTGAACGGCGACGCCAAGCGCACGGTCCGCGAATCGGGTTCCGAAATGTTTTTGGACCTATTAACCGATACGCTGCGCCCGGATAGCGACATCCCCTGGTTTGAGTTCGGAGACTGAGATGGCGAAACACGACTACGTGGTCCAAGTCCCCCGTCCGCACGCACCTGAGTTTTCTCCGGATCGTCCAATCACGGACCTGGTCCGGAACCAGATCATGCATTTGAGCCTGGCCGAACGCCAGCTTCCCGCGCGCGACCGGAGCGGCATCGACATCTATTCGATCCAAACCGAGGGCCAAGCCGCCGAATACATTCGCCACGTCACAAGAAAACTTCATCCTGAGGGCGCGAAGAAAGCGAAACGGTCCCCCAAATCAAAATCCAAAAAACACCGGCCAAAAGTGAAGAAGAGGGGCAAGGGACGATGAGAAAATCCCTCCTGCCGCTAGGGGTATCTCTTCTTCTACTCTGCTGTGCATTGCCGCTTCGCGCGCAGCAAACGAGCAACCCCGATAACCCTTCCGAGTTCGCTCAGCTCGGAAACTCCTGCAACAGCTTTACTTTTTCGAAAATCGGCAGCTGCGCCGAATTACTCTTCACTGGCAAGCCTTTGCATGTTGCCGTTGGGAGTCTTTCTCCGCAAAACGGTTTTGGCGCGGGCCTCGCCTACGTCGGAATTCTCAAACCCACCAACGAGTGGCGGCCCAGCTTCAACGCCGATGCGGTCGCGACTCCCAATGGTTCCTGGCGGGCTGGTGTCTATTTCAAATTCGTGCACACGCCGGATTTCACGACCACCGTCCACTACGGCCCGCCTCCTCACATCAAATGGAACCTCACCGAGCTTCCCGAGCATACCGTCGTGAACGTGTATGCACAGGCCGAGTCCCTGAACAAATTGATGTTCTTCGGTCTCGGGCCGAACTCTTTGGAAACCGCACGGACGTATTTCGGAATGCGGGAAGTGATCACCGGCGCAAACGTGGTAAAGCCGTTCTCTTCGAAACTGAATGCTGCCCTACTGGGTGAGGTGAACGGCCGTTTTGTTGCGATCCGCCCCGCTGACGGAAACCCAAGCCCGACGATCGGCTCGGTCTACAACGACACAACTGCTCCTGGCTTATCCTCCCAGCCCGGTTTTCTCCAGCTCGGTGAAACAGTCCGGATGCGGCCTGTTTTGTGGAACGACCACCTGCATTTCGACGATGAACTCAACTACCAGCAGTTTTTCGCGCCGACGTCTTCGAACTTTTCTTTCGAGCGCCTGACGCTCGATCTTTCCGAAACCTTCGCGATCTACCATTCGACGACTCGGATTATTTTTCCCCGCGACGCCAACGGTCCGGACGAGTGCGCGATCGCCCCTTTCGACAACCATCCGGACTGCACGCTCAACAAGACCACTGAGCTTCAATACTGCAAGAACGCGAACCCTAACGACGCTGGCCCCTGCAAAGCCATCTCCCGCGATCTGCAAGGGAGCGTCAACTTCCGTTTCCTGCTTTCGACCTCCTTTACTCCCGGCGGGGACGTCGTTCCGTTCTATTTCCAGCCCACACTCGGTGGCGGTGATCTTAACGGTGACGTGACGCTCGGAAGTTACCAGGACTACCGTTTCCGCGCGCCGAACGTGATGCTACTGCACGAAGCCTTCGAGCACTCCATTTGGGGGCCGATCGGATTCGCGCTCTCTGCGGATGAGGGAAAAGTGGCGCTTGCGCGTAGCAACTTCGGTTCCAGTCCCTGGCTGCACACCTTCGCCGCTGGCCTGACGCTCCGCGCGGGAAATTACCCACAGGTATTCTTGCTGTTTGCCTGGGGCGGCAGTGAAGGAACCCACACGATCGCGAATGTCAACACATCGCTCCTGGGTGGTTCGCTAAGACCTTCGCTGTACTAGACCTGTCACGGACCGATCTCGGCAGCCCGGCAACCTCCCCAAATGACGCCAAACACACGGCAACGGCGCTGCGTTCACCGCTCTTTCGGTCGCCACGCGCGGTCAGGGAAGAACGCGGACTCGCGGGTGCGACTCAAAGGACGCACGGGAGTTCCTAAACGCCGCGGGGATTGATGCAGACGAGATCGCGCCAAAGGTGGAGAATAAATTCATTAGCGCATTTGTTGGTGCTCGGAAGCCGGCGCGCGGATCCTGATGGATGATGAATGCCGTTGAGCTTTGGAGAATTTTATTGCGGGGGCTTGATTTGAACCAAAGATTATAGGATAGAGCCGAACTCTCCTGGGACTACATCCGGCTATGCTGCGGAGGGTGTAACGAGTGGATCCCCTTTCCTTCCCTCGCCGAGGTCAAAAAACTTCACGCCTTCTGGCACAATCGATGGTAGTGCGTCTTCGCCCGTCGCAAGCACGATGGCCTGCTCGATTTCACCGCTCAAGAGCAAGGCCGTAAGGACCTTCCGCCGCGGCCTGTCCAGCACATCGGCACGATCAATCACAACGAATCGCATTCCTGTTGCCGTTGCTAGCGCAAGCTGGAATGCGATGCCGAATCGAAAGCGCTCGGACTCGGACAGCTGCTTCAGCACGAGCCCAGGCCCGCCACCGGCAGATGAGACGCGGATTTCGAAGGGTTCCAGCCTCAAATTGCAGGCATAACCGAAAATCGCGAGCTGGCGGTTGAGTTTCTCTTTGAACGGTTCCATCTGACTGCCGGCCTGCTCCATCATGGCGCCATTGGGTCCGAAGAATTCGGTCAGCTGGTCCAACAAACCAATTCTTGCCTCCAAGCTCGACCGCTCTCGGACATTCGATTCCCACCTATCTATGGTGCTCTGGGCCTGTTGCGCCTTCTCCAGAACACGCTCTCCCTTATTGATCCGCTCCGTGAGGATCGCCAGCCGCCCTCCCACATCCTCGCCGTTCGGCTGAGGCACCTCTTGAAGCTTGGACTGCTCCACCAGGAGTTTTGCTCGTCTGCTCACGGTCATACGGTGACCTTCGAGGCGCGACCGTGCCACTTCGATGTCGGCATACTCGTTGAGTTTTTCCCGCGTTCCTTGGATGAGCCCCTCAAGATGCGCGAGCCGTTCGCGTAATGCCTCTACTTCTCTCGTTTTCACCGCCTCCGAAATCGACTGGCCACAGGACGGGCACTTGCCCTTCAAACTCTGCGTGACTGCCAACCGATTCTCAAAAGTCTTCTGCTCGGCAATCAGGTTTGCCAACTCTTGGCGTCGTTTTTCCGCGTGGCCCTGCTGACACTCCAGTTGGCGCAATTCTTGTTCTTGCCTTGCGCTCAGAATTTCAGACGAGAGCTCCTCGATCTCCGTTTGCACCTGTTTCAATCGAGCCTGTGCGGTCTGCCACTTGGCATCCGCCTCTGCCTTCTGAGCAACGAGGCTTTCCTTCTGTTGCCGCAACTCGGCAAGCTTCTTTTGCACTTCCTGTACACTCGGGAGGTCAGATGGGATATCGGGCTTCTCCATCTGCCCCAGGACCTTCAACGCACGGCTCGCTTCTGTGCGCAAGTCATAGAACCGCCTGTGTGCCGCCTCGACGTCGCTGACGCTCGCCAATCTCGGCGGCTGTTCACTCACCGCACGTAGCGTTTCGGCGATTTGCTCAGGAATTTCGATCCTCCCCGCGTCGACGACCTGCGCCAGAAGGTTCTTTTGCTCGGCCTCTGGCATTGCCATGAAGCCGCCTGAGTTTAAGACCGCAGACAAGACGTCGGCCGGGCCAAAGCGCTTCTCTAGCGCAACCTGGGCAGTGTCCACCGGCACGCGCTTTCCATTTATCTCGACGATATGCGATCTTGCGGTACGCCGCCGACAGATCGTTTCGCCGTTTTGGAAAGTCGCCGAGACCTCGAGCTCCTTTTTCCCGACGCGAATCAAGGCTTCGGCTCCGCGCCCAGCTCCATCCGTCAGTTGGCACCGTCCTGTGAGGAGATACTCCAGCGCCATTTGGATGGAGCTCTTGCCGCAGCCGTTCGGTCCCCGTATGAAATTGAATCGGTCCAACTCCAACACAGTCTCCTGATGCGACCGGAAATTCTTTAAGGTCAGCTTTTGAATTCTCATGCGCCTCGCTCCCTTCGGTCGTTTCCTTCGCGCCCGATTCTGAGTTCAGTGTCCACACGCACGTCAGCAATCCGTGTCAGCTTTCGCGCGAGTTCAGCACGCTTTCCTGCCTTCAGCGCCGAGGAAACACCGGAGATCGTCAATTTGTCCCGGAGCGCCTGGTCGTCGGAGCGTGCTCTGAACCATTCATCGAGAATCGCAACGGCATCATGGTACGGGTAGAACTTCTTCTCGACAGGCACGAAGTCAGCCAGGTACGCGCTCTCGTTCCCGTCGCGATAGCAAATCGGTCCCCGTTCGACAATGAGGTCCTTGAGCACCTTCGTGTTCTGCTTTTCGGCTTCTTGGAGCCAGAGGGCAAAGCGGAGTCGTTCTTCAGCTGTCATCTGGCCGTAGGGATTTGTCTTTGCTACCGGACAGCCGTTCAAGATCAGCGGACACCAAGTGCAGTGCCTGCCTGGAGATGCCTTCAAATCGCGCTCGCCGGAGGCAGCTAGCTCGTGGAGCTTTCTTTGGCGTGCGCGTTCTCCCTGCGCTAATTCCTTGAGCCGGGGCAAGTCCTTCCGCGTGTACTCGACGCAACGCGAAGCTCCATAGCGCACAAACTCTAAGACGAACTTCACCCTTTCCAGTGACGGATTAAGGCACATCAGCAGGAGCGGGTAGAGTTTCGATTGGAATGTATCGGCGTCGATGATCTGGTAGTAGCTCTTCCAGTCATCGATCTCGGCCTCTGTAAGGGAATGGAGCATCACGAGGTCGAGCGTGCCTTCGTATTCGGATGTTTGCCGCTCATCGTCCGCATCTTCAACGGGATGGAAGTCTTGATCGAGCGCGATGTGAAGTTCGGTACCGAGAATCTTTTCTGGATCGAAGACGTGGTTGTCGCGAAAGTTCTCCAGAACTTCCCGAGCCTCGATACTGGTCCCGTTCATCAACGCGTCTAAAACTGCGAGGTCGGTGGAACGTCTCGCGCTAACCAGATGGTTGAGGTAGGCCGCCACCGCTCGGTGGATTTCGATCCCCCGGGCTGCGGGCTCGGATTCTCCAAACTTCGCGCCTTGGACATGCTTGCAAACGTAGAGCGTTTCGCACGCCATGTCGCCATATCGCGATTGGCTCAAGGGTGGGAGTGATTCAAGACGTGTAGAAGAGGGTGAATTCTTCGTGACGAGCATGAGGACCTCGGCAATCCATAAACTGCAGTGTGGGTTTCACAGGAGATTCCCCGGCGATGATCGCCAGTGAGTGACGACCAACTCGGCAAGGCGAACGGAGCCGTTCAAATCACTGAAGCGCGATGTTGTTCAAGTCTGGGCGCAACAAGGGAACCCAATGGATTTCCTGGCCAAGCCGAAGGACAACTGTTGGTCCCTATCGATGGTCGCAAAGCACTATCTTTACTTGTGCAGATTGTACACGTATGGTGTCATTCGTGGACCTTCTATACAGTAAGATGGAATATAGTTAACCATATTGTACACAGTCAGTTGATAGTATCTATTTTAGCTTGACAACGGTCGAAATATAGTGCAATATGCACTATGTTTACGAAAGGAAGGGGCTAGAATGGGCTACTATGATGAAGCCACGAAGCAGCGAGCAGAAGTGCTTCGCCGCCTGCGGGCCGAGATCGGCAATCTTGATTCTAAAAGCGATGCTGAATTTCAGAGAGTGTTTCGAGAAGCCCAGGCGCTTCTAGAGATGTCTGACCAAGAAATCGCGGATGCTCTGTCAGTGAGCCGTCCGAGTGTGAACCGTTGGACAAATGGCAGAAATCTTCCCCACAACGCGATGAGGAAGTACATACTGAAGTGGATCGCTGGACAACTCGATTCAAGGGTGAGGAAGCTAGAAGTTGCAGCGAAGCAGTTCGCGGCCTCGTCGTATTCTGCCTCAAACTCTTTTAGCGAAGCCCAAGCTATGCCACTCGCGGCAAAAAGCCGCTAATCAAGGCGACGTGGGCGACGTGGGAGATCGGGTGCATGGTCTTGGGTCATTTGTTATGATTTGTGGCCCATGGACCGCACACCTGATCCCTTCGTCTTTTTTCAAGTCTCCTCGAAATTCGCCGCTGACGCCTTCAACTTCCATCAATCCATTTCATCCAGCAACGAACACATTTGGCCTCGAACTGAGGAGCAAATCAAGGAATATGCCGAAAGCGGCGAGCTCTTCGCGGTTCGAATTGCAAGCACTCAAGAATTTGTTGGGCTTTGTTACGTCACACTAGATGACACAAACCAGTGGGAAGTTGGCGGCGTGACAGTCGCCAATAATGTTCAAAAATTCCATTTGGGCTCGGTGCTGGTGCGATTCGCGCTCGCTCATACCATCGCATATCAACGACCTTGGCAATACGAGCAGAAGATAATTGCACACGTTCACGAGGACAATCAAAAGCCCCGACATCTTCTGGCGCGCATCGGCTTCGAATTCACCAAAAAGGTAGAAGTCCCCGGAGACGTCGCTCCTGCCTCCATGAAACGAAACGCTGAAGGCAAAGTCTCCGGTGATGAATTCGAATTCCCCCCTAAGGCAGTAGTTGGATTGCAAGAATGGTTCGAACGTGATCCGTCAGGCATGCTCGCGGACGGTCACACTCCCGCCATATTCGAAAATCCGCCAGGAGGGTTGGAAAGCATCAGAGAGTCGCTGCGTGAAGCAGTGACTGAAATGCGGAAATAGAAGGTGATATAGGGCCGATGGAGCACATCAGTGACAAGAGAGCACGCTAGCTGTAACCGAGAGCCGTTTTGGGATATCAGGAGCCCGCTGTCCAGGACTTGAGAATCGAACGTGTCCGCAATCGTTTGGCGGACTTTGGAGTGGACCGGTGCCTTTAATTGAAGAGAGCGGGCTGCATGGCGGCATCGTCAGGATCACGGAAGTTGGCCAAGCCGACGCCGACTAGCCGAAACCGCTGCTTCGCGTTCAACTCCACGCGGCTGCGAAGCGCAAGAGCGATACTCGTCAATTCCTCGCAAGACGAAGGCGGAGTGTCGGGTGTGTGACTGCGAGTGAGAATTTTGAACTCGCTGGTTTTGAGCTTGAGCACGACTGTTCGCGCGACGCGCGATTCCTTGCGCGTAGCCGTCCATGTGCGTTCGGCGAGTTTGCGGATCATTGGCTCAAGCTCAGCGAGCAGCACGTCGTGCTCGAAGGTATCTTCCGACGAAATCGATTGCGTTAAACGGTCTGCAACGACTGGGCTATGGTCGACGCCCCTCGCGAGTTCGTAGAGGCGGACACCGTATCGGCCGAACTGGCTCTCCAGCGTAGGCAAATCCTTTGTCCGCAGATCCGCGATCGTGCGGATGCCAAGACTTGTCAGCTTCTCTTCTGTAACTTTTCCGACTCCGGGCAGCCGCGAGACCGGCAACGGCGACAAGAAGGACTCGACTTCCTCCGGCCGGATAACAAACAGTCCGTCCGGCTTCTTCCAGTCCGAGGCGATCTTGGCAAGAAATTTGTTTGGCGCGACACCTGCCGAGGTCGTCAAATTCAGTTCACCGCGGATCTCCTGGCGAATGGCGCGCGCCACCTGCGTGGCAGTAGGCAGTCCGGTCTTGTTCTCCGAGACGTCGAGGTAGGCCTCGTCCAGCGATAGAGGCTCGATCAGGTCCGTGTGGCGCTTGAAAATTTCCCGTACCTGTCGCGAAACGGCTCGGTAGCGCGAGAAGGCCGGGGGCAGAAAAACCGCGCACGGACACAACCGCTCGGCGCGAATGGCAGGCATGGCCGAGCGCACCCCAAACTGTCGCGCCTCATACGAAGCCGCGCACACGACTGAACGTTTTGCGCGCCAAGCGACAATAACGGGTTTGCCGCGCAGTTGCGGATCGTCCCGCTGTTCAACGGATGCGTAGAACGCATCCATATCGATGTGCACAATTTTCCGCATCGGGGTGCAGAAGCTATTTTATCTCTTTTATCTCTCGCTTTTGGCGGCGTACCGTTTGCCGATTGATCCGGACGTGATGGTACTGGCAGAGGCTTGGGAGGACCGCAAAGTTCAGAAGAAGTGAGCTGTGCTCTACTCAATGCGCCAGCAGTAGCGTAGGTCTGGGTTTAGAATATGGTTCGATGAATGGCGACCCCCTAAATCAGTTTCAAAGGGACATTGCTCCCTACCAGTCGGTCTGGAACTCGGCGCGACTCAGCGGGCTAGCAAGCCGCCACGACGGTCAGTGGATCAGCTTGGGCGTGCGTGTGTCCCTCAGCGAACTCCCGCCTGAACCGATCACCATTCAAGCGCCATACGACTGGTTCCTATACTTCGATGGCCGATGCCCGGCCGCACATTTCGACCGAGTCATAGAAGAACTGGTGATCGGCCGTTACCTTAGTGTCCAGACCGATTACTCGGCGACTCGAGGCAGCTACGCAAGGGTTTACCTCAACCGTCAAGCTGCTCAGGCCTTGGCCGGTGTCGCCGAAGAAGCCTTTCAGCAAAACCGCGCGCCGAACGTCCCGTTGGGGCCGAGCTGGAACTACTGGGGCTTCGGCAAGCGCGGCCACGTGCCGAGTCAATACGGCACGGACCGGGCCGGATTCATGCTTTCGGCCAGCGGCGACCGGAACATCGACATACTCGGTCATCAAGACCTGCAAAGGGTGGACAGTAAGCTGCGGGCCGAGGATCCCGCCTTCGACGGGCTCGATGGCCTCATGGAGAGCCTGCTGCCCGGATTGAACTCACTTCTCCACCAGACTGATACGCAATTTCAGGTGGTCGCCCCGTTGCCGTTCTTTGTAAATTTCCGCGAACGCGCGAGAGTCGTGGTAAGCGCGCCCGCGACGACTCCGCGCGGCGGTTTGGGGCTGAGGTTCTTCTTCGGGCCCAAAAGATTTGCGCCGTCTCCAAACCAAGGGCTACAGCCCCAAAATGCCGTTCACTCCGATTCCGGAATGATCGAATGGCACTTGGACATCCCGTGGCCTGAGGGCTCTGCGACAGCCAAGGCGTGCCTATTTTTTCTGGCTCGCGAAATCGAATCCTTGGAAATAAATCGTTGGCCAGCTGGGGCAGGCCTACGCGCCGAATTCGACGATTATTTCGATCCTGCCCGGAAAAGGCTGCTTCAGGGCTTGGGTATTGAGGTCGCCACGAAGAAACAACAAGACCCACAGCGACGATTCGAGGCAGCTGTGGCCCGGCTCATGGGCCTGCTTGGCTTGCCAGTTATCTGGTATGGCGACTGGCTTGCCGGGGAACGACGCCCGGATCTCGGAGGGTTGATCCAGGTGGCTGGAAAGAAGGTCGCCATCCTTGGTGAATGCACGTTGTCGAAACCCGAAGAGAAACTCTCGGAACTTCACCAGAGGGCCGATGAGCTGGCCGTCAGGCTGGGGACTGAGACCGAGGTCATAGCGGTCGTCTTCACGCCCGCGCCGACGACGCAGTCAGAGGCTCAGCGTGCGGCGGAACACCAGATAGTTCTCGTGGGGCCGGACGAATTGCGTCGGCTTCTCAATCTCTTGCAATCTCCGGAAGACCCGAGTGGAGTGTTGAGTCTGCTGCGAGAGTCGCGAAATATGGCGAGTGCGCTCACCCAAAGGCCTTGGGACAGTTAGCGTAGTCTGCCTACCGCTACCCGCTGTGCTTCGAAATCGTGAAGCACACACGGTGTACCACGTCACGACCAGCGAATTCCGCGCACACTGAGAAATTTCAGACAGGAGATACTTGAGAAAAGTGACTGCGAACCTAAACCGGACCTTCCGTACAGCAAAGCGCGCTTGACATACCCATAGGTCTAGGGTTAGCCTTTATCAGACTAAGTTGTCTAGGGATAGGCGAAATGGCGAGAAACGATCTTCAGGGAAGTCTGGACCTGCTGACATTGAAAACCCTTTCGCAGATGGGTGAGCTGCACGGTTACGGAATCGTGCTGCACATCCAGCGGGCGTCGGACGAGCTCCTGTCGGTCGAGGAGGGTTCGCTCTATCCCGCGTTGCACCGGATGGAGCAGAGCGGATGGATTCGCTCGGGGTGGAAGCTAACGGACACCAATCGAAAAGCGAAATACTACCGACTGACGGCTGCGGGCCAGAAGGAATTGCGCAAGGCCGAAGAAAGTTTCGAACAGCTAGTGAAAGGCGTGCGTGCGGTGTTGCGGTACGCGCAGGGATGAGCCATGTCCATTCTTCGTCGAATCACGAATTTGTTTCACCGTTCGAAGCTGGACCAAGAGATCGAGGCGGAACTGCGCTCGCATATCGAAATGCGCACGGCAGACAACATGGCGGCCGGGATGTCGCCCAAAGAGGCGCGACGCGATGCGCTTCTGCGCTTCGGCAATCGAGCGGTCTTGAAGGAGCGCGTGACCGCAGCCGACGCGCAGATGTTTCTTGATTCGGTCTGGCAGGACTTGTGTTACGGCCTGCGCATGCTGCGCAAATCGCCCGGCTTCACCGCCGTCGCTGTCCTCATCCTGGCACTCGGCATCGGCGCCAACACCGCCATCTTCACAGTCGTGGACAAAGTCCTCCTTGAACCGCTGCCGTATCCTCAGCCCGGCCAACTGGTGCAATTGGCGGATACTGGACCGTATGGAATTTCCAAGCAGATATCCATTCCCGAATTCAATGCGTTCCGGCAGCAGACGCAAGCCTTCCGGGCCGTGGCGGTTTTTCGAAGAGGGGGACCAGGCTTGAACATGACCGGCGTGGAGACACCGAAGCAGGTACGTGCTATTCGCGCTTCAGCCGATTTTTTCCCTGTGTTCGGTGTCTCGATGGAGATAGGGCGAGCCTACACGAGAGACGAAGATCGCCCGAATGGACCCAAACTTGCGGTTCTGACGAACGGGTTCTGGAGGAGCCAATTTGGTGCCGATCGGCATACGCTCGGCAAAACCATCCAGCTCGGTGGGATTCCCTACACCATCATTGGTGTGACGGCTGGTACCTTCCATCCCGAATTTCTGGTCGACATCATCATTCCGCTCAATCCCAATCCCAATCCCAATGCAGATGACACAGCGCATTTTTTTTTCTCGGTAGCGCGCATGAAGCCGGGAATCACAGTTGGTATGGCTAAGGCCGCCATGCAAGTCGCAGCGGCGGAATTCCGCAACAGATTTCCAGGCGCCGTGGGGCCGCAGGAAAATTTTACGGCAGTGCCGTTGCAAGATGCGGAAGTGGGGGATACCCGACTTTCGCTGCTGGTCTTGCTCGGGGCGGTGGGATTCGTACTGCTGATTGCGTGCACGAACGTCGCGAATCTCTTGCTTGTGCGCGCCACCATTCGAAGAAGAGAGATCGCCATTCGAGCGGCTCTTGGCGCCGGACGTCGGCGAATCATATCGCAACTCCTCACCGAAAGCGTACTGTTGTCCTTCATCGGCGGAATTCTCGGCCTTTTTCTGGGATATTTTGGAGTGCGTGCTCTGCTGGCAATCAATCCGAGCGATATTCCCCTGATCGGCGAGCACGGTCGAGCGGTCCATATGGATTGGCCCGTACTGGGATTCACCTTGCTGATTTCCATCCTGGTCGGCATATCGTTCGGCCTTATCCCTGCCTTAAGCGCATCCCGCGCGGATTTGAGCATGGCTCTCCGCGAAAGCGGCGCGCAATCGGGAGGCGCCCTGCGGCAGAACAAGATTCGTTCCTTGCTGGTCGTGACAGAAATGGCCCTAGCCCTGACTCTTCTCGTCGGAGCCGGGCTGCTGATTCGTTCGTTCGTCTCGCTGCGGAGTGTCGATCCAGGCTTCGACCCTCGTAACGTGCTCACGATGGACATGGCGATGAATGGACCGCAATTCCAAAACACCGCAAGCGTGTGGCAGTTGGTACGGGAGGCTACAGAGCGTATCGACGCCGTACCTGGCGTGGAGGGTATGGCAACCACGTGTTGCCTTCCGCTCGAGAGCTCGTTAGCACTACCCTTCAATAAGGACGGAGGAGCACACACTGCGTCTCAATATAGCGGAGGCGCTGACTACAATATTGTTTCTCCCGAGTACTTCTCTGTGTTGCGCATTTCTCTTCTTCGTGGCCGCTTGTTCACGATACGTGACAATGCCGGAGCGCCTGGTGTCGTCATTATCAGCGAGAACATGGCAAAGAGGTTCTGGCCAAGGGGCGATGCGATTGGCGCACAGATCACCATAGGCACGGGTGTGGGCCGGGAGTTTGCGGACGTACCCCGTACAGTTATCGGTATCGTCGGCGACGTGCACCAGGAAGGACTCGATTCAACTCCGGATCCGATTATGTATGTTCCACTGGCCCAGGTACCCGATGGCATCACTGCACTGAACGCGAAGATCAATCCCCTTCAATTTGCAGTGAGAACTAACGTTGATCCGACTTCGCTTAGCGCGGAATTTCAGCGGGTGCTGCGCGAAGCGAGTGGCGGATTGCCAGTGGGACGTGTCGGCTTGATGGACCAAATAGAAGAAGAATCTACGGCGCAAACGAATTTCAATATGACCCTGCTGACCATTTTCGCAGCCGTCGCGCTGCTCCTCGCCACTATTGGACTCTACGGCGTCCTGAGCTACGTGGTCGCGCAGCAGACGCACGAAATCGGCATCCGCATGGCGCTGGGCGCGCAACGGCACGACGTTATGCGGCTCATGCTGGTTCAGGGAGCATGTCTAGCGCTCGTGGGCATCGCGATTGGTCTGCTCGCTGCGTTTGGCTTAACGCGTTTGATGGCCAGCCTGCTCTACGGCATTAGCGCCAGCGACCCGCTCACGTTTGCGCTCGTCACCGTGGTGCTTCTGCTCGTCGCGCTCGCCGCCTGCTACATTCCCGCCCGCCGCGCCATGAAAGTCGATCCCATGGTCGCTCTAAGGTACGAATAACGGAGGCTCGGAAATGCGACCGAAGATGAAGTTGAGCGCGAAACTGCAAATCTTTGTTGTGGCATTTGTTTTCATAGCCTCAGCAATCATGCCGGCGACAGCGGCACAATCGTCAGATTACTCGGAGTCGCGGCCGCCAGTGTCGAAGTCTGATGTACAGATTGTGCAGAGGGCGCGTCAGATTCTAAACTCACCCGAGAAGTGGAACCGTTCGGACAATCGCGTGTGCCCAGAAACCGAGACAAAATTCAGCCTATACTGCGCGCTGGAGGAGGCCACGTACGAAGTGACGCAGGATTTTGCTCATCGCGGCGCGGCCATGCAGGAGTCGCGCTTTGTGATTGATGACGATCTTGCTCCAAACAACCACTATCATCACCGATTGATGGATTACAACAACGACCCGCACACCACATTTGCAGATGTGCAGAGATTTTTCGATTTTCTGCAAGCGAGGATTGAGGGAAGACTGGAGGAACAGGAGGTCGTGGTCGCGCTGGTCACTACTCAACCCGCGACGGTGACTCAGACGGACATCGAAATCACGAAGAAGGTGGAGACGATATTGGACTCGTCCGCGAAATGGGACAGGGTGAGCAAAACGGATTGCAGGCCGGACGCGAAAACCTTTACGCTGTATTGCGCATTTCAGGCGGCTTCGATTGCCGTGACCGGAAACCCGCATTACGACGGGCCAGCCGTTAGAGAGGTGGAGCAGTTAGTTAAGCGGACGGCACCCAACGTCGAGCACTACAATGCGAGAATGAATTACAACAACGATCCTGGCGTGACCTTTCAGGATATGCACACATTGCTGAAGACGGTGCAGACGAATCTCGAAAAGAGAATGGCCCTCCAGGGAAAATAAAACTCTCCTCTGAAGTTTTATTAGCCCAACTAGCGGCCAACGGTCTAACCTCACAATCCCTTTCGGTCAGAAAAGAAATCCCTCGTCAATAAAAGTTGCTCCTTCTGACGAAGCCGAGACCAGCGGCCCTGCGGCTCCGTTTCCGCTGGTTTGACCCGTCTTTCGTTCCGGCTGTCGTGTCTGTGCATTCTCACCGTTCCGGGACGGTGTCGTTGCTGGTCGTTCGTCCAACTCATTCAAGAGTTTCCGCTCGAGTTCCGCGAGATTGTCCACTGATTGCCCGATGAGCATCTTCGCCTTGGCGTCGTTATAGCCGAGCCGGCGCGCCAGTTCGCAGATTGTCGCCAGTTGTTCGTCCTTTTCGCTTCGACCTGAGGTGGGCTCAGCGGATACGTCGGCGGCTGCATCGCTGTCAGGATAGAATTCACCGCTGATCTCTTTGGCCCGCTCTCCATCCAACTCATGTACCACGTATTGAACTCCACGAGATAGTTCAATGGCCGGTCGGCCCTCGTTAAGGAGTCTGGCAGGCTCAGTCATAGTTGCGACCAAAGTGCGCAAGTCCGTTCCTCCGATCTCCAGACTGAGAATGTAAGCGACAGACGTGTGCCTAGTTCCGTCGTGGTCGGAGTAAGAGATTTTCTCTGGGCTGGCCTTCAGGATCGCTTTGATCCCACTCAAGCTCCCGCCGTTCAGCCGCCGAATCTGCATCAAGCCGTTCGACAAATTGCGAATCGAACGGTAGCTGCTCGTGTGCAGCCGGCAGATGGCACCAAAGGTTGGGAACTTCTCCAGGATAAAATAGAGATCGCCTGAGGGCTTGCAATCACCGCGCTCCAGATCCGGGCACCCGTCGCCGCAAGGCTCAACTGCCTGGCCCTTCTTCGGCCCATCAATGTACTTGTAATTCCCAGGCCAATCCTCTCCTTCAGGGTGCTTCTGCGTTCTTCGCGTTGCTCGCATTTCGTAGCGGAGTCCACCACCATTCGCGATCTGCACAATTTCACCGTGGCACCTGCATCCCGTCGGTGTCCACCAGGCATACTCTGTTCGGAATACTTCTCGGGGGTCATCATTGAGGAAGATGATTCCCAGTTCTGTTGGTTTCTCCCCGTGCGCCTTGGATATGTCCGGCGCTGGCTCCCAAACGACATCTTGGCCGCGAAGTGTTTTCCGTTTGAAAACGAAGTGGTCCAGTCTTCGCGGGTGACTATTCCCGTTGCCCGGCTCTGGCCCCTCGCCGATAGCAACCTTAATGGTTATCGGGAGTTTTTCGAGGGCCACCCCACTCTCATCATGCGTTAATCCGAGAATGCCCATTGAACTTTCACCTCCTGCTCTAATGTGTTTGTATAGAAAACCGCGAGTCGATCTTCGAACCCGATGGCAGCTTTAGAACAGCGTGAGTTGGCCTTCGGGTCTGCCCTCGCGTCGTGAAGTCCTGCGAGGAATCGATTCGAGCGGAGCGAGCGAGGCTAACTGACTCGCTGGCGCGACGGCGGCTTCACTTTCAGTGAGCCCGAGATCCCGGACAAGCTCCGTTGTGGAGCCTTCGGTTTCGGATGTTCTCACTGAGAAGGCCTCTTCCTGTTTCTTTTGAAGATTGGCCCACACCTGGTCTGCCCGTTCTCCGATTCCTTTCTCAGTCACGAGTTCGCGGGCCATCGCCATGAGGATGTCGTCTTCTTCGTTGATCGCTTGCAATCCTTCCGAAGAGAACTTGCCTTCCATGGCCAAAGACACCAGCAGCTTCTTTCCCATCAGCCGCAGGCAGCTCTCCTGCATCGTCTCTGCGTAGTGAAGGAACTTCACCTTCACCGGATGATGCTGGCCGATCCTCCAGCTTCTCCGGCTCGCTTGCCGAAGCACGTAGATCGAATATCCCGTCTCGTAAAACAGAATCGTCGGAAATTCGATCAGGTCGAGCCCCGTTTGCACCAACTTCGGGTGACAGATGACGGCCTGCACCCCAGCTCGTAGCTGGCGCTCGTACCAGCCCTCCCGCGACTCAGGCGGCACTTCGGTCGTCAAAACAGCAACTCGGATTCCCTCATTCGTGAGGATGCGCTCCAGTCTTCGCGTCACGTCTCGCTTTTGCGTATAGACCGCATAAATTTGGCAGCGGCGACCGCGCGCCAGCTCCGCTTTTACTTCTTCTAACAAGCGGCGCTCCTTCGCGTAGACGTGCTCCTCACTCAAATCCTGTGTTTCCGCAATGAGGAATGTTTCTCGCCGCTGCGTCTCCGGGTCGTATTCCCATCCATACAGATTCCCTAGGCGAAACGGCCGGTCGGGATACAGCAGCAAGGCGTTCAACGCCACGCTCATCACCGATTGGTTCCCGCGATGCTCCTTGAGCGCAGTTTTCACGTCCTCTTCAAGCTTCTTGTAGGCTTGCTTCAGAGGAGCATCCATCTCCACGCTGACAATCTCCTCCCGGTAGGGCGGCAGCGCCTCCGAGATGTCTTCGAGTGAGATGAACGCTCCCAGGCTCATCAGAAAACGGCCAAAGAGCAGCGGCGACGCTCCAGGTCGCCTACGAATACGTTTTGTAACGCGCGCTTCCGAACAGGCATTATCCGCTGGCTCAATTACCGTGATCTTTTCGAGCAGACCGTAGGTCTCCGTGAAGGTCCGAACTCCAGCTTCGCCATATTCGAATCCTTCCTTGACCATCTTCGACGGTTCCACACGGTAGAGAATGTTGAAGACTTCGTCGGCGTAGCCGCCAAGCAGTGTGCCCGTCAGCACGACGGTGCGTGGCGCGCAAGCCGCCAGCGTCCCGAGTGCATTCCCCTGGGCCGTATCTCCTTTCAATTCGTGCACCTCATCTGCGATGGCGTAATCGAAGAAATCCGGCATGTATCGCCCAATGAAATCGACGGGGGCGAAGCGGCGAGTCTTCTTCCCGTCCGCCTGCCACAACGCGCTGTACAACGCTCGCCGCAATTTTGCGGGCTCGTCGCCGTTCTGGGCACCGAGAATCTCGCTCAGCTTGGCCTTCTTGAAATCGGCTGACAGCAATCTCTCGCCATCCTCTCCCAAGTAGATCGGACAGCCGGTATCGGAATTAACGATGCTGCCCTGGTATCGCCCGCATCGGGCACGCCCGTATGCATGCCGCCAGAAGTAGCTGAGCTTCCCGCGCTCCCGCCCGACAATGAACAGAGCGGGGAATCCGCAGATGGAATCCCATCTCTGGCGAGCAGTGTGAGCCATCTTTCGCAGTCGCAACTCTGTGAGCGTGGTGCGCAGCCCTTCGCGAACAATTCGTCCATGGCGTAGCCGGACCTCGTTGATTCCGGCATGGCCCGCCGAACTCGTCGGAGTGCGCAGTCCATCGATGAAGAACACTCGCAAATGGGGAAGGGTCAAAAATGCTTCTCGTGCCCACTTCTCAACCAGTTGCGGCGGAACCATGGCCAGGGCCGTGAATGGCTTACGTTCACTGTGCACGTGGACGGCACCGAGCGAAATGAGCGTCTTGCCAGTGCCGCACTCCGCGATGACTGCCGCGCCGCGTGCTTGATTCCATCGCTTCACCACACCCATGACGGCAAGCGTTTGTGCCGGAAATGGCTTACGCAGGAGTTGTGCGATGAGAGGCGAAGGTACATCGTCAAAGCCATGCAGCGGTGGGAATGTCTGAAGAATCCGTTCACCGAGTTCGGAGGTCCACGCACGGAGATATGTTGAAATTGAATCGATGTTCTTCGGTAATGGCATAGTCTTTTCCTCATGGTTCGTTCAGTCGACGCAGAAAAGTGGCAGGTCGGAAGACTTCAGGCGGCAGCCGCGAGCGCGGATCCGATGATCGCTCTTGGAATTTCGGCAGTTGTCAAATAGATGTCGGTGTGCCGCAGGAGCGCGGTGAACGCGATCCCAGCATCGCGCACGATCATCTGAGCGCACTCCACGGCTACGATCTGGCCCTGCGGAATCCGGAAATCCGGTGGCGCTATCACCGTCTCCTTGGTATCAACTTCAAGGCCATCGAGCATTTTCTCTGATCCAGCGGCCAGCTCGTCAAGTTCGCCCGGCTCGATTGGGCGCGCTTTCCGGGGACTGAAATACTCCGCCGAAGAATCCCAGTAATATGTCTCGTACAGGGCAGGATCAAGGGCGTTTTGTTCGGTCAGGACATTGATTCGCCGCAGCGTGAGCTTCGCAAATTCCCCACTGATTTCCACGGCTGCGTAATCGCATCCGCCGCTGTAATCGGGGTTGCTGCTCCACACTTTCAGAACGACTCGCATCATCGCCTCCTTCATCCGGCGTGCCCAGCCGCATCATGTGTTATTCGCGGGCTTTCGCTTTGCTGCAAATTCGAATGCGCCAGGAAAGTGCGCGGCAACTTCCAAGAGATTGATCCGTTCTCCTCAGGTATTCGGATGAGACGCTCCCTCAGGGCTCGGCCAATCCATTTCAGAAATGTTTGCTGATTTCCTTTGACCAGAACGGGCGAACATCCGAGCCCTAGCAATGGGGAAATCGACTTTCGTTGATTGAGTTCGCGCAAGAACCACGGCGCCCACTCCGGCACCACAGGCAAACCATATCGATACGCAACGCGATAAAGCACAAATTCCGGATCGTCGTCGCACAAAATAGTACGCGTGCCCTCTCGATCCACGCCCGGTTTCGTCTTGGCTAGCTCGGCAGACACAGCTACCAGGTGTCTGGCTGGACGCTTCCTGCCCGGAGTCGCAACGCTGCCGCGAAAGCATTGTGCTTCGAGGCCAAGAGAAGCAGCGATGGTCGGGTGGCCCGGTAGTTGAATCTGGAACGAAGCTCCCTCGATGACCCCCGCCCACACGGCGCCGATCTCAGCATCTCCGCCGATCATCGAGATCAAATGGGCGCTGGCCTGGCCTTGTTTATCCTTCGGGCTTTCTAGCACCACTCGGTCAACGTAAGCCCGAACGCGGGTGGTCGTGTCCTTCGTGCGTTTGGTAAACTCCAGCGTTCCAAAGCGCTCGTGAGCGTTTTGCATTCCCGTTTCCTCCAGACATTTGCTTGCTTGGCATTCACGCTCTGCGGGCGATAGGGGTGTTGCCAGGCGGCAGCCCAAACTCTTATTTTCAATGGGTGATTTGGATTTCAACAGGACTTACCGGCAGCCAAAGGTGGCGTGACGAATCGCGAGTGCCGGTCTTGGCAACGCTCAGGGATCTACGCGAGGAGATGCGGCGTTACAAGGCTCAGGAACTCGCGCGACGTAATGACCTTGGTCTTCTTCCAAAACCTCGGAAAGTGCCGCGTGTTTCCAGTCACCAGATAATCCGCACGAGCCGCATCAGCGCACTCAAGGAGTATGTTATCGCCCGGATCGCTCGTCACCTGAAGGCGCCGCGCCCGAGTAACCGTGTGGGCGCGTCTTTTGATGATTTGCAGCAGTTGATGCCGGAGACCTTTTCGGATCTGGAGTTCCGGGCGCGATAACACATTCCGACATTCCGAAAGAATAACTGTCGAGACGTACAGCCGCGCCGGTTTGGTGATCGCAAGCAGCAGCACCGTGGGTTGTAGTCCGTCGGGTTTCAGTTCGGCAGGGACAACAATGTTCGTGTCAACGACGAGTCGAAGCGGAATCATCACCGCTTCGTTTTCTTCGCACGAGATGCCCGGACAATCCTGTCAATCTGCTGCGAACTCAGGTTGTCCGTGCCCTTTGCCTTTGATTCTTCTCCGATGATCCTAAGCACGTCCGGGGCCGCGAGTCGCACATAATCCCGGATACTGAGCAGCACCGCGCGGGGAGTTCCTCGCTTCTCGATAACGAGGGAACGCCGTTCCTCCTCCACCCGCCGCAGTAGCTTGCCAAAATGGGTACGCGCACGGAGGGCGGAGACGACGATGCTGTCGTTTTTAGCTGTTCTCGACATTGAATAAACTCTCCACTTCGATTATACGAACTGTACGGTTCTTTCTGTAACTGCTTTCAACTATCTGCGCGATGAGCCCATCACTTCATGGAGGCGCGGGAGGTATTCTGGCCCTTGGGTTTGAATTCGCCCGATGGCGCGCTTGGCCTTCCAAGCGCAGCATTCTTGATCGTGGCTACAGCGGCTGAATACACCATCCAGTATTTCCTGGCGTCGTCCACCTCTGAGTCCCGGATAACGCCGCCGGATTCCACTCGTACCGCGGGATAGTTGCTCTCATGCAGGGCTTCGGAGTAGTGCCATGTCTTACCGTCCGAAACAATGAGGTGGTCGCCGAAAGCATCAGGACATGAGCCGTTGCACACCAAGAAGGGAATGCCAGATAGTGCGGTCAGCTCATCGTAGTTACCGTTGTTGGCTTCCTCATTCACCATCACGACTGCACCTGGGATTTCATTGCCGTCCGCCGATAGCGCCTTCGACTCTTCGAGTCGGTAACCCATTTTCGCGAAGACATCTCTATCTCGCTCGGCGCAAACAAGAGTTGAGTAACACCGGTCACCCATGATTTTGTCTCCTTCCACCAGCGGATGAGTTATTTCAGGTTGGCAATCTCTCCTGTGCAGAACACCAGTGTCAGTTCGTTCGAGAACCGCTCCTTTTCTCGAATGACGGTCTTCCCGTCTTCTTCCTCTTCCGACTTATCCGTGAGTTTGTCAGGCCTTTTCCCAAGGATTGAACACTGCAACACCGATGCCCGCTACGTCCTTCGTGTTGCGCGTGACGAATGTCAGGTTATGCTGAAGGGCAGTCGCCGCAAGAAGCCCATCAATTACGGGGAGCAGAACCTTTTTGGAGCGCGTCTGTGCGGCCAGGTAGCCCCACCGATCCGCCACCTCCGCATCAATTGGTAGAATCCGGCCAGCGAACCGATTTCGGAGTTCTGTACCCAGCCAGGCTTCTAGTGCGGTCCGACGTTTCGCGGGAGGCAAACTCGCAATGCCCTTGCGAATTTCCCCCAGAGTTAAAACGCTCAAATGCAGCAAGACCTCATCCGTGGCTTCGACCCACTGCACAACGTGCGGGTTCGGGCGCTGACCGATCAACTCGGAGATGACATTTGTATCAAGCAGAAAACCGCTCATAACTTAACCTCGCGGCCGAGGTCCCCACTGCGTTCCAAACGTAACCCAAGGCCAGCCAGAGGGCTCTCGGCAAAAAAACGGACGAGACTCTTCGGCTGTTTCGCGCGGTGAATGAGCTGGTCGAATTCTTCGGCCGGCAAAACAACGACGCCCTCTTTTCCCTGGCGCGTCACCAACTGTGGGCCTTCGCTTCGTGCCTTCCGGAAAAGCTCACTGAAACGTGCCTTTGCCGCCTGCAGTTGCCACGTTTGGGATACGCCGTTCCTTCCGGACCCGGGCCTCTTTCGAATCGTTGGCATTGGCTCTCTCCCTTTTTCATTTAGACTAGTCTGACTAGTTTATTGTATCATGGTTTTTGAGCGCCGGACAAACGAAGTTTTTAGGATAGCTCATCCCGGGTGCCCGTCTTTGGTGTTGCAAAGTCACTCATGGTGACTGCGCAGGCGCAGCGTGTTCCTTCGAGAATGCCGCCTAATTTCTTTAGCCACGCAGCCTCTTCTCCGGCCAAGGAAAGACTCAGGTTGAGAAAGGGACTCAAGTAACGCACCACACCAAGTGCCGCAAGCCCCCCTATTTCAGTGTTGCGATTTCTCCTGTGGAGAACACCAGCGTCAGTTCGTTTGAGAACCGCTCCTTTTCTCGAATGACGGTCTTCCCGTCTTCTTCCTCTTCCGATTTGTCCACCAGCTTGACCGACTGCCAGTGCGCGATGTGTCGCGTTTCACCGTCCCCGAAGATCCCGTTGAGCATTCCAGCCGTGCAAAGCAGGCCGACATGGCCGCCGTGCAAGGGCGTGAGTGGCCGGCCACTGACATCCGACTGCTGCGCAATAAGAACAGCAGAGACCTGCCGGTAGGCAGACGACTTCGGGAGAAAGTCTTCTATTTGGTCTAAGTGCAACCCCCGATAAACCATCCGCACTGCCTCTCCCGGTGGAACCGCGTACAGATGGTCTGACTCCGCGGGTAAGGGCGAGAGTCTCTCTGGGTCTGTTGCCAGAGATTCGAACCGCATTCGGACGCGCGTGATTTCACTATCCTGAAGTCGATCCCTTTCTGCCCGCGTGCGGCGCACTCCCATCACAACGACCTGCTTGTATTTCACGCTCTCAGGCTCCGTAAGCCGATAGACACGAACTTCGCGGAATTGATGCGCCAGGATCTGGCCGCAATCGTGGATGTAGCGCCCAGGGATAACCATCACTAAGACCCCGCCGCGCTTCAGCCACCGATACACATGCTCGAGGAACAGTCGCTCCATGCGCTGCGATCTTTCCTCCCCGATCTCGAAGTCGTAAGGCGGGTTCAAATAAATCAGCGAGAAGGATTCGACCGGGCACTGCACGTCGAAGCAGTTCCCGTGAATCACATCGATTCCTTTAATGCGAGCCTGCTCGGCACGACCAGCGTCCAACTCCACTCCGTACCGGAGCATCTTTGTGTCGGACGTGATCTCCGTGAGAGCAACGCCATCCCCGATGCAGGGGTCGAGCACGCAAGAGAGTTGGTCCGAGAATGCCAAGAATCTGCGGATCCGCTCCGCCTCCGGAACAGGAAGTGGGTAAAAACCGAGGCGGGCACGTCCAGCGAGTCGCATTTTGCCCTCCACCGCTGCAAAAGGTTTTTTGCGATTTGAATGGCAAAGCAGCAGGAGCCCGAGCTGGCGAATTACGGAGGCAATCGCCACTTCAGCCGATTTGAGTGGTTCGCCGCGTGGAAAGTTCGGTTACCATCAACGGCTATGACTACGAAGGGTGGGATTAGCATAACCAATTGCGCTTCGGACTTTGGGCCATTCGGGGGCCGAGTGTGGTTCAACTGTGCCCACCAAGGCCCGCTTCCGAGAGTGGCAGTGCTGGCTGCCCATGAAGCCCTCAAGCAGAAAGCTAACCCACATTTAATTAGGGACGACGATTTCACAATCTTGCCAAATGCGCTCAAAGCTTCTCTTGGAAACCTGATAGGGGCGGCCGCGGAAGATGTCATCCTGGGGAATAGCGCCTCTTATGGGCTGCACGTACTTCGGAATGGAATTCGCTGGCAAGCGGGCGACGAGGTTCTCCTCGTGCATGGCGATTTCCCCGCAACGATTTACCCGTGGCTCGGCCTGCGCGACTCTGGCGTGCATTTCAGACTTTTGACTCCACGTGGACCCTCGCTGACACCCGACGAACTCAAGCGCGAAATCACGCCGTCAACGCGACTGCTGTGCGTAAGCTGGGTCAATTCATTCAATGGCTCAATACTTGACGTCGCCGCGGTCGGCCAGCTTTGCCGCGAGCACGGCATCATCTTCGCCGTCAACGGATCGCAAGGGGTGGGCGCGCTTCAGATGGATGTTGTCCGCGAGCCAATCGACGCGCTGATTTCGTGCGGCTACAAATGGCTCTGTGGGCCATACGGGACGGGATTCTGCTGGATCAGGCCGGAGTTGCGGGATCAACTGAAACCGAACCAAACGTATTGGCTGCCGCATGTGTGGGGCGACGAGAGAATGCTAGGCTACGCGCTGAAGAGTAAGACGGAGATCGGTTCAGCCGCATTCGACGTTTTTTGCACAGCCAATTTCATGAATTTCATGCCTTGGCAGGCCGCCGTCGACTATCTACTTGGAGTGGGCCTTCAAGACATTCAACAACATAATGCCGCGCTGACGGAGAGGCTCGTTTCCCGGCTCCACAGCACAAAGTACGTCTTGATCGGCCCCCCTGATCCTGCGTGTCGATCTTCCATTGTCGTCATTTCGCACACAACCACGGGACGCAATTCGCAGGTTCATGCCCGCCTTGCCCAAGAAGGCATCGACGTGGCTCTGCGCAACAACAATCTGCGGTTCTCGTTGCATCTTTTCAACGTCGCGGCAGAGGTTGACAGGGCAATATCAGTTCTGGAGTCGATTGGGTGAGCGCCGGAGTCCATCCTGTCCCAGCATTTAGTTCCGCGTAGGTTATGCTTCGTTTAGAGAGACCCCTTGGCATCCCCACTCCATGCCCTTGGAAGACGAATGGAGCTATTCTAGCCGTGCCCTAAGGCTGTGTAACCTGCCGAAAACCATTGACTTCCTATCTTTTCCCCACTTATTTGGCAGGACGCTCGGCTGGTGCTAGAGTCTGCGTCGAAATGGGCGTCGCCATCCACGTCAGTCCCAACGCGCTAACGAATGTATGCCAGCGGAAAATTCTTAAGACCAATCCGAAGGGTGCCAAGACGGAGTGCGTTTTTGCTGATGGCAGTTCCATCCTGGTCTCGAATTTCTTGGCGTCCTTCATTCGCGCCGACGACGAAGTACTTGTTTCTTTGGAGCTCGAAGCAGCCGGCGTGAGCACTCAGATCTACATTCGCCATACAAATCCCAAGGAAAGAAGGCGGGACACCTTTCAAACCGAAATCAGCTACGCCGCACAACCCCGAAAGGACAAGCGGAACAATCTTTTCGTTTCCGCGGAGGTCTTGAACCCACGGCTTGGGATTTCAGCGATCTACCTGCCGCGCGAGACATTGAGGGAATATTTCTATGTGGGCAATCGCCACCGTGCCTGGGACCGGCAACCCTCATTGTACGAACTCTTGCAGGTCAACGGTAATGCATCCCCGGCAGAGCTGCGTCTCGCCTTCAAACTCCGCACCCTTGAACTCCGCACGGCCCAAGCACGCCACAGCAACCTTGCGACATTGGAGCGCGCCTTCAACATTCTCGCGCATCCAGAACTGCGAGCTTGCTACGACGCTCTCCTGGATGATCCCGCATCCCCCACGCTCTTCCCGTACGGCGGTTTTGGTTCTCTGCTTGTTGCGGGCGATATCTCACGGGACGGATCGACGTTTTACACGACGCGCATCCTGTCGTTTCTGCCCGAGCAGAAGTTCAAACACTTCCGAGCGCCATTGCGAAAGGTCGAGTTTTACAACGATCACGCCATCTACCGGGATTCACGTCGCAAAATGGAAATATTCTTCGACCAAGCATCCTTGCCGCTACTGTGGGATTCCAGTTGGAACCAGTGGAAACACCTGCTGGGCGCCAAGATCGGCGTCAAGGCGACCTTCATTCAGAGCGGCAAGTATCAACACCGAGGCGACGCATGGCATTTGGTGCAGTGGGAAACGGCGGTGCCGAGCCGTATTGAAGCCACGCTCCCGGCAAACATCAGTGAACAAATTGCCGAAGCCCGCGAGACCCACCATCGCTTCGGTCAATTTGCCGAGAGCCTCGATCAAATTCGCGCACGCATCGAATCCGCGCCGGTTGAGAGAGCTGACCTGCAGAAGCTTTGCGCCGGATTAGGCATCCCTGGTGATTTCGACGTCGCTCTGATCACCTGGAAGCCGGACTACGACGCCTTCTATTACAAACAGCTCTGCAAGCGCGCTCGTTGCATTTATCTGTTTCGGTCGGAATACATTTTCGATCTTGAACGGGCGGTAATTGTGGAGACACCTCAGCTTGGCCATGCCACATATCTCTTCTCGAAGCCCGCCAGCATGTCCGAGTTTCTCGCCATCTACGGAAGTGTTATGAAAGATGACATTCTCCATAACCGGAACAACGTGGCTGAAAGGCTGGGCTTTTTGAGCCGGCTCATTCACGGCCACAACCCACGGGACTGGATGAAAGAATTGAAAGCCTGCCTCGGCGAAGTTGTTGACTATGCCGAGGCATTTGATTGAAGCAGTTAGAAGGGTGTTTTGGCGTACCGATGCTCGTGTTCTACCCAAGGCTGCAGGAATGGCACGACTCCCCTCACATGTTGATTCGCATCAAACTTTCAGTCGTTGCCCATACATCCAGCGTTCAGGCTTGATTTGTGTGAGCCAATCTTGAGCCGTCGGAATGCGTCCCAGATCTTCCCTAACGTGCTGTTCTCCGATGTACCGCACGGGGATTTCCTTCCCCTCACTGTTGGTGATCGACACGCCGAAGATCTCTTCACACAGGAAAATACCTTCCGCGTGATGACGAAGGGCACGGTGACGGAAGTCTGCAAGGAACGCCTTCGACTCATCAAACCAATTATGAATTGGCAGGTAGTCTTCCGGCTTACCGCCAAATCTCTTCGCGCTACTCTGTGCATGCTTCAACGGGTGTGCCACAGTCAGAATTCCTTGGTCTCGTAATTTATATCTGTAAAGTACCAGCCGTGCTCGTTGACAATTTTGCCCTCAACCGGATCGATGATGATCGTGCCCGTACCGCCGTCTCCGTCTCCCCAGCTGCCATGTTCGGAATACAGAAACTCGTCGGCTAAATCGCAAATCTGCTTCTCCAGTTCGTTGGGAATTGCAAGCCCTTCGGGTTCGACATCCATCCCTTCGACAGAACCCTCGTCACCCGACCCGCTGTAATTGATGGTGAGCTTTCTCACACCCAGCTCGTTCAATTTGGGGATAATAGTCTTCTTGAATGTTGCGATTTGTTGAGGACTGCTCTCGTTATCAAGACGGGGGTTTTCTTCTTCAGCCATTCTGTTGGCTCCTTTTGGGGGAATTACTCTTCAGGGAAGCACCTATCGGCATGTTGGTCTGGGCCGCCTGTCAGCGGTGCTTCCTGCTCAGATGGTCTTCTTCCTCGACCGTCAACTTCCGAAGCTTGAAGCCCAAACCAGCGCTCCAAATCTTTCCCTTCGGATCCTCGATTCTCAGCGGACGCAGGCTGACAACTTTGACGTAGATCTCGTACGGTGATCTGGGCTTCCTTGCAGGCTTGCGGGGTGGTCTTACCGTTCGCGATCTCCACTTCGATCTGCCGCAACAACGTTACGATCTGCTCGGGCTTGTACCTCTTGTTGATCGACATGACCGTTCTTCCTCCCGGGTGAATCCTCTCTCATTTCACCTGGTACAAAAATCCCCGGTCAGGTCAAAACTGTACTACTACCGACGAGTACAAACAGTTGACACGCTTAGGAGCTTTTGGTATTTTTGCCACGTAAAACTCAAGCCGCAGAAAGGGCCTGAGTTTTCATGCAGAGTGGCCGAGGGAACGGGCCCGAGGACGCCACGGCAACCGGTGGAGCGCAAAGCTCTTCATTCCGGTGCCAATTCCCGCCCCGAGTCGCGGGGGGACATGGGAATTTAGGCGCTTCACTCCTAATACTCTCATCCCAAGTTTGAGGGACGAACAGCACGTCGCGCCGGTGTACCTGCGGCACCGATGGTTCGCTGTGCAAAGCCGTCCTCCATTCCACCCGCAATTCACAGACCCGGTTTCTTGCGAGGATGGCCATGGCCGAGCTTTACCAGTTGCGGTGCCGGGAATGCGGACGATTGTGTGGGAACGCGCCGCGCTCCTATTGCGAAGAATGCTTTGCTCCCTTGGAAATCACGTATGACTATCCGGCGCTGCGCGATCGAGTGACTCGGAATAGCATCGCTGCGGGGCCCGCGAACCTGTGGCGTTATGCCGCGCTGCTGCCGCTGCCAGACGGATTCCGGTCGGACTTGGCCACCGGCTTTACGCCACTCGTACGCGCTCACCGGCTAGGTGCGCGGCTGGGAGTGGACAATCTGTACGTCAAAAACGACGCGGTTTGCTTCCCATCCCTTTCGTTTAAGGACCGCGTCGTCGCAGTCGCACTGGCGGCCGCCAAGCGTTTTGGGTTTCAAGTCGTGAGCTGTTCTTCGACGGGCAATCTCGCGAACGCAGTGGCCGCGCAGGCAGCGCGCGAAGGTTTACAGGCGTGCATCTTCGTGCCCGCTGATCTGGAAGCCGCGAAAATCCTGAATACGCAGGTCTATGGTGCGCGGCTGATTCGCATTGCCGGCAACTACGATCAGGTGAACCGTCTGTGTTCGCAGATTGCGGACGCCTATCCGTGGGGCTTCGTTAACGTGAACCTGCGGCCCTACTACGCGGAAGGTTCGAAAACGGTTGGCTTCGAGATTGCCGAGCAGCTTGGCTGGCGCCTGCCGGATAACCTTGTCGTTCCCATGGCGGGCGGCGCGCTGATCGGGAAAATCGTGAAAGCGTTTCGTGAACTGACCGATCTGGGATTGGTTGACTCGAAGCCTGTAAAGTTTTTTGGCGCGCAGGCCACAGGCTGCTCGCCAATTTCAGACGCGGTAAAGAACAACAAGGACCAATTCGACCCCCAGAAGCCGAATACGATTGCGAGATCGCTGGCGATTGGAAATCCCGCTGACGGCAATTACGCCAGCGCGGCCATCCGCGCATCGGGCGGCTGGGCGGAAGACGTGAGCGATCCAGAAATCGTATCGGCCATCGGGCTGCTCGCGGAAACCGAAGGCATCTTCGGCGAAACAGCGGGCGGTGTAACCGTAGGCGTCACGCAAAAACTTCTGGCGCAAAGCCGCATCGCGCCCGGAGAAACCACCGTCATTTGCAACACGGGAAACGGTTTGAAAACCATGGATGCGCTGGCCGGTCGATTCGAGCTGGACGAGCCTATTCCTCCGCGCCTCGCTGATTTCGAGCGCGCCATGGCGGGCGCGTTCACTGCTGCCGCGGCGGGCCTGCCCGCCGTGGCGGGGAGGTGAGCGATGCCGGTCACGGTCCACATTCCTACAGCGCTGCGAAAGTTTACCCAAGGGGTGCAATCGGCTGAACTGGCGACTGCATCGCTGCCCAGCCTGCTTGACGACCTCGTTGCGCGTTTCCCGGAGATTTTACGCCACCTGCGTGATGACAACGGCGAGTTGCGGCGCTTTCTGAATATCTATGTGAACGACGAGGACATTCGCTTCCTCGGCGGCGCCGTTTATCAGTTCCGAGACGGCGACGATTTGCTGCTGGTGCCCTCCATTGCGGGGGGAGCGCCGGCAGAGCCCGTCTGGGTTACGGCATCAGCTCCGGCTAGCTCGGCCAATCTCGGTTGTGCGTTTGATTGCGCCGCACTTGCGCTGAACTTGCGGCTGCGCGCGAGGGCTTCTCTTCGAAATGAGCCCGGCTTTGTCGTGGACTACACGGGGCCGAACATCGAGCGCGTGCCTTTGGACGACTCTAATCTGGTGGCGGTTGGGATCGTGCGTTTTGCGGTGGCACGCGGCGCGGAAATCGCCGGCGTCGACTTGGACATCGTAAGCGAAATTCCAGTCGGTGTGGGATTCGGTTCGAGCGCAGCGGCAACTGTTTGCGGCTTGTTGTTGGGCGCCGCGTTACTTGGCGAGGAACCTGATCTCGAAGAAATTCTGGCGCTCGCCGCGGATATCGAAGGCCATCCAGACAACGTGGCAGCCGCGTGCCGCGGCGGATTGGTTTTCGCCGCCCGGGAAGAGAAAATCGGACGCGTGCTGTGGGCCCGGACGGCGCTCCCGGAGGATCTGCGGCTACTCGCCATCGTTCCACCCACCTCAATATCCACACCTGCGGCCCGAGCTGTGCTGCCGCGAGAATACTCACGTGCCGACGTCGTGCACAATATGCAACGGGCGATCCTGCTTGCGGCGATATGTTGTTCTGGAGCGGGCCAGATCGAGCCGGAATTGTTCCGCGACCGTCTGCACCAGCCCTATCGCGTGCCGCTCGTTCCGGGGCTTGCGGAATGTCTCGCGGTGCGGCATCCGGATTTGCTCGGACTGTGCTTGAGCGGCTCGGGATCCGCAGCGCTGGCCTTCACTCGCGGCGGCGAAGAGGAAATTGGCCGGCTACTCCAGGCGCCCTTTGCGGCGCACGGCGTTACTCCGGCAGTGCTGGTCCTGCAACCGGAGGCGAGAGGCGCACAAATCGAAACCCGTCGCGATGCACGGATAGTTCCTGCGGAGACTGAGTGTACCGCGCGCGCCGCCGTGGTGGCGGAGGTCGAACGGTGCAGATCCTAAAGTTTGGTGGCAGCTCACTCACGGATGCGGTTGCAGTGCAGTTCGTGGCGCAACTCGTTGGCGAGCATGCGCGAAACGAAGAAACCGTCGTTGTTTGCTCGGCGTGTGCGGGAGTGACAGACCGGCTCGCGCGCGTCGCCCAGTTGGTGAGCGCCGGGAACTCCGCGCAGGCGCTAACCGAAGTCTCGGCTCTTCGTTCGAAACATCGTGCCCTGCTTGCGTCACTTGAACTTGAGGCCTCCGCACGGGAGCGAGTAGGGCAAGTAAACGAAGCAGCAGACGTCGGGATGGAACTTGAGGAACTGGGTGCCTGCCTGCAAGCGCTGGTGGTCGGCGCGGAGACTTACAACGCAGACGCGGCTTGGACCGACGCCGTGCTTTCTTATGGAGAGCGCGCCAGCACGCGACTCGTGGCCGCTGCGCTGCGGTGGACCGAAGTGCCCGCTCACGCCGTGGAAGCAACGCGGTTCTTGATGACGGACAACGTATTCCAGAATGCCGCACCCCTCTGGGAGGAAACGCGCCGCCGCGCACGGGCGGCATTGCTGCCTTTGATAGAAAGAGGAATCGTCCCGGTCGTCACCGGATTCATCGGCGCGACGCTTTCAGGGGATGTGACCACGCTCGGCCGAAACAGTTCTGATTTTTCCGCCGCGATTCTTGCGGACGCGCTTGATGCCGGCGAGGTCTGGCTGTGGACCGACGTCGATGGTGTTTACGACCGTGACCCCCGTGGGCCGCAGGAGTCCACCGGCGAGGTCACCTTACTTCAAAGTTTGACCTACGATGAGGCATTGCGGTTGGCCGAGCAAGGCGCGAAGGTGCTGCATCCCAGAACCATCGAGCCGCTACGAAAGAAAAAGATCGCTCTGCGCATTCGCAATACGTTTCGTCCCGAGCATCCGGGCACACGCATTGGCCCGGCGGCACCGAGCATCACGCGATGAAATCTTTTCACGTGGGCGTCCTTGGCGCTACCGGCACGGTGGGGCAGCAAATCATCCATCGTCTGCGGCGGCATCCATGGTTTCGCGTGACGGCGCTTGCTGCTTCCGAGCGGTCCGTAGGGAAAAACTACGCCGATGTGGCACGCTGGCGAATTGCCGAGACCGTACCTCGGGAGGTTGCCGAGCTGACTGTGCAACCACTCGAGGCAAATCTAGATTGCGACTTCTGCTTTTCCGCGCTCGATTCTTCCGTGGCGGGCCCGGTCGAACTCGAATTTGCGCGCGCAGGCTATCCTGTGATCAGCAATAGCCGTAATCACCGCATGGAACCCGATGTGCCGCTCCTCGTTCCCGAGGTGAATCCGGGTCACTGCGCGCTCGTCGCCATGCAACGCCGGCAGCGCGGATATACAGGGGGCTTCATCGCCACGAATCCTAATTGCTCAGCAGCTGGACTCGTGCTGGCGCTGAAGCCGATTCACGACGCCTTCGGAATTGAAGCGTTATCCGTCGTCACGATGCAGGCGCTTTCCGGTGCCGGCTATCCGGGGGTCGCGTCGCTCGATGCCATGGATAACGCGATTCCATTTATTCCTGGCGAAGAAGAAAAAATGGAATCCGAACCGCGGAAGATACTGGGCAGGCTGCTCGACGGCGCCATCGAGCCCGCGGACATGCGCATCAGCGCGCAGTGCCATCGCGTGCCGGTAATTGATGGACATATGGAAGCGTTATCGCTGAAGCTCCGGCGGAAAGCTTTGCCTGCGGATGTAGTGGCAGCACTGAACGAATTCCGCGGCGAGCCGCAGCGGCTGGGACTGCCCTCGGCGCCCGCGCGCCCCATCGAAGTCCGCGGAGAACCTGACCGTCCGCAGACACGACTCGACCGCGACGCGGGCGAGGGCATGGCAGTGGTGGTCGGCCGCATTCGTGCGTGCCAAGTGCTGGACATTCGCATGGTACTGGTCTCGCACAACCTCGGCCGCGGCGCTGCCGGTGCCGCCATCTTGAACGCCGAGTTGCTCGCCCAAGACGGCTACATTGCGCCCCGGGATCCAAGTCACCCCTGACACTTCGCTTCCTCCGCTAGCCAGTAAAAAACTCTTCCAACGCCGGTGCATTCTCGCGAGCGGCCGCGCTGAGCCACGCAGCGGTCTAAGACTAGAAACAGCGTTCTTCAAACCATTCAGTCTAGATTCTTGCCGTGAAGCATTAGGGATGTTCGAAACGCGGGACTCCGTGTTTAGGAGAAAAACCTGGAAACGCTAAGCAGTTGGTTCGGGTAGTTCATCCGGTGCCTTGAATCACGGTCTTGCATGAGCATTGGGCAATGCCTTTTCCGATTCGAGTTTCTTGAGACTGCCGAACGCACGCTTTAAACTCAAACGGGCGTCATGGGATCCCTATGCCTATGCCTCCTCGTCGGAATTGGCCTGTGGCTGGGAGCACCGAATCGGTGTGGCCGCAGAACATCTCGGTGCGAGGATCACCTGGTCCCCCAACGCCATCTGGTTGCCGCTGATGCTGGTGGGCGCAATCCCCAATCTGATTTACTGTCTGTATCTGATCGGCAAAAATCACACCGCGAATCGCTTCGGCAATTAACTTGTGGGCCCCGAACGGCTCCACATCTCAAAAATATCCGTTGGCTCGGAGCATGGCGTCCGTCATGGCCTAACGAAGATCGGGCGTGCAGCTACGGGGACTAAGACCACGTGCGACAAAACGAAGAGTCGAGCGGGGGAGTTGCACAGTCCGCAAACGGGGACTCGCTTCATGGAATCCTCGTTCTGTTTTGCCAGTCACCGACGGCGGCTGGCCGAAACAATACCAGGGCTACTGACAGCTGGACTGGTTATGCCTTTGCGCTGTCGTGAAGGGCAAGCGGGACCTCAGATGGCTTTTTTGGGATTGCGTCGCAGTCCGTGGAGACGTACTCGGGCAGGATTTCGCGGAGTTTGGAACGCACAGGCCCTGCACCATCGACCGTCAACGAGGCGCGCAGTTCCTCCAGGCGCCGGGAAAGCAGGGGCCATTCGGCACGTTTTCCGCGAATTCGTTTGATCTTGGGCCGATCCGTGGAAATTATTTCCTCCGCGGCAGACGACATTTCCTCGTATAGTTTCTCGCCGGGCCGCAGCCCTGTAAAACGGATGCTCACCTGATTCTCGGTTTTTCCCGACAACTGAATCAAGGTCTTGGCCAATTGCACGATCGAAATCTGCTTCCCCATTTCGAGCACCAGGATGTCTCCGTGCTCGCCGATCGTGGAGGCCTCGAGCACAAGCGCGACCGCCTCACGGGTGGTCATAAAGAATCGCTTGATGTCCGGGTGCGTGATGGTCAGAGGACGATTATTTTCGAGCTGCTGCTGAAGCACCGGGACGACGCTCCCGTTTGACCCGAGGACGTTCCCGAAGCGCACGGAAACACAGCGCATTGCGCCCGCTTCGCGGCAATCGAGAATGAGTTCGCCCACTCGCTTTGTGGCGCCCATTACGCTCGTAGGATTCACCGCCTTATCCGATGAAATCAGGATGAAACTCTCGCAGCCGAATTCGCGGGCGATTTCGAGCAATCCTAGAAGGCCGAATACGTTGTTCTTCACCGCTTCCTGGACATTTGCTTCCATGATTGGCAGATCTCCTTCTCACCAAAGGTGTCCGCATCGAGCTGCTCCCCACTGATGGCGCAGACCTCGCCCAAGGCAAAAACAGGCGCTTGCTTCTTTGCCCACGCAACTGATTTCCGTACGAGCCGAGTCTCCTCTTCTTCGAACCAGTCATACAGATCTCTAAATTCGCTTGTCGTTAGAGTCGTTTTGCACGACTTCACTCGGAGATGCACCTGGCTTTCCTCGATTTCTTTCTTCGTCATCCACAGCTTGACTGTCCCCAGCTTCAACACGTGCATGGTTTCACCTCGCAAAGCTGCCGCCGGTTTTCAGTAGGAATTTCGGACCGGGAGAGGCGTGCCAATGGCGTGCGAAGAGGCCCATTCCGACTCGCGACTCTCGTCGGTATGGTTTGCCGCCGTGGCCAGAACCACCGATTCGCGCCGAGCCAGTCACCTCGGAGGAGGCGGCGAAATGTCAGTCAGACATCATGGAATTGGCTCACAAACAGAGACAGCGAGCATATGCGGGCGAGGCTAGAGGGCCATTTCCCGACGTCACCCAGTAAGTCTCTTCGATCCAATAAGGTATGGAAGTCCAGTCCGAGGGACAGGTATTTAGACCGCTTCCTACCATCCATATGCCACGTGCTCGCCTGAATTGACAGTCTCTGCAGACTCCTCTAATAATTTCGACGCGCCAGAGTTGTTGGATGCGTGCGCTGTTCAGCACGAGGGGATGTCGGGGCGGGCTTGGTTCTTCCCATCGTCTGGCCCCAACCACCTCACATTCAGTGAACAGCCAAGAGAGGGACCTGCGTGTTTCAGGTTAGGCCGGCGCTGTTCGAGGGTTCTCTGAAGGAGAATCGTAAGTAATTCGAGGTTCCGATGGCCCAACACGATCAGACAGGAAGCTCTGTCTCAGGCGCAGCTAACGCCGTTGAGATACCCGAGATCCTAACGGCAAAGGAACTCGAGGCTTTTCTGAGGATCGATGTGAAAACGATTTATGGCTATGTACAACGCGGGCTCATCCCA
>Ga0307373_10000371_pt1 | contig 85230 bp, 70 predicted proteins | sample OX2MG_FD_202534 | JGI IMG/M metagenome (GOLD analysis project Ga0307373, IMG submission 202534) | Soil microbial communities from Risofladan, Vaasa, Finland - OX-2 | ecosystem: Environmental > Terrestrial > Soil > Coastal area > Acid sulfate soil | place: Finland: Risofladan, Vaasa | collected...
GCCATTGGGGATTACATCGGCGGTCATAACCAAAATCCACGCGTCTTCGTCTGGAGTGCCCCGGTCGAACAAATCCTGACGAAAGTCGCCAAATGTAAAGAAGCGTTAGACGCACTACACTAGCTGCTGGCGCAGTCGAGCAAAAGGACGGCCAAAAGCCATCCCAGGCCGTTGCAAATTAATGGCCCTTATAGCGCCGTCCGCACTTTCCGGCACCGGCGCCCCCTACCGTGAAGGCAATTTTGGTTGTCGCGACCAAACCCGAATTGAGAGCTATTCTGTTGTGTGGTAGAATCTGATGTTTCCGATATCCGGAAATTGGTTTAAGTGAGTAGGATGCCTCAAAGAACTGCGCAACAACGAGCCGAAGCTCCAGTCCGGCCTGTAGATCTCCGGCTGGCCCATAGTCCGGACTCCGACGACGCATTTATGTTTTACGCTTTAGCGACGAAAAAAATCCCGACGGGGAATCTTGCCTTCAAGCACATGCTCGAAGACATTGAAACCCTGAACCGGAAGGCCTCAACGGAGACGTACGATATCACGGCGGTTTCATTCCACGCTTATGCTTATCTTGCTGACCGTTACATCCTGATGTCTTCGGGCGCCAGTTTTGGAGACGGATACGGTCCTATTGTCGTCAGCCGTGCGCCTGCCCAAAGTGGCGGCCTAAAAGGCAAGCGGGTAGCGATCCCAGGAGAAAAAACCACGGCTTATTTGGCGCTTCGGCTTTACGAGCCGGACATCCAAACCGTGGAGGTCCGCTTTGATGAAATCCTGGACACGGTCGCAAAAGGCGAGGCGGACGCGGGAGTGGTGATCCACGAGGGACAGTTGACTTACGGCAGCCTTGGACTCGCGAAGGTGGTGGACTTAGGGGCGTGGTGGCACGGCGAAACAGGATTGCCGCTGCCCCTTGGCGGTAACGTTATCCGGCGCTCTCTTGATCCCGGCATCATTCGGCAAGCCAACGAACTCCTGCACGCCAGCATTGAGTATGCTCTCGAACACCGCGAAGAAGCTTTGGCGTATGCGATGCAGTTTGCGAGAGGCCTCGAACTGCCCACCGCGGAACACTTCGTCTCGATGTACGTCAATGACTGGACACTCGATTACGGAGAACGCGGCCGCCAGGCCGTACAAACCTTGCTGGACCGGGGGCACCAGGCCGGACTCATTCCTCAGGCCGTTACCGCGGAATTTGTAAGTTATTGAATCTACTAGGTCATCAGGCGAATCATCAGAATGTGCTTTAAGCCTTTCGCCGGAAAAGACCAGCAAAGGAAATGTCTCGATGGAGCTCGTGCTTTCAAATCACAGCAGTTATCCTCGCATCGGTGACGACGCCGCAGGCCAACTGCTGCGCCGTACCATCGCGCAGAGAGAAAAAGGGGAGAAAACCGACGCCGATCTCCGGGCTGCCGAAGACCAAATGACCGAGCGAGCGCTGGCCGAACAGGTCGAAGCCGGACTCGATCTCGTCACCGACGGCCTCATCCGCTGGTACGACCCGGTTTCACACCTTGCGGGAAAGCTTTCCGGCATTAAGATTAATGGGCTGCTCAGGTTTTTCGACACCAATTTCTATTTTCGGCAACCCATTGTCCATGGAAAGATGAAGCGGGAGAAGCCTCTTATGGTTGAGGAATTCCTCTTCGCCAAAGCTAAATCCTCAAAACCGGTGAAGACCGTGCTCACCGGACCCTACACGCTGGCACGCCTTTCGATAGGCCAAAATGAAGAAACGGGGAAATTCGACAACCTTCTGGCCGGCTATACACAAGCTTTGGCCGAAGAAGTCGCGGCGCTTGCCGGTGCCGGATCGAGCTTCATTCAGGTGGACGAACCTGCCTTGCTGAAGCATCCTGAAGACTTCGGGTTATTTGAAACCAGCATCCAGGCGCTCGCAGCGCGCAAGGGTTCGGCGCGCCTTGGATTGGCGTTTTACTTTGGAGACATCGCTCGCCTGTATCCGAAAGTCCAAGGGCTCCCGGTCGACGTCTTGTGCCTGGATTTTACTTATAGCCCCAACCTTGCGGAAATTGTGGAGACTGAAGGCTCTTCCAAAACCCTCGCTTTCGGACTCCTGGATGGCCGCAATACCCGCCTGGAAGACCCAACCGCACTGGCCCGGCAACTTGAGCGGATGCTCGGCAGGTTGAAGCCAGACGTCGCGTATCTTACCTCTTCCAGCGGCCTGGAATATCTTCCGCGCGACCGTGCACAACTGAAATTGAGACATCTCACAACAGTAAAGAAGACTCTATTAGGAAGGGCTGCATGAACCGAGAGAAACTTCAACAACTTGGAATTAATCTGCCGGTCTTGCCGACGACGTCGGTGGGAAGTTTCCCCAAGCCGGATTATCTGATGAAGGCGCGTTCGGATTTTGCCAAAGGGAAAATTACGCGTCAGGCCCTCGAGGAGACCGAGCGGAAAGCCACCGAGTTCTGGATTCGAAAGCAGGAAGAGTTGGATGTGGACGTGCTCGTCGATGGCGAAATGTACCGCGGCGACATGGTGGCCTACTTTTCCGAGCACATCAAGGGCTTCGAACAAGGAGGCTTGGTCCGCTCTTACGGAAACCGTTATTACCACAAACCCATCATCGCCTCCGAGGTGCACTGGGACCACCCCATCACCGTGAACTGGTGGAAATACGCCCAGAGCCTGACCAAGCGGCCCGTCAAAGGGATGCTCACCGGCCCGTATACCGTTATGGACTGGTCTTTTAACGAGGCTTATCCGGATCGCAAGGCCGCCTGCTTTGCCCTGGCGCAAGAGATCCGCAAGGAAGTCCAGGCCCTTGTTGACGCTGGGGCAAAAATCATTCAGATCGATGAGCCTGCAACCTCCGTGCGGCCGGAAGAATTGCCTTTGGCGATCGAGTCCATGCGTCTGGTGACGACCGGGCTCCCGGCTTATTTCATCACGCACATCTGCTACGGCGCTTTTGAATTCATCTACCCGGAAATGCTGAACTTCCCGGTGGATAATTTTGATCTGGAAATGTCCAACAGCGGGCTTGACATGCTGGAACTTTTCAAAAAAGACCCTTATACCAAGGACATCAGCTTCGGGGTGGTCGATGTCCACACTCACCAGATTGAGGAAGGGCTTGTCGTCCAGCAGCGGCTGCGGGAGGCCTTGCGTGTTCTGCCCAAAGATTGTATCTGGGTCGATCCCGACTGCGGCCTGAAGACCCGGACGGTGGACGAAGCCATCGCGAAAATGGAGGCAGTCGTTCAGGTGGCTAAAGCGATGAGAAATTAGCGCCTTGGCCAGGCTCTTTCACCCTCTACTTCCCAATGATGACCACGGAAACTAAATCCGCTCGCATTCCCTTCACAAGCCTGCAGAAGAAAATCTTGCTGACTCTAGCCAGCTTTGTTGGCGTGCGGATGCTCGGTCTTTTTCTGGTCCTTCCGGTCTTCACTTTATACGGCTTGCAGTTCACGCACTCGAGATTCCTGGTGGGATTTGCCTTCGGATGCTATGGCCTCACCATGGCCATCCTGCAAATTCCCCTGGGCCGCCTCTCCGACCGCATCGGTCGCCGCAAGGTTCTGCTCCTGGGCATGGCGCTTTTCAGTTTAGGCTCCTTCGTCTGTGCGGTCCCGCATTGGTTCCCTTCCGGAATGCAAATTCTGGTGTTAATCCTGGGGCGGCTGGTTCAGGGGGGCGGAGCGATCGTCTCAGTGGCTTTTGCCACCGTCGCCGATCACATCCAGCCTGAACGGCGCTCCACAGCCATGGCGGTTCTCGGCATTCCCATTGGCGCTGCCTTCATTATCGGCGTGATTGCAGGACCCATTTTGGCGGGGCTGTTCGGAACCGCTTCGCTTTTCTGGATCACCGGAATCCTGGGCATTGGAACGGATTTGCTCCTGGCAAGTTATCTGCCCGAGACTCCGCCCTCCGGCGTCGCCCCGACTCCGCTTCGGGATATTTTGCGCTCGAGAGCGTTAGTCGCTCTTGATGCGGGCGGATTCCTGATGAACTTTTTCATGAGCACTTTCTTCTTCTATTTTCCGCTGATCGTGACCGGAAGGCATCACCTTAAAATGACCCATTATTACGAGCTATTGCTCCCCATGGTCATCATCAGCGGTGTAACGATGTTTGCCTTCACCCGCGGCGCCGACCGCGGCTTGGCCAGCCCTCTGGCGGCGATTGCCTTCTTGATCTTTATCCCGAGCGCCATCCTGCTATTCCGGCCCGCCTTCCTCGGGTTCGATCCGAACCGTTTGGCCGCGGTGCTGGTGGGCGGAACTCTGTTTTATATTGGGTTCACAGGCCTCGAGCCGATTCTTCCGAGCCTGGTCAGTCGGTCCGGCCCCGAAAATGCCCAGGGAAGCGCCCTTGGCGTTTATAACAGCATGCAATTTTTGGGCAGTTTTATCGGAGGATCAATTGCCGGAGCCTTTGCGCATGTTGATGCTGACACCGCCATGATGGGAACCCTGATGGCGGCTGCGGTCGCGGGCTTCCTTCTAATGCTGGCTGTCCGCTCCGCTGAAAAAACTTCGCTGGCAAAGCTCCCCGCGCATCCTGATAATCTTGAAAGCTCTCAAGCTTTATCTTCCAAGTGAACGCCATAGAGAAATCGTTTGGTTTCTTCGATGGCCCGCCTCCACACCACCCTTGCCATGACCTCATCGTCCTTTCCGCCGGGGGCATAACCGATGGTCAGGCGAATGAAGTCACCCTCTTCCATTTCCAAATCTGACACGAAACATACCCCCATCTTGGAAAGGTTCTCCGTGCGCGCCACTTCTTCACGTCCATCCGGCAGCCGAATCCGCACCGGCAGCTTGACGGCCAGCCGCTTCGCCCCGCGATTTTCCTCACCTCCGTCCCGCAACGGTTGCTCTTCCGGAGCAGCGTCGCCTTCCCACGGCAAAGTGCTTTGGTCCAGCGCTTGGACGTAACCGAACTTCCACTCGCTTTCGCTCCCGCACTTCTGGCAATCCCGCTGCAAAGTCCCGTGTAAAGAAAGTCCGCGATAATCGGTCAACGACAACTTCGCCAGCTCGCGTGAATGACACCCCGTGCATTCGAGAAGCGCGTCCACGTTCTCAGTTTCTATTTGCGCGCTCTCCGCCGGCGGGAAAGAAATTCCCCAGAAGTCTATTCCCGGTTTCAAACACTCGACACCCCACTCCGGTGTCTCCCCTAAGGACTTACCCGTGCGCCCTACCACCCGAAAGGGACAGGAGACGCCGGTCTGAAGGTTCGTGATGGTAATATTTTCGTTGACCCGGAGAGGATGGACTAAACTGATGCGCGCGCCGTCGCGGTTGATGATCAGGGTACGCGTGCGCTCGCTGAACCGGCCTCCGCTTCCCTGCTCCCCCTGAACCTCGATCGGAATTTGCAAATATACTCGTTCACTACGCCGTGCCGTCTCGCGGAATGTTGCAGGCTTCGTTTCCCCCATGAAATCTCGACTCGCTTCCTGCTCGGGTTATCGGCACAACGTTCCAGATCCTTGAACCGATGAATCGCCTGAGGCCTCGGTTGCTTACTCACTCGGAGTCATCTGACGGCTCTCAACCCGAAATCGTTGAAACTATCGCCACAAGGCTATGATAATAGGGTACCCTTGAGTGTTATAATTTCAGGATTGGGAATTTGCCGCGAGAGAGCCTATGCACGCAATTTTACAGTGGTCAGCACTCGTTTTTTACTTCGCCGGTATTGTGCTGATGGTGCCGTCGCTTGTCCGGCGGCATCCATCACTTTCTCCGGCAGCGCTCGGGGCCCTGGGAGTGGGCTTAGGGCTTCACGGTTCGTCGCTAGCGGTGCGGGCGGTGAACCTCGACCGGCTTCCCGTCATTGATGTTCAAAGCACGCTCTCTTTTTTTGGTTTTCTCGTCACCTTGGCCTTTTTTCTCGCTTATTTGCGCTACCGGATTAATGTCCTGGGAGTTTTTATGCTCCCTTTGGTTTTCGTACTGACCCTGATTTCGGCGCTTCGTCCAGGTCCTTCTTTCCAATCCGTCGCTTTCCGCAGCGGGTGGCTCATGGTGCATATTGCGTGCGTTTTGGTGGGCTATGTGGGATTTTTCCTCACCTTCATCGCGGCTGTTATGTACCTGGTCCAGGAAGGACAATTGAAATCCAAAAGCCCTCGAGCACCCTACTACCGGTTGCCCTCGCTGGAAGTCTGCGATGAGATCTATGGGCGGTCTCTCATGTTCGGGCTGCCTTTTCTAACCCTGGGGATTCTCACCGGCTTCGTTTGGGCGGCACGCATGTGGCACGGCCCTTGGGAACTTGACCCGAAAATTCTTGCGGCCCTGATCACCTGGCTCATTTACCTGTTCCTGTTTTCGGCGCGGGTAAGCGGGAGCTGGCCGGGACGCAAGTCGGCTTACGTTGCAATCGTGGGTTTTGCAGTCATCATGGTGACTTTTGTAGGAATCAGTTTTGTAAGCGGCTGGCACGGATATCTACCCAACCTGGGGAGACTTCATTAATGTGATGCAGCTCACATACGGGAGGGAATGGGCAAGCCAGAATAAAGGTCTGATAACGCTGCGATAGAATCATGAATCTCGCTCTTGTAGGAATTAATCATCGAACCGCACCGGTGGAAGTCCGCGAGCGGATGAACATCCCCGAAGCGTGCCTGGGGGAGGCCGTGGCGGACTTGGCGCACCGGGACGGCATCAAAGAAGGGTTGATTCTTTCCACCTGCAATCGCGTCGAAGTCATTGCTAACGCTCAGAACAATACTGCGGTAGAACCGATGATTCGCCGTTTTCTTGCGGACCACCATCACTGCGACTTGTCGATGTACGAGCCCCACTTTTACCGCTACCGGCAGCAGCAAGTCATCGAGCACCTGTTCCGCGTGGCGTCCAGCCTGGACTCGATGATCCTGGGCGAGCCCCAGATTCTCGGCCAGCTCAAGCAGGCGTACAGCGCTGCGCGCCAGGCAGGGGCGCTGAACGGAACCTTGAACGAGATCGTCCTGCAGGCCCTTGCGGTTGCACGCAAGGTTCGCCGTGACACTGCAATTGGGACCTCGGCGGTTTCGGTCTCCTATGCTGCCGTCGAACTGGCAAAAAAAATCTTCCGTGATCTCACCGGCACAACGATTTTTGTGATCGGCGCTGGCAAAATGAGCGAAATCGCCGCCAAGAATCTAATTCGCAGCGGCGCCAGCGCCATTTTCGTCAGCAACCGAACTTACGAGCGCGCCACCGAGATGGCGCAAGCCTTTCACGGCACGGCCATCCGCTTTGAGCACCTTTTCGACCATGTCCAGAAAGCCGATATTGTCATCTGCTCAACGGCCGCGCCGCATTACGTGATCCTCCGTGAGCAGGCGGAAAAGTGGCTTGCGGCCCGCAAAAACCGGCCCATGTTTTTCATCGATATTTCCGTGCCGCGCAACGTCGATCCGGCCATCAACCAGCTTGATAACGCCTTTGTTTACGATATCGACGATCTGGGCCAAGTGGTGGAAGCCAACAAAAAGCAACGCGAGCGCGAAGCGGCTTGGGCTGAGGAGATTGTCCAGCAAGAAGTCCAGAAAGCCATGCGGCGACTGGCTTCCCGGGAGGTCGTGCCCACCATCGTGGCTCTCGAGCAGAGGCTGGAACATATTCGCGAGAGTGAAATTGAGCGTTACCGGGGCCGGTTGAATGCGTTATCGGCTCAGCAGCGCGAGGCGGTGGATGCCCTCACCAAGGGTATTCTGAATAAAATCCTTCACGGCCCCATCACCGAACTGAAAAGCGGCGCAGGACGTCCGGAGCAAGGTTCGCTGGTTCAAATGGTCCGCAAGATGTTCGGCGTTGTCGAGTAAAGCACTGCCGGGAAGGGTCATTCGGGGCAAAGCGTCTCTTTGAATTTGCGAATTCACATCGTACTCCTGCTTAGCAGTTTATTGAAAAACGTTCCGAGGATGTCATCCTGAGCCCGTTCGCCCTCCGCTCGCGAACGGCCCTGAGCGAAGCGAAGGGGGCTCAGGGTAAACTGATCTGCTTTTTGCGGAATCGAGCACTTACGAGATTCTTCGTCGCCTCCGGCTTCTCAGAATGACACGCTCAACTATTGAGAGTTACAAAATATAGTGACAACTATTACTGTAGCGCGGGTCTATGACCCGCGTCTTTCGCCGCTCAGGCAAGCCGCGCTTGCCGCCGAGCGGTGCTACAAAGAACGGCGCCACTATATTTTGTAAACATCAGTAGTTTTTCAACAAACTGTTAAGCGTAACCACCATCCTTATGAAGATTGTGATCGGATCGCGCGGCAGCCGGCTGGCCCTCTGGCAAGCGAATTGGGTTAAAGACCGCCTCGAGTCCTTGGGCCATGAGGCCGACATTCTGATCATCAAGACCAGCGGCGACAAACTCCAGAACGCCTCGCTCCTGGCCTCCGGCACCAAGGGGCTGTTTATCAAAGAGATCGAAGAAGCGCTTTTGAACGGACGGGCAAACCTGGCCGTGCATAGTTTGAAGGATCTTCCTACCGAACAGCCGGAGGGCCTGGTCATCGGCGCGGTCCCGGAGCGGGACGATCCCCGGGATGTGCTCGTTTCAAAAAACGGGCAGGGTCTTCATGATCTGCCCGCGGGAGCACGGATCGGAACCGGCAGCCTGCGGCGTCAAGCCCAGTTGCGCGCTCTGCGGCCCGACCTGGAGCTTATTCCCTTGCGCGGCAATGTCGATACCCGTTTGAGAAAGCTTGACCGTGGAGATTGCGACGCTCTCGTTTTGGCTGGGGCGGGCCTGAAACGGTTGGGACTTGCGTCGCGGATTACAAGTTGGTTTTCAGAGAGCGAGTTATGCCCGGCGGTCGGGCAAGGCGCACTGGCCATTGAAGTCAGCAACCAGAATGCGAACGTCATGAGCGCTGCGAGACTCCTTGACCATCTGCCCACCCATTGCGCAGTCCGCGCTGAGCGCGCCATGCTGCGCTCACTCGGAGGCGGGTGTCAACTACCGATTGCCGCCCATACACGCCGGGACGGCGGCGAACTTCGATTAATCGGTGTCGTTGCCGATCCCGCCGGCACAAGAGTTCTCCGCGCGATCCTTTCCGGCTCGGCAGAAGATCCGGAAGCGCTGGGAGCCCGGGTGGCTGATGACCTTCTCAAACAAGGAGCTCAGACTTTACTCAATCTCCTGTAGTCGGAGGCAGGGTAATTTCGGGCCTAGACCGGCCCCAGTCCCGGCGGCACTTTAAAGGCTTTTATGAAGGGCAAAGTCTATCTTGTCGGCGCAGGTCCGGGCGATCCGGGCCTGCTAACCCTTAAGGGCAAGAAAGCGCTTGAGCGGGCTGACACCGTCATCTACGATTTTCTCGCCAACGAAGAACTCCTGCGATTCGCCCGGCCCGAGTGTGAAAACATTTGCGTCGGCAAGCGTCCCGGCGAGCCAACAATATCCCAGGAAGAAATCCATCGGCTCCTCATCAGCAAAGCCGCCAAGGGCATGACCGTCGTCCGGTTGAAAGGCGGGGACCCCTTCATTTTCGGACGCGGGGGAGAAGAAGCTCTAGCCTTGGTAAAAGCCGGTATTCCGTTTGAGGTGGTACCGGGAATTTCCTCGGGATACGCAGCTCCCGCTTACGCCGGCATTCCGGTGACCCATCGCGATCTGGCATCGAGCGTGGCCTTTTTGACCGGCCATGAAGGCCCCTCCAAAGCCTCAACGAGCGCTGATTGGTCTAAGCTTGCGGCTGGAGCAGGGACGCTGGTTTTGTTCATGGGGGTCAGAAACCTTCCGGAAATTACCGCCGCGCTGATCGAGTTGGGCCGGGATCCACACACGCCGGTTGCCGTCATCCGCTGGGGAACGCGGGCGGAGCAACAGGTGGTTACCGGAACGCTCGCCGACATCGCAAGCAAAGCACAAAACATCGAGCCGCCGGCCGTGACCGTGGTGGGCGAGGTGGTTCAATTACGGGAAGAATTGAACTGGTTCGAGCGGCTGCCCCTTTTCGGGAAGAGGATCGTGACGACCCGCACCCGGCAGCAGGCCGGGACTCTTAGAGAATCGCTTGAAGAATTGGGGGCGGAAACGATCGAGATTTCCGCCATTGAAATTCATGATCCGCAATCCTGGGAGCCGCTCGACAAAGCCATTCGGCGCCTGGAAGACTTCAATTATCTCTTGCTGACCTCGGCCAATGGCGTAAAGAATTTTTTGAGGCGCCTCCAAGCCTGCAACCGCGACGTGCGCGATCTGAAAGGGCTGCACATTGGCGCCATCGGCCCTGCCACGGCGGCGGAATTTGCCAGGGTGGGAATCAAAGTTGACTTTCTTCCCCGCGAGTACCGCGCGGAAGGATTGCTTGAATCTCTCCAGAGCGTCGATATCCGCGGGAAGTCATTCCTGATTCCCAGGGCCAAGGTCGCCCGCGATCTTCTGCCCGCAGCGCTAAAGCAGCGAGGGGCGCGCGTGGAAGTCGTTGAAAGCTACGAAACTCTCCCGCCTCGCTTTTCCCCCGATGAACTCGCACGCCTGCTGACACCGCGGCCTGACGTGATCACCTTCACCAGCTCATCCACCACAACCAATTTCCTGCGGCTGATCGAGGAAAAGGGCCTCGGCGACGCTCTCAATGGAACCGCCATCGCTTCGATCGGGCCTATCACTTCTCAGACGATTCGCGACCACGGCTTGCAAGTCTCCATTGAAGCGGCAGAATCGACCATTCCTGGCCTCGTTCAGGCTATTCAAGACTATTTCGCTCTTCCCCGCAGCGGGAAACAAACGAAGGCCGGCACAGAATAAGGCGGATGTTTTTTGCGGGCGGGTCAGAGGTTCAACAACTCTCGCAGCTTGCGCGTTTGCGCCCGGCTGACGGGAATTTCGGTTTCCCGGCGGTCTTGCATCTTAAGTTGATAAGAGCTCTTAAACCAGGGCACAACTTCTTTGATGCGGTTAATGTTAACAAGGTAGGAGCGATGGACTCGCCAGAAAGTTTTGGGGTCCAGATTGCTTTGCAGCTCCTCCACCGTGCGGAAATTGGATTGTCCCTCAAGATCCTTGGTCACGATGCTGATAATGCCATCCTGAATCGTGGCGTAGATAATATCCGCCGAATCCACCAAAACCAGCCGGGTGCCGCTTTTCACCACCAGTTTGCCGGGTTGCACCGCAGGACGCTCCTCGATCATATGGACCAGCCGGCCAAGCTTCTCAAAAGCCGACTCGGAAGCCTCCAGCATCCGGCGCACTCGTTCCACGGCTTTTTCCAGACGCCCGCGCTCAATCGGCTTCAACAGGTAGTCCACGGCGTTGACTTCAAAAGCCCGCACAGCATATTGGTCGTAGGCAGTCACAAAAACAAAGAAAGGGGGGCTGGCTTTTCGATCAAGCACCTTTTTGATGACTCCAAACCCATCGAGGCCTGGCATCTGAACGTCCAAAAATACCAAGTCGGGATTCAGCTCACGAATCAGGCCAAGGGTCTCCACGCCATTTTTCCCCTGGCCCACGATGACAACATCCGGGAAATCTTTAAGCAGGTACGCCAGCTCATCCCGTGCCGGTTTTTCATCATCGACAATAAGCACCGAAACCTTCATCCCGCACCTTCCCTTTGCGAATTCAGTGTGCCGCTCAATGCCGCCGCCAGGACAATCAGTATACCAGCCCGCCCAGGTCCCCGACACGGCCGTCCCCGCTGCACGGTTGAGAACTCTGTTTTCACAGGCGCCGCTGCGCGCCTGCCGATGCTTGCAAAATATAGTGACGCCGTTTTTTGTAGCGCCGCCCTTCAGGGCGGTATGCCGGGCGTAAAGCCCGGCGCTACAACAAATTGGTCCTTCCGTATATGTAATACAATTTGCCGAACGCAACACTAGATTCATTTTTGGTTGTGGTACTATGAGCCTGTAAAGGTTCTCACAAACCCCGGAAGAGATTTTGCGGTTGGCCCAAGATCGTTAAAGCTAGAAAGGAGCGGCTATGAAACGCCGAATCCTGATAGTGCTTCTTTTAGGAGCCTTGTTCCTGGCGCTACCGGTCCGACAATCGCTCTTCGCTCAATCCTGCAAAGACGACCAAACGATGGTGAAAAGCTATGAAAACACCTTGGCCGATTTGGTAAGCGCCGTCAGAAAGGAAAGCCTTAGCGACTTCCGAGGACACTACCACCAGCAAAGTTGTCTTACGGATCTTGATCTCTCGCTCGGTATTGTTGATGCTTGTATCGAGTGTTTAAGTAAGGAGGGGAAAGATCCCGCGGCAACCAAGGAACAGGCCGATGCGGCCAAGAACGAGAGTCAAACCTACGTCAAGCTCAAGTCCAGGCTCGAACAGGACCGTGACACCTTGAAGGCCGCAAAAGACCCCAAGGCGGCTAAGGCCATTATCGAAAAGTTCACGATCCCGGCTTGAACGGTCCCGAGCGGCAGCGCTCCACACCGTTGCTCTAAACGTGGTATTCCCCTCTGAGAATTGCCACGTCGGATTCGGAGGAGATACCTGACCGGATGCCATCACGCGCACGATTGCTCAGCAGTAAGACTTTATACAAGGGGCGGGTGTTTCAGCTTAAGATTGACCGCATCATCGAACCCGGGAATATCAAAGCTACCCGCGAAGTGGTTGACCATCCGGGCTCCGTCGTCATCCTGCCTTATCTCCCCAACGGTCGAGTCATCCTCATTCGCCAATTCCGCTACCCCGCCCGCCAATCCTTGTGGGAACTGGTAGCAGGGACTATGGAGCCTCGAGAAAGTGTAACCCGGGCTGCTCGCCGGGAGCTGCTCGAAGAAACGGGCTACCGCGCGCGTTCCATAAAACCAGTATTATCTTTCTACTCCAGCCCCGGATTCTTGACGGAGCGCATGCACCTTGTTGAGGCGCGGAATTTGACATTTTCAAAAGCTAATCCGGAACCTGATGAGCGCATCGAGGTAAGAGAGTTTTCAAGAAGCCAAGTAAAGAAACTCCTCCGCGAAAAAAGAATTGAAGATGGGAAAACGCTTGTGGGGCTGCTCTGGAGCTCATTTGCACGAACGTGATGGGGCCAAAAAGGACAGCCTATACTTAAAGGTTGGAACCTCAACCGTTAAGTCAATATTCGCTTGACAACAGGAGTCTCGATTATATACTAAGTCGCCAGGGAGCTTGTACGGTGTTCTCATCGGGTAAGTGTTCATAAAAGGGCCAGGAGTCTGGAAGGATTCCTGGCCCTTCTCCTTTTATAGGCCCGATCGACGGACTGCCGGACTTGAACGTTGCGCGACTAAGGAGGAGGCAAGTGGCAAGACTTCAGGGCACAGTTAAGTGGTTCAATAATAGTAAGGGTTATGGCTTTATCGGCCAAGACGGCGGGACTGACGTTTTTGTGCATTATTCAGCCATCCAAGGTGACGGATTCAAATCTCTCCAGGAAGGTGATGTGGTCGAATTCGAAATCGTACAGGGACAAAAAGGACCGCAAGCCGATCAAGTCACCAAGCTGGGATAATTTGATTGTTTTTCCGGTGGACCAGCATTACACTTTGACGAGGGCAGCGGTTCCGCGTATCTTGTTGAGAGGGCAAACTGGGGACAGGCCTTTGAGAAAGTATTAGCCTGCCTGCTCAAGATCGCGGAGACTTAGAAGACAAGCAACAGCGTAGCCAAATGGGGGATATTGCGTGATGCTTCAGGACGCGAGGAAGAGAGTGATAATCCCTTTGCGACGAGGAATCAAGATGCGAAGATTGATAATTATCTTAGCGGCAGTTATGGTAGGACTCCCCGCGGGCTCTGTTTGCGGCAGCGTGCTGTTGCCTCACAGAGGAGGGTTGTTACCTCATCGGGTTGTCGGGACCGCGACACCCCCGCCTCTTACCGTCCCGGCCGAGACCCTAATCCATGCGCGCATGCTTACGGGTCTGCATACTCTGGTCAGCCATGTGAACGACCCCATCGCGGCCGAGATTGTCCAGCCCGTATACGTCAGCGGCCAATTGGCCTTGCCGGCTGGAACCCTATTTGACGGCCATATCACCGCCGTCCGGCCTCCCGGGAGAATGAGACGCGCTGGAAGGCTCTCTTTCCGATTCGATTATGTCACCCTGCCCAGCGGCCAGGAGATTCCCGTTTCCGCCGTCATTGCCAGTCTCGAACACATCAAAGGGCTGCAGGGAGAACTCGATTCAGAAGGCCACCTGGAAGGCCAGCGGAAGGCTTCTTGGAGGAGTTTCTTGACAGGATTTTTGACGGTCGGAGGGCTTACCGCTGCTAAAATTGCCGTTGCCAGCTCTGCCGCCCTGACCGTAGCTGCTCCGGCGAGCGCGGCGGCCTTTCTCGGTTACGAGATCTTCTTAATTCGTGGCGGCAATGTCAACGTGCCGCCCAATACGCGGTGCCACATCCGCCTCAACAACTCGCTTACCGTTCAAGCCCTCACCTAAGCGGCCCCGGGGCCGGGCAGTCAGTGTTCCTCATGGTCATGGGGAGGTCGTTCCCACGGAGCCGGCGGCGCTCAATTCACTGTAGCTTGCGGTCAACTGAATGCTGATCTCGGCCCCGTTCATCCCAACTTCCATACCACTGAAAGGGTTCGCCTGATTAGGATACTGGTTTTGCCAGGCGATTTGCTGCGCAAGCTTTAGTCCTTCCAAAACCTGCCGGAGGCTTGCGGCGGCCTCAGAAGATTTACAGTAAAGTTCAATATGCAGTTGAACGTCAGCACCTGCTTCAACACTGTAGCTTAGAGTATCCACACCCTGGAATACCTGCGCCCAATCCAACTGGATGTTGTGCTGTGTAGGCATCCAGCCTTGGAACCAAGCGGCCACTGCACCGTCAGTGGCAATCCCCCAGATGGGAGCATTCGTTTGTGCCTCCGTCACAATTTTCAGAAATTGGGGATCGGATCCAAGGCTTGGACGCGCGCCATTCCTCGCGTCCATCATTTCACTCAGCGAACTGAGGGTTCCAAAGGCGCCAAGGTTTGGGTCCAGGAGCACCACGCACGGCGTTTCAAGCCCCGCCCCCAGGCAATAGCCGGTCTTCCCCCCGATGGCATCGGGGGCTATGTGGCGCTCGGCTGCGCGTTCTCCAAGGACTTTGGAATCGAATCGTCCTGTGGCAAGCCCATAGAGTTGCCTCTTGGAACCGCCGGAAGTCCATCCCAGCACCAGTTCATCAACATCACTTTCCTTGATCCCAAGCTGTATCAGCGAAGTTTCAAGCTCTTTGAGCCACGGCCCCATATAGCGCTGCCGAAGAGTATCGTAATCGGCGAGCTTCCGGAGCGCCGCCGGACTCGAATACTCGATCTGAATTGTCCCGGCCGGAAAGCTGCCGAGAGCCTCTTTTGCCAATTGCTGAGCATAGACGGGGACTGCGCCCATTCCGATTGCTACCAGCAAAACGATCATGAATCCTCTTCTTGGCAGCATTTAAATATCTCCCCTCGTTAGCACTTAAATTTCTCCCCTCTTTAGAACGATGACCTCCCGGCGGTGTGAACGCGTCAGAAACGTTTTGAGGCTGCAACCTGCGGTCAATCTTTCCACCTCGCGGTTGGAAAGCGCCGGATACAGAAACCGACCCTTTCCCTCCCCTTCTGCGCCCAGCGTTGTCAAACTTTCAAGCCACCATCGGCTTGCCATTCCGGCATCAAGATTGGGTTCGCGGAGAAAGCAAAATAAGATTCCGCCCTCCCCCAACAAGGAGAGCAGGAAGTTCAGAAGCTCCGGCAGTTGATCGCCAGGAATGAGATCCAGAAGATGCCAGCAGCAGATCAAACTGAGGGAGGCTGAAGGAATCCTGGGTATCCGGGCGAGAAACTCGTCCATACAGAATGTCAGACGCTTGCCCACGCTCCGCCAGCAGGCAGGATCGCCCCTCTGAACGGGGGCGACTAAATCTGCCACGTAAACCTTGGCGGCGCGCCGCATGAGAACCCTAACGGTCGCGGATGAAACAGCGCCGCAGTCGAGAACGTGGGGACTTGTGACGTCCTGCAAGTAATGCCAAACCCACTCAAGAGCCTGGCTCGGCACCGTGGAGTTGGAACCTGAAGAGACCGTCTTGTGGGAACCTTCGTGTGTCTTCACTGGAAACATCGGCAGGCCGAAAAGTCGAAACGGTCACGCCCAGATCGAATTGCTGACAAGGCTACCGAGGCATTCCCGCATGAAGCACAAGATCTTGCAATCGTGCAGACGACAAGCAGAAATCGAGAGAAAGCCGGGATCTTTCACTCGTTGTCTTCGTAGGCGGTCGGCGCAGTAATGGGTGACTGTTCCTCTTGCCTTCCTTCGCGGAGGATATCGATGCTGCCTTTGAAATACGCCCCTTCCTCAATTGCGATGCTCGCGGAGCTCAGGTCTCCCATAACGTTTCCAGTTCTGCGCACTTCGATCTTTTCTCGTGCGTTGATGTTTCCATTCACGGACCCGAGAATAATGACTTGCCGCGCCTCAATTTCCGCCTTCACCCTTCCGTTGGTTCCGATCGTAAGGCAATGGTCCTGAAGATTGACGGTCCCCTCGAACTGCCCTTCGATTAACAGATCTTCGTTTGCGGACAATTCTCCCTTCAGGACAATTGAACGCCCAATGGTGGCCTGCACTTGGCCGGAGGGGCTGACACTTGACTCTCTTCGATTGCTTTCAGGCATAAAGGTTTCCACCTTAGAAGTTTCTGAATATGCGGAAGCGGCCGGCTGCGCCCTTGGAATGCTGGACTGCGGCTTCTTCTCTTTCTCTTTTTCCCAAAACATAGCACGTCCTAGAAGCTGCGACCCCGGCGGAAGCACCTCATTTCCGCCGCCCCAAGCCGACTTGAATCTTATCGCGGAAGGAAAGGGATTTGCAACCGTCTTTCTCGAATGCCGGGCGCATCCCTCGCTGTCATCCTTGGCGCTAGTGCCTCGCATCCGGAGCGATACCCGCCGTCATCCCGAGCGCCAGCGAAGGATCTGCTTCCCCTGGGAAAGCGGCTGCCGCTTCGATCGAGAGTCAATTTGGCTGGGGTAGCGGCGAGTTTACCTCGCGTGTGGCGGCATAAAGCCGCCTCTACGTCAAAATGACCCCCTACCGCGGGGCTCAAAGCGAGCGCCAGAAGGGCGGCGAGGCGGCATTAAGTAGGCTAGTCACTCTCCGGTTCGTTCTTCGGTTCATTTTTTGCCTATTCATGTATTTTCAGTAACTTGGCTAGCTTCGTTTCAGGTTCGTTTTGGCTGTTTTTTCCACAGCGGTCATTTATTTTCAATAACTTACTAGCTTCGTTTTGCAAAAAAAGAATTCTTTTTTTCTGGTTTTTGGCCCCGACAAGCCTCAGAACGGAAGTCCAGGATGTCTTTTGAATGCTTTACGGTTGCGCCCATGTTCATTTTTCTTTCCGATCACTCCCGAGGCTCAGGCCCCGCAGAACCAATGAATAGACTAGCACGCTAGGCCTATTTTGTCAAGCTTTTTGTGCAGAAGCGCCGCGCGAACAACGCCACGACGCCCCTGCAATTTTATTTGGGTTCGGGCTGAAACCGAATCCGGGGCTGGCGCTCAGCGGGGTGTATAATGCGCTGGGAGAGCACGTGGAGGATGACTTTCCGGACGGGCAGTACACGCGGCGGCTCATCTACCCGCTGGACCTCAATGGCCACCGGACGGAGATTTTCGACGACCGGCCGAGCCAGAACTGGGTGGGCGCAGACCAGTGGTGGGCGCGCGTGGCCGGGCAGCGGCTGCTGATGGGAGGCAGCACGTCATACCTGCGGCACGCGGACGTGACGGGGTCGTCGACCATGCTGACGGACCAGACGGGAGCGGTGGACGGGGATGCGACGTTTTACCCGTGGGGGCAGGTGTGGCAGATCAGCGGCGGCTCCGATGGGACTTTTGGGGACCTGGGCTTCCAGGTCAACTACCCGCTGCCCCCCTCGGCGACCCGCGACTACAACCCCACCCTCGGCCGCTGGCTCACGCCCGACCCGATGGGCGGGGACATCACGAACCCGCAGTCGCTCAACCGGTACACCGGAGTTTACCCTGAGCGCAGCCGAAGGGTGACGAACAACCCGGCGACGCTGAACGACCCGCTGGGGCTCTTTAGCGACAATCCTGGCGACCCGTGCAGCGACCCCACGTATGCGGAATCGAATGCCGAGTGCCAGGGCGTCCAATGCGACCCGACCTACGATCCCTCCTGCTGGTGCGCAGAATACGGCGACTGCGGGTACTCTGGCGGCTACGGTTACTACGGCGGAGGAGGCGGAGGCCCCATCACCCCGCCCGCCGGCCAGCCACCCCTGGGGGAAGGATGGAGGCCGCAACCTATTCCTTGTGTTAATTTGTCCACACTGGCGATGGCTCTGACCGCCCAGCTAGCCACCGCTCTAGGAGTACCACCAGGCAGCCTAAAGCTAACGCCTGTAGGCTCAGAGGGCGGGGGTGCCGATTTTAGTGTAAATGGCGGTGGCCAGGTCAACCCGACCAATATCCCGTATGCGAACGAGGACGTCCCCCAGAATCTCCACCACGGGGAACACTCACAATTTTGGTACCCAGCGCCGAAGCGATCAGTTCCGGGCCTGGGCAGAAATGTGCATGTCCTCTTCAACGAAGGCGCGGTGAACCCCGTTACGGGTTTGCCCACCATCAGCAACGTTCAGGTTCATGTTGACATTGGCAACCCACTCACGAAAAGTGGTGGGGTAAATCCCTTTGGAGCCGGCTGGCACCTATTAACGGACATGAGTACGATAGCAATCCTTTCCAAGATCGAGGGTTGCTCAGTGAAGTTTCAATAGGTCAAGGGGCGACGATGAACGCCAAGGATCGAATTGGATCGCTACTCATCGTGCTGATGATTTTGTGCGCGCCCCTGTCTCTTGCCGGAACCGGGCAGTCGCGCCGCAACGCGGCTGTGGAATACATCGGTTCCGTCGCTGTACCTAGTGACCTCCAGGGCGTCGTTCCGGAGGACGTCGATGCTCAGGGTCGTCTTCTAGTTCTCGGATTTCCTAAATCACTTACTGCCGAACCTGCGTTGCTTCTCTGGAATATCCAAGAGCATGCGTTTGACACACGGATCGCGCTAACGGGGCTCCGCGGGGCTGTGGGTCCCTTTGGGTTTGTCGATCAGACTGGCGACGTGGTTGGACTGGAGGGCCGCCGTGTCATCCTGGTCCACCTGCATACGCACTCCGTCGAGGTGGCTGCTGAGGTGCCCGCTGCCACTTCAAAGCGTTCGCCATTCTCCTTCGTCCGCGCCTCGTTCCTCGCGATTGACAAGCGGCACCACAAGTTTGCCGCCTTCTTCAACAACGAAGCGGCGAAAAAGCCCGAAGTCTTTCTGTACAACGCACGTTCTAGCTCACCGTTTCTAAGCTGGCGGTTTCCCCGGTTTGTGCAAGGCGCCGCGTGGTCCCCTGACGGGAAAAAACTCGCAGTGCTTTACTCGGGACTTTGCAATGCAAACCTGAACTTCTACAACGAGAACGGGAAAGGCAGGCTACCTACCCTCGCCGACATTGCGGTGTTTGATGCCAGGACCGGCCATCTCGATTTTTCATTCTTCAGTGGCCAGCCCGAGGCCCAAATTGCGTATAGCCTTGACGGAAAGTTGCTATACTGCATTGCAAGCAACGATCCGTCGCGGGTGTCTTTGTTCCCCCACCACGGGAGGGATGCTATTCGGGTGTTCTCCGCCGCTGACGGGAAGCTGGTGCGGACGATCCGTGTTCCCCACACCGGGGTACGCTCCTGGTTCGCATTATCGCCCGATGGAAAGCTGATTGCCGCCGACGCAACCACAAACGCCACGTGGGTCCCGCACGACCCTCCTCCGATCGCGGTGCGGTTTGTCCTGCTGGACGTCGGAACCGGAAAAAAGCTGTTCGAGCACGAGGAGACCTGGGGCGGCGGGGACGCCACCGCCACGGTCCTTATGTTCTCGCCTGATGGTCAAACGCTTATTGCGGACCCTAATGCGAACGCTACCGGCGAAGGGCCCGTGCAAATATACAAACTTCTGGGAGCACCCCGAGCGGGTAGCAGGTAGCGCACCGTTGTTCTTGAAGGCTGCGGCTTTTAGTCTGGCCGCGCACAATGGTCATGACTGTGAATGAATCTGCTGAGAACCGCTGGCTGACGTCGGACGCCCTGGGCGGGGACGTGACCAGTCCTCAAAGTTTGAACCGCTACGCCTATGTGACGAACAACCCCGCGACCTTTACCGACCCGCTGGGGCTCGCGAGCCCTGATCCCGCCGACATGTGCAGCGACCCCGAGTACGCGGAATCGCATGCGGAATGCGAAACTCCCGGGGATTACCTCTGCTTCTACTACGGCCTCTGCGGCGGGTATTATGGGGGCCCCTACGGGGGTGGTGGCGGAGGTTACGGCGGAGGCGGCGGAGGCCCCATAACCCCGCCCGCCGGCCAGCCACCGCTGGCGGGAGGATCAGGTGCAATGGGGAATGCTATGTTCGGCGGCTTGATCACCTGCACCTATGCAAAAGTAAAGATCGGCGGAGTACCATACCCTGGGGGTCCAACCACTTGCATTTTTATGGGGTTGGGGATTTCGGGCGGGGTGACCGCCGCCCTCAACTATCTTAAAGTGCATCCAGTCACGATATCGGTTGCTTATGGAGTTGCGGGGCAGCTTACCTACCAATACTCGACGGGAACAATTTGCGGGAGTGGAGGACTTGGAGCAAGTTACCCACCTACAAAATGGGTGACCTTCGGTGTCTTGAACGCAGGAAATATGGGAAACTGGACGAATGTTGTTAGCGGTTTTAGCTACACTTTTGGAGCGAACGTAGTGCCGGGATACCAGGGAAGTTTCAACTCGTCTGGCACGGTTGGTGGGCCTACGATAGCTCCGGGCGCCGGGCTCTCTGGTTCGTACACGTGGGGCGCGTGCGGGACTATCCCATAATGTAACCCGGTAGGTCGGTTAGGGGGAACTCAATGCTGCTCCTTACGTGTATGCTAGTCATCGGGTTGCTCGCTGCCATATGGGGATTCATGGCGTGCTTCTTGCCTGCGCAGTGGGACCGACTCACGGAAAAGATGAGCTTTGCTGATCACTGGAGCGAAGCCAGCCCCAAACGCCTACATCCAATCATAAGATTCGGTAACCGCCTCGCGGGTTTGGTGATCTTTTGCGGAGGTTGCTGGTTCGTCTATGTGGCTATTTCAAAGATTTATCTGGTGCTTACCGGACGAGCTGCAATGCATACGGCGGCTCCAACGAGCGGGGCGCTTCCAAACTCTTCAACGCCCGCGTTGAATGCACTTCCGGTCTTCATGATCGTGGCAGGCATAGTTATGATTATCTTCCCGGGAAAGGCTGTGGCGGTCTTTGGACGCTTCTGGCCCGCCGGGCGGTCGGTAAAGCCATCAGCTGCTCCGAAGGTAATGCTGTTTGTGAGGCTCTTCGGTGCGGGACTGACCTTGCTTGCGATTATGTCCTTGATACATTGAAAAGCGGGGCCACACTCAGTGTTTTGCTGAGTGTGGGCTTCTGCTGAGAGCGCCGATCGCTCCAGCCTGTGCGGAGAAAACCCTGTGTGCATCGACGTCCTGCTCGGCGCGGGAGCGGGTAGATTCTCTCTTGGATGTAAAGGGAAAAGCGGAGTGAAAGCAAGTAGCGCGGACCGCCGCCTTTGCGGTCTGCGGCTTTTCCCCGATATTCCTGCGAAAACCCGCGGGTGGCGCAGACATTGTACTTTAATGTCTGCGATCAGCGAGCAACCAAGTTAAGCAGGTAGCGCAGAGTCTCTTGACACCGAGACTCTGCGCTACCTGCTACCGGCTATCACAATATTTTGCAGGGCTCAATCAGGAGGACTGCGGCTCGGGATGAAAGCGGGATGATTTAAGAAGCTTGATGGTTTCTGCGGCGATCAGATTGCCCATGCGGGAAGTGGAAACGGGGCGTTTGCGCCCCGGAAGCTCAGGCGTTCGGACGCCCTGCTTTAGCACTTTCTCGATGGCGGCTTCAATCGCCAACGCCGGCCGTTCCATCTGGAACGAATGGCGCAACATCATGGCGGCGGAGGCGATGGCGGCAATAGGGTTCGCCCGATTGCGGCCGGCGATATCCGGAGCCGATCCGTGCACGGGCTCATAAAGGCCCGAGCGTTCGCCCAGGCTGGCGGAGGGCAATAAACCGATCGAGCCGGTGAGCATCGCCGCCTCATCGCTCAGAATGTCGCCGAACATATTGTTGGTCAGAAGCACATCGAAGCTTGTGGGCCGCTCGATCAAACGCATCGCGCAGTTATCCACGTAAAGATGATCGAGCTCCACGTCGCGATAGGATTCTCCCACTCGCGTTACGACTTCCCGCCACAACCGGGAGGTTTCCAGCACGTTGGCCTTGTCAACCGACGTCACCTTCCGCCGGCGCAGGCGGGCCAGTTGGAAGGCGCGGTGGGCCACCCGTTCGATCTCGTGCTCCCGGTAAATCTCCGTGTTGATTCCCACCCGTTCGCCATTCTTGGTAAAGATCCCCCGCGGGTTGCCAAAATAAATCCCGCCCATCAGTTCCCGAACAATCACCAGGTCCGTGCCCCGAACGCATTTCGGCTTGAGCGCGGAAATATTCACCAGCGAATCGAGCACGCGAGCGGGCCGAAGATTTACGTAAAGCCGCAGCCTCTGGCGCAACTGCAGCAACCCTTGCTCGGGCCGGGTATCAGGCCGGCGGGAATCCCAACGCGGGCCCCCGACCGCTCCCAGAAGCACCGCTTGCGCCTGATTGCAAATCGAAATGGTTTCAGGCGGCAGAGGGACAGCCGTGGCATCGAGCGCACACCCCCCGACCAACCCGGTCTGGAAGCGGAACTTCGGTCCGCCGGCTTCCTCAACCGCGCGCAGCACCTTGAGGGCCTCGGCTATAACTTCCGGTCCAATTCCATCACCCGGAAGGACGGCAACTTTGAACATTCCATGCATCTGATTGCAGGTATCTTACCTGAATAATACGCGAAAATACAAGATTTTATTGAATTTAAAACGGCGAGCGGTCAAATCTTGCTAAAAGTTAATCTTTGATATGATAAGCCTTGTATAATCAGTAAGTTATTCCGATGGAAACTCCGCATTCAACAACTTTACCCTCCTCTCCTCAAACCAACATTCGCCTGGCTGCCGTCGAGCGGCCGGTTGCCCCCGGCGAACAAATTGCGCGGACAAGATTCAGTATCCGCTAGGGAGAAGACGGTCAACCCAATCGCTATCATGATGAGAACGGCGGGCCTCGGCGGCATCGGTTGAAGCGCGCCTGATTTCGTATCCTCCCTTGTTCGCGGCCTGAAGATACGCTCGCGCTGCGGCTTCAACAACATTGCAGCTCACAAATTTACCGGAAAACTCCCGGCCGCCAAACTGTGCGCGAATTGAAACTTCCGCGGTCCCATCCGTTCCGGCGCCCACCGTATGCAATGAAAAGTCGACGACGGCGCCCGGGATGCCCGTGATGCGGTCGATAGCACGAAACGCGGCGTCACAGGGCCCTTCGGCGGTGGCGGAGTCGCGAGAGATCAGCCCCTCCCGCTCCAGTTCAATCGTTGCCGTGGACCGCCCTTCGCTGTTGGAGACGGTTTGGAAAAGTTTCAAAGTGTACAACTCCGGGATACTGCCGAACCCTTCGTTGACAATATGAATCAAATCCTCATCGTAAACGTTCTTCTTGCGGTCCGCCAGCTGAGTGAACAACTCATAAGCCCGCTCAAGCTCCGGTTTGGTAAGCTGGTAACCCAGCTCTTCGTAACGCTTGGCCAGCGCGTGCCGCCCTGAATGCTTCCCCAGCACGATGTGGTTCGAAGGCATGCCGACCGTCTCCGGGGACATAATCTCATAAGTGATAGCGTTCTTCAGGACGCCGTCCTGATGGATCCCAGCCTCGTGGGCGAAAGCGTTCCGGCCGACAATCGCTTTATTCCGTTGCACAACCATGCCGGTCAGACGGATCAGCATCTGGCTGGCGGCGTAAAGCTCCTCGGTATGAATCTCGGTGTGATAGGGCTCCACGTCCCGGCGAACCAGAAGGGCCATGACAACCTCTTCCAGCGCAGCGTTCCCTGCCCGCTCGCCAATTCCGTTGATGGTACACTCCACTTGGCGCGCACCGCCGCGAATGCCCGCCAGGGTATTGGCCGCCGCCAAGCCTAAATCGTCGTGAGTGTGCGTGCTGAGCACCACATTCTCCATCCCGGGAACTCGGGACTTCACCTCAGAGAACATCTGCTCGTATTCGGGCTCGATGCAATATCCCACCGTGTCCGGCAAATTCAACACCGTCGCTCCCGCTTCGACAGCGGCGTGGCAGCATTCGATCAGGTAATTCCGGTCGGTCCTGCCGGCATCCTCCGGTGAAAATTCCACATCCGGGCAAAGGGACTTGGCGTGGGCGACCGCCCAGGTGATCATCTTCAAAACTTCATCCCGCGTTTTCCGAAGCTTATATTTCAAGTGAATATCGGAGGTGGCCAGAAAAGTATGAATCCGCGGTTTCGCCGCTCCTTTCAGGGCATCCCACGCGCGGTCGATATCCAGTTGGCTTGCGCGCGCCAGAGCAGCAATGACAGGCCGCCGGATTTCAGCCGATACGGCCGAAACAGCATCGAAGTCTCCCTGAGATGCAATCGGGAAGCCAGCCTCCAGGATATCCACCCCCAGCCGGTCCAACTGACGAGCCATCTCCAGTTTTTCTTCGAGGTTCATGCTACAGCCGGGCGACTGTTCACCGTCGCGCAGCGTCGTGTCGAAAATAAACACCTTCTCACTCATCAAGCATCCTCCAGCCTGGCCATGGGCAAACTTTGAAAACTGAGAGTCCCATCATCCGGCGCGACCGGCGATTCTTATTTTCCAACCGGCCGGTAGCCAAAGTCAAATCAATATCTCCTGTCACCGTAAGGTCCGTTAGCGCAAATTTGCCACCTCGAGCACGGAACTGATAGCATAAAGAACCGGGGCTTTGCCGACGATTGCCCTTGTCGTTACCCTTTTCTAACGGGCAGGACGTAAAGGAAATCGCAAACTTCACCATGCTACAGGTACCGGCTTTAGAGGCTCGTTGTCAACCACCATCGAGCGCCTATTTTCCTGACAGGCGTATCCGTTTCAGGGTCTTCCTCATCTCATAAACGTGAGCAGCAAACGATGATGCCATCCGGGGGGAATATTTGTGTCTTGCGGGTCTGCGATAAACAAAACATCCAAGCCATGGCCCCGACTGCCGGCTGAGCCGAATGACCGAGCCTCGTTCGGGCAAAGCAACCGTCAAAAGGAGTCTTCGCCAATCTTGAGAGTAACAGCGAACAGAGAGCTACAGCAAACGTAAGTTGACGACGATTTAAATCCTGACGGGGCAATGGGCGTGTAAGAACCGGGTCCAGGGCTTTCTTCGACAGCCTGGATTACACGTATTGCCGTGGATCCCTTGAAAAGGGAAAAGACTAACGGGGACGAATGGACGGGGGGAAATGATCCCTTAAGAGGCCTTTTTGCGCATGTTGAAGCACTTACTGATGTTTACAAAATATAGTGACAACTATTACTGTAGCGCGGGTCTATGACCCGCGTCTTTCGCCGCTCAGCCAAGCAGTGCTTGCCGCCGAGCGGCGCTACAAAGAACGGCGTCACTATATTTTGTAACTCGCAGTAGTACGACAATCCAGAAGAGGAAGGTAAATGCTATCCAGTTCTCGTTATGATCCGTACCTGCGACGGTTGTTTTCCCAGCCTTCTCATTGCCATCGGCTGATGCTGGCAGTGTTTTGGGTTCTCGCAGGCCTTGCGGCAGCTCAGGCCCAGACAACGGGCTCCTTGCAAGGCGCCACTACCGCTCTGAATCCCCAGGGCCAAGCGTTTGTAGTTGCGGGTGTCACCCTCAAACTCACTGGGAATACGCCCGGGCTGCCTTCCCTTTCAGCTTATTCCGATAACACTGGAGCGTATGAATTTTCAGGCATTCCTGCGGGTTCGTACACGCTTGAGGCCAGCCTCGAAGGATTTAAGACGGTCACCCAGAAAATCACTATCGTGGCGGGAAAGACCCTCGTTGAAAACATCCGCGTGCAATTTCAGGAAGTGCGTCAAAAGGTCGAGGTGCGGGAATCGGCACCCGTCGTTTCGACGCAAAGCACCACTCCGCCAACCCAAACTCTACAGCCGCAACAACTGCTGACGATTCCTGTTGTCCAGCAGGAATTCAAGGAGATTTTGCCCGTTACGCCCGGGGTCCTCCGGATGCAAAGCGGCAAAATTTTTATCAAAGGCGTTCCGGAGGGCCAAAGCATGCTGTTACTGGACTCCGCCGAAGCCGTCGATCCGGTCACCGGAGACTTTTCCATCGATGTGCCCATCGACGCCATCCAAAGCCTCAATGTTTACAAGGCGCCTTTCGAGGCCCAGTACGGAGGCTTCGTCGGCGGCATGACCGACATCGAACTCAAACCGCCTCCCAACCAGTGGCATCTGGTTATGAGAGATCTTAATCCCAGCCTTCGCGGGAAAGCGGGACATCTAGTCGGATTCGCCAGAGCAACCCCGCGCATCCGCTTTGGGGGTCCTTTGTGGAAGGACAAAATTAATTTCGCCGAGTCTTTCCTTTATGAAATGAGAAAGCCCAATGTGCGGGGCCTCGCTTGGCCGAACAATGAAAAAAAGATCCAGGGTTATAACTCCATAACCAACTTCCAGTTTATTGTTTCACCCCGGCATCTCATGTCGTTGTCCGTCAACCTGTTTCCAAGGCGCGAACAGTGGGCCAACCTCAATGCTCTCGTACCACGTCCCGCCACGGCTGACCGCGGCCAGCGCGGGTACTCCATTGATGGCTCCGACACTTATCAATTTGCGTCGGGCGGAATCCTCGATACGCTTTTCAAGTACACCAATGTTAACAGCTACGCGCATGGGCACGGCCCGGAAGACATGCTGGTGACGCCCAACGGCATTGGCGGTAACTACTTTAACTCCTGGAGGCGCTCGGGGGACCAGGACGAAGCCCAAATGATTCTCAACTTTCCTGCCAAGGAATGGCTGGGCAGCCATGAATTGAGCGTTGGAACGGATATCATCCACCGGAATTTCGACGGTATAAGCCAGTCGCATCCAGTCCTCCTGCTTCGAAACGACGGCTCGCCAGCCGAGCGGATTGATTACACCGGCGTGGGAAATCTTACTGCCGGCGATTCCGAGTTCTCCGGATTCGGGCAGGACCACTGGGCAATCAACAACCGTTTCGCCCTGACGCTCGGCCTTCGTTACTTCGGCCAAACCAATGGCGAGGCGGCGGACTTTGCTCCGCGCCTCGGTCTGGTGTATGCGCTTGATCAGAGTGCAAAAACCGTTTTGCGCGGCGGCATCGGAATGTTTCACGACCGCACTCCTCTGCTCGCTGCGGATTTTGCCAATAATCCGGCGCAGATCATTACGCCCCTTGACCTTAATGGCTCCCCTTTGGGGCCGCCGGTAAGTTACCGTAATGTCTGCGCTAGAATGAGCCTCGGTGAGCCGCAGGTTATTCCGAGTTGTTCGGACCTCAGCAGTACCCCCTATAATCTCACGTGGCGCTTGCAAGTTTCGCGCCGGATATCCCGGCACGTAACCGCCCAAGCCAGCACGCTCTACAGCCACACGTCCAAAGTCTTTGTCATCGATCCTATCGTCAGTCCGGACTCGGCCATGCTCATGCTTTCGAATCGAGGGGCGTCGCGCTACCACGAGTATGAATTCACGGTGGATTACCAGCCCCGCGAAAACACATACCTCAGCCTCTCCTATGTCCGCAGCAGCAGCACCGGAAACCTGAATACGATTGATAACATCTTTGTGCCTTTCCAGCAGCCGGTTATTCAGCCCGATGCCTACGCCAATTTGCCTTCCGACGTCCCGAATCGGCTGACCGGCTTTGGTTCATTCAAGCTTCCCTGGGGCATCACGCTCAGCCCTTCAGTGGACTTGCACTCCGGCTTCCCTTACTCCAATGTCGATGTACTTCAAAACTACGTCGGGACACCCAACCGCCAGCGCTACCCTATTTTCTTTTCGCTGAACTGGCGCGTGTACAAGGACTTTCCCCTACCCTTTCACATCCATCGTGGCCACAAATTTCGGCTCGGCATTTATTCCATCGATACCACCGGCCGCCAGAATCCCATGGCCGTTTTCAACAATATCGCCTCGCCCCAGTTCGGCCAGTTCACCGGCTTGGGCAAACGAATCAACGGCATTATCATCGAATTCTCACAGTAGAACCGTGGGGATCGATATCATCAGTCCGGATTGGGTATGGATACTGACCGCGCGGCTTTAGCCGGTTGCTGAAAAGCCCCCGTTATCCTGAGCGGAAAGCAGATTCCTCGCTGCGCTCGGAATGACGACATCGGCTTTCTCAGCAACCTGTTCCGAGTAAGCGCGCGCAGGAACACGCTACGGGTTGCTGCCGGCGTGTGGCCCAAGATAGCGGTCAAAAAAGTCGGAGGCCGCATGATACGCCCTCAACCAGCTCGCGTGGAGGAGGAAGACGTGAATTTCGTCCGGGAAAACAATCTGCTGGAACGGCACATCGTACTTGCGGAGCGCTTCCACCAACTGGACCATTTCAGTGAAAACCACATTACGGTCGTCATCCCCCTGCACCAGCAGAACGGGCGACTTCCAGGTTTTCATATAAGCCAGAGGGGATGATTCGAAGGCCTGCCGCTCCGCCGCCGGCTGCCGCTGCGGGTTGTCAGGTGGAACCCAATCGGGAATCTCGAGGTTCCAGTTATGCACGCCCTCCAAATCCACCCCGGCGGCGAATAGATCGGAAGCCCGCGCTAAGGCCAGCGCCGTCAGATACCCGCCCCACGACCCGCCCCAAACACCGATTCGATGGGGGTCAACATCGCGGCGGTTGCGGAGATAGAGCCCGACTCCTTCGACATCGTTCAACTCGCTGGCTCCGGTAGCACCGTAATTGAGCGCCTCGCGGAAATCGAGGCCGTAGCCGATGCCACTCCGGTAGTTTGCCGACAGCACAATGTAACCGCGACTGACCAGATATTGGTTGAGCGCGTATGCGTTGCTGTAATAATCCATGGTGTGCCAACCGAGCAGCATCTGCCGTTGTGGTCCGCCGTGCAGGAAAACGATGGCCGGATGCCGCTTTCCATCACGATCATTTTTTGGTAGAAAAAGCTGCCCGTGAATTCGCAGGCCGTCCGCGGCGGAGATGATCACCGGCTCAGGCGTGACCATCCGGCGGGCTGGGAAATCAGGCGGGATCGCTCCCGGAGCAAGATCCCGGACCCTGCCGGAACTTTCTAAAATGGCCGGCCGAGCCGGAAGCCTCGCGTCCGAGTGAAAAAGCAAGATCCTGCCATCACTCGCGACGATCGGCGACCACTCAATGCCGGTGCCCGTCGTCACGGCAACGGGTATATTTCCTGTGACGGATTCCTTCCAGATGTGGCGCCGGTCAACGTCGTTCTCATTGGAATTGAAAAAAAGCTCGCGTCGATCAGGACTGAGCGCAACATCCTCAACGATGAAGTTGCCGGGAGTAAGGATCTGTGCTCGGCCGCCCTGAGATGGGATCGAATAAAGATGGGTCCATCCGTCCCGCTCCCATGGGAAGATCAATCGATTCCCTGCCGCCCAGAGCAGTTGGTTAGCGGCGACGACCGCGTGGAAAACGCTTCCCTGCCCCGTTTCGGCCTTCCATATCTCCCGGCCAACGCCAGTAGCGGCGTCGGCAATGCGAATCGACCACGGTTGGCCGGTCCGCTCCGGGCCAAAAATCCTATCGCGTTCCGAGGCCGGTATGCGAACGAAGGCAATCTGCTTGCCGTCGGGCGACCAGACCGGAGAGCCATCCAGATCAACGCCCGGGTCCATCCAGCGAAGGCTGCTCCGAGCAAAGTCATAGACCCCGATGATCCGGTGGTTGCCACGGTCGCTGACAAAGGCCAGCTTTGTTCCATCCGGAGACCAGCGCAACGATTCGGCTTTCCCTCGGGCATGAATGAGTTGCACCGCCTTCGCAATGGGGTGAAGTTTTGCCAGCCACACCTGCCCCTGATCGACAAATGCAATGCTGGTTCCGCGCGGCGAAACAGCCGGAGAATGGCCTTCTCCTAAAGATTCGGGAGCGCCGCCGCCCAGCTTGACCAACCAAACGTCTTGCTGAACGCCTTCGGGAACACTTCTCGGATTCGGATAGGCCTTGTCATTCTCGAAGTCGCCGCCCCGGACGTAGACAATCGCCCGAGAGTCCGGAACCCAGGCCAATTCCCCAACGTCCTGACCATCGTCCTCGGTGTACTGGGTAAGCTGGCGGGCGGCATATTCGCCTCCAGCCCGCGCAGGTTTTGCTACCCAGACGTTCCTCACTCCTTTTGCGTTAAAGACCCACGCAACTTCCCCTCCACCCGGCGCGGCCGTCAATTCAGTCGGGAATGGAGCGCCCATGACCTGCTCCAGCGTAAAAGGCTTTTGCTGTGCCGAAGCGCACGTCGAAACAATGAGGACAAGGCAGAGTTTTAGGAGCGGGCGTTTCCCTGGCCAATTAAACGTCGTCACAGGTGCCATTCCTTCAACGTCCAAACAAAGAGACACATCTCCACTGGCCTTTCTGAGGAGTCCATGCCGTCCGCAGGATAAGCACAGCGCAAAAGTCTCATCAGCTCAAACGGCCAGGGAGAAATTGCCGGAGGTACCGGTAGGCAAGAATAAAGCCGTCTTTGCGGGCCTGGGGGAACTCAGGAGCACTGTTTCCGGGCGGCGCATCCCAAAATTGATCTTCGTGCTCCACCGCGGCTCCGCCGTTGAACCCAACTTGCAGCAATACCGTAATAAAGCGTGGCCAGTCGATTAATCCCTGCCCAGGAATTCGATAGCGCCACCAGTCCCCGCCATGGATGCCAACTTGCTGAAGAACCGGCTGCGTAATTTCCGTGTCCTTAAAGTGAATGGCCAGAAGGCGGTCCCGGATATCCCACGCGGCCTGGTAGGGATCGATATACTGGCGGACCAGATGCGACGGATCGAATTCCATCCCGAAGTGATGGTCCGGAATCAATTCAAACACTTTGTCCCACGCGGCCGGGACCGTGGCAAAGTTGATGTCGGTGGGGTAATTTTCCCAGCCCATTGAAACATCATACTTCTCGCAAACCGGTAAATATTTTTCGTGGAACACCTCGGCAAGTTCTTTCGCCTGCCGGTCGATGCTGGCCCCTGGAATTCCCCCGCTGAAAGCGCCGACAAACTTGCAGCCAAGGCGATGAGTAAACTCGATCCCGTGAATAAACATCTCATTCGCCTCGCGGCGCTCTGCCGGATCAGGGGCAATATGGTTGATTCCCTTTCCATGGAGGTAGAAGCATTCGACACTGATGATGCGGCAACCCGTGTCGCGGGAAGCCGCAAGAATCTTGTCGATTTGGCTATCGCTCACGTAAGGGTTGAAATCTTTTCCCACCTTCACGACAACGCCTTCGTAACCTGCCTTGGTCGCAAACGCCAGCTTCTGAGGCGAGTATTCCGTGATCAGCGCGAGTTTCGGGAATTTCGTTTCGGGAGCTAAAGGAACGGGAGGTTTTGTTGCGCGTTTCTCTCCTGCCTCAAGGCTCCCGGCGGCGCCGAGTGCCGCCACGGTAGCCCCCGCTGCCTTGATAAAATCACGGCGTCCAGCTTTTGATTGCTTCATGAATTAAGCCCCTCCTGCAAGAATATTTGAAGGCCAAGAATAGGACAGACGTCTAACGACTGCAACCGAAAAACGTGAAGGACCCAGGAGGAGCCGTCCTGGAAACGCGAACAATGCGACCCAAAAACTCCACAACAAGGCGCCGCAACCCTCCGGGCAAATCAAGCGCGAAAGCACTGGGCCCCTAAGCAAGATCAAGGGGTTCAAGCAGTTCTTCCAAGTTGGTTTCATCCACCACCCAATCGAGCCCGCTTTCCCGGAGCCGCTCCTGTTCGTCAAACCCGCGGAACAGCCGCATCTTCGCCGCCACATATTGCTCTCTCGAATCGAGCTCCCGGCTCTGCCGTTCGCGCCAGGCGGTCAGTGCGCGGTCGGACACAAAAATTCTTAGCACCCTCGGCACCCGCTGGTCCGGACTGGCGACGAAGACGAAGTCCGTACCCGCCCCCTGGCCTTCAGGCCGAACCACCCGGCGCTGGCCCTCAAAGAAGTACCTGTAGGTTACTCCCGTCTCCGCCTGGTAGACCTTATACCGCCTTCCCGCGTTCACCCAAAACCTCTTTCCCAATAGGCGAGGTTACACAAGCCCGCTCATTCAGGCCGTCTCCTTATAGCGCGTCCACACTCCAATTCTTCTCACTCGCTTACCGCTATTCGTCTGAAAGAACATTGGGGGAGACACTTTCCCCCTCAAAAGAGCCTTCCGCAGCGCTCGGTGTGGGAACCGAAGGGGGCGGCAAAACCATCCGCAAGAAGGGCGGAGCCACCAGAGTCGTGACCATGCTCATCAGCAAAACGATCGAGTAGACTGCGTCCGAGATCGTGTGCAAGGTCAAGCCAACGCCGGCTACAATCAATCCGACTTCTCCGCGCGGCACCATCCCAATGCCGACGCGAACGGCATCTTTCAGACCCAGGTGCAAGCACCCCACTCCGCAACCCACCAGCTTTCCTACAATGGCCAGAAAACAAATCATCGAGGCCAAACCAATCAGGCTGGGTTTTGCGAACGTATGGACGTTTACCTGCACGCCCAAAAGGACAAAAAAGAAGGGGGCCAGAAACTCGCTCAGCGGGTGAGCATTTTCTCGAAGCTTCCACCGATCGCTATGATCAGCCAACACCAGCCCCGCAAGGAACGCACCGACGATCGCCGCCATGCCGATGTAAACCGAGGCAAGGGAAAGACCCAAGCATAGAATGATGGAAAGGATAAAAGCGGAGTTTCGAGCTCGCAATTTCTCAACATGCGGGTGAAATCGGCCGATCACCCGGGAGCCCCAAAAAATCATAACCAGCGCGAAGGTAACCGCCTCGGCAGCTACAACGCTCAATTGGACGTAATGGATCTGGCCGGTGGAAAGGCTGCTGACGACAGCCAGAACCAGCAGGCCGAGGATATCGTCCAGAACCGCCGCCGCCAAAATGACGCGGGCCGCGCGGGTTGAAAGTGCTCCCAGGTCCGCCAAGACCCTGGCCGTAATACCCACGCTTGTGGCCACCATGGCTGCACCGACAAAGATGGATTCGATGCTGTTATATCCGAGGGCTTTCATGTACCAGAGCCCCAGGACAAATGGCACGATCACACCCAACGCCGCCACCAGAGTGGCCGTCCAGCCCACAGCCAGCAAATCTCCCGGCTTGGTTTCAAGACCTACCGTAAAAAGAAGAAATATCGCTCCGATCTCCGCAAGGCCGAGAGTCAGTTCATTGGGGTGGACAAGACCCAGGAGAGATGGTCCCAACAGCACCCCAGCCAGCAACTCTCCCAGGACGCCGGGTTGCCGAAGGCGTTCGAAGATTTCTGCGAGCAGCTTTCCACCTGCGAACATAAAGAAAAGCTCAAGCAGCACTCTTCCTGAGTTTTGCATGAAGTTCAGTCCTCCCGCCGCACGGACCCCGTGGCAGGGCTCCGACGACAGGGACTATCGTAAATTGCAAGATATCGTATCAGATATCCGTTCGCCCGGCGCTCGCCGCCCGGAACTGCCTATCTAAGAACCGGAAAAACAGCGGTCGCAGGCCGCCGCAATAACCGATGTGGCTGACGGCAATCCTAATCGTTACTTCTTTTCCCGTCCGCGCACAAAGACAGCCTTCCCTGGGGCAAATTCAATGCGCGAGACATTCGCGGGAAGCAAGAAAGGCTTGGTTAGATCGATGTGATATTGGGATTCCACATAGGTTTGGATCAGCCAATTCACCAGCCAGTCAGAAAGGGCCATGGAACCGACGTGAACATCCTGAATGGTCAGCGTAGCGGCTCCATGGCTGGAAACGATCTTGCCGAGCGCCGTAACCCGCTGATTGCCGCTAAAAATGGAAGCAAGGATCTTGGTGCCAAAGTCATTTGCGGATTGCTGCGCGGGTTTAAGGGTATCAAAGTTTACATTTGACTCCCCGTAAATCCCTTCAGGCTTGAAGTGGATCTCCAAGTCTTTCACGCCAGGCGGAAGAAAGGGAGGACGGTCGTACTTTAGGTAAGAGTTGACTTCGGTGTCCGTGACCACGATGGGCTTAAGGGATTTGTATGAAGGATCTGGGCTAGAAAGTTGCAGCAGCTTCCGTTGGAAGGCCTCCGCCGCCTTCCCGGAAAGCTCCTGCCCGGCATCATAGCCGCTCGGCGCCGGAGGTTTCCCGGATACGGACCCTGCGGGCGCCAACAACATCCCGCTGACCGCGAAAATGATGGCAGTGAAGATTGACCGCTCGAAAACGGCCGCTCCGATTCGAGAAATCCGACGTTTCAAAATGCCTCTCACGCTCTCGCCCCGTATTGTGTTGCGCCGCGCCGTCTTAGGGTTGCTTTTGCGAAAGCCGCATTGCAGGTACAATCCGCAAATGACGGAGGGTCCCGCCAAGACGGACGTCCGCCAATCGAGGAAGCGTTTTCTTTGCCGGTTGCGTTCGGAACCAGCGTGAGTGCAAGCCACTCAAGTCAGCGTGGACTTGGATCGTAGTGGTCCCGTCAAATCCGTAGGTCCCTTCCAGTTCCAGTTCGGCGCCGGGAAGATCCACGGGAAAGTCTTTAAGCGTCACCTGACGATTTTGAATCTGGAGATGAGCTACTGCGGAAGGGATGAGCACCGGCTGAGGGTCCGACTCAAAGGCGACGATCCCGGCCCGGCGGGCCAGCACACGGACGGGGTCGAAATCGCCCAAATCAACACTCACAAGCTTGACCACCGCCTCTCCCCGCAAGCTGCGGGCGATCTCAGCGTGAGTGAGCCCCCGGGCGTCAAAATGCCCGGAGGCGGTACAAAACCCCCGAACCTTTGCGAGCGTTGGAGGCAAATATGAAGCGAGCGTTTGCAGTCTGGTTCCTTCCGTGCCGGCCTCGGCCGAAACCTGCGCCGGCGATTGCCGCAAGTCCACCAGAAGCTTTCCACTGCCGCGGCCGTTTCCGGCCTCGAAGGTGGCCTTCGAAACTCGAATCGTGCGATGAGCAATCTCGACCTTTGCCTTAAAGTTTCGAAGGGTCAGGGCGCGGTAATTTACGACGGGCGTGGAAAAATGTCCTTGCGCATTCAGCCGGCTGAACAGGCTGGAGGCGGGGCGAGGCGAACTGAACAGGGCGCCGATCCCGGAAAGTCTCTCGAACAGCGAGGCCGAGCTCTGATTTTCGGTGGCTTCAAACCATTGCGCTCCCTGACCGACGCTCAGCTTGTCGGCCTCCAAGCTGAAGCTCCAGGGCTCCTCGGAGGGGCCTTCATGCATCAACCATCCTGAAAAAACGCTGGTGCCCATAACGGCCACAACAGGATTCACGACAATTTCTTTACCGTAGACCTGGATGCGGGCACGAGGGATATTGACGGGCTGAGTCAGGCCGGGAATCACCAGGCGTGCACTGCGAATCGTTGCCTGGGCCGTTATATTCGGTCTGCCCAGCGGCCAAGCCCGGCCGGTGGCATGCAAGTTAAGGGTTCCAATACCCTCGGCCGCAAAATTGCCAGCTTCCCTCAAGCCAAGGTCACGGCCAAAATTCAGGAGATCGGTCAGCGCGACAGCGTGCGAGTAAACGGTCAAGTCGTAACGGGGCTTCACGGCCAGCCGATGACTGCCAGGCGAAATATCGTGCACCGTTCCCTCAGCCACAACCTCAACACCGGGAGCTAGCCGCACCCGGGTGGGCGATAAGCGAACACTGTTGCGAGCGATCCGAAGAGTAACTGTGGAAATTGGGAAAGTGCCGGAACCGATGCGTAAGCGAAGCTCCCGCGCTGCCAGCGTGCCTTCGTAGCCACGTTCAGCCCACGGTCCCCGAATCTCAAGCTCCCCATCCACCCTTCCGGTAACGTTCCAACCGACGCGCCTGCCCAGGACGCGGCTGCCGAGCTTCAACAAATCCTGCACCTGCGACCGCTTAAACGCCACGACCAAATCAAGATCCGGACTCGACGTCAGCTTTTCAATGGAACCTTTTACGCTGGCTTCAGAATCCGCAAACGCCAGATTAAAGGCCCTGATGCTCAGCTCTCGCTGGTCGCGGTCGAAGGTCCCCCCAAAACGAAGCTGGCACGGCAGGTCATCGGACGGCGGCAGTTGCTCCCAGCGGTGAAGCTGGCTGACCCGGGCATTACCCTCAAACCCAATTTTGCGAAGAGTTCCGGTGAGATGGATTGTGCTGTCCAGCACTCCGTAGACTCCGGGATTATGGCCCGTCAGGAGTGGAATCCAGTCATAGAGTAAGGCTCCCTGGGTTTGGAGAGTCGCATCGAGTGTGCTGCCCGTCGCTTCAGAAGGCGTCCAAGTCCCAGCCAGCTTAAAAGGCCCCGGGGTTGGCAATTCGAGGTCTGTGCGTACCGGATCGCCGCTCAGCCTGAAACTGATGCGGCCTGAGCCGAAGTCGAAGTCCATTTCAGCGCGCGCGTTTACGATCGCAAATGGCTTCTTGTCCTGGCGCAGCTTGAAATTGAAGCGAGCGTCGTCGGCTTCGATTCTCAGGCCGGGCGGATGGCTGACGCCTGGCGCTCGGGCGTGAGCGGACCTGGCAATTCCGCTGTTCAAAAGCAGATTCTCGACATTCCATTCACCCGCAGAATTACGAACAAGGTTGATACTGGGGTGCTGAAGCTGAAGAGTGCCGAATTCCAGCCCGGAATGCCAAAAACTTCGCCACAGGAGTTCACAATCGACGCTTTCGACTCGCGCAAAGGGCTCCAGGCCGAACGCCGGCGATTCCTCTACGACAACATTGTCAATGGTAAACCCTGGCTGAGGAAATAGATGCAGGGTGATATGCCCAAAAGTGATTCGGCGGTGGAGTGCGTTTTCAAGACCGGTTTTGAGGAGAGGGCGGTAACGCTCGGCGTTAAAAAATGACGGGACCACCCATACCGTCACCAGCAGGAAAACTAGCGCGGCGGCGGCGTTTCGAAGATATCGGCGCTTGTGTGGACTCATCAATGTATAAGCTTGAAGGTCCTTCTCCAGCGCGTTTTGCTGAAGAAGTGGACGATCATGCCCGCCATCTGCCGGAGACGGTCACCGAAGGAAGTCTGCTCATATTGCCCGCGTGGCGTCTCATAAGACCAGTATATGATAAGCGGGCGTCCGGAAATGAGCTTTCGAGGCACAAAACCCCAGAAGCGACTGTCCCAACTCTCCTCGCGGTTATCCCCCATAACAAAATATTCATTCGGGGGAACAACGATCTGGCCATTCTTCACATCGTTTTGGAACTCCGCTTGCCACTCCGTAGTTGCGCCCTGCATTTCGCCCCAGGTAACCGGCGGGAAGTCGTCACCAGGACGCACCTCATTCGGATCAGTGTTCCGCACGAAAGGTTCGGAGACGGCTTTCCCGTTAACAAAGACCTTTCGGTTCACCACGCGAATCTGGTCACCCGGCAGCCCGATGACCCTCTTGACGAAGTGCTCGCCCGGTTCCTGCGCATCGTCGGAATCACCCGGAAACTTGAACACCACAACGTCGTCATGATGGATCTTTCGATACGGCAGAAAGCGCGCCAAAGGCCCCTCGGGATAAGCAAACGCAAACTTGTTGACCAACAGGTGGTCACCGATGAGCAGCGTATTCTTCATGGACCCTGTGGGTATTTTGAACGCCTGAACTACAAAAGTGGTGCCAAAGATCGCCAGGATAACCGTCACGACCAAAGACTCAAACGTGTCCCGAATGGACGATTTGCGGTAGGGTTCAGCCATCAGCCTCCACTTTCTTCCCCAGGTGTTTTAATGCAAGCCGGGCGGCCTGCTGTTCTGCAGCCTTCTTGGTACCCCCACGCCCTCGAGTAACGATGGAATCCCCGGCCTTAACTTCCACCGTGAAGGTCTTCTGATGCTCCAAACCTGTCTCTTCCACCACTCGATATCGCGCCGTAGGCTGATGCTCAGCCTGAAGGTGTTCTTGCAGTATCCCCTTATAATTTTGCGAGAAGAGATCATGAATGCATTCCGTCAAGTTGGGCGGCAAAATGACACGGCCAACAAAGCCCTGGGCAGCCTCCATCCCTCCATCGCGATACACGGCAGCCAGCAAAGCTTCGAGGGCGTCGGCGAGAATTCCGGATTTCTTCCGTCCGCCGGTTTTTTCCTCGGCAGGACCCATGCGCAAGTAATCGCCCAGCTCAAGATCGGCCGCTGTCTTTGCCAGAAAACTTGCCGCCACCAAGCTGGACCGTGCAAGCGACAACTTGCCTTCGTCATACTCCGGGAAGGTTTCAATCAGGCGTACAGTAACAACAAAGTCCAGCACGGCATCACCCAGAAACTCTGCAAGCTCGTTGTCTCGGCCGCTGCTTGCAAACTCTTTCACGTAGGACGAATGCGTGAGAGCCTCAACCAGCAGATCCCGGTTCCGAAACCGATATCCGATGCGTGCTTCTAGCTTGTCGAAGGAAGGTCGGGCCATACTAAGGTAATGCAGCCGTGCAAGTTACCCTTCGCGATGGGCGCCGTCAACAGACTCAACCTTTGCCCGGTAGATGGGGGATCGTGCCCACTCTAATGCCTGCTACAGCTCAAACCCGTCTTAAGGCTTCGCAGGAGTTTTCGCCTGAGCTTTTCTCTGCTTTAAAGCTTTCACCTGCCGGTCCGCCATCTGATCGATGACTGTTCCCGGAGCCAGCTTACCGGCGTTGGAAAAGGCAGCGATCGCCTCGTCCAATTTCCCTTCTTGAGAATAAATTTCTCCCAGCCGGTAATAGTCGGCGGGATTCGGATCATTCGATTTCTCGATCGCCGTCTTGTAGTTCTGCTCGGCCTTCCCCAGTTCCACCAGATCCGGCGGCTGGATCGCCATCCCGGAACGCTCCAAATGCACCATTCCCAAAGAAGAGTAGGCCCCGCTGACAACCAAGTCTTTCCGCTGCTGATAAGCCTGGTCAGTTTCGTTCGGCAGCTTGGGAAGCTGATTGATTTCCTGCAAAGCCTTCTTGGCATAATTTTCCGCCAAGTTCAGCCTTTTCCCCTTCTCAGCATCTGCGACGTTCAGCATCTGGGGCTGGGGCAGGATGGAGGAAACCAGGAGCAAACTCATCAAATTATCCGGCTTGAGTTCGAGGCTCATTTCACCATACTTCACCACGTTCGCCGCGTCGTTTTTCTGCTGGTAGGCGTTCGCCTCCATAGAGTAAACATAAGTCAGGAGCGGGCTTTTAGGATAATTCCTGGCATACGCATCTGCTTCTTGAATAAGCTTGTCGAAATCTGTTTCGGATTTGAGCTGGTTATAGGCTTGCGCCTCTGCCTCAGTTATGTGGGGGCCCTTGGCCTGCGCCGCACGTGCGGAAGGGGTAAAGTTCTTGAGGTTGGCAATGAAGGCATCGTCAGCCCCAGCCTTGCGCACGCTTTTCTCAATGTCGGGGGTCAGTTCGAAGTCAACTCCCCGGGCTTCAATCGTCGGCGCCAGGGTGTCCAAATGCTTTTTATTATGCTTAACGAGCTTGATGAGTTCTTTCTCGGTGATCGGAGCCTCGAGCGTCGGCGCCGCTTTGGAGGCCTGCTGGGCTGACCACCCCAACTCTCCGCTCAACAGCACGCTTCCGGCCAACAGTACGCTTATCACGGCTCCGACGCTAATTACTTTCTTTGCGTAAGACATCAGCAACTCCCAAAGTTTTTTGCAGCTAATATGTTTTAGCCTACTAAAATCGCCGTTTTCTGTCAATCCAAAGGCAATCCTTGGTGGGTCATTTTAAGGTAGAGGCGGCTTTATGCCGCCACGTGGCGAGGTAAACTCGCCGCTGCCCCAGCCAAATTGACCCACCACCCAAACCTTTGTTGTGCCTGTAGGTCTGGCGGACCGCCAGACCTACGCGCACTCTGCTGCCCTTGGGTACGATCAAGGTCATGGAGGATGGCGGCGGAGACTTGAGCGGAAATACGTCCCCCGTTACAATGTCAAAGTATGGAGCCCAGCCCTAAACTTTTTGGTACCGATGGGATGCGCGGTGTGGCGGGCCGCTACCCGCTCGATTTTGCTACCGTCCGAAAATTCGGGAAAGTCCTGGCCCGCCTTCTCCGAAAGCTCGATGGCGCCGTCCGTCCGCGCGTTGTCCTTGGCGAAGATACGCGAGAATCAAGCTGCGGAATTTCACAGGCTCTCGCCGCCGGCCTCCGAGCGTCCGGGAGCGACGTCATCTACGCAGGGGTCATTACCACTCCCGGGATCGCTTTTCTAACTCGTCAGCTTGGTTTCACGGCCGGGATCATGGTTTCAGCATCCCACAATCCATACCAGGATAATGGAATCAAAGTCTTTGCCAGCTCAGGACTGAAACTTTCTGAAACTCAGGAAGTCGAAATCGAACGGGCTCTCGAACGCCCGCAATCTCCTGAGGAACCCGTTCCCGGCGAGCCCCTCCTTGCCGATCCCGGACTCTTAGACCTCTATGTGCGGTATCTTCAAGCGATCCTGCCGGAGCATTTGCCGCTGCCCAAGGCCCCTCTAGTCGTGGATTGCGCCCACGGGGCGGCATCGCGAGTGGTTCCTGCGCTCTTAAAAAACCTGGGGATTGAAGCTCGTATCCTGAACGCCTCCCCCAACGGCCGTAATGTCAACTACCTGTCGGGCTCTCTTTTTCCTGAACGCATGGCTCAAGAAACCCGGTCTTCCGGGGCGCACCTGGGCGTCGCTTTCGACGGTGACGCCGACCGCGCCATCTTCGCAACAGCGGACGGCCGAATCGCCGATGGCGATCATGTTCTCTACGCAGTGGCGCCATACTTCGAGCACAATCACAAGCTAAAGGGCCATACGATCGTGGGCACCCTGATGACCAATCTGGGCTTGGAGATAGCGCTCGAACGCTTCGGGATCGGCCTCAAGCGGACTGCGGTGGGCGACAAGTACGTGCTTGAGGAAATATTAAGGTCCGGATACAATCTGGGCGGAGAGCCATCCGGCCACATCATTTTTGCCGACCTCTCGCTTGTGGGGGATGGCGTTATAACCTTGCTTCAAGTTCTGCGGGTTATCGCGGAAACCGGAACCTCCTTCACGGAACTGGTCCGCGATCTGAAACAGTTTCCGCAGTTAATCCGCAACGTCCCCGTCCGTGAAAAGCGCCCTCTTGAATCCCTGCCGGGGGTAACGCGCATGATTGACGCATGCCGCAATGAGATCGGGGAAAAAGGGCGAGTCATCGTTCGCTATTCAGGGACGGAGCGTTTGGCCCGCGTCATGGTCGAGGCGGAAGACGCAGATACGGTGGAGCGCCAAGCCACGCGTATCGCCAATGCCATTGAAATGGCAATTGGCTCAGGATAATGCAGCAACCTACCGAGCGGTGACGGAACCGGCGACCGATTAGGAAAAAGCTCTGCAAAGGATAGTCGGCGTGCAAACTCTCATACCACTCTTAGAAACAAAAATCCAGAAATTGCGGCCGCAGCTCGGCCAAGCTGCGCAGAAATCAAAAATTGTTCCCGCTCCATGAGGGCCGGGAACCTTGCGGGGTGTCACCATGCCTACGTACCTGAATAAACGCGCACCAGGAAGAACTTGGGCCAGCGGCCGGTCCGGAGAGCCATCGCGCCGGCAGCCCCCAAGTTGCGGACGCAACAGAATTCACGCAATCCAAAGTTATATGAAGTTTATGGTCCTTGGAACTCTCCTCGCGATTCCCTGCCAGATCGGGCAAGCTCAAAACCAGCCTGTCCCAAGAGAGAGGGTATCGCAACAAGAGATCGGAATGGCCGTAACGGTCCCTTCCGATACAAAGATTCCCCTCACCCTTCAGAACGCCATCAGTTCGAAGACGGCTTATGTGGGCCAGTCCATCTATTGCCGGACCGTCTTTCCCATCACCATCGACGACCGGATTGTTATTCCGGTGGGCAGTTATGTCGAGGGAACCGTGACGCAAGTCATTCATCCGGGGCGGATCAAGGGGAAGGCGAAACTCGGCCTGCGGTTTGATTCCATCACTCTTCCCAACGGTATCACCCGGCCATTGCGAGCAACTCTGTCGGCCTTTGCGGGAAATGGCAAGGAAGGATTCAACCGGAAAGAGTCGAAAATCCAGGGGCAGTCTACCAAAGGGAAAGATGCCGGCCGGATTGCTCGCACCACAATCATAGGGGCCGAAATCGGCTCTCTTGCGGGAATCGGCCACGGAAGAACATTAAGGGGACTGGGAATTGGTAGCGCCGCAGGAGCTGCGGGCGGGGTCATTTGGGTTCTGGCAACACGAGGCAGGCAGATTTATCTCCCGCGCGGAACCAGCCTCGAGCTTCAGCTTGCCGCACCTCTGACTCTTGGCCAGGAAGAAAATTGAAACTGAGGGTAACTATTCCGGGCGGGCCCATATTGCGCGATCAAAGCCTTGCCGGAACCGTGAAGCTACATAGGGCGCCATAAGTCGGCGACGGTCATTTATTGTAGCGCCGCTCGACGGCAAGCGCTGCTTGCCTGAGCGGCGAAAACCGCCGGTCGCAGACCGGCGCTACAGTTTTGGAGCGTCGCCGACTTATGGCGTTACGTATAGAAGCCGTCCTGGCCCCACCGCCAGGCACGACTTGGTTTCCAGCGGCTTCGAAAAAGTTACTTGACCACCAGGTTCGCGCTGGTCGTGCGAGTAACGGCTGACGTCGTGCCCGTAAGCACCACGGTATAGTTGCCCGGGGGTGTTCCTGGAGGCGCCACCTGAGACGTGACCGGGTTGTAATAGCTGCTGTTACATGACACCCAGGCCATGACCAGAAGCACCAGCAAGGCCACGCCCACCCAGGTGCGCTGATGGTTCAAGACGCGTCGACGGTTAGCCAGCAATATCAGCAAACCCATGAGCAGGAATCCAAAAACCAAAATCCGCTGGCCTGAGCCAGGAGGCGAAGCGAAGGGACCGCCTCCGGGGACCAACATCGAGTTCGCAGTGGTTGCAAGATTGACGGTCACATTCGCGGTGCTTGAGCCATCAAGGGTGACGGAAGCTGGATCAGGCGTACAAGTTGTCTCTTTCGGCAGATTGGAACAAGCGAGTGACACGTCACCGGTAAATCCATTCACCGGCGTAACCGTGAGGGCATAGGAGCCTGTCTGTCCGGCATTAAGGGAAAGCAACGGGGGAGACATTGCGAGCGTAAAGTTCTTGAACAGGACGCTTATCGAAATGGTGTCCGTCTCGCTCCCAAAGGTCCCGACCACCTGAACGTTCAGGGCATTCGGAACAACCGCCGCAAGGTTCCCCACCGTCAGCGTGCTGGTCTGGCCTGTTGTGAGGGTTGCGGGACTAAACGCGCAAGTCGCGCTCCCGTTGTTTGTGCAGGACAGCGCGACAGTTCCCGTAAACGATTGCGGAGCGCTTAACGTAATCTTAAAAGCCGTGGAGGTGGCGCTGCCGTCCAAGGTCACGGAGCTCTGATCGGATGAAATCGAAAATTCCGCGATGCCGGTACCGTTTAAATTGTAGGTTTGAGGACTATTCGACGCATCATCGGTAATCACGATAGTCCCCGTCAGGCTTCCCGAACCCTGAGGGCTGAAGGTCACGTTGATAGCGCAGCTTGCTCCCACCGCCAGGGAGGAAGGACAATTATTGGTTTCAGCAAAATTACCGGTGGTCTGGATGCTCGTTACGTTAAGAATGGCGCTGCCTGAATTGGTCAGCGTCATTGTTTGCGGAGCGCTCGTTGTTCCAACCGTTTGGTCCGCAAAGGTCAGCGTTCCGGGCGAAAGGTTCACCGCCGGGGCGGGCGTCACGCCGTTCCCGGAAAGTTGAATGATGTGGGGGCTGCCTTGAGCATTATCGTCGATCGTAACCTGGCCGGTTAGAGCACCGGTAGCCGTGGGGCTAAAGGTAACGTTGATGGTGCAACTGGACCCACCGGCTGCAAGCGAGGAGCCGCAGTCGTTCGTCTGGGCAAAGTCGCCGCTTGCGGTGATACTGGCAATATTCAACTGCACGGTACCGTAATTTGAAAACCGCACGCTCATCGGGCTGCTCGTGGTGCCCGTCGCTTGGTCAGCAAACGTTAAAGACTGCGGAGAGAGGCTGGCGGCCGGCGCGTTAGCCGGGCTGATCTTGGCTACAAAAGCGTCACCCGCAGATCCGGAAGAACCGATCGTACTTTGAACGGCTGCCGTCACCGGGAAATTGGATGAAGAGGCAGATCCCGTCACGTAAGCATTATCGGAAGCGTCGACGGCAACAGCGGCCCCGTAATCATTTGCGTTCCCGCCGAGATAGGTGGAATAGACCAGGGCTGTCGCCGTTGAGTTAATCTCAGTCACAAAAGCATCGAAGCAGGGGCCTGAACCACAAGTCCCGCCTCCAAACGCCGCGTCAACGGGGTTCAGAAGGGAAAAATCGGAAGATTGCGTATAGCCCGTGATGAATGCGTTTCCAGAGCTATCGACCGCAATGCCGCTGGCTTGGTCCACAAGACTGCCGCCCAGATAAGTGGAGTAACTGAGAGTGGCGCCGTTTGCATTCAGTTTTGCCACGAAAGCGTCGCCGTTGCCGTGGTTGGCCGTCTGGATCACCCCGCTCGTAGTGGGAAACGCGCTCGAAGCGGTATATCCGGCCACATAGATGTTCTGTGAAGCATCGAGCGCTATACTCGTGCTCCGGTCCAGCCCTGCCCCGCCAAGATACGTGGAATAGACTAATGCGGTTCCCGCCGGGTTGAACTTGGTAATAAAGACGTCGGCGGAACCTGCGTTCGCGGCTTGATAAGGGCTCGCGGTGGGAAAATCCGTTGAATAAGTATAACCGGTCAGGTAGGCATCACCGGAAGGGTCAACGGCAACGGCCTGCCCCGAGTCCGCGCCGCTTCCTCCCAGGTAAGTGGAATAGACCAAACCGGAACCGTCCGGCTTCAGCTTGCTCAAGAACGCATCTCCCTGCCCTCCACTCGCTCCCTGAAACGCGCCTAATGTTGGAAAGTCGGTGGATTGCGTATCGCCGGCCACGAAGGCGTCGCCGATCGAGTCCAATGCAAGCGTGTGGGCGGTGTCGCTTCCCGTTCCTCCCATGTAGGTGGCGTACGCGAGCGTATCTCCCGCCGGATTGAGCTTGGCCACGAAGGCATCCGTCGCCCCCCCCGCAAAGCTGGTTTGAAGGGCGCCCGTCGTCGTCGGAAAGTCAGGGGATGAAGTCGTTCCGGCTACAAAAGCGTCGCCCGAAGAATCCACGGCGATCGCGCTGCCTCGATCAACATTATTTCCGCCCAGGAACGTTGAGTAGACGAGAGACGTGCCCGAAGGATCCAGTTTGGCGACAAAAGCATCCACGCTGCCGGAAAGCGCCGCCGTAAGGGGACTGGCAGTGGGAAAATTCGCCGAGGCCGTGGAGCCTGTAACGTACGCGTTCCCGGAAGAATCTACCGCGATACCGGACCCGCTATCGTCGCCGCTGCCGCCCAGGAACGTCGAATAGCTGAGCGTGGGATCAATAATGAGAGGTTTTTTCTTGTCGTAATCCGCCACCCGGAAACTGACTCGTCCGCTGGGACCAAGAACGTAACCGCCTTCCACAATGCGCTTCCCCGCAGGATCATCCCCGGATCTTGCCGCCGGCTGAAAAATCAAAGGCTTATGGAACCATACGGTCCCGCCGCCAATCTCGGCGGCGAGGTTCCCTTCTAGATCGGATTTGACCTTCGTAGCTCCCTCAAGATCAAACCCGATACGATGGGGATCATCCCCGGGAGACACCACAAAGTCAAATTCCAGGTGGCGCTGGTTGCCGTAAAAAATCAGGTCGACGCCGGGATACACATTTCGATATTTCACCTTTGCGTAGGTGGGAACCTGGGTGTGCCATTCGCTCGGCTTATTGCCGATGAAGTAGTTGTTCTTCCCCGGCAACTCGTCCATTCCCGTAAGCGCCGCGTGCGGATTTGCATTCGCGAGTTTCATCCTCAGCACCGCTCGCCGGGGCTCGGCCGAGCCGCCATTGATTGCAATTCCTTGGGGCCTTAGCGATTTCCCTCCCCGGTCCTTCTCGAGAGCCAGCGCGGCTTCGCTGGAGGTCAGAAACAGGGTGTAACCTTGGCCGGCAGAAAAGAAATCGACCTTGCGTTGCGGATCATTCCCAACCTGTCCAAGATTGCGCACAAAGTTCAAGGGAAGCTTTAAGTAGTTCACCGCCACGGGAGCCTTCCGGGCCACAATATCCCGATGGCCGTCGCGCGGCGCCGCGCGTCCAAAGGCAAGCACCATCAGGCCGCCTAGGACGAGGCATAGCAGTCCTGCTGTTCCGCCAGCGCGTTTGCGCATTCGACGTAATCCTTCCAGAGTCATGAGCTATCTTCACCAAAAAAAGATTATTGTATCAGCTTAACGGTTGTTGAAGGCGCAAGTTAAGCGCGTACCGGCAAGCCTGTAGAAACCATTTCGAAACCGGACCATGCCCCTTACAGGAATACCACCGATTGCAGGCTGGAGATCTCAAACCTCTTTCGGCAGCGCGGATTCTGGCATTGCACGAAGTCATCCCGCCGCAGCAGATAGGACCTCGCCTTCTGATATCGCGCCCGGTCCCGCTCGTCCGCGTTGCCCCTGAGCGCCCGCTTCTTGGTGCGCTCAAGCCATCGGATCTGATAGGCGCCAGTTTGCCGGCAGAAAAGGCAGGAGAGATTGGCAGGTTTCAGAACTTCTTTTTCGTCGAAAAAGTCTCGCTCTTCCATGCAGTTGATATTCTACCGCGAATCCCCAAATACCACAGAAAGATTCGAATTTGAGATCCAACCCGGCTCCACTGCCAGGTTACTTTTGCCCCGCGCGCAACGATTTCAGGTAAGCGACAACGGCCTCGGCATCCTGCCGTGACATGCGATACGAGGGCATCGGAGGGCGGGCGTGCTTACCGTTTTTATCCACACCCGTCATGAAGAACCTGACCGCCTCTGCCGAGGTCCAGCCCGGCAAGCCTGCGATAGGTGGCGAGGCTGGAACCCAATTCGGGACTGGATGCATAGGCTCGAAATCCAGATTCGAGCCTTCGAAATACTGGCTGGGAATAAACTGGCCCTTTTCATCGCGCGGCGAATGGCAGTCACTGCACATCCCCAGGTTTTCCACCAGATACTTGCCCCGCGCCACCAACCTTGCATGGCCTGCCACCGGATGGCCTTGGGCAGCGGCCATCGAAACAACCAACAGCAGAGCACTACACAACGCAGCAAATCTGATCAAAGAGGACCCCTCCAAACCTGAATGCCATTTCCTCAAATTGCTTCCGATGGTTCCCACTGAGCAATATTTATACGTAACGCCATAAGTCGGCAACGCTCCAAAACTGTAGCGCCGGTCTGTGACCGGCGGATTTCGCCGCTCATAGAGCGGCGCTACAATAAATGACCGTCGCCGACTTATGGCGCCCTATATAACTTACCTTGACTCCCCGTTCAGCGCCAGTATTTTTAGTGTGGCGTACCTGAAGTTCGTTCGTAAAATCTGGGGCTCCGAAGCCGCGTTCAAACGCCCCGCAGGGGCGAAGGATGTGCGCCCAGGGCGTGATCTCTGGGGTCTAACGGCCCTCACCCACCGCTTCGCGGTCCCCCCTCTCCCACGAGGAGAGGGCTGGGGTAAGGGAGCGCTCATCAACCCACGGCTTGCGCCGTGGGCCAACTTATGCCGCTCCTCCGGAGCTTGCTTAAGCTGCGAACTTTTCTTACGTCACATTAGCTTGAGCCGTGTTCGGCGGCCGGGTTCATATCGAGCTTCAAGGCGCTACTTCTGACGACTTTTCTTGCTCCAAAAACCTGGGCCCAAGCCACAGGAAGGCTATAGCATCGATCAAGAAGTGCGCGGTCATCGAAGGGTAGAGCGACCCAACCTGTACCACCGGATACGCCAGCAGCGCTCCCAGCAAGGCAGCACGCACCATTCCGTTAATACCCTGATAGAGATGCGCCAGACCGAAGGCCGCGGAAGACACCACGACACCCCAGACGACAGAATGACACCATCCGGAAGCCTCCGCCAGAAGAAACCCGCGATATAAAAACTCCTCACATAAGCCCGCCGTGGGCGCCAGACCGAATAACGCCCACAGCTTTTCCCGGGTGGTTTCAGGCATCAGAAGGCGAACCACTTCCGATTCTTCCGGCCACCAGCCCCAGTGTTCGAGCAGCAGGAAGAAGCCCAGCCCCACAACGGACACAACCGTCAGCAGCAGGGTCCAATAGAGGAACCCAGAGAACGCCACCCGGTGAAAACCCGCGCTCGACCAGTTGGGCCAAGCCACGATCACGACAACGACGCCGATCGCGGCCAGAACCCACTGGGACATCACCGCCGAAAAATAAAGAGCCGTCTTCGGAATCCCCCGGAGATGAGAAGGGCGCGCGCTGTGCCAGGAAAGCGCGGGGATGCCTGCGATCAAGAACAAGGAAAAGATGACTCGTACCAGCTTTGGAAGCATTCCGGAATCTCCTCAAAACGGTCAGGCGCGCAACAAGTATGCTCCCAAGACGGCGCGGCAACGGTCGCGGCAGACTTCCACGGAAAGGTTTCCAGGGTCCATAAGCCATTGCAGGCAATACCCATCGACGAGGGCGCGAATGGTTGTTGCAGCTTCCTCCGGATTGACTTGCCGAAACTGTTGCTGGCGTATTCCCTCAGCAATAATCTCCCGGTCCCGGGCTCGGCACTTCGCAAAAAAATCCGCGAACAAGCCGCGAAAGCGGGGCGCGTGGCTGCCGAGGCTCACGTAATCGAAAAGCACCCGGTAGAGCTTGCGATTCACCTCAGTGCTATGAAATAAGAGCTCCAGCTCAGCGGCCAGGCGGGCACGAGGAGACTCGGCGGTCGCCGCCACTTGGTCCAAACTGTGGGTGAGTTCAGCGAGCAGCCACTCCAAAACCGCATAGAGCAAATCTTCCTTGGTGTGGAAATAATGAAGCGCCCCGCCCTTGCTGGAGTTTGCCCGCGCGACAACAGAGTCGATACTCGTTGCGGGGAGGCCGTTCTCCAGGATTTCAGCGTAACCTGCTTTGATCAAAGCTTCCCGGCGCCGGGCGGTAAGCGCCGGATCAACTCGGCGTGGGCTCATAATCTTGCCTTTCTAAAATCGACCAGACGGCTTATCGTAAGTTATCTGGACGGCGGCGGTCAAATCCCCTCAACGATATACCGCAAGGTTTCGTTCGTTTTGGTCGCGGGAGCTTGATCCTGAAGTTGCATCGTTCGAGAGGTTGCTGAAGAAATCGATGTTGTCATGCTGAGCCCCTTCGCTTCGCTCAGGGCAGGCTTTTCGCTTGTCATTCCGAGGGCAGCGAGGAATCTGCGTTCCGCTCAGCAAGCGGAGGGCGAACGGGCTCAGGATGACTGGCTTCACTGGGAATGACGGGCTGCAAACTCTTTTTCAGCAACCTATAAGCCAAGTTGAACGCTTGAGAAGCCTAATGGTACGATGGCTATGGACGGCATGAAACCTGCAATCCCTGCTTCGCGAGATAACCTCCTGGGTTTGGACAAGTCCGATCTGCGCCACCTCGCCACATTCTACAAGGAGCCGCAGTTTCGAGGCACCCAGTTGTTCCGGGACATTTACGCGCGGCGCCAGCGCGATTTCACCCAGTGTACGGAACTGCCCGCTCACTTCCGCCATCTCCTGAATTCTCAGTACCGGGTTGATTACCCTGAGATCAAAGGCCGGGTGGCGTCGGGCGATGGTTCGGTTCGCTATCTGCTCTCCCTTCAGGATGGCGAAAGTGTTGAAACCGTTTATATGCCGGACGAAGGCCGAGTCACGCTTTGCCTTTCGAGCCAAGTGGGCTGTGCCGTCAACTGCCGTTTTTGTTTTACCGCGCTGCTGGGAGTCAAGCGCAACCTGGAGCCGGACGAAATTGTTGGACAAATTATCGCCGTAACCGGCGCCGAGCAGCTTCCTCCCGGAACACCCTTGAACGTCGTCTTTATGGGGATGGGCGAGCCCTTGCTGAACCTCGAGTCCGTGATGAAGGCGGTCAGGATCATGGCGGACCCGGACGGCCTCGCGATAGCTTTGCGCCGGATCACGATTTCCACTGCCGGCATTGTTCCCAAAATTCATGATCTGGCTCGTGAAGCGGCCCGGCCCAAACTTGCAATTTCTCTCAACGCTTCCACCGAAGGACAGCGGACCGCCTTAATGCCCCTGAATCGCAAATATCCCTTAAGCGAGCTGCTCGAAGCATGCCGGGCATTTCCGCTCGGCTCACGCGAGCGTTTGACCTTTGAGTACGTGCTTCTCGACGGGATTAACGACACCGATTCCGACGCCCGGCGGGTGGCTGCGCTGCTCGGAAGAATCCGTTCAAAAGTGAACCTGATCCCTTACAATCCCGGACCGGACCTGCCCTACCGGCCTTCGCCTCTTCGGCGCGTGCTGGCGTTTCAGAAAATTCTTCAGGATCACCGCATCCCGGTCTTCATTCGTATTTCCCGGGGTCAAGACATTATGGCGGCGTGCGGTCAGTTGCGGCTGTCAGGAACGGAAAGCGCAACCGCACAGGTTCAGGCTGCCCAGACGCTCTCTCCAGGCTAGCCGGACGAGGCCGGCCGAATTCCGACCACGGCCATCATGCGTCCGGCAAGGCTTCCTTCTTTCCGGTAGGAATAAAACAGATCGTTCCTGCAAGCCGTACAGTAATCGGCAACGTGAATCTGCTCCGGCGGGACACCAGCGCTCTCCAATTGATAGCGCGCCACGGCGACCAGATCAAGATGAGCCCCCGGATGCTCTTTAAGCTGGTGACCGGGAGGCGCCTGCGAAAAGAAAAGGGGGAAGCGACGGTTGCCCGCCCCCAGATCATCCGCCTCGGGCAGGCCGGTTCGAAAGAATTTCTCGGGGCGCGCAAATCGTCCGCGGAATGCCTCCACAACTTCTTCCCCCACTTCGTAGCAGCAACCCCGGATGGAGGGGCCGATCGCGGCAATAAGGTTTTCCGGTCTGGAATGGAAAACTCGCCGCATCTCGCCCGCCGCTTTTTCAACAATGCGGCCCAGCGCGCCGCGCCAGCCTGCGTGCACGGCGGCGACGGCCCGGTTTTGGCAATCGACGAGTAGAATCGGCATGCAGTCGGCCACCCGCACGCTCAGCAGGATTTGGGCATGGTTTGTGATCAGCGCGTCGCCCGAGGGAATGGGCTGTTTACGACTCCGTGCGGGAGAACGGTAACCGGAAAGATCGTACTGGAGGGTGGTAGAATCCCGGCGCGGAGACACGGAATAAATAATCGCCGAGTGCTTCTGCCGAAGGGAAGCCAGATGGAAACCGCCGGCGCCAAGCGCTGACAAGAGGCGCCGCTGGTCACCGCCCACCGTGGTAGCCGTGCCACTTCCGCCCAGCTTCGATCTTGATTTCTTGTCGCCGGTTCTGGTGGGAAAGGCGTGAAGAAGCCACGGGATGCGGTTGAGCGCCTCGCACTCGACCCAGCCATGCTCTCGGGAGGAAACAAGCTTGAAAGTTTTGCGCCTCAACCCTTCAATATAGCACGCCCCGCAGGGTTCGTTATCCACGCCCTCACAACCACAATTTTTAATTCCTCCGGCCGAAGGCGGTTTGCAACATGCGGAGAGCGCCCTCTCCGGCAGGCTATCCGGGGCCAGCGGCATGGTTGGAAACACTGGCGCGTTTTGCGAAGCTTTTCGGGCGATACCGTAGCGGCTGGAGATGAAGTCGCGGTTTGAAATTGGATTTTCGCTCTGGTATGGTGGAAGTGGGCGAATTTCATAGCTTTTCACTCACCTGATCGGCAGCTTCTTCGATAAGGCTATTTATTACACGGTGAAGGGATACGAAGAAGCACAAAAGGCCCGGCCGGTGGGGGCGGCGGCGAGGGAACGCGCGTAAATCTCTCTTGCCGCGAGCGGGCCGCAGGAAGCGTCGGAATGACTATCGGTACGGGGATTGACATTGCTGAAACGCAGCGAATTGAACAGGCTCTTGAACGCCACGGAGAGCGGTTCTCGCGAAAGATATTTACTCCCTCTGAAATTGCTTATTGTGAGAGATTCAAGAACAAGGCGGAGCGTTATGCAGCTCGGTTTGCGGCCAAGGAAGCGGCGTTCAAAGCTCTAGGCACCGGCTGGGCGAACGGGATTCGCTGGCTGGACGTTGAGATCAGCCACCAGCCCAGCGGGAAGCCCGAGTTGTTGCTTTCCGGGCGCGCTCGGGAACTGGCAAACCAGCTTGGCGTAACGCGTGCTGTGGTGTCGATTTCCCACGCCAACCGTTACGTGGTGGCGCAGGTGATTCTTGAATCCGGTCCTTAGTTTGACTTCGGTATCGCCGGGAAGTCCGGCCCTCCTCTCCTGCTTTCTGGCTTTATTGCTGGCGGGAGCAAGCTCATCGCACGGCGAGGCCGCCGCTTCGAGCCCCGAAATAGTGCGTTTGAATGGCAAGTCTGCTTCCAGACTTATTGTCCATTTCGTAAAGCCCGAATACCCTCCGGTCGCCAAGGTCAACTACATCCAGGGTCGCGTCAAAATTGAAGTCGAAGTAAACCGCGAAGGCGCAGTCGCCGAGGCCCACGTCATTGACGGAGAGCCGTTGCTTGCCGCAGCCGCCATCGAGGCGGTTCGGAAGTGGCGATACCGGCCTCTCGTAAATTCCACCGGCGCCACGCCGTTTCGGACCTACGTCAATGTGAATTTCAGCCTACACGCTCGAAAAGTCGCAGGCTTGCCCGGAAACGCTGAGGAGTATCTCCAAAAGCAAGTGCATCCTCCCGAAGTTATCACCGGACCCGGCAACGGATTCCCTTCCCGGACCGTACAGTTAAGGATCCTGGTCGGACCCAAAGGGCAAGTCTTGGATTCGATACCCTTGGGCGATGCGAACGGTTATCTTCACGAGGCCCGGCAGAAGGTGCGGAGCTGGAAATTCCGCGCAGCGCGCTGGGGCGCACTTAGAATCCCGTGGTATCTGGTAGTCAAGGTCCCTATTGAGCGCGCATTGGTTCATGGCGACACGAGCAGTCCAGATATCCGTTAGGTTCCTGCGGCCGTTCCCTTCGAACGCTGAATCAAGCAGCGCAAGTTCCGCTATACTTAAGGCAGGTACGCCCAAAAGAAGGCAGCCATGACAAAGTCCACATGGGTTAGAAGGGCCATTTTCTTAAACTTGATCGCGGCGCTTATCTTCGCCGCATCGGCCGATGGGCGCTCCCGCAGCAAATCGCAGTTCGAATACGCAGGGGGGACGGAACCGGTGCCGGAACGATGTGAAGGCAATCTCGAGATCACCCAAACGGCCTTGGTCTTTGAATGCCGCGAAAGCCGCGTCTCCGTGCCTTACGATTCCATTACCCTCATGGAATATCGCTCCAAGGTCAGCCGTCAAGTTCGCAAGATGAAATTGAAATGGGCGCTAAAGCCCCCTTCCGGTGGCAGCAAGCACAACCTTTTTTTCACGGTTCTCTATCGAGTGGAGGGCGGCACCCACGCCATGGTTCTAAAGGTTCCTCCCGAAACCATGCGGCCCTACCTGGCCGAAATCGACCTCCGCGTGGGTCGCCGGGTTGATGTCGAGCGCTATTATTGAAGGCAGAAGACCCCACCGGGGACAAGCAGTATTACTGGGGCGGCCCGAAGTAAAAGTATCCCAGTCGAGTCCGCACTTGCACACCGGGTTTCTTGACCTTGATCTCGATCCGATGGAAGCCCAACTTCGAGAGATCATCAGGCACATAAGCCAATTCATACTGGCTGTGAAGCTCGGAGGCAATCTCATTCAGGTGAACCTGCAGCGCTTTGGAAGACCACTGGGTGTAAAAGACGCCGCCCGTGTAGCGGCAATAGGACTCCATATCATTTCCAAAAACTGAGGATTTTGCCGCCCGCGCCGCCGTCGAAAGGTCCTGGGTGATGTTGGCGGGCACTCCGAAAGATTGCTGGGAGGAACCCGGCGTTGAAGGCCTGCCGGGAAGACTGGGGCCCGCCACGTTCGCATCCTGCGGGTTCTGGGCCACCTGAGGCTCGGGTTTGCGGGTCAAGGTCGCTTTGGTCAGGCTCAAGCCTAAACCGTAGATTTCCACTTCGGCATGAGTGGCGCGGCGGATCACATCATCCTTGTTCGCCCCGCTCCCTGAATCGTACCCGGTCGAAAAGACCACAATCACCCGGCGTTCGCTCCTGGGGCGTTTTTCAAGCATATTCATGGCTTGCATGAGAGCGTCGTTGAGCCGCGCGCGTCGGCCATCCGGCGCGACGCTCTGCAGCGTCTTGTCCAGGACGCCTGCGGAGCTTGAAAAATTCTGGCCTTCCCGGACCCGGTCGGAATAAAGAACCACCGCCGCCTCTCCCTTTGATCCCAGCATCAATTCTGAAAACAGCGGAGCGAGCGATTTGATCTGGTTAAGGAGCGGGGCCACGGCGTCGTTGGTTTGGATCACGATCACCGCGGCAATCTTGTGGGGCTCCCGGTCAAAGCGCTCGATCCGCTGGCGTGTCCCGTCGTCGTAGATCTCGAAATCGCTTTTATCCAGATCGTAAACAAAGTCACCCGTCGTGTGGTCGATGACGGTCACGGGCGTCGTAACCAGATTGGACTGCACGCGAATCTGGGCACGGGTTTCAGCATTCTCTTTGGGCTTGGAGCTGGAGGGAACCCCCGGAGATTGAGCGGAAGCAGTGCTCCCGCCTGCGCCGCTCCGCGCCAGGGCGAATGAAAAGCCCACGAGAACCACGAAAAAGATACCGGCAATGCGCAACATAATTCTGCTAGGCTCGCCTCTTCTTTTCCCCTGCATCCACGCCTCCATCCCAACAGTTTATGATGTACCCAATCGCAAACGCGTTACAACCCGTGTGGAAATCCTTCCCGGTCCTCTACTGATGTTTACAAAATATAGTGACAACTCTTACTGTAGCGCGGGTCTATGGTCTTTCGCCGCTCAGGCAAGCAGTGCTTGCCGCCAAGCGGCGCTACAAAGAACGGCGTCACTATGTTTTGCATCTCTAAGTCCCCCGGCCTCCCGAGCGCTGCCGCAGCGCCTCATAGAGGACGATGCCGGTCGCGACCGACACATTCAACGAATCGACCGGACCTCGCAAGGGGATGACAGCAAGTTGATCGCACGCCTCGCGGACCAGGCGATGCAGGCCATGTCCCTCGCTCCCCATCACCAGCGCGCAGGGCAGCTTATAATCCAGTTCCAGATAATTCTTGTCCGCCCCCGTCTCAAACCCGTAGACCCAGATTCCCTTCTCCTTAAGTTCGACCAGCGCCCGAACCAGGTTCTTGACCCGGGCAATCCTCACGTGCTCGAGCGCTCCCGCGGCAGCCCGCGCCACCGCCGGTGAAAGCCCCGCCGCGCGCCGCTCCCCTACCACCACGCCGCTTGCGCCTGCCGCCACGCTGGTGCGCACAATGGCTCCCAGGTTGGCAGGGTCCTCCACGCTGTCGAGCACCACCAGCAGCGCAGGGCTGCTGGAACTCGCCACGGCCTCCAGATCATCGTAGGCCTTTTCGGAACAGACGGCCACCACGTCCTGGTGATGGACCGTTCCCGCCACGCGTTCCAGCGCCGCGCGGGGCACAAAACGCAAGGGAATGTTGCGCGCCCGGCATTCGCTCAAGATTTCCTGCAAGCGCCGGCCGCTGGCTCCTTCGCGCGCCAGCACGTGATCGACCGGCCGGGAGCGCACAGCTTCCTTGACGGCGTTAATCCCGTACAGCACGTCTTGCGATGGGGGATTTCGAGGTTCGCTCATGAAAGCTCAGCAAGCTTCGAAGGGGGACCAGGGCGCATCCCGCCCTCAGAGCAGGTGCGCCGCCTCCGCAAAGTTGCGCAAACGGCCGGCCACGCTCAGAACCGGCCGCGCCAGTTCCAGTCCGGAGCCCGCCTCAAAAATCGGAATCAACTTCTCAAGCTCAGGGCCGGAGTCGTAACCGGTCAGCGCCACGCGCACCGGATGGAACAGCTCTTTCCCTTTTTTCCCGGTCTCCTTTTGGACTTCCTTCAGGATCTCGCGGAATCGCGGATAGGTCAGTTTGGGCTCAGCGAGAATTTTCGGAATCACTCGCCTGAGGACTCCATCTTCCTCCTCGTTGCCCAGCGATTGCACGGCTTTCCGCGCATCGTACTCGAAGATCAGCCGGGCCGATTCCGGAAGCTGGCTGAGGCAATCGATCTTATTGATCACCGCCTCCACCACCTGCGCGAGCCAGGGAAGCACGGGCTGGCCAAAAGGCTCCATCAGCAGTCCCGCCTGGACGAAAAACGGAACGCTCAGCTCCGCCACGCGCGCCAAAGGCAACTGCTTCAGGTAGTGCCGGTTCAGCCAGTTCAATTTCTCCTGGTCGAACACCGCCGGGCTTTTGGTGATATGGTCCAGGGAAAACTGCGCGATCACTTCCGCGTCGCTCAGAATTTCAGTCTTCCCGTCGGCGGGCGACCACCCGAGCAGCGTCAGGTAATTCCGCAAAGCTTCGGGAAGAATGCCCATCGCGCGGAAGCTCTCAAGTGAAGTCGCGCCGTGACGCTTGGAGAGGCGCGAGCGGTCGGGGCCCAGAATGGTCGAAAGGTGCGCAAACTCCGGCGGCTTCCATCCCAGGGCATGATAAAGCGCCAGTTGCCGCGGCGTGTTGGAAATGTGATCGTCGCCGCGAATCACGTGCGTGATCTGCATCAGGTGATCGTCGATCACCACGGCATAGTTGTAAGCGGGGTGCCCGTCGGAGCGCACCAGGATGGGGTCGCCGATGACCTCGCCCGGAAAACTGGTTTCTCCGTGCACAAGATCTCTCCAGCGGAAACTCCACTCGGTAATCTTCAAGCGGAGGGCCGCCGGTTCACCGGATGCCGCCCGGCGGGCGGCTTCTTCCGCGGCAATCTTCCGGCAGCGGCCGGAATATCGCGGCTGGCGTCCGGCCTTTAACGCCTCCTGGCGCTCGGCTTCAAGCTGCTCCGGGGAGCAGAAGCAATAATAAGCGTGCCCTTGATCGATCAACGCCGCCGAAAACTTTCGATACAAGTCCTGGCGTTCGGACTGGCGATAAGGGCCTGAAGGCCCGCCCTTGTCCGGGCCTTCATCCCAATCGAGTCCAAACCAGCGCAGGTCTTCGAGCAATTGATCCTCATAGCGCTGCTCGGACCGCTCGACGTCGGTGTCCTCGACGCGCAGGATGAGAGTCCCGCCGTGATGCCGCGCAAAAAGCCAGTTGAACAACGCCGTGCGGGCGTTACCCACATGGACGTAGCCCGTCGGACTTGGCGCAAACCGAACGCGTACTTTTTCCATCCGTTCAAGACCTTCCCTCGAAAGCTAACACAGCCCGCCCAAAACCCGCAACCGCAGCGCCCTTCGCAAACCCGCTCGCTTCCGCTGTAATCAGTTGTTTTTCCGCCTTGACGCTTGTACTCTTGGTCAGACAATCAAGCCGCCACTTCACGCGGCAACTGTTCAGGAGCTTCTTATGGCTGATGATGCAAAAACGCAGTCCTTTCTCCAAAAGCGTATCGCTTCCATTGACGCGCTGCGCGGATTCGACATGTTCTGGATCACCGGTGGCGAGGAAATCATCCACGCCATCCACAAGACGCTGCCCGGCCCCGCCACGAATGCCCTCGACGCGCAATTCCAGCACATGCCCTGGGCCGGCTTTCATTTCTATGACCTTATCTTTCCGCTCTTCATCTTCGTGGTCGGAGCGGTGCTGCCCTTCTCCCTGACCAAACGCCTGGAAGCGGGTGCGAACCGCGCCCAGCTTTACCGCCACCTCGTCCGGCGTCTGGTTCTGCTCCTTCTGCTGGGCCTCGTTTACAACCACCTGCTCGATTTCAACTTTCACGACCTGCGCATTGCCGGAGTCCTCCAGCGCATCGCGATCTGTTACTTTGTCGCGGCGCTCGTCGTCATGAACACCAGCGTGCGCGGCCAGGCATACGTTCTGGGCGGAATTCTGCTGGGCTACTGGGCGCTGATGATGCTGGTTCCCGTTCCGGGCTTCGGCGCCGGCGTGATAACGCCCCAGGGCAACCTGGCCAGCTTCATTGACCGCCATCTCCTCCCGCACCCTTATTGTTGTTTCGCTTTCGGCGACAATGAAGGAATCCTCTCCACCCTTCCCGCCATCGGCACGGCGCTCGCGGGCGTCCTGGCCGGACACTGGCTGCGCTCGGACCGTTCTCCCAACCGCAAAACCCTGGGCCTTGCGCTCGCGGGTGTCGCAAGCCTGGGGGTGGCCATCGTCTGGAGTTTCAATTTCCCCATCATCAAGAACATTTGGACCAGCTCCTTCGTACTCTTCGCGGGCGGCTGGAGCCTGCTCCTGCTGGCGCTCTTCTACTGGATCATTGACGTGCGGGGCTACCGGCGCTGGGCCTTTTTCTTCACCGTCATCGGCGTCAACGCCATCACCATTTACCTGGTCTGGCATCTCTTCAAATTTGAAACGATTACCACTATTTTCGTGCACGGATTCATTGGTTATCTTGGGCCGGCGCAACCCATCTTCTGGGCGGTCAGCGTCATGATGACCGGCTGGCTGTTCCTTTATTTCCTCTACCGGAAGAAAATCTTCCTGAAGGTCTGAGGCCGGGGAGTTATGGCGGGCAGCCACGTCACGCTTTCTGCGGTTCTTGCGCCTCGGGGCCGCCGCGCGCCGCGGGGTCCCGCAGGCGGAGGTTTGTGCGGTGGTGGGTCAATTGGACTGGGGTAGCGGCGAGTTTACCTCGCCCTGTGGCGGCATAAAGCCGCCTCTACCCGTCAAAATGACCCGCTACCGTTTGCGCCGCGCCGAAAGCCCGGAAGTGTGGTAGAGTTTTTTTATGAGAGCCCTGCTTGCCATTCCGTTGCTGGCGGGCGTTCTTTTCCCGCCGGTTGTTTCCGCGCAGCTTCGCCTTGCTCCGCGTTCATTCAGCGCGGCTCCGGCCAAGCCGGCCCGGCAGTTTGTTCCACGGCTTCCGATGCCAACTCCTCCGGACACCACAGGCGGGAACTTTTCCGTCGTTCCTCCTTTCCCCACCTCAACAAGCTCCCTTTGGAGCAAACCGTCCCCCTTCAGAGGATTTGGGCATGGAATCGGCAGAGGCAGAGGACGTTCGCATGGCCAGGGTTTCTTTCTCCTCAATCCGTTTCCCTTCGGCTATCCTTTCTCCTATCAGTACGGTGCTGATGCGCTGGCGTTCTACCCCTCTCTGTGGCCGCCGCTCGATCAGCAATACCTTCAGGCGTGGCAGATCGCTCACGGAGACGTCGCCGGAGAAGTCGCGTCGCAGCAAAACCAACTGCTCGCCGGCCAGGTTCAAGCGCTCACTGGCCAAGTCGAGTCGCTGCGCCAGGAAAGCACATCCCAGGCTCCGGCAACTCCGCAGCCCGCGGTTCAAACAAAGCATATCTCAACGGCGTTCGTCTATCGTGACGGCCGCGTGGTGGAAGCGCAAAACTACGCCATTTTCGGCCAAACGCTTTGGCTTTTCGGCCGGGAAACCACCCGAAGAATTCCGCTCTCCGCTCTCAACCTTCCCGCAACCCGGCAATTGAACGAAGAGCACGGCATCGATATCGCCCTGCCCAGCTCGCACTGACCGCGCGCGAGCGGCCCTCACGCCGTGTCTTTGACGCCGAGGGCGCTTTCCTACCGCAGGCCCGGAGATCAACTCGCCTTCGCTCACGCTGCCCACGCTGGCTGGAGCAGCGCAACTTGCGCGCGCCGTGCGAGATTGCTCTTGACACGGCCGGTTCTTATGATAGGCTAGTATAGTGGGTTTTTGGATACAGATCGGACTTGGCGGAGGAACCCCAAGCCGCAAGGACCGAAAAGCGAGCGAAGATAACGATAAATATGGCAGATTTTCTTTTCAGTGCGCAAAAAGCAGAAAAAAGAATTCTTTTTTTCAAAAACGAAGCTAGGAAGTTATTGAAAACAAAGGACGACTGTGGAAAAAACAGCCAAAACGAACCGGAAACGAAGCTAGCCAAGTTGTTGAAAATACACAACAGGCTAAAAAACTAAGCTAGCCAAGTTGTTGAATATAAAGGACCGTAAAAACGAACCGGAAACAAATCCCAAAAAATCTCAGCTTTCCGGCTCCGATCTGCTTCGCGTGAACAACCGGCTTCTTCCCTTCCCTGTCGAGCGCCGGCCGAGCGGGAAAAGGCTTTCAGGATTTAACGGTCTGCTGCAAAGCAGGCAGCCAGGCTGAGAGGTGGTTAAGGCTGGCGTAGTGGGTGCGGTCAACCTCGATCGGGGTGACCGAAATCTCATGATCGAAGATGGCGGCGTAGTCGGAGTCAGGTTCGACGTTGCGATGGGCCAGGGTTTCATCGAGCCAGTAATAGGGCCTGCCGCGCGGGTCTTTCTTTTCGCACACCAGGTTTTGCGAAATCTTCTGGCTTTGGCGGGTCAGCCGCACGCCCCGGATCTCGCCCGGCGGCACGTTCACATTGAGCGCCACGCCAGGCGGCAATCCTTCCTTGAGAATCTTTCGGGCCAGCTCCACGGCAAACGCCGCCGCGCCGTTGAAATCTTGCGGCTGGCGCGCCGCCAGAGAAACCGCAAACGCCGCCACGCCGTGCAGCGCCGCTTCCTGCGCGGCCGCAACCGTCCCGGAATAGATCAGGTTTTCTCCCAAATTCCCGCCCGGGTTGATGCCGGAAACCACCAGGTCCGGCTTTTCGCCGAGCACCTGATAGAGGGCCAGGATGACCGCATCCGTCGGCGTGCCGCCCACGGCGTAATGGCGCTCGTCGATGGCTTTGACACGCAGCGGCTGGTGCAGCGTGAGCGACTGGCTGGCGCCGCTCCGATCGCTGTCGGGCGCGACCACCGTCACCTCTCCGAGCGAGGCCATCCACTGCTCCAGGACCTTCAGGCCCATAGCTCCAATGCCGTCATCGTTGGTCAGCAGGATTCTCTTGGTTTCCATGGAAGACTTACGCGAATGTCCTTGGCGGGGCGGCTGAACTCCCGGCTTCTCATCGAACAGGTACGCCCAAAGTCTATCACAGTTTTCGCACCTTGCCGCGTGGCCACGGAATCCTTGTCCAGGAGCAGTAGATGGATGCATGGGAACGGTTGGGCCAGCGTTCGCCGGGAGACGCAAGACATCTTCCGCCGATCCATACGGAGCGATTCAAGCTCGGAAGCTTCCCTGGCAATTCTTGCAGATCAAGCAGGACGCTCAGGATGCCAAAGTTCTTTTGATTGAAACTTTCCCGCAAAACACTATAATTTTCGTCATGACTCAAGAAGCGACAACACCTCAAAGCAGTTCCCGTTATCTCCTGACCGGCGCCAAAGGTTTCATCGGCGCGTGGATTGTCAAGATGCTGATCGAGCGCGGCGATATCCCGTGGATTTATGACCTGGATACGCAATCGCACCGGCTGCGCCACCTGCTGTCGGACGAGCAGCTTGAACGGATTAACTTTGTCACGGGCGACGTCACGAATTTTGATGACCTGGACCGCGCCGTCGCAGAAAACGGCATTACCCACTTACTGCATCTCGCAGCCTTGCAGGTTCCTTTCTGCGCCGCCGACCCGCTGCTGGGAGCGCGCGTGAACGTTCTGGGAACGCTGAACGCCTTCGAAGTGGTTCGCAAGCGCCGGGACTTGATCAAGCGAATCGTCTATGCGAGTTCGGGGGCGGTTTTTGGGCCGGAGGAGTTTTACGGCCACACCACGGTTCCCGAAGGCGCGCCGTTGCTGCCCAATACCCACTACGGGGTTTTCAAGCAGGCGAATGAAGGCAACGCCCGCGTCTACTATTTGAACGACGGCATCTCGAGCGCGGGCCTGCGGCCGGGTACGGTCTATGGCGTGGGTCGCGACCGGGGGATCACTTCCGGGCCGACCAAGGCCATCAAGGCCGCTATCGCCGGCCGTCCCTATACCATCCGCTTCACGGGCGGCTTTGACATGCAGTACGCGCGAGACACGGCGGAGATCTTTTTGCGGTGCGCAGCCTCGCAGGTGGAGGGGGCCAAAACCTACACGTTGCGCGGAACCGTGATTCAGATGGGTGATTTTCTCGAGACGCTGAATCGCCTGTTGCCGAAATCGCGGGAGTTTATCCACGCCGAAGGGAAGCCCATTCCGATCGCCTATGACTTTGACGACAGCGCTCTGGTCCGTGACATCGGTAGCGCGCCGCGCACGCCGCTGGAGAACGGGGTGCGTGAGACGGCGGAGATTTTCAGCCGCCTCTTGAGTGAGAATCAACTCGATACGGCAGACCTCGACTCTTAAGGGCCAAGGTCCCGGGTCGATGCGGATCGCAATAATTGAGTGCACTGCCACGCAGTTGGGTGGATAATGTGGCGCCACCCGGAGGACGGCATCACCGGCGCCCGGCCCAACCCGGGCCGCGAGCTCGGGCGACGGGAGGCTGGTTACAGGGAGCCATGTCCAAAATCAAAAACCGCGAGGTTGATTATGAAGGCAGTCGTCCTCCAGGATGTTGAAAAGTTGGTGCTCCAGGAGATTCCCGATCCGTCCCTTTCTCCACACGAGGTCATGGTTCGCGTCAAGGCCGTCGGCGTTTGCGGCACCGATTTGCACTTGTATAAGGGGCACGGAAACTACCACCTGGACGCCCGGGGACGTCCCATCCCCCTCAGCGAAGAGCCCCAAATTCTCGGGCACGAATTCAGCGGCGAGGTCGTGGAAGCAGGGAGCGAAGTTGAGGACCTCAAACCCGGCGACCGGGTTCTGTGTGACCAGGGAATGAGCTGCAAGAGCCGGGGGCGCAAGCCGCTCTGCCCGTACTGCGCCACCGGAAACTCCCACCAATGCGAATTCTATGGAGAACACGGCATCACGGGATTGCAGGGGGCGCTGGCCGAATACATTGCCATGCCGGCTGTGAATTGCCTGGTTCTGCCGCCGGGAATGCCCATGGACCTGGCGGCGCTTGTTGAGCCCTCAAGCTGTGTGTTGCACGCCAATGAGCTTGCGGAGCGCACGACCGCACGCTACACCTTCGACGGCGAAGAGCAGATTCAAAATGTTCTGATCACCGGGGCCGGCCCGGCAGGCCTGCTTTTCCTCCAGTATCTCCGCAACGTGAAACATTTCGAAGGACTCATCGTGGTCACGGATGTCCGGGAAAAAAACCTCGAACTGGCGCGCAAATTTGGCGGCACGCCCGTTAATGTCACCCGGCAGGACCTGCGCGAGGCCATCGAAGAGTTGACTCAAGGTAAGCGAATCCACTATCTGATCGAAGCCTCCGGGAATTCTGTGGTTTTTGAGCAGATCCCGAGCTTGATTCGCAAGCAGGCCACCATTCTCCTTTACGCACACGGGTACAAGGGACGGGACATTGGCGTGCTCGCAAATGTTTTTTTCATTGAGCCCATCCTCGTGGTGCCGGTGGGCGGGTCAGGAGGCTTCGATCCCGACGGACGTCCCACAACCTACCGCCGTGCCCGCGAATTGGTGAATTCGCAGACCTTGCAGGTAGCTCCGTTCATCACGCATCGTTATCACTCTCTTGGAGACATCCGGCGGGCCTTCGAAGAAGATTTTCAACGCGAAGACTATATCAAAGGCGTATTGGTCATCGAGTAGCCATAGACTGATTCATGCGCACATCCGGGAAAAGTTTTTGAAGACACCCATCCGGTGAAAAACCTCGAGGGTGAAGACGGGGAAGTAAATTTCTGTGGAGGAAAAATCGCGATGAACTCGTGGCTGGGATTTTCTCTGGTCGTCGTGGGTGGTGTAATGCAAGGCACATTTTTCCTCGGCTTGAAGTATGTCAACCCCTGGAAGTGGGAGAATATCTGGGCCGTGTTTTCGGCACTTTCCTTGTTGGTCCTGCCGATAGGTTTAGCCGTGGCAACCGTTCCCCACATCGGAGAAGTTTTTGCGCGCACTCCGGGTTCAACCCTTTGGGTCGTGGTCTTATATGGCGCCGGCTGGGGGATTGGCGGGGTGCTTTCCGGGTTGGGCGTGGCCCGCATGGGGATGGCGATGGGCGTCGCCGTGCTGCTCGGTGTGACCGCAGCCGTCGGCACCTTCGTTCCTTTGGTGGCCAATAACCCTGAGATGGCCTTCACAAAAAAAGGGCTGGTCGTAATTCTCTCGGTGCTTACGTTGCTTCTGGGCGTTGGCCTGGTCGCGGTCGCCGGCAAAAAGCGGGACGCCTCCCTTGCCGGCGGGTCAAATTCCGTCCAGCAGGGAAAGTTTGGCGTGGGGCTGGCGATCTGTATTTTCAGCGGCATTTTCTCCGCCATGCTCAATCTCGCCTTTGCCTTCAGCCAGCCGATGGTCAATGCCGGAACGGAAATCGGAGCAAGCCAGTTCGGAGCCATGAACGCCGTCTGGATGGCCGCGCTTGCCGGAGGGTTCGTCGCCAACGGCCTTTACACGGGCTATCTCCTGACCCGCAACAGAACTTGGGCCTATTTCACGCTTCCGGGAACCGGCCGCTTCTGGGGCTACGGCCTGGGGATGGCGGTGCTCTGGACCGGGGGCGTGGTTCTCTACGGCCGCGGAGCCGCATTCATGGGACAAGTTGGGGCCGTCATGGGCTGGCCTCTCTTTATGGCAACCATCATCCTGATATCGACCGTCTGTGGCTTTCTTACCGGAGAATGGAAAGGTTCGAGCGCCCAAGCCAAAAAGTATATGCTGCTCGGCTTGGTTGTGTTGATGGTCGCCTCAGGTTTGGTGGGACTTGCGAACAGGATGTAGATTCCGGGGAGCAGGCGGCGCCCGCAACGGCGAACGACCCTCCCTTATGGCCGGCTGCCTACTGCGGAACGGGCGCCTCGTCCGGGATAAGCTTTTTCGCCCGCAGCTCGGCCCAGAAATCGGGAGGGATGGGATGGCCAATGAGCCGGAAGTTTTCCTCCACCTCGGCCATCGACCTCGCCCCGGGAATCACTGCCGCCACCGCCGGATGCGCCAGCGGGAATTGCAGCGCCGCAGCTTTCAGCGGGACCTGGTGCCGGTCGCAGACCTCTTGAACCTTGCGCACTTTGTCCAGAATCGCAGGCGGAGCGTCGACGTAATCGAACGTTGCGCCCGGCCGCGCCCCGGTGGCCAGAATGCCGCTGTTATAAGTCCCGCCGATAATGACGCTGATATGCTTTTCAACACACAGCGGCAACAACTCTTCGAGGCCCGCGTGGTCGATCAAGGTATAGCGCCCGGCAAGGAGGAAGCAGTCAAAATCGCCCGCTCGGGCGAATCGAGCGAGCATCTCGGCCTGGTTCATCCCCGCGCTGACAGCCTTGATTTGGCCTTCACGGCGCAGCTTATCGAGAGCAGGATACGCTTCTTCAATCGCCTGCTCGTAATGGTCATCGGGGTCGTGGATGTGGAGAATATCCACCCGATCGACTTTCAGCCGCTTCTTGCTTTCTTCAAAGGAGCGCATGATCCCGTCATAACTAAAATCGAACACCGGGCGGAAAGGAGCGGGGCTATCCCATGCGCTATCCTTGCCCTGGGCGGATGCGTCGACCGGCTGAAGCAAGCGTCCGACCTTCGTCGCCAGGACTCGGGAGGCGGGTTCGATTCCAGCAAGCGCCATGCCCACCCGCATCTCGCTCTTCCCGTACCCGTAAAGAGGCGCCGTATCGAACAGATTCATGCCGAGCGCGAGCGCCCGCCGGACGGTAGCCAGGGCCTGATCTTCCGGCACGTCCGTAAAAAGGCCCGCCAGCGGCGCACATCCGAGACCGAGCCGCGCCACTCGCAGAGAAGTTCTTCCAATTTGAGTTTTGAACGAGGGGTCCACTGGCTTCTTCCTTTATCGATTTAAGAGGAGGTGAGAGTTTTCCAGAACGTCCGCTCCTCAAGCAAAGGAGGCAATCTATCACGATTCCAACGCTCCAACAAGCAGGTTCGGTGATTGGGATTGCCTTTTTGAATTAAGCATGGTTAGACTGAGCAAATGCCCATGAAAATGAAACCCTTGCAGGACGTGGCGATTGTCATTCGCCGTGAAAAAGATAACGTCGCCGTCGCAACCGTGGACTTCATCGAGCGAGGAACCGTGCTCGCCTATGGTAAAGAACCCATCACCATTTCAGGCCGGGTTGTGAGGGGGCAAAGTTTCGCCCTCCGCAAAGTGGAAAAGGGCAAGCCTTACATTTCCCTCGGCGACCCCATCGGACTGGCCTCCCGAACGGCCTTACCCGGTGCGCCCATTGACGCTACGAACCTGGAAAACCGTCTGCCGCGCATTCCCGTGCGCTATCGCGATAACCCGCAAGCCTCTCCACGGGACCCGGCCCTCGCGTCGAGAACGTTTGAAGGCTACCTGCGCCCGGATGGCAGCGCCGGAACGAGGAATTTTGTGGGAGTTGTCACTTCAGGAATGTGTTCTTCCACCGAGGCTCGGGAAATCGCCGCCCGCGCCATGCGCGAGATTTATTCGCTCGAGAAATATCCGAACGTTGACGGCGTGGTCCCCGTCGTGAACGAGTCCGGGTGCGGCATGCCCGACGGCCATGCGGTCAATCTGCTCAATCAACTACTCGCTGACTCGCTCCGCCACCCGAACCTGGGCGCCGCAATCTATCTTGACTTGGGATGCGGAAAAACCTGCGTCGAATGTTCCGGCCCGGTCTTCCAAACCGGCGTACCCGGCTATAACCAGCGCGTTGTCAACATGACCATCCAGCAGTTGGGCGGAAGCGAGCGGACGGTCAATCGCGGCCTTGAAATCGTCGAGAAACTTCTTCATGACGCAAACCGGTTCCGGCGGGAGCCGGTTTCAATTTCGAAACTTGTTGTGGGGACAAAGTGCGGCGGCTCAGACCGCTGGTCAGGCGTGACGGCAAATCCCGCCGTGGGAGTTGCAGCCGACATGTTCGTCAAGGCCGGCGCGGCCGTTCTGCTTCCTGAGATTCCTGAACTGCAGGGGGCGGCGATGGTAGACCTGGTCCGGCGCGCTCGGACGCGGGCAGTGGGCCGCAAGCTGATGCAGGCGCTCAAACGCTACGAGAGATACGTCAGGATGTTTGGCGAGGACTTCCGCGACAATCCCTCGCCGGGCAATAAAAAGGGCGGTCTCTATAACATCTACCTGAAATCAAGCGGCGTAAAAGCCAAGGGCGGAACCTCCATCGTCGAAGACCTGATCGAGTACGGAGAATGGTTGAACGGCCGCAAGGGACTCTTCGTGCTCTACACGCCGGGTTACGATCAGATCTCAACGCCGGCGCTGTTTCTGAGCGGCGCGCAGGTTGCCCTCTTCACCACCGGAAGAGGAACCGGGATCGGATGCGCTTTGGGGCCGGTGATCAAAATCGGATCAAACCCGCAGCTCGCCCAAAACTACGCGGATATTGACATCGATGCGGGCGCTATTCTGGAGAAGCAGGCAACCATCGAAGAAGTGGGGCAAAATATCTTTGAGGAAACATTGGCCGTTGCCTCAGGCCATAAGCTCACGCGAGCCGAACAAACGGGCTTCCACCACGAATTCAAGATTTGGGAATCACTCTGGCCGGCGAACTGACCCGCGCTGCCCGCGCTGCAAGGCTCTCAGCCTCTTCATCGCGTCGTTCGAACCCCGGCCGAAATAGTCGTGCAGCGTCTGATATTCCTTAAAGAGCTGGTTATAGATTTCGTGCGCCTGCCCCCGTGGTTTGTAGGAAAGCTTCTGGACCTTCGCCATGCGCTGGGCGGCCTCGTAGATGGTGTCGTATCCACCGCCGGCTTTCCCCGCAGCCACGGCGCCGTGCATCGCCGCACCGAGCGCCGAGCAGGTCTGGAGCGGGTCCGCCAGATTGATCTCCCGGCCTGTCACGTCGGCATAGACCTGCATCAGAAGATGATTCTTTTCCGGCAGGCCACCGCAGGCCACCAGGCGTTTGACTTCGACCCCTTTCGAATCGAAGGCCTCAATGATCGTCCGCGTGCCGAAAGCCGTCGCTTCGATGAGGGCGCGATAGATCTCCTCGGCGCGGGTCGCAAGCGTCATCCCCACCAGCACGCCGTTAAGTTCCACATCCACTAGAACCGAACGGTTGCCGTTCCACCAGTCAAGCGCCACCAGGCCCGATTCACCCGGCTTGAGAGCCGCGGCGCGCTTCTCGATCACCTGTGCAAACGGTTTCTTTTCTTTGCGAGCCTCTCGATGGATGTAATCCGGAACACCGTGTTCAAAGAACCAGGCAAAGATGTCGCCCACCGCCGACTGCCCGGCTTCAAAGCCCCAAAGTCCCGGCACGATGCCGTCTTCGACAACTCCGCACATGCCCTCCACCATCTGCTTCTGTCGGCCGATCAGCATATGGCAAGTGGAGGTGCCCATGATCATGACCAGCGACCCCGGCTCAACCACCGTGCAGGCCGGCACGGCCACATGAGCATCGACGTTACCGACCGCGACCGGCGTTCCTTCCTTAAGACCCGTTTTCTTCGCCCATTCCGGCGTGAGCCCTCCGGCGGAGGAGCCGAGAGGATAGTAGTCCTCGGGCAGTTTTGTGCCAATCACATCCTCCATCAAAGGATGCAATGCGCGATAGAACTCCGGCGACGGAAATCCCTTGCCATTCACCCACATCGCCTTGAAGCCGGCCACGCAGGCATTCCGTCTTTCCCTGCCCGTAAGCTGCCACACGATCCAGTCCGATGCTTCAATAAATCGGTCCGCCTCTTTATAGACCGCGGGCGCCTCGTTCGCGATTTGCAACAGCTTTGAAAAGAGCCATTCCGAGGAATACTTTCCGCCGTAGAGTCGGATGAATTCTTCATTCCGCTCCCTGCCGATTTCGTTGATGCGGTTGGCCTCCGGCTGTGCCGCGTGGTGCTTCCAGAGCTTCACCCAGGCGTGCGGCTGCTTGCGCAACCGAGGCAGATAGCAGAGGGGAGTGCCGTCGCTTTTGGCGGGGAGGGGACTTGACGCGGTAAAGTCAGTGCCCACTCCGAGGATGTTTTCAGCCTTCACTCCAGCCGCTTTGAGCGCTTTGGGAACCCCTTTCTCAACCACCAGAAGATAATCCTTCGGGTTCTGCAAGGCCCAGTCCGGATCGAGCTTCGGACCGCCGGGAAGCCGTTCATCGATCACGCCGTCCGGATAACCGACGACCACGCTCTCGACGATCTCGCCGTTGCGGACTCGAACCACAACCACGCGGCCCGACTCTGTTCCGAAATCAATTCCGAGTACAAATTTGTCCTTTGCCTGGATGGATTGTCGTGGCGCCATTATTCTCCCCTAATGCCCGGGTTCCGCATCGAACGCGGACCTTTCCGCCATGGTCCGCGTTCGATGCGGGTGCCGAGGTGAGAAATCTTAAGAAATGCCATTCCTGCTACTGCTCGGTCGAGTTCTTGCGCGGCAAATAAAAATGCCGCAAATCGCCCGCCTATTGAGAGTTACAAAATATAGTGACACCGTTCTTTGTAGCGCCACTCGGCGGCAAGCACTGCTTGCCTGAGCGGCGAATGACGCGGGTCATAGACCCGCGCTACAGTAATAGTTGTCACTATATTTTGTAAACATCAGCAATGCAAAACCGCGTCAGGCATAAACGTGGTAGCGGATCCCCAAAATCTTACAGATCGCAATCAATTCCTCTTCCCAGTTGCCGTAGCATCCATGGGTGTGGTTGGAATCATAGGTAGCCAGGAACTCGTCGGCCGAGACCTTCAAGCGGGCGAAGGCGTGCGGCCATTCTTTCGTCGTGGCTTCAGCCTTCTTCCAGTTCTTCTTGTCATCGAAAAGGACAAACTCCGCCGGGACGATGGCCATCCAGTATTTGCCGTTTTGCCGGGTAAGCCGGGCAAGGGTCACATGACCCGGTTGCGCAAAGTGCATCACGGAAGCGCCGCCCGCCGGGAAATAGAAAATCTCCGGCCAAAAGTGCACGTGGGGCAGATTATCTTCCGGGCGCTTCGATCGTCCCGCGAAGAAGGTGGCGTGCGCGCCGGAATTGCAAAGGTCAAAGAAGTTGTCCTCCGCGTCGTAGTGCCGAACGTCGGCAAACAGGACCGGCTCGCCGGTGACGTGCTTAAACAGTTCCATCGTCAGAGCGCCATCCATGTCCGCTTCCGTCGCGCAGACGACCGGCTCCTTGGGGCCGTCGAAATCGTAAGGATCATTTGAGAAGGCATCGATGATGTCTTCGGTCGTAAAGTTATCCGTCAGCTCGGGCTGCGCCTTGACGCCAAAGAAGTCGATGGCCTTTTCGCGATTGATCTCCTGGCAGGCGTAGTAGCTGCGAATCTGGCGTTTCAGCAAGTCCGGGGTGAGCTTCTTGCCATCATAGTGGATGTTCTTGCCCATCATTTTTTCGAGCCAGTGGAAGGCATTCTCAACTTTCTTCCCGTCCACCAACTCGGAGCGCCGAATAATTTCGTACTGATCGATGTGCTCGACGTCGATGCCAAAGTCGCGCTTCCACTGATCGGCCGCGGCCACGGCCGTATACATGCCCATCGGCCGGCCTCCGTACAGGCCAAAACTTTCTCCTTTGAGCCGGCTGACCGCCACCGCGGCGCGCAGGAACTTCTGCACCTTTTCAAAAACCGCGTCGTCTCCGATGTCACCCTGCACGCGCTGATGATGGCGGCCCACCTGGTCCATTCCTCCGGCCGCCGCCAGCATTCCCACCATGCCCGGATAAGCGGGATTGATGTTGGAGAACATTAAGTAGGGACCCGGAGCAAACTCCGTGGCAATCATCGTCAGGTGGGGAAAACACCAGACGGCATAGTTCAGGATGGTGGCTTCAACGCCCGCTTCGCGCAAACGGCGTCCCTCCCGCTTGGCAACTTCGGGATGCCAAACGATCTCTTCGCCGGCCACCACCTCATACTCGCCGGTGGCTTCGAGCCGCTCCCGAAACTTCTTCTGAAAGTCCAAATTCATTTCCCGCAACATGTCGTGCGCGAACTTCCTGCCGTCTGAGAATGTCAGCAAGCCTACTTTTCGTTTACGCATATGTCACCTCGGGGTGCAAATATATCAGCCACGGTCTAAGCAGTCAACGGGAGTCGTCGCTAAAGCAACAAAGCACGCCCACCTTGGAGCACACTTCCTTTGCAGACTTCATATGCGAGGCGCTTTCTTGGCCACTCTCGCGCCCTTCGGTGCAATCGTTCAGCACAATAACTCATGACGGTGTGGGGAATCGTATTTCATGGCTCTGCGGTGAACAAGGACTAAGGATTCCAGTAAGGATGGCGAGGAGGTTTGTGCTCTTCAAAAACGCGGGGCAGAAGGCGTATAATACATGGTGATGGAGAATATTCTGATTTTCCTCCTCATCTTGGTTGTCTGGTTCCTGGTGTTACCGCGAATTCCGGGGTTGTCTCGGTTTACATGAGCGGTGAACCCCCGCTCCAGGTCGGAGCACATTAAGGCGCCGGACGAGCCAAACAAGGGATAACGGAGTCCGATGCCTATCTTTGAATACGCCTGCCAGAAGTGTGGAAAAGTCTTTGAGAAATTAGTTCTCGGGAAAAAGCCCGCGGCAATGAAGTGTCCTCACTGCGGCTCACCCCGGACACAGGAACAATTTTCGTCGTTTGCCGCTTCTGGAGCGTCCTCCAAATCGGGCGGCGGCGCTTGCTCGAGCCGTGGTTTCAGTTGAGCAAGGTAATCGGAGAGCCGGGTGCTTCTCCAAAATGGCCCTCGCCAAAAAGGCCGATACCTTAGCAGGGTTTCCCAATATTGCTGCTTTTAACAACTTATGCCGGAAGAAGGCTTATTTGAGGCGCCTCCGCAACGGCCAACGTGTATATTCCCCGCTTTTCGACCTTAGATTTGCGCCTCTCTCCATTCGATCAATGAATCTGCTTCTTGGGGTTCGTTCTTATATGGTACCGTTCGGAAACACTAGGGCCGCGTTAGCGAAATACCTACCACTTGCCCTGGCCGCGGCGGCGCTCGGCGGCAAACGCTGCTTGTCTGAGGGCCGAAACCATTGAAAACGAAAGGCCGCCGGTCATAGACCAGGCGCTACAGCAAACCGTACCACTGCCCAAAACAGAAAAAGCTTCCAATTTGGCATCCAGTTGTGAGAACATCTAGAATTTCCCTGGAGAAGAATCCAAATGTCGAATCATGATTCGCGCCGAGGGATTCGGTAGACACGCATAGCACGATACCCACCGATGGCAACCACCCCCCCACAACAACCTGAAGGTTCCAAGCGCACCGTAACGCTGCCGCGCGTCATAGTGGCCACCACGGCCATGCTGACGTTTATTTCTTTCTGGCGCGCCGCGGCCATTGTCCTGAACGACCTTGGCTCTTCTGCTTTTTACGCCGGCGGTATCGCCGAACAGGCGATCGGTAAGTCCGCACCATGGTTCATCCTGGGCATCATGTTGTTTTCGTATGGCGTTCGCTCCATCTACATAGAAAGCTGCAGCATGTTCGTGCGCGGCGGCGTCTACCGCGTTGTCAAGGAGGCCATGGGGAGCACCCTGGCCAAGTTTTCCGTGTCGGCCTTGATGTTCGATTATATTCTCACCGGCCCGATCAGCGGCGTCTCCGCCGGCCAGTACCTGGTGGGCTTCGTCAACGATTTATTTGGTTACGCGCACTTGCAATTCCATCTGCCCATGAATTTCACCGCCGCGCTGTTCGCGTCGATTGTGACCCTCTACTTCTGGTGGCAAAACGTCAAGGGGATCGAGGAATCGAGCGACAAGGCCATGCGGATAATGCAGGTTACAACCGTAATGGTCGTCCTGATGATCGGGTGGTGCGGCTACACGATATGGGTGCGCGGAGCTTCCCTGCCTCCGACACCAATCCTCTCGCACCTTGTGTATTCTCCCCAGGCACTCGGATGGTTAAGCCATTCGAGATTGCCTTACACCATTGGGATTATCGGGATTTTCATCGGGTTAGGCCACTCCGTGCTGGCCATGAGCGGCGAGGAAACATTGGCACAAGTTTACCGCGAGATCGAGCACCCCAAGCTGCGTAACCTGGAAAAAGCCGGCTTCATCATTTTCATTTACAGCCTCGTGTTTACAGCGGGCGTTTCCTTTTTCGCTTTCATGATTATCCCGGACGCGAAGCGGCCGCAGTATTTCGGCAACCTGATCAGCGGATTGGCAATGAACGAAGTAGGGCCTTACGACCTGAGATTGGCATTCCAGGGATTCGTGGTACTGGTCGGTATCCTGATGCTGGCCGGGGCCGTAAACACGGCCATTGTGGGATCAAACGGCGTCTTGAATCGGGTCTCTGAAGACGGCATTCTCCCCAATTGGTTCCGGCGTCCGCACCCTCGATTCGGCACATCGTACCGCATCATCAACCTTGTTGTGGCCTTGCAGCTCCTCACCATCATTATAAGTCGCGGAAACATCATCGTGTTGGGCGAAGCCTATGCGTTCGGCGTGATGTGGAGTTTTGCCGCGAAGGGTTTGGCGGTCCTTGTCCTTCGTTTTACCGAACCCGGAGTGCGCGAATTCCGCGTGCCGGCAAATCTCCGCATCGGAAGCCTTGAAATCCCAGTCGGGCTCTCCCTCATCACCCTGACGCTCTTCGCGCTGGCAGGAATCAATCTATTTACCAAGCAAATCGCGACCATATCCGGCGTGGCTTTCACCATAATCTTTTTCGGGATTTTCACTGTCTCCGAAAGATTAAACCGACGCGGAACAGCGGGTGCCGAGCTGGACCAGTTTAATCTGGAACCGAGCGAGGAGATCACCACCCTGGCGGTCGGCTCCCGACCCGGCAATATCCTGGTGCCGATTCCTGACTACCACAAGCTTTACCATCTGGCCGCTGTCCTGGAGCATGTGAACATCGAACGGCAGGATGTTGTGGTTCTTCACATCCGCGCCCTGCTGCGGGCGGGTTCCGGCGAACACGGTCTGGCCCCGGAACAACTTTTTACGGTCAACGAGCAGGAACTTTTTACCCGCGCGCTCGCTTTGTCTGAAAAATACGGCAAATCCGTGAAACTGGCCGTCGTCGCCGCTACCGATGCCTGGGACGGAATGTTGCGCGCGGCTCAGAACCTTCAGTCGTCTGCGTTGGTTCTCGGATCATCCTCAAAAATGTCGGCGACAGAGGAAGCGCGCCGCGCCGGGCTGGCATGGGAAAAACTGTCTGAACCCAAGCCCCAATTGACCGTCGAGATTTACACCCCGAGCAGGCAGGAAGACGTCTTCTATCTGGGCCCGCACGCTCCTCATCTGACTCCGAACGAAATCGACCTCCTTCACAAAATCTGGCTTGAGTGCAGCGCTCGCCTGGAGCCGGAGGAAATCCACCACCACGACATCATCCATTTTGCCCTGAGGGAGATCCAACGCAGGCTTTGTGACGGAGAAGATCCGGAAATTCTGGAGAGGCTCCGGCGGCATATCGAGGAGATCCGCTCCCGCCGAGTGCCGCATCTGTAGTCGGTTCCGCATCGAACTCCGCAGAAATATTTCCCATCCGCCTGCTGCACAACGTGCCGGATCGAATCCACGAAGCCGGGAAATTGAGAAGATTGGTTTGCGATTGAGGAGGATCGATTTCTAATGGGAACCGCTTCGATTTCCAAAGTCTGCCAAACCTAAACGCACAATCGTATGGTGGGCCGCGCCGCCCGCTGAGTGCTTGCCGGAGCGAGGCCGCTCCTCGGCCCAAACTCCATAGACACGCCCCTGGTAGGCTGCAATCCCTGTGTAATCCCCCAGAAAGTCTTTATCGGGTTCAAATTGCTTCTGTGTCCAGGCGTAATTGCGAAAGCTCCTGCCCCCGTCGGTGGAACGGGCAAGAACAACGAAAGCCTTTTGATTGTCAGCATCTCGCCGCCGGTCGTAGAAAACCAGATTCGCCGCCCCCGAAACCGGATCGACGGCCAGCCACTGGAAAAACTGGTCGGCGCCGTTGTGAAGGGGGTCCGAATTGACCCGGACGGCAGAAGTCCACGTACGGCCGCGGTCTTGCGAGGTTGAACAGAACACGTCCACGTCACCGTTGCGGTAGTCAGTCCACGCCACGTAAAGGACGCCCGCGCCATTCCCCCCGTGGGGATCGATCGCAATCACAGGAAAGCCGTCCGTCCGGTCCACGCCGGTTATGTGGAAGTACGGCGGAGCAATATCGATGATGTCGCGGGAGGGAGCAAAGCTGCGACCGCCGTCCCGCGAGGAAGCAAAAACAATGTGGGAGCCATCGGCCCACACTGCGTAGATCGTGCCGTCCGGGCCGACCGCACCCGTAAAGCCTTCGACTGAACCGTTATCGTCCCGAGGCAGTCCCGCGTGCGTGCTGATGCGAAGAGGCGTGGACCAAGTCGCACCATCATCGGCAGAGCGTGAGAACAAAATGATGGATTGAGTCAGGCTAAACTCTGTCCACCCCACGTAGAGACGGCCGGCGTAGGGGCCCCGGGTGTTATCGGCCGCGATGTAGGGCTTATCTTCAAAAGGAATACCCGGCTGCGTTGGGTGTTCGACCACCGGAACATCTTTGCCCTGCCAAGTCTTTCCTCCATCCACAGAGCGACGCACAAAGATCCCGTTGCGAGTGGCATTATGTCCCCAGTAATTTTCAGTCCCGAGCTTGTCGAACGCGATGTAGCAGAGGAAGGCATGGCCAAAGTTGTCGTATGCGACCGACACGTCGCCGGAAACCGCGTAGTTGCGCGGCCCGGTCCCGGAGGCCAAGTTCCAGCGCTCACCCGAGTCTCGCGAGTAAGCAATGTGAGCGCCCGTCTGGAACGCCGCCACCAATTCCTGAGGATTGCGGGGATTGACCGCAATCGAGGGCTCGTTGAAATATCCGGCGTGACGAGTAAGGTTGATAATTTTAACGCCTGGCGGCCGCAACAGCGCCGGACTTTGCGCGTGCAACGGCAACGCGAAAACACCCAGCGAGCAAAGCACGACAACCCGGAACGCAAAACCGAAATGTCCAACTGGTCGCCTAACGCATTGCCGTCTGTGTTTCCGCAAAGCGGAGAGAAACATATCACCACCCCTTAGATTCCTTCGATGGGAGAAAGGGGATTCCCACAAAGAAAGGCCCTTGTTTCTGCCCTGGTGTCAAGGGCCCCCGAGTCAGTGTGCCGCGAGGGGCTTCAGCATTTGATCGAGAAGGTCCGGCTGGCCGGACTCGCGGACCAAATGTGGATACCTCTCGCCTCCGTGGTAGTCAATATCGTAAGTCTTGTAGTAGTCTTCGTTGAGAACCAGCAACTGGAGCGGCTGGGAAGTATTCACGCCGGCCTTCAGCGCGGCGTGGAGCACTTCCGGCGTAAAGCTGCGCCCATTAACCGCCACAAGCTTCATCCCTGGAGCAATGCCCGCCTTGTAGGCCGGCATCGTCACGATGGAATCTGCAATCGTGCCGTCGTCTTTCAGAAGAAGACCGATGGAATAGGCCGCGTTCATCGTGCTGTGAACATCCTCTTCAGCTTTCAGCAGCGGGGACTCAATATCCGTGTAGACAACCTTCCAGCCGCTCGCTTCGATCCCGCCCAAAGGAGCGTCGGGAGAGGTTGAGTCAAGGCGCTTGTGAAAGAAGTCCGCCCAGGGGTAAGGCGCGATCTGATTCAAAGCCTCGACGAGATCCTGGAAGGTGTAGGTCTTCAACTGAGGTCCTTTGTTCGGCCCTCCGTAAAACAGACGGCAGAAATCGTCCAGTGATTTCTGGCCATGGGTTTGCTTGTTGATGATCATGTTAACTTCCAGCCACAGCAAGAAACCTTCGTCATAAAAATCCACGCCGCGCCGCCAGTTAATCCATTCCTCGGGAGCGAAATAAAGGAGCTGAGCTGCGTCGGTGGTATCCTGCAACGGGCGCCAGGTGCGGCCAGGGCGTCCGGGGCCGAGGGCAGCAGCCGTCAGCGCCAGATCCTGTCGATACTGATCCGGGGTCCACAAGCCGCTGCGGGCCGTCAGAAGGTCACCGAGGTATTCCGTTAAGCCTTCATAGACCCAGAGCATGTCGGTCTTCTGAGGGGCCTCGTAATAAGGCGGGCTCAGGTCCTTGGGCCGGCGGAATTTTCCATTCCAGGAGTGTACGAATTCATGCGGCAGCAGAAAGGCCATGAGCTCGCGCTGCTGAGGGTTGATAAGAGACAATTCCCCAACCCGGCTGTCATCCGATTCGTGATGCTCAAGCCCGAAGTGAGCGACGTGATTACTCAGGCTGAGCAGGAAATGATAGTCACGGTAGTGTCGCGCGCCGAACAACTTCCCTGTCTCAGCCACCAGGTTGGTGTAGTCTTGCTCGAGATCCGGGCTCATATCGAGCGCCGCCTCACTGTCAGCAGCCAAATCAATCTCGTGATGGATCGGTTCTCCGGGCGGGGTCACGTCAACGACCCGGAAATATTGGCCGCTGATCACGGGTGAATCGACAAGGCGATTTAACGAGGCCGGCTTGAATTCGACAACATCGCCGTTCTGATTGGCCACCGGAAGAGCCGTTCCGAACTTCCAGCCCTCAGGAAGCTTCAGCGTTGCCTTGTAGGTCAGATCCTGGGCAAGGCGCCCGGCAGGATAGAGCAGGTTCTGATTCCAACTGATCACCGCCATCTTATCCGAGGTCGAAGCTCCAGCGGTAAATCCCGATGTCACATTGGGCTCAACGTAATCGAAAGAAACCTTAAGAGAATTTACCCCCGCTGGAATGTTCACGTGAAAGGTAAACATATCCAACCGGTCGCGTCTCCAGGGGATGGTCTTGCCATTGGCGCTCAGCATCAACCCCGTCAAATCAACGACAGGCCCGTCCGGAGCGTGCTCTCCTGGAATCCACTTTGGATAGTAGAGCGTCAAGGGGCCCGGCGAGACAGGCATAACCATCCGAGTATGGATAATGTTCTGAGGCGCTTCGGTGGCATCAACATCCAAGGTAATGGCCGGTCCAGTTTGGGCCTGTAAGCTGAAAACAACGAATGCGAGCGACAATATCAAATACACACAAGTTCGACAGCGCAATAGGGTCATTATTAAAATCCTCAATTCGATTAGACTTTGCGGGAACGCCGTCACCCGAGATTTTAATTTCCAGTTTGCATCGCTCCCGGATTCCCAGCGCACCCTTTACGACGAACGATAGGAAACACGCGGCGGGCAAGCCCCCCGAACCCCTAAGATCATAGCGCGCTTCAGCCCTGTCTTCCAAGTATGTGGGGGCTTTCGCCACCCGGGCAGCCTTCCGATAAGCTGAACGGTGCCGCAGCCACAACTTCTTTGATGCTGCCGTTGACCGATAAGGCTATCGCATCAAGCCGCACACCCCGCACCTTCACTTCACTCGGTGGGATCCGTACTAGGGCGCGGATTGAAGTCGCCGGGGATAGTATTCACAACTTTGAGCTGCCGGTCGGTGGTGACAATCCCGAGCGCCTTGCAGCCATAGCCTGTCTCTTCCGGCAAATGAAGAATCAGCGACGGGGGGATTTCCACGTAGCTTGCGGGCAGGGGCGGCGACGTTCCTAGAAGCCGCGACGGGCTGAAAGCTTCGGTCAGGTTGGTGACCCCGGGGGTGATGGCATCTTGGGGACCCAACTCCTTCTGGCCGAACCTTTTTTCGCCCAAACGGCGGCCACGCTCTTCATCCGGCAAGAGCGCGAGAGGCGGCAAGCCAAAGACGGTATCGACGAGTTTCACCACTGAGGCTTGGTTTCCTTGCGCGTGGGCAACAAAGTGAGTGCGGGCGTACGGCGAAATCAGGATAAGCGGAACGCGCGGGCCGTCACTGATCGGGGAGCCGTCCGGTCCCCTGGCAAGAATCGGCGGGGGCACGTGGTCGTAGTCACCTTCCGAATCGTCCCAGGTGATGATGATCGCGCTTTCTGGCCAATAGGGACTGGCGGCTATCTTGTTAATGGTTTCGGCCACCAGGGCCTCACTGATCTGCGCGTCGGAATAGTTCGGATGATCGTCGTCTCCTTGAAAATTCTTTTGCACCGCAGGATCGGGATCGGCGGGCTTGAGGTGAAATAAATTCTTGAAACCGCCTTTCACAAAGAAAACGCCGCCGCTTCCAGGAAGGCTTTTTTGCTTGAGAGCATTGAAAAGGCTCCCAAGTCCATGCAGTTGCCGGCTCATTTGGGGATTGTTTGCGATGTACCCAAAGTATTGCGGACCATTGTGATGCGTGATGTAGGAGGCGTGGAGGCCGTTCGCATCGACAGGGCCATCATCGGGATCAGCCGGCCCTCCGCCATAACCTTCCTGATACCACCCGAAAGCCAAAGGCGACTTGTCACGGCTGGAGATGAAGGTGACGTCATGCTTGACGTCGGCCAGGTCACGTCGCGGATTCTTATCCTGCTGCGCGACGGCCTTGAGGTGACGCCCTTGCAAGGTAAGCGGGAGCGAAGCAAACGTCAGGTTGATCGCCGTTTGATGCTTGCCTCCAGGGCGAAAGTCCCTCGGGTTCACAGGCAGCTTTTCGGACTTAGAAGTCGGGTCCAAGGGCGACCCCCAAAACGGATCGTTGTCATTCATAACGGGCACGCCGGGAGAGCCGGCTCCGTCACCCTTATAAGCTTCATCAGGGTGCAAAGCCCACTGCGTTTGGCCTGTCTGCGCTGCAATGATGGCAATGTTCCCAAGCGTTGAGGGCCCGGTCATTTCCTGGAAGATGTGATCGAACAGCACGAAGCGGTCGGCGTAGCGCCACAGGAGAGGGATGGTGTCGCAGTCTTCGTAGGCCATCGCCAACTCGCCCATCTGTTTTGCTTGGAGCGAAGGCTTGCCGGACTTCATGAACCCCTGTTCCTCTTTCAAGGCAAACCGATTCATCATGGGCACGCCGCCTTCGAGGTTCATTTTCGCAACAATTATGGGGTGCGAATGATCCACGTCATCGGTATCGGCCGCGAACTGTTGCGGGCCGATCCGAAAAGGATGAATCGTGCCGGTTGTCCCATCGACATTCATCAGAGGTTGATAAAATCCCGGCGTGTCCTGGGGCTTATGACTGAACGGCCCTTCGGCGCCCGGAAACGTCCCGAAGTATGAGTCGAAGGACCGGTTCTCCTGGTAGATGACGAATACGTATTTAATCTTCTGGCGCAGCAGCTTGGTCATTTGCTGTGGCGAGAGATTCGGTTCCTTCGCGGGCGCTATTTGATACTTCTCGATAGCCTGCTGGTTGGAATTAGCTTCTTTCCTTGCCTGGCATCCCGTAATGAGTAAACCCAATGCAACGACGAACCCTACCCGGGTAATTGCAGAAGTAAGTTGGCTCATAGCCCCCGTAGTTTAATCCGAAATGCCCGAAGAAAGCAGCCATACTTTATTCCGCCACCGAACTGTGATTCGCGGAACGCTTCCCAGAACCGTCAGGCGCGGTCCGGGACAGCCTGCGCAGGCCAGCCTCGAAAGGCTTGACCAGAGCTTGCCCTTCCCCCTAGAATCCGAAGGTTGGAGAAGAACTGCGCGAGTGGCGTGATCTTCGTTCTATTGGGACAAAACGGCTGAGTTCGGTTTCGGGTCAACGTGCCTAAAGGAGCCCTCCCAAAAATCCATTTTGTGGCTGACCCTGAATAAAGGGGACGCAGCCCGGCGCTGCCAAACAATGTCATTGCCTGAAATCGTCGTCTATTCCAAGCCTGCTTGCTGCTTGTGCGATAAGGTTAAGGCCCAGCTTGCAAAACTTCGGGAGAAGCACTCATTCGCATGGAAGGAAGTCAACATCCTGGAGGACGCATCCACTTACGAGAAGTTCAAAGGTGAGATTCCGGTCATTTTCGTCAACGGCAAAAAAGCTTTTAAGTATCGCCTCGATGAAAGGCGCTTGATCAGGCTCCTGAAAGCAGCCGACGACGAGGGCCGTGAAAACCACATTTCATCGAATCACCCCGGCCTATGACTTTGCGGAACCTTCGAAAGGTTTGATAGACAATGCAACTCGACATTCTCTCGATCGCTGCCCATCGTGATGATACTGAACTGACTTGCGGCGGAACGATTATCAAAATGGTTCAAGCGGGGTACCGCGTCGGAATCCTCGACCTGACTGCCGGAGAGACTGGCACGCGCGGCAACGCCGTGTTGCGGGAGCGCGAAGCGAAGCGTGCCTCCCGCCTGATGGGCGTGGCACACCGGGAAAACCTTTATCTTCCGGACGCCGGCATCGAGGACTTGCGGGAATACAAATTAAAAATCGCCCAGAAGATTCGAGAGTTGCGTCCCCGCACCGTCATCCTGCCCTATTGGAAGGGCCGGCATCCCGATCACTACACCACGGGACGAATCGGTTATGCAGCGTGCTTCCTGGCCGGGCTGGCCAAGCTTTCACTGGAGGGCCAGCCTTATCGTCCCCACAAGATCGTTTATTCAAGCCTATACGTGCCGGCAGTTCGACCGACCTTCGTGGTGGATATCACCAACCAGTTCGAAAAAAAGGTAAAGGCCATCCTCGCTTACCGTTCGCAGTTCTCACCTCAAAAAGACATACAGAATCTCTTCCCTTCCCGTAAAGACCTTCGCGAAAGGCTGGCCTCTCTCGCACGGCACTTCGGGCTGATGATCGGCGTCCGGTACGGCGAGCCGTTTGTCACGCGCGAGGTGGCAGCCGTCGAAGATATCGTCACGCTTCCGGTGAAGTCGATCTAGTGAGAGATGCAAAATATAGTGACATCTTTTTTGTAGCGCCGCTCGGCGGCAAGCACTGCTTGCCTGAGCGGCGAAAGACGCGGGTCACGGACCCGCGCTACAGTAGCCATCGTCACTATATTTTGCAACCATCAGTAAGATTGGAGACACCCTGTCCCGACGCGACCAGCAGCCCAAAGAACGGACGAAAAACGACGCCCTCTATTCCGGGATATTAAAGCCCAGCCTTGACTCTGATTTAGTAGCGGGTACCCGACAATTGCGGCGCGCGCGAATTCACTCTGCAGGCAAACGGTTCTTCCAGCGGTTGCGAATAAACCACAACACTCCGGCAAGCAAGAGGACCATAAAAACCGTGTCGAAGCGGTGGAAATACGGTCCGAGAGTCTTCCAGCGTTCGCCCAGCTTCATTCCTGCGTAAGCAAGAACAAAACACCAGGGCAGCGAGCCAAGAAAGGTATAGATATTGAAACGCACAAAGTTCATGCGGGCAATACCCGCCGGAAGCGCAACGAAGGTTCGAACCACAGGGAGCAGGCGCGCGAAAAAGACGGCCCAGTCGCCGTAACGGGCAAACCACCGCTCAGCCAGTTCCAGGTCATGACGCGTCACCAGAACGTAATGGCCGTATCGCTCCGCGAGCGGCCGGCCACCCACCGCCCCAATGTAATAGGCGACGATTGACCCAACATTACAGCCCACCGCGCCCGCCAGTGCCACTCCGACCAAACTGAAACGCCCGACGGAAACCAGATAGCCTGAAAACGGCATGATCACTTCAGAAGGCAACGGGATACACGCCGACTCGATCGCCATCAGCAGGACGATCCCCAGGTAACCTGAGCCCGATATGAATGAGATGATAAAACCGGCTACGATTTTGAGAACAGTTGAAAGCATTTGGGAGAGCGCGCCAGAATTCTAAACAACAACCGAAACAATAGCAGGTATCGCAAACCGCCGACAATGGTTTTACTAGAACTCCTCTGATCCCTGCGCAAATGTAAACCCGGGCAGGAGGGCCCCCTGAGGCGAGCTCGTAACTTTCACGCGGCGGACGTCCTCGGTGCGGCCAACCTTGCGGAGCATGGCATAAGAAGCAAAAGCTTCTGAATAGACTTTCGTCACCAACCAGTTCTCGCCCGTCTCGTCCAAACGCCAAAGCTGTCCCGGCTGTATCTTCGCTACCGTCATCGCGGAAGATTCCTCTTCTCCAGAGACAATCGACAACCGCAGTACCTTCTTCTCACTGGCTGCAAACAGGCCAATCTACCGTGCCTGGTTGACGGAGTCAACAGCTGAAAAAATATGGGAGACGGCAAAGTTAAGGCTCATCTTAAGTCCGCAGCACGACAAGCAATCGGTACTCGATGATTATCGCCTGTCTTTCCAGGTAGTTACGACCACAGGCCGAAGAACTCCTTCGCCGATTTTCATGCAACTTTTTCTGCCCAAGACTAATCTATAATAGTGTAACCTGCGCTCAGCGACCCCGGTGGGAATTTGGAAGCATGTTGTGAGTGTGCGTTGTATAATCAGGTTAAGTGAGGAGTCGCGCCATGAGAAACCATAGGATCGTCTCCATCGGGCTGTTTTTTGTACTCATCGCAGCAACCGTCCCCGGCTGGTCTTCCGACCAAAAAGACGACGTCAACGCCATTGGAAACCGGAAAGTAGCTCATCGCAGCATGATTTCCGAGGAAAAGGAAATCGCGATTGGCAAACGCTATTCCCAGGAAATCGATCGCTCCGCGAAGATCATCAAGGATCCGGTGATCAATGAGTACGTGAATCGTGTGGCGCAGAACGTAGCTCGGAATTCAGACTTAAAGATTCCTCTAACTGTAAAAGTTATCGACTCCCCAGACATCAACGCGTTCGCTCTTCCTGGCGGCTTTCTCTACGTGAATACCGGTCTGCTCAAGGCGGCAGACGAGGAAGACGAGCTAGCCGGCGTGATGGCGCATGAGATTGCACACGTTGCCGCCCGGCACTGGGCGAGCCAGATGACCAAACAGACGATTCTGCAGTATGCAATGCTGCCGCTGATCTTCACCCCCATGTCCGCGGCTGTTTATTACGGGGTCATGGAAGCCTATATGAACGGAGTGCCGCTGGCCTTCCTCAAATTTACCCGCAACGACGAAGCCGAAGCGGATTTCCTTGGCATTCAGTATATGTATAAAGCAGGCTACGATCCCAACGCATACGTGGCGTTTTTTGGGAAAATCGTCCAGGAACAACGGAGCAATCCCGGGAGCGTTCCGACGATCTTTGCCGACCATCCACCTACGGGAGATCGGATCATCAAAGCCGAAAAGGAAATCGAGACCCTGTTACCCCAGCGCCGCGAATATCTGGTAAGCACCTCGGAATTTAGCGACGTGAAGACACGACTAGCAACCGTCATGACCCTGCAAAGGAAGTTGGAAAAGGCTGAAGGCGGCCCGACTTTACGGAGGCGCGCGCCAACCACCAGCACGACCAGCCCAGGCCAGCAGCCGGGTGGAAATCAAAAGCCGGAAAACGATAAGCCGCCGGTCCTGCAACGCCGGGACTGAACCCGCTCCCTTTCCATATTGACCCGCCGTAAAGGCCCACGGATTACCGCGTTTGGCACTTTGGGACCGGGAACAGATCGGTCGCGTGCATAACTGCCCATTAAATGCCCGCAGACGACCGAAGCGATGTCTGCCCCGACACGTTGTTTTCTCTAGATAAAAAACTGATGGGAGGCGCAACAAACAACGCTTAGGTTAGGTGCGTTGTTGAAGAGGGCTGATGCCGAGCTTGCGAAGTTCTTCGGAATAGTACTTCCGGAACAAAATGTCCCATTCCGCCCCGCCCTCTGGAATGGTTCGTTTGTGGGTCGCGATGCGCTGGCGGGCAGTCTCTTCAATCTTCTCTTCTTCGCGCAGCAGATCCGTCAGGATGCGAACGATCCCTTGTCGGATGGTATTCGGCTCGTCGAAAATTTCCACCTCGTCAAGATCCTCAATGGCCGACAGGATGCGGTGGGAAAGCTGGATAATTTTTTCGTGGGAGAGTTTCATCAGATCAGAGAACCAGCATAAAGTCTAGAGGACAATCTTTCGCTCCCGGACGATCTGCTTTTTGATGGCTTTGAAGGCGTCTTCATACGTGGCGCCGAGCTGCCGCATTTGGTCCGTGTGCTCCTCCAGAATTCTGCGCACCTCATCGTTGATACGGTCCTCGACGCTCAACTCGTCAAGCACCACCTGAACAATGACCTCATTTACATACTCGGGCTGCTCAAACTGGATGAGACCCTCGTCCGTAAGGCGCTTCATCAGCTGCCGGGCCATATAAGCGACATATTCTCGTGGCAAGTACATTCGAAAGCACAGTGATAGTTGACCGTCTCGAATCCGCTAGTGTATAGTTTCTATGTTGCAAGTGTCAAGGCAGGCGTGCAGCGGGTCCAGCGTACACCAGACGTTGCACCACCCAAAGGGCGGTTAGCTCAGTTGGTTAGAGCGTCTGCCTTACAAGCAGAAGGTCATCCGTTCGAGCCGGATACCGCCCACCATTGGTCGCGGCTCGCGATTGCCCTTCTTGCGTGACACAATTCGCAATAGCAGAAAGAAGCGCGAGTTTTCTCTCTCGCGCATCGTCTAGGGGACGTAGTTCAGCTGGTTAGAACGCATGCCTGTCACGCATGAGGCCGCGGGTTCGAGTCCCGTCGTCCCCGCCAGCTTTTTCAA
>Ga0307373_10000372_pt1 | contig 85150 bp, 77 predicted proteins | sample OX2MG_FD_202534 | JGI IMG/M metagenome (GOLD analysis project Ga0307373, IMG submission 202534) | Soil microbial communities from Risofladan, Vaasa, Finland - OX-2 | ecosystem: Environmental > Terrestrial > Soil > Coastal area > Acid sulfate soil | place: Finland: Risofladan, Vaasa | collected...
CGGCCCGCAGGCCGCCGAAGGCGGCCTGCGGGCCGACACGGACGGTGGGGATGCGGCCGTATTCGATTTAGAAACCAACGTGAAACTCCAGAGGGCAAGCCCCTGGCATCTTACAAAGAGACCGGGATCCACCACAGATGTCGCCCCTTCGGGGCTTTACGACGAAGAAACGGACGCGATTCCTGGGGCTTACGCCCCAGGCTACACTCCGTCGCCGCTGCGCGGCTGGGCAATTGTGCGCCAACGCAACAGGTGTTCCAGCCTTCTGCAATGCGACACGATCTCGCAAAACCCACGGAGGCGGCCCGCCGTGGCGGAACAAAAATGGCCTTTGGTCCAAGGTTCGATTCGTGCTCGAGAGGCCGAGTCAGGCCAGAAGGAGCGTGCCTGCTACTTTGCCGGCCGCCGCTCCAACGCGGGCGCGACTTCGCCCCATTCGATCTGGCACGTGGGCAAGGCTTCTCGCAGCTCAGCCACGCCGGCGGCGGTGGCCTTGCTGCCGCGCAGGTCGAGCCATTCCAGGCCCGTCAGCGCGGCCAGGTGTTTGATGCCCGCGTCGGTCAGGCCGCTGCCGGCCAGCGATAGCCGCTTGACTTGCTTCAACTCGGCCAGATTTCTGGCAGAAAGGTCGGTCAGCGCCGGGCAGCCCAGCGATAGATCGGTCAACTCCGGCTGCTGCTCCCTGAGCAAGGTCAACCCAGGCCCGCGAATCTCGTTGCCGTCGAGCACCAACCGTTTCAGCGCCGGCAGCCATGGCAGCTTGGCCAACGAGTCGTCGGTCATGGGGCGAGCCAATCGACGACGGTCAAGCCGGGAATGTTGGTGTAGTCGGCCGTGTTGTGCGTCACCATAATCAAGTCATGTACGAGCGCCGTGGCAGCGTTCAGCAGGTCCAGATCGGGTGCCGACAAACCGTGGTCCAGCATGTGTGTCTTTGTTTCGCCAAATCGTCGCGCAACATCAGAATTCACGTCAACTAGATCTACGAGACGGAGCATTTCGAGCAGGTTTTTCATTCGATTCGGCGGCGCCTTGGCTCGCAGTGCCCAGGCAAAGATCTCGCCCAAGCTCACTGCGGAAACGTGCAGGCGCCCACCGTACTGGATGAACCGAGTCGCGACGGCGTTGTTTCCCTTCAAGTACGCCGAGCAAATATCGGTATCCAACAGGAAGCTCATTCCGCAATCTCCCGCCGAGGGACTTTTCGCTGCTGACGGGTCCACGCGAGGTACTCATCGAGTTCCTGGGCGTCCTCGGCCCAAGCTCCAAACGACAGGCGAAACGCTTCCGGAAGCCGCGCGTACTCGCGGAGGGCCTCCACGTCCTTCGCGGTGAGCTCGGGATGTGATCGCAGCAGATCGTCGTCGGTGTGCGCGCGCGTCAACTCGATCAGGAGCGGTTCGGCCGCCAATCGTGTTCCCTTGACGATCCTCTCACCTGGAACGACCGTCGAGTCAAACACCAGGCGGTTCGTCCACGAATCGACCCTTGGCAGGTCGCCTTTCTCTCCATTTCGGACCGCTCGCTCGATCCGCTGGATCGTAACGGCCACCGCCTCACCGTCGGGAAGGCCTGGTTCGGTCTCCAGTTCGATCGTCTTGCCATGAACCACGCCACTAAAAACGCTCGTCGAACTTGGCATGGCCAGTCTCCTTTTTGCGGCGGTGTCGAGTCAAGTACCGATATCAAGGATGAACGATGAACGATCAAATATCAAGGCCGTCAGAGCAGGCCAAAGTCGTAGACACATTCCGTGTCGGCTGCTAAAAACTTCGGCCGGCGGTCAATCGGTTTGGAGGCCGGTTTTGTTCCGAAACTTTGCGGACGACAGTCCCGAAGGGTCGGCAGAGTGTAGCCTGGGGCGTCAGCCGGCGTTGCTCTACACATCTTCCGAGAGGCCACGGGCTTGCCCCGTGGAGTTTCACGCTCGTATCTACACACGCGGGCGGCCCGGATTACCTGCCTTTCCCCGTGTCGGCCCGCAGGCCGCCGAAGGCGGCCTGCGGGCCGACACGGACGGTGGGGATGCGGCCGTATTCGATTTAGAAACCAACGTGAAACTCCAGGGGGCAAGCCCCTGGCATCTTACGAAGAGACCGGGATCCACCACAGATGTCGCCCCTTCGGGGCTTTACGACGAAGAAACGGACGCGATTCCTGGGGCTTACGCCCCAGGCTACACTCTGTCGCCGCTGCGCGGCTGGGCAATTGTGCGCCAACGCGGCAGGTGTTCCAGCCTTCTGCAATGCGACACGATCTCGCAAAACCCACGGAGGCGGGCCGCCGTGGCGGAACAAAAATGGCCTTTGGTCCAAGGTTCGATTTGTGCTCGAGAGGCCGAGTCATGCCAGATCAGGCTCACGGCGACAGTGCGAGTCCGGTCAGACAAACGGGGGAATCCTAACCGACCTCTCGCATGGGGCGTATGCGCGGTCGCGGCAGGGAACGCCCCTCGCCTTCCAAATGGCGAATGACCTCGTCAATGACCTCACACAATTCACGATAGAGCCCGACGGGATCATCGCCATGAATGCCGGTAATTAAATCCGGGCACTTGGCAATGTAGGTTTGGTCGTCTTCACTCCACTCGACCCATTTATGGTACTGATCGCTCTCTTTCATTGCTTCACCTGTTCAATCGCTTGCTTGACGTGCGCTTCTTGATACGATTTCACGTCATCGCCTGTCCGTCCGCTTACGGTCACGGCGCCGCCGTATCTGGAGTGAGTGAATTTTCGATGCGAGCCTTTTCCGCCACCTGGGATTTCATAAAACCCCGCGGCCCGAAGATCTTGGATAAGCTCCCTGATTTTTCTTGGCATTGCTTGAAGGTTCAACTCTTGGTGTACATAAGCCGAACACGCATCGGGCTCAAAGACCAAGGATGAACGATGAACGATCGAACTGCCATTCTACACGACGATCCAACTGTCGCGTAGCCGCAGAGTGAAATCGTCGGCTACGATTGCGACAACCGCAGGTTGGTCAGCATAGTAGTAGGCACACTCCGTGTGCCGCAACCTTGGCCCGAACCGGTGGTCACACCCACGGTTCGGCTGAAAACGAGAATTGGCAAGGCGTCGCGTGAGAACGTCGGTCGGCCTACCGGGCGGGCGCGGGCAACAGCGCGAGGGAGCGGCCGGCGACGGCACACGGAGTGTGCCTGCTAAAAACTCGGGACGGGGAGCGGAACTGCATTCCCCGCTCGCCCGGCCTCCTCCAATCCGCAATCCGCAATCCGAAATCCGCAATCCGCAATCCGAAATCCGCAATCCGCAATCCGAAATGCCGTCAATCTGGTAACGCGCATGATCGCGCAGGGTCGGCGGCGGCTCGGGGGCGGGCACCGCCTCCGGCACGCTCGTTTCGGCGGATCGCACGAGCTGTTCGAGCGTGTCGCCCGACACGGTTTCCAGCGTCCGGCGGCAATCGGCGCACGTATCGAGATGCGCCGAGACCCGCATGGATGCGGCCTCGTCGTCGAGCCGCCCCAGGCTGAACGCCCGCAACTGGTCCAGGTCGGGATGGGATTGCAAGAGCTCGGTCATGTTACGGCCTCCGGGAAAGGCGATGTTGAATCACTATAACAGAAGGACATGGGCGAGGTCCGACCTGTCAGAAAAAATCGTTCAAATGAGACATTGGCGTTTCATAGCTGGAACCCCTTCGAGCTTGCTGTTTGTCGCCTTTCGCTCCGCGAAAGGGCGTTCTTTCGCGGAGCGAAAGGCGACATTACACCGACCCCGACGAGCGGGGTGGGGTCGCTCTCAATCGACCCAATCCTTGGCCACCTGCCGCAAGCGCTTCAGGACATGCGACTTGGCGGTCCAGACGGCCCCTTCGGAAATGCCCAGTTCGACGGCGACGGCGGCGGCCGTCCGCCCCTGCAGCACGAAGGCCCGGAATGCCTGCCAGGTCGAGGGCGAGAAGTCGGCCGCGATCATCTTCAAAAGCTGGTGTACGACGTGCTGGTCGTGTTCGTGGTCCCACAACCGGCTCAGCCGGCTCTGGTCGTCCGTGAGTTGATCGAGCGTTTTTTCATAGTCGCTGCCACCCAAGGCCGGTTGGCGGTTACGTGCCCGCCAAAGCTCGCGCAGGCGGTTCGTGACGATGCCGCGCAGCCAGGTGCGGAACGCGCCTCGTTGGCCATTATGCCGGAAGTTCGGAACTTCGCGTGTGAGGACGGTCATGACCTCTTGGACGAGGTCGTCGACATCGGCCGTTTGCAGCCCGTGGCTGCGGAACTGACCGTGCAGCCAAGGCGTGTAGAGATCCACCAGGCGCCGCCACGCTTGGGCGTCCGGCTCGCGCCGCAAACGCTCCAGCAAACTGACCGGGGTGCTGTTCATGCAAGGGATTCCGGCAATGCCGCGCCTCCGCAACCTAGACCGCACGCGGCTTGAATTGGCACATCTTCGTTGAACCCGGAGAGGGGCACCCGTTTGCGGGTCTGGCGACGGGGCGTCTCACCGATGGCCGCGCACAGTAAAACGAGTCTACCGGCTCGGCACGGTCGGAACAAGCATCGCGTAATCAGCCACGCGCGCGAGGCGCGGCGACACTTGGCAATCTCCCCTCCGCACAGGTATGCTGGTCGCATGCTCAAAACCCTATTGCATTCGATTCCAAGCCTGGTCCGCCGCGGACGTTGCCATCTGTTGCTGGCCGCATCGTTGGCGGCCGCGGTCCCCCGCCCCGCGGCCGCGGAAAACTGGCCTCAATGGCGCGGCCCGCGCGGCGACGGCACGAGCCGCGAACAAGACCTTCCCTTAGCCTGGAGCGAGCGCCACGGCCTGGCCTGGAAGGTCGAACTGCCTGAGTGGGGAACCAGCACGCCGGCCATCTGGGGCGACGCCATTTTCGTCACCACCCAGCACGACGACCAGCTTCTGCTCTTGCGGCTGGCCCGCGACGACGGCGCGCTCGTCTGGACCCGCGAGGTGGGCCGGGCCGATACTCCTCGCCAAGGGCCGCCGCGCGGCGCGCAGAAATTCCACGAATTGCACAACAACGCCAGTCCCTCGCCCGTCACCGACGGCGAACTGGTCGTGGTCCATTTCGGCAATGGCGTTCTGGCCGCCTACGACTTCGACGGCGAGCCGCTTTGGAAGCACGACTTGCAAGAGGAATACGGCAAGTACAGCATCTGGTGGGGACATGCCAACAGCCCGATACTCTACGAAAATCTGGTGATCTCGGTCTGCATGCAAGACTCGTTGGCCGGCGTCGCCGATCGGCCCGCTCCCAGTTACCTGCTGGCCCACGACAAGCGGACGGGCAGGGAAAAATGGAAGAGCCAGCGCATGACCGGGGCCAACGCCGAGGAGGGCGACGCCTACACCACGCCGGTGCTCTACCGGATCGCCGATCGCTGGGAACTGGCGGTGATGGGCGGCAACCAGTTGGACGCCTACGATCCGGCGACCGGCAAGCAACTCTGGTTCCTGCCGGGAATCATCGGCGGACGGACGATCACGGGCCCGACCGCCGGCCACGGCCTGGTATTCGCCACCCAGGGCATGCGCAAGGATCTGTTGGCCGTCAAAGCCGGCGGCAAGGGCAAGCTCACTCGCCGCGACGTGGCGTGGAAGGACGCCGACGCCACGCCCGACACCTGCTGCCCCGTACTCTGGAACGATTTGCTGTTCACGATCAACGATGACGGCGTGGCCAAGTGCTATGATGTCGAGACCGGCCACCCGAAATGGAAGAAGCGGCTGTCGGGCAACTACAAAGCTTCGCCGTTGGCCGCCGAAGGACGGATCTATTTCATGAACCTGGCCGGACTCACGACCGTGGTGGCCGCCGGCGACCGCTACGAGAAGCTGGCCGAGAACCCGCTCGACGACGCGACCACCGCTTCGCCGGCCGTGTCCGGCGGCCGGATCTACATCCGCGGCCGGAAACACCTTTACGCCATCGAAAAAAAGTAAACACGACCGATGCCCGCCACCCAACCCGGTTCGGTTCGATTGTTCCACTTCGCCGGTATCGACGTCTTCGTGCATTGGTCCTGGCTGCTCGTCGCCATTGTCGAAGTCCAGATCCGGCAGCGCGAGTACCAATCGTTCGTCTGGAACATCATCGAGTACCTGGCACTGTTCGGCATCGTCCTGCTGCACGAGTTCGGCCATTCGTTGGCCTGCCGTCAGGTGGGCGGCACGGCGAACCGGATCATGCTCTGGCCGCTGGGCGGCATCGCCTACGTTTCTCCGCCACCACGACCGGGCGCCGTACTCTGGAGCATCGCGGCCGGCCCGCTCGTGAACGTGGCGCTGGTGCCGGTTCTGTTCGGGCTTTATTTTCTGGCCGGCGCCGCGGGCTGGTTCGCCCAAGTCCCCGACCTGCAACAGTTTTTGGGCACGATCGTTCGGATCAACATCGGACTTCTCGTTTTCAACATGCTGCCGATCTACCCGCTCGACGGCGGACAGATCGCCCAGGCGCTGCTCTGGTTCGTCATAGGGCAGGCGCGGAGCCTGTTGTTGGTGAGCTCGTTCGGGCTGCTGATGGGCGCGGGGCTGATCGCCTTGGCCTTGTGGCTTCATAACACATGGATCGTCGTGCTGGCTGGCTTCATGGCCTTGCGCTGCTGGAACGGATTTCAGCAAGCCCGCGCCATGTTGCAGGTTCTCAACGCGCCGCGGCACTACGAACTACACTGCCCCACATGCGGCGCTTCGCCTCCGGCGGGCGAGTTTTGGGTTTGCGGCCAGTGCGGCGCGAAGTTCGATACGTTCTCCGAGCGCGGAGTCTGCCCCGGCTGTGGCGGCGAATTCCCCATGAGCCAATGTTCCGCCTGCCACGCCAGGCATCCGATGCAGGCATGGGGACCGCCAAACTCCGCTCCAAAGTAGCCGCCCACCCCCGCAACGGTGGATTTGAATGACGCGGATGATCAGGGCGAGGTGGATGGAGTCACGCGAGATTTGAGGCGTTCGACGTTTTCGGGGAAGCTGAGCAAGTAGAGATATTGGTCATATGCCGCGTTCTGCACCGATGCGCCGCGTTCCCAGCGGCTCACCGTCGCCGGGCCCAAACGAGTGATTCTCGCGAACTCCGCCTCGGTCAATTGCAGCCTGTCTCGCAATCTCTGAATTTCCGTCGGCGTCATGACGCCCAGGTGGCGGCAAACCGCCACATGGCGAATGTCTTCCGCTTCGTCATCGAGGAACTCGAATCCGCATTTCGCGCAAATCCGTAGCGGCACCTCGACCCGTAAACTCACGGCCTCGTCGCCCACTCCGTATTGGAAATTGTCCTCGACGATGCGCGTTTCAATACCAACCTCGCCGCAACGGCTGCAACCGTTGTGAAATGCGGATGCGTCGCGCTGCGCGAGCATGGCTTGTTCGTGGTTCATAACGATCAGTTCCTGTACACGCTGTAGTGAAAGCTCCGAGCAATGACGGTTCCAGACCCAAGCTCCAACTTGACGTAAAGCTGTCGGTCGTTTAACGTAGTTTGAATCACATACGCCAATTTGCCGGGCGGCGATTCGAGTTCGACCTCTTCCAAAGAGCAGCCAACTTCAAGGAGATCCGCAACCATTTCCCAAGCTCCAGCGTCCGTGAGTGGCTGCTTATCGCGCGGATCGATGACTTCATGAGGACGCCAATCGCGCGGCCAACCAAGCACTCGCGCCCTCTTGCGGCGCGCGAGCAACGCAAGTTGGTGGCGCGCGGCCGCAAGATCGAGTGCCATAGTGATTAACGGTTGTGCGATTTTCTCGACTGCCTAATCGTATGATGAGGCGGGGTGGTTGGCAAGATCGTCAAACATTCATGAAGACGTCAACGAATGAAACGCCTTGCCTGGCTCACCGACATCCACCTGAATTTCGTTTCGGCCGCCGCCATGGAGCAGTTCCTGGATGGTGTGGTGGCGGCGCGCCCCGACGGCGTGCTCTTGGGCGGCGACATCGCCGAGGCGCGCGACCTGATCGGTCACTTGAAACGAATCGCCGCCACGCTGCCCTGCCCCGTCTACTTCGTGCTCGGCAACCACGATTTCTACCGTGGTTCGATCGGCCGCGTGCGGGCCCATGTCGCCGAGCTTTGCGCCGCGACGCCGCAACTCGTGTGGCTCAGCAACGCCGGAATGGTCGAACTCACGCCGGAAGTTGGCCTGGTGGGCCACGATGGCTGGGCCGACGCCCGGCTGGGCGATTACGAGCGTTCGATGGTGATGATGAACGACTACCGGCTGATCGAGGAGCTGGCCGGGCTCGGCAAAGCCGAGCGCTGGCAGCTCTTGAAGCGAATGGGCGACGAGGCGGCCGAGCATGTGCATCGAATGCTGCCTCGGGCGCTGGACGCTTATCCGCACGTTGTCTTCCTGACTCATGTGCCCCCATTGCGCGAGGCGTGCTGGTACGAGGGACAGATCTCCGACGACGAATGGTTGCCGCACTTCACCTGTCTGGCCGTGGGGCAAGCGCTTTTGAAGATCATGGGCCAACGGCCCGATCGCAAGTTAACCGTGCTTTGCGGCCACACCCACAGTCCGGGCGAAACGTGGCCGCTGGCCAACCTGCGGATTCTCACCGGCGGGGCGGAATACGGACTTCCCTCGATTCAGCGGGTGTTTGAGCTGTGACGCGGCCTGAAGTACGGCGACTCATCGCCGGTTGCCATTGACATTCACGAACTGGAAACTCAAGCAAGGCAAGAACATACGTCGTTTCGTCTGGGCGGCGCGAGTCGGAAATTCGGTTGACAACCCGGCTGAGGTCGTTAGAATGAATAAACGTAGTTGGTGACCGGGGATCCGTGGTGCTTGCGCGGTTCCGGGGCTTCCCGTGTCGATCCCGCCCGGCGCCGTCTTTAGAAGGGCCGCCGAAACATCACCATGACCCCGCTTTCCACGACCCTCGAACGACCAAACGCCCATGAATTCGCTGCTTGGCATCTTCGGCGTCGGTCCGACCGAATTGCTGGTGGTGGGCGTCGTGGTGTTGTTGTTGTTCGGCAGCCGGCTGCCGAGCCTGATGCGTTCACTGGGTCGGAGTGTCGTCGAATTCAAGAAAGGGGTCAAGGAAATCGACGACGGCGGCGGCGACGACGAGGCGCCGCCCGGCGACCACAAGACGTAAGCCGGTTCGGTGCCTCAACGTAGCGTGGACTTTAGTCCGCGAACCCGTGTAAACGTAAGATAAGAACAGTGCAGGGTTTGAACCTGCAAACCTGAAACCCCTTGGGTGATTGCCATGTTTGGATTGAGCCCTGTGGAACTGTTGGTGATCGGCGGCTTGGCGGTGTTGTTGTTCGGTAGCCGGCTGCCTGGCGTGGCCCGTTCGCTCGGCAAGAGCATGACGGAGTTCAAGCGCGGGCTGCACGACATCCAGGATGAAGTGCGTTCCGCCGATAAGGTTTCGTCGAAGTCGTCGCGGTTCCATGAGATCGACGACCGCGACGAGGCGACCGCGCCCAAGTTCGAGCCGCCCGCCGCCGAGCCCACCGGCGGTGGTTGAGAAGTCGCTGGCCTTGCGCGAAGCCAATGTCTTTCACGCCCAGCACGACGGTGTTGAAACCGGCGGTGCCTGAAACGTCGGTGAAGGCCCGCCATCGACGTCCACGCCTGCGTGGCCTATATTAACTCGCCGATGGGCGGCTAGCTCAGTTGGTTAGAGCGCTATCCTCACACGGTAGAAGTCACAGGTTCGAGTCCTGTGCCGCCCACTTGACGGACGCCGGAGCACGACTTTTGATTTCCACCGATCTTGCCCAGCATCACGGGCTTCTCTCCGACTTGTTCGCGCTTCCCAAAACGCGCGACCCGTGGGACCGCTATCGGCTCTCCGACGAGCAGCTCGAAGCGTTCGGCCGCGACGGTTACGTGGCCGGCGTTACCGTGCTCGACGACGAGCAGGTCGATCGCCTGCGCGAGGAACTGCAAGACCTGGCCAACCCGGCACACCCTGGAAACAGCCTGTTCTACGAGTATCACTCGAACGAGTCGGCCGACCCGAGCCGGGTTTTATTTCACGCGCTGGGTGCCTGGCGCGTCACGCCCGGCTTTCACGACGTGCTCTGGAACCCCGCGGTGACCGTGCCGGCCTCGCAGCTTCTGGAGGGCGCCGTGCGGTTCTGGCACGATCAGCTTTTTTGCAAGCCGGCCCGGCACGGCAGCGTCGTGGCCTGGCACCAGGACTATTCGTATTGGACCCGCACCGAGCCGATGGCGCATCTCACCTGTTGGATCGGTCTGGACGACGCCACGCGCGACAATGGTTGCTTGCAGTACGTGCCGGGCAGCCATCGCTGGCACCTGTTGCCGATCACGGGGCTGGCGGGCGACATGAATGCGATCCAGACGGTGCTCTCGCCCTGGCAGCGCGCGGCGTTCCAGCCCGTCGCCATCGAGTTGAAGCGGGGCCAATGCGCCTTCCATCACCCGCTGTTGATCCACGGCTCGTATGAAAACCGCACCGACGGGCCGCGGCGGGCAACCGTGATCAATGCCTTTCGCAACGGCGTTCGTTCCACTTCGGACGAGCCGTTACTGGCCGGCGTTCCGCCTGTACCCGCCGGCCAGGAAATGGGCGGCAAGTTCTTTCCGTTGCTATTTGAACCCTGAACCCTGAACCCTCCCATGTGGCCCGACGCCTCGCAGACCCAGGAACTGCTGGCCCAAGCGCGCTTGGGCGACGTCGCGGCGGTGAACGGCCTTTTGGACCGGCACCGCGATGCGTTGCGCCGGATGGTGGCGCTGCGAATGGACCGCGGATTGCGGCAAAGGGTCGATGCCAGCGACATCGTGCAAGACACGCTCATCGAGGCCAACCGCCGCTTGCAAGAGTACCTTGCCGACCCTCGCATGCCGTTTCACCTCTGGCTGAGGCACATCGCCCGCGACCGACTGATCGACGCCCACCGCCGGCACCGCGTGGCGGCGCGGCGCAGCGTCGATCGCGAACAACCGCTCGTGGCTCGCGGCCACCTCGATCAATCGACGATGGACCTGGCGGCCCAATTGCGCGACCGGGAATTGACGCCGGCCGCCGCCGCCACCCGGAACGAAATGGAGCGGCGCTTCCAAGCGGCGATCGAACAACTCGACGAGCGCGACCGCGAGGTGATTTTGTTGCGGCATTTCGAGCAGTTGTCGAACCAGGAGACGGCCGCGGTCCTGGGCCTGACCGAGCCGGCCGCCGGCATGCGTTACCTGCGGGCCATGCGTCGCCTGCGGGCCATGTTGAACGAGACGCCGTCGGCAGTACGTTAAAGATGGCGGCGCTTATGGAACAGGCTGGCCTGCCGCCCCCAGAGTACGAAGTCATTGCCGGCGAAGTTCTGGTGCGCTTTCGCAACCATGGTAAGCATGGGCAACGGCATACCGCTCCTGCCACACTGCCCGATCGCATTCTTGCGATCCTTCGAGACTGCGGCTCGTGTTGCATGTCCGAACTCCTCGGCCATTTAGGAGAACGGGTTTCGAGAAGAACCGTCCAAGTCGTTTTGCGACGGCTCGTGTCCCAGGGGTCGGTTCATTCCTCCGGAAAAGGGCGCGCGGTCAGATGGTCGATCGGTTCCAACAACGGCTAATTGCGCAGAATTGCGCGGAAATCGTGCCCTAACCCCTAACCCCTAACCCCTAACCCCTAACCCCTAACCCCTAACCCCTAACCCCTAACCCCTAACCTCTCCCTGGTCATGGAACCTCTTCCGCTCGACGCCGCCATCGAATCGACCTCTGACCGCGAGAACCTCTTGGCCGAACTCCTGGCGCGTGCGACCGACGAGCTGCGCGCCGGCCGATTGCCGGACGTCGATGCGCTGGCTCGCCGGCACCCGGCGCTTTCGGCCGAGCTGCGCGAGCTATGGGCGGCCGTGCAGGTGGCCGAGGGAATGGCCGTTGGTCTTTCGCAAGACGACGATCCGCCGAGGGATGCGCCGAGGGCGAGCGTTGGTCCCGCAAGCCCCGCTGGCGATCTGCCGCGCGAGTTCGGCGACTTCGAACTACTTGAGGAGCTGGGACGCGGCGGGATGGGCGTGGTTTACAAGGCGCGGCAACTGAGTTTGAACCGCACCGTGGCGGTGAAGATGATCTTGCGGGGCGAACTGGCGTCGGCGGCGGACGTGGCCCGCTTTCGTTCGGAAGCCGAATCGGCGGCGCGGCTCGACCATCCGCACATCGTGCCGGTGTACGAAGTCGGCGAATGGCGAGGGCAGCCCTACTTCGCCATGAAATACGTCGAGGGGACGACGCTCGCCCGGCGATTGGCCGACGGGCCGATCGCGCCGCGCGAGGCCGCGGCCGTGCTGGTCCCGATCTGCCAGGCCATTCACTTCGCCCATCAGCGAGGCATCCTGCACCGCGACCTGAAGCCCTCGAACATCTTGATCGACCGCGACGGCCGGCCCCATGTCAGCGATTTCGGCCTGGCCAAGCGCGTCTCGGGCGACACGCAGATGACGCGCAGCGGCGCCATCCTGGGCACCCCCTGTTACATGGCGCCGGAGCAGGCGGCCGGCAACCGCGGCCAGTTGGGCCCGGCCAGCGACGTGTACAGCCTGGGGACCGTGCTCTACCAGATGCTCACCGGCCGGCCGCCGTTTCAGGCCGCGACGCCGGTGGATACCGTGCTTCTGGTGTTGGAGCAGGATCCGCTGCCGCCGCGGCTCTTGAACCCGCGCGCCGACCGCGACTTGGAGATGATCGCCCTGCGTTGCCTTCAAAAGCCGCCCACGCTCCGTTATCCGACCGCGGAGGCGTTGGGCGACGACCTTTCGGCCTACCTTCACGATGAGCCGATCGCGGCGCGCAGCGGCTTGTTCAGCCAGGTGCTGTCTCGTTGGTTCCGCGAAACGCACCACGCGACCGTGCTCGAGAACTGGGGCTTGCTCTGGATGTGGCACAGCCTGGCGCTGGTGGTGATTTGCGTGGTGACGAACGTCTTTCAATGGCGAGGGATCACGTCGTGGGGGCCTTACTTCGCGCTTTGGACGGCGGGCATGGGCGCCTGGGCCGTCATTTTCTGGGCCTTGCGCCGTCGCGCCGGACCGGTGACCTTCGTCGAGCGGCAAATCGCGCACATCTGGGCGGCCAGTGTGATCAGCACGGCGGTGCTGTTCCCCGTCGAAATGCTGCTGAATTTGCCCGTGTTGAAGCTTTCACCGGTGCTGGCCATCGCCAGCGGAATGGTCTTCTTGGCCAAGGCCGGCATCCTGACGGGCACGTTCTACATCCAGGCCGCCGCGCTGTTCCTGACGGCGCTGGCCATGGCCTGGCTCGACCGCCAGGGACTTCAAATCGGCATCACGCTCTTTGGCTTCGTCTCGGGCGCCTGTTTCTTCGTGCCGGGGTTGAAATATTATCGGCAAAGAACGCGGCAGGGAAGCCAGATCAAGGACGAGTCGGCGGGACGATGAGCCAGATCAGTTTTTTCCAACAAGCCGGCGGCCGATGTTTCGGCAGAGTGGCACGCGACCCTGGAACCATGTTGGTCTCGCAACCGGTGCAACTTTGGTGTCCTATACCGCGAGCGGCCTGCTTCGACACCAACCCGCGGCATCAGACCCTCGCCGAGCAGCTCAAACGGCTGGATGTCAAAGGACCGTGGAAGTGACCCTACACCTTATTCGCACCTCGCACGCCGGCGCGCCGAGTTTGGCACGGCACTTGCTTTCCTTGGCGGCGTGGCCCGAACCCTCCATCTGATGCAATCAACCAATTTCGAGTTTCTGCTCCCGAAGTGGCCCGAGTTGGCGGCTCTGGGCGGCTTCGCCGAATCGTATGCGCACGGCGACGCGGCCAGCGCCTTGGTCAAACTCCGCTCCTATGGCGAGCAAGTCGTCGAGTTCATCTACGCCCAGCACCGGTTCCCCAAGCCATACAAGCCGGGCGGCTGGATGCACCTGACCTACGCCGCGGGAGCGCGGGCCGACATTCCCGCCTATGTCGAACCGCCCCCCGGAGGCGCCGAAGCGACGTCGAAAAAACAGCTTCAACGCGAGAAACGGGCCGTCCTCGAGCGGCTGGCCGCCCAGGAAGCCCAGATGCAAAAGCTGCTGGCCGACCTCGAGGCCGCCCGCATGCAGGCCTTGGCCGCCGAAGCCGACGCCAGCCAGCTCCGCTCGGCCCAAGACGCCGCGCTGGCCGCCGGGCGCCGCGCCGCCGACGCGCTGAGCTTTGACGAAGCCAAGACCCGCCGCCAGTTGATCGACTCGCTGTTGGCCGACGCCGGCTGGAACGTGGGGGCCGCCATGACCAGCACCGACCATGTCGGCAAGGAGGTCGAGGTGGCCCATCAGCCCACCGCCTCCGGCATCGGCTACGCCGACTATGTGCTCTACGACGACGACGGCAAGCCGCTGGCCGTCGTCGAGGCCAAGCGCACCCGCGTCGACCCCGAACAAGGCCGCACCCAGGCGAAGTGCTACGCCGACGGCCTGGAACAAGCGCACGGCCGCCGCCCGATCATCTTCTACACCAACGGCTACGATCTTTGGTACTGGCACGACGCCGCCCAGGAAACGCCCCGCAAGCTCTACGGCTTCCCCTCGAAAGACACGCTCCAATACCGGCATTTCCAGGTCCGCGAGCGCCTGCCGCTGGCCAAGGTCGCCCCCAGCCCCGAAATGGAACTGCGGATGTACCAGACCGAGGCTGTCCGACGCGTCGTGGAAAAGTTCGCCGAGAAGAAGCGCAAAGCGCTCGTCGTCCAGGCCACCGGCACCGGCAAAACCCGCATTGCCGTGGCGCTCTGCCAGACGTTGATCGCCGCCCACTGGGCCCGCCGCGTGCTCTTTCTCTGCGACCGCCGCGAGCTGCGCAAACAGGCCCACAACACGTTCAAAGATCTCCTGCCGGGCGAGCCTCGGATTTTCGTCACCGCCGACACGGCCGACGACCGCGACAAGCGCATCTACCTGGCCACCTACCCGGCCATGATGAAGTGCTTCGAGACCTTCGACGTCGGTTTTTTCGATCTGATCATCGCCGACGAATCGCACCGCAGCATCTACAACCGTTACCGCGAGTTGTTCGAGTACTTCGACGCCTACCAGGTCGGCCTCACGGCCACGCCCGTCGATCATGTGCTGCGCGACACCTACCGTATCTTCGATTGCGAGGTCAACGACCCCACGGCCAACTTCAGTTACACCGACGCGATCAACCACCAGCCCGCCTACCTGGTCTCCTTCGAGGTCGAGACGCATACCACCGAGTTCCTGCGCGAGGGGATCAGCTACGCCAAAATGAGCCGCGAGCAGCGCGAGAAGCTCGAAGAAGACGAGCCGGAGCCGGCCGCCATCGAGTACGACCCGGTGCAAGTCGACAAGCGGGTGTTCAACAAGGACACCAACCGTCTGATCGTCCGCAACCTGATGGAGCGGGGCATCCGCGACGCGACCGGCACGCAGGTCGGCAAGTCGATCATTTTTGCCCGCGGCCACGACCACGCCGTGCTCTTGCAACGGCTTTTCGACGAGATGTACCCGCAATACGGCGGGCATTTTTGCCGCGTCATCGACCACTACGACCCGCGGGCCGAGGACCTGATCGACGATTTCAAGGGGGTCGGCAAGAACCCGGAGCTGACCATCGCCATTTCGGTCGACATGCTCGACACGGGGATCGACGTGCCGGAAATCGTGAACCTGGTGTTCGCCAGGCCGGTCTACTCGTTCGTCAAGTTCTGGCAGATGATCGGCCGCGGCACGCGGCTGTGCGACGACCTGTTCGGGCCGGGCAAGGACAAGACCCACTTCCAGATCTTCGACCATTGGAAGAACTTCGAGTGGTTCGACGAAAAGTACAAGCCCGCCGACCCGCCCCGCGTGAAATCGCTGCCGCAGCTCCTGTTTGAATCGCGCATCCACTTGGCCGAGGCGGCCCTGGCCGCCCAGAACACGCCGGCACTCACGCTGGCGGTGGATCTGATCGGCAAAGATCTCGCCTCGCTGCCCGAGCGCACGATCGCCGTCCGCGAGAAATGGAAGGAGGTCAAGGCGGTGTCGCGACCCGGCGTACTGGAGCTGTTCGACGCGGCCACGAAGGCCGTGCTGGTGCAGGAGATCGCCCCCTTGATGCAGTGGGTCCCGATCGCCGGGCATGAGGAAGCCTACGAGTTCGACAACCTGGTGGCCAAGCTGCAAACCGAGCGCATCAAGGGAATACGGCAAGGCCGCGTACGTCCGCGATCTCCCGCATCAAGTCGCGTTTGGATCGACGGAGTTTCACGTCCTTCGCCCGAACCCCGACATTGACGCTCGATACCTGTTCTACATGATTTGGAACCCACGATTTCAGCACGAAGCAAGCCGCAACATGACCGGTACGGCGGGCCAGCAACGAGTGCCCGCCGCATTCCTGGGTCGTTTCGAGATTCCGTTGCCGCCACTTTCCGAGCAGAAGCGGATCGCCGACATCCTCGACAAGGCGGACATGATCCGACGAAAGCGGGAGCAAGAATTGCGACATCTGGCGGTCATGCGTCGCTCGATTTTTCTGGATGTTTTCGGGAGCCCGCGAGCGAACCCGAAGGAGTGGCCTGTCGGCACGATCCGTGATCTCGTGACCCAGGTATCGTATGGTACAAGCGTTAAGTCCGACGTCGCCGGCCCAACGCCAATTCTGCGTATGAACAACATAACAGCCGACGGCCTTTGGGATCTCGCCGAGTTGAAGTACACCGACGTTCCAACCGAACAGCACGATCGCTTTCTCGTGCGGCGCGGGGATCTGCTTTTCAACCGGACAAACAGCAAAGAGCTCGTCGGTAAGTCCGCCGTCTACGACGGCCCGGAGCCAATGGCCTACGCCGGATATTTGATTCGGGTCCGCGCGAATGAACGAGCGACCACCGAGTACATTGCCGGCTACCTCAATTCAACCCATGGCAACGCCGTTCTCCGACACATGTGCAAGAACATCATCGGCATGGCCAATATCAATGCCCAGGAGTTGCAGGACATCCGCATCGCGGTGCCTCCGTTCGCCCTGCAAAAGGAATACGGCAATATTCTCGCCGCTTTGAAGAATGCGGCTGTAAAATGGGAGCAGGGGGTTGCCGCGGCAAATGAGCTTTTCGCATCGCTTTGTCAGCGCGCATTTCTCGGCGAACTTTGAACATGAGGCGGATCTGACCATGCAGGACGAATTCACCAACGATTATCGGCGCCGGGTTCACCAGTTTGCCGGATACCTCACCCTCATGGAGTCGCGTACACGCGAAGTTGGCGGCGACTGTTTCATCATCTTCGCCGAGCGTCGGCACGATGGACGTGGGCCAACAGCCAACTTGAAGGCGGCCAAGCGCCAGCCTGTCGCGGTGGGTGTCGGCGGCGCAAACCAGCCCGGCCTGTTCGACGACGGCGCCGATGGCCCGGCGGGCGACGAACCGGCGTGGCGCGACGACGAGCGGCACGGTCGATACGTGCAATTCGCCTACTGGTCGAAGAAGCCGTTCTTCGTCATGGACCTTCCCGACTCGACGCTCCATGTGCCCGAAGGGCGGCGCGTGATTCGCGATCTCGCGGGCTTTTTCTACGTCGGCGAGCGCGGCGACTACCCCTACTACCGGCACGACGTCGAGGAGCACAACCCGCTTCAGAAGCAATACGTCTTCGGCGACTCGGCGAGCGCGGCGGAAGACATGGCCGCCATCTTCTTCAAGGTCTGGAACTTTCCGCCCGACGCGGTGGTCTACGTGACGGCGGCCTCGTTCTTCGACAAGAAACGATGGGAAGACGACGAGCCAATTTCATGACGGCGCGCAATCGGAAAAGGAAATGGACGGTCCCTCTCGACTCGGCGCTTTGAGCATTCGTCAACCGTGGGCCACAGAGGTGATCCGCGGCGACAAGAAAGTCGAGTACCGCGACCGCCCGACGGAGGTTCGCGGCCGAATTTACATTTACGCGAGTCTTGACCGCTGGGATGCCGAAGAGGAAGCCGATCTCGCCCTCGAAGTCCGCTACGACGTCGCCGACTTGCCCCGCGGCGTGTTGATCGGAACGGTCGAACTGGTCAAATGCATCGAGAGCCCCGACGTGCCTACGACTGGCACTTCGCCAGGCCCGAGCGTCTGCGGCCGCCGTTGCGCCCCCGAGCTGAAGCCCCGACGCGTGTGGTTCCATCCGTTCGGGACCAGCCGGACCAAGCGACGGAAATGAGTCCCGGCCGGTTCGGGCCTATCCCAAAACCGCCGTTGTGGCTCAGGCGTCCCGCCTGCCATGCGGTTTTGGGATAGGCTCTAGCGATTGAGGGAGCCGGGCAACGAGTTTGATATTCGGCCTTGCCGATTACGACGAAACGAAGGATGATCGAAACAGTCAAACCGAGATTGCGGATGACTGATCGCGGCGCGTTGGATCGGCCGTCGCCACGCGCACCGAAGCTCAAGAAAAGAGTCGTTAGTCACGCCCGAAGAACCCGCACCGATGTCAACCTGGACCCCAGCCAACCTGACCAGGCACCACCAGAAACGCATTACCAAGGACCAGGGCTGTTTCGAGGATCTGCTTGCAATCAATGGCCGTACAATGACCAAAGCCGAGTACGAACAGCGGTCGCAAGACGCCGTGGCCACCGCATGGGGTGAGTACGAAGCCCAGGGGCGTGACGTGGCCCGAATGAGCTACTATCCTAAAGCGGCATTGTTTGTCGATAATGAACTGGTGGTCGCCGTCACTGATCTCGGGCGCGCGGAATTCCTCACATGTTTCCACGAACACTTCGACGTTCCCCACGGTATTGACCCTGGCCCTGGAGCGTCGCTCTCCCAAAGCCAGCTTCGGTACAAGCAGAAGCTGCAGAACGATGAGCGGTGTGGCATGATCATCCATGTCAGGAGGATTCGCGGTGTCTAATCGCTTCCAAACTCTGCGGGCTGAGGCCGTGAGTCTTCAGCGTCTCGCCGACGACGTGGCAGGGCTTGCATCCAACGGCACCGACTGGCAGTCGATGGTCGTGGCGCCACGAACTCTGGATCCCGACCAGCCTATCGAAAGCTGGTATCTGGCCGAGTACTTCCTTAATGCTTGGGTCGAATGGCACACCGTCTTGGACCGGTATCTCAGGTACTTCGGGCAGCCGCTCGACCGGATTCCTCGCGTGTGGGGTCGTCTAAAAATTCAATCCAAGGAGTTGGCGGGGCGACTGCAATGCGATCCATCACTCGACAAGTGGATTGCCCGATCCTGCGAGCGCCTTCTTCAGCCCGACGCTCAGTCGGACGCCGACGTTTCCGCGTTGTTCCACCAGGTAATCAATAGCCACAGCCGGCTGGCGTTGGTGCGAAACAGCGGCGAGCAGCGGGAAGGAGGTCCGATGTGGCGGAGTTCGTCCACCGCCGCATGGGGTTACGATCGCCAGGTCAAGCAGCGACTTTACGCGCTGCCGTTCAATTTGCGTGAGCCACTCCTGTGGCACCTACGGCACTATCGTCATGCCATGCTCGACGTCTCGTGGCTCGACGAACCGCGCTGGAACGAAGGCGACGAGGCGCGCCGCTCGGCCTTCGAAGACGTGCTTGGGCGCCCGTCCGCCGCCCCGCCGTGGATCGGGCGTTTCACCGATGATCTCCGGTCCGACATGCCGTCGGCCGACCAGGTCTACCGTGTCCTCTGTCGAATCATGCGGGCGATCGCCGAAATCGGGTACGAGTGTTTTTTCGACGATGTGACCTCGAACGAGATGAATCCGGGGCCTGATTCGCCGCTGGGCGACGAGGCCGTTCGTGTGATCCGAAAGGACATGCCCGGCGGCGACCCGGCTCTGCGAAACATCGTCGTCGGCGTCGCCAGAGGCAGTCAGAAGCGGGCGTTTTACGGACGCCCGAACGTGCTCGTGAAGTTGGGAGAAACGCTCACCGCCGCGGCGGCGCCGATGGCCGCGATCGTGCTCGTCGACTCGTGGGACACGGCCGAATTCCAGCGGGAGCATTTTCCCGCTTTTCGACTGCACCACGCGCGCGGGCACCGCTTCTTGTTCCTGCTGGTCGGGTCGCCCGAGACGCAGGTGGCACCGCTACCGCTCGACCTTGGGCCGGAGCGCCGGCCGCTTGCAACCGCGACGGATTTCGCCTTTCGCCGGAGCACGCAGGGCGCCCGGTCAGAAGCTGCCCAGGGTTAAATCGCCTGGGTCAAGCGAATCGGGTGGGCCCCGTAGCTCCTTCCCTTCAACTTGGGGCGGCTTGTCTGCCTCGCCTCCGCTCAAATAGTGGCGGTTACTCTCTTCGGCCATCATTTCGTCACGCAACTCTTTCAGCGCGTCATCGGGGGCTATGGCGACCACTTAAATCGACCCGGCTTTGCTCAGCTAAAGTGCCCCACTACTTTGAAAGAAAAAGCCGGTTCTTCCTTTCCAAGTAGCGAATGTGCTACGACCAGGCAAGAGTTGCCGGTTGGCCGGGGGTCGGTCTTTTTTCGTTCGCGCGCATGAAAAACCTCGGCTCGCCTCTCGAAGTGTGAGCTTCGATGTGGTAAGCCGAGGTCACCGGTAAAAAGTTCATGAGTTGGCGGCGGGGCCACGGCGGCGGCGGAGCGATCGACCTGGTGATGTACCTGGCCGCGGTCGACTTCCGCGCGGCGGTCGAATGGCTGGAGCAACACCTGGCGGTCGGCCCCATCGGCGGCGGCCAAACCGCCGCGCACCCCTTGGCACGCTCCGCGGCGGCTCGTGGCCCGCACGGCTCGTTGCGCTTGCCCGTGCCCGCCCATCGCTTGTTGGAGCGCGTCCGTCAGTATCTCACGCGACGGCGCGGTCTCTCCGCGACGTTGCTCGATCCGTTTCGACGCTCGCGCGCGCTGGAACGCGAACGCTCGGTAAAGGAGCGGCGCTCATCTGAAGACTAGCCGCGCGCGCCTGTTCCCGACTCGACGCTACGCGAAAAAAAACGACTCCGAAACCCCTCCCCAGGCGATCCAAAAGCACATGGCGCAACGCGAAGAGGGGGGAGGCAATTGGATGCCGCTTTCGCGGCTGGCGAAAGACGTCAGGGGGTATTCGGAAGTCGTTTTTTTTCGCTTCGCCGCCGTTTTCTTTTGCACGCTTGTTGCTGCGCAACGTGCGTGCTTTTTTCGTGAAAATGATCCTTCCCGATTCGTGGGCCGCCACGGACCCCCGCAGCTTTCGCTGCGGGTTAAGTGTCCGCGTCACGGTGCAAGACGATTCGGCCGACATGGTCATTTCGTTTCTCCGGCCAATGCCTGGCTGACAATGGTTTGGGCCTGTTTCACAATGGCCTCCAGATGGCCGGAATCCTTGAAGCTCTCGGCGTAGATCTTGTAAACATTCTCCGTGCCGGACGGCCGGGCCGCGAACCAACCATGGGCCGCGACGACCTTCAGGCCGCCGAAGGGGGCCTGGTTGCCCGGAGCGCGCGTCAGCTTGGCCTCAATGGGTTCGCCCGCCAACTCGGTGGCCTCGACCGAGTCGGACGACAGGTTCTTCAGCACCGCCTTCTCCCGCGGGGTTGCCGGCGCATCGAGCCGATCGTAGTACGATGTTCCGAACTTCGCGGTGATCTCACGATAGTGTTCCCCTGGATCTTTCCCGGTACGCGCCAGGATTTCCGCGGCCAAGAGGTCCATGACGGGGCCGTCCTTGTCGGTGGTCCAGGGCAGACCGTCCTTTTCGAGAAAAGTGGCACCGGCACTTTCCTCGCCGCCGAAACACACCGTCCCCTCAAACAGCCCCCGAGCGAACCATTTGAAACCCACCGGCACCTCGAGCAGCCGGCGGTCGAGATGCTTGACCACGCGGTCGATCATACCGCTGCTGACCAGCGTCTTGCCGACGGCGGCCTGCTTCGGCCAGCCGTCGCGATGGGTGAGCAGGTAGCGAATCGCCACCGCCAGGTAGTGGTTCGGATTCATGAGCCCGGCCGACGGTGTCACGATACCGTGCCGGTCGGCGTCGGGATCGTTGCCGAACGCCACTTCGAACTGGTCCTTGAGCCGCACCAGGTTGGCCATGGCGTACGGGCTGGAACAATCCATGCGGATCTGGCCGTCGTGATCCACCGGCATGAAAGAAAACGTGGGATCCACTTTCTTGTTCACGACCTGGACGTCAAGCTCGTACAGAGTGTTGATCGGCTCCCAGCAACACAAGGAGGAGCCGCCGAGCGGATCGACCCCCAGGCGGAGCTTCGCGGCGCGGATGGCCTCCATGTCGATCACCAGGGCCAAGTCTCGGACGTATGGTGTAATGAAATCCGTTTCATGGGTGGTGTCGGCCTTGAGGGCCGACTCGTAGGCGACGCGCCTCACCTCCCCGTTGCCGGCCTGGAGCAAGGCATTGGCCCGTTGCTGGATCCAGTCGGTCACGTCGGTATCGGCCGGCCCGCCGTTGGGCGGGTTGTACTTGACTCCGCCGTCGCCAGGCGGATTGTGCGACGGGGTGGCGATGAGGGCGTCCGCCAAGTGCTCGCGGCGCGAGCGGTTGTACGTGAGAACCGCCCGGGAAATGACGGGAACCGGCGTTACGCCCTCGTTACCGGCAATCATCACCGCCACGCCGTTGCCGGCCAGCACCTCCAGCGCGGTGCGCTGGACCAACTCGGAAAGCGCATGGGTGTCCTTGCCCACGAGGATCGGGCCGTCGATTCCCAGGCTCTGCCGGTAATCGCATACGGCCTGCGTGATGGCGAGGATATGCGACTCAGTGAAGGTGCCGTTGGTGGACGTTCCGCGGTGGCCGCTCGTCCCGAACAGCACCCGCTGGCTGGGTTCACCGAAGTCCGGCTTGCATTGGTAGTAGTCGCGCTGGAGCCGCGGCACATCAATCAACAGGTCGGGAGTGGCGGGCTTCCCCGCCAGCGGGCTGATGCTCATGCTTCGGCCTCCTTGGGCTGGGGGTCGTGCCAGCCTCCCGGGGGCGTGAGCCGACGTTCGACTTCGGGCGGTCCCCAGGTGTTGGGTTCGTAATCGTAGAGCGGGGTCGCGTTTCCAAGAACGGGATCGACGACGCGCCATGACGCCTCGACGGCATCCTCGCGCGCAAAGAGGCTCGCATCGCCTTGCATCGCATCGCCCAAAAGCCGCTCGTAAGGCGCCATCGCGTCAGAAGTCTGGTGGTGGGCCAGGAGCTCGATCCCTTCTCCGACCATGCGCTCGCCCGGCTTCTTGACCATAAGACCGATCGACATCGCCACTTCGGAACTGAGCCGAAAGCGGTAGTAGGCGTCAGAAGACAGAGCAGTTTCATCCAGGACGGGCCGCGGCGGGTGTTTGAACCGCACCAGCGCTTCCGTCGCGGTGACCGGAAGGCGCTTGCCCACGCGCACATGAAATGGCACGCCGTTCCAGCGCTCATTGTCGATGTGGAAACGGAGGGCGGCGAACGTCTCCACCCGCGAGTCGGGCGCCACGCCGGGTTCGCTTGGGTAGCCGCGAAACTGACCGCGCACGACATCCGCCGGGCCGAGCGTCCTGATCGCCCCGAGTAGCCGCCCTCGCTCGTCGCGCCGCGCCTCGTGATCGTTGCCGGCCGGGCATTCCATGGCCAGGCAGGCGATCACTTCGAGCATGTGGTTCTGCACGACGTCGCGGATCGCCCCGGCGCTTTCGTAGAATTTGCCGCGACCCGCCACGCCAAAACTCTCGGCCATGGTGATCTGCACGCTCTCGACGTGCCGCTCGTTCCAGACGGCTTCCACGCTGGGGTTGGCGAAGCGGAAGTAGATCAAGTTCTGGACAGGCTCCTTACCGAGGAAGTGATCGATGCGGAAGACGGCCGGTTCGGGAAAAAACCGGCCCAGGATCCGGTTCAGTTCTTGTGCCGAGGCGAGGTCGCGGCCGAACGGTTTTTCCACCACCACGCGGGCGTCCTTGGCGCAGCCCGACTTCGCCAACCCTTCGGCCACGGCGGTGAATTGGCTGGGCGGGACGGCCAGGTAATGCAGCGGCCGCTGGGCGGCGCCGAGCATTTTGCGCAAGGTGGCAAATGTGGCGGCCTCGCCATAATCGCCGGCGACGTAGCGCAACTGCGACTCCAGCTTCCCAAACGCCGCGGGGTCCAAGCCGCCGTGCTTTTCAAGACTGTCCTTGGCCCGCGCTTTGAGCTGATCGAGGCTCCACGGGGAACTGGCCACGCCAATGATCGGCGCATCCAGATGCCCGCGGCGAATGAGCGCCTGCAATGCCGGGAAGATCTGCTTATACGCCAGGTCGCCGGTGGCACCGAAGAATACCAGCGCGTCCGATCGTGGAGTGGTCATGGCGTCGATGCTAAGCTCGGTTCCTCAGGTAGGGTGGGCACCGCCCACCAACTCAACTTCGCGTGCAAATCGCGCGCCACTCATGCCGCTCGCTTCCGCGACATCATCCGCCGGCGCGCGAACCAGCCTTCGCCCAGTGTGGCCAGCGCCACGCGGTCCTCCAGGTTCGGCCGGAAAATGGTCAACAGCAACAGCGGCAGATACCAGGCGACATAGATCCCGCCCTCGTGTACGTTCCAGAACTGCGTGCCCAGCATCAGCGCCGCCGACCCGCTCAAGAGCATGCCCAGGTTCTTCCGCGCCGGCCAGATCGCGAAACAGATCGAAAGGGCCACGAACGCGGCCAGGATGGGAATGCGATAGAGATAGAAGTTGTCGATCTTGTGGAACTGCCAAAAACCCTCGGCCCCTGACATCTTCAGATCGGGCCAGCCGAACATCATCTTCATCTGCGCCAGGAACAGATCGACGTTGGCCGAGGTCAAGGCCAGCGGTATCACCATCAGCGTCAGCATCGACGCGAAGCCGCAAATGAAACGCATCAGGCCCCGGTGCCAGTAGAAGCTCAGCCACAGCGGCAGCAGGAAGAACGGATAGTAGACGGCGCCGGTGGCCAGCCCCAGCAACATGCCCGATACCAGCGGCCGGCGATACGAGGCCACAGCCCAGGTCATGAGCGCCGCGGGCAACACATGGTCGACCCGCCCGGTCATGATGGCCGTATAGGGCATCAGCAAGTAGAGCGTGGCGGCGGCCAGGCCGGTGCGGATGTTGTCGAAGTGCCACACGCCGATCATCACGATCCCGAGCACCACCGCCAGATGCGAGAGGATGGCCATCGTCCGCGCCGTCGCCGCCTGCACGATGTAGTGGCCTTGCTCCGCGGTCGCCGGTTCGTCCTTCAGCGACACCGCCTTGGTCGTGATGCTGGGGATGATGTGCAGCAACGAGTAGCCCGGCCCGTGTCGCGCGACGACTTTGTTGTCCGGTCGCGCGTCGTCGCCGAAGAGCATCTTGTCGAGTTCCCGGGGGCCTTCCAAGTCGCGCGGGTCGACCTTGTTGGTGAGCACGTTGACCATCATGAACACCGCGAGCGACGCGGCGATGAACGTCATTCCGCCGGCCGAGAGGTTCGGCTCGAGCAAGGGCCGCCGCACCATCCACGCGTCAAACAGCATCCTGAGCAAAAGCACCCCGCCCGCCACGAACAACCAGACGTAGCCCCAGTAGGCGACCTCGCCTTCCTTGACCACCATCAGCAAACCGGGCGCTTGCGCAATCAAAACCAACAGGTCGAAGTTACGCATGCTCCAGAGACGGCTGAACTTGAAATAGATCGCGATCGTCAATAGCGACGAGAGATAGACCCAGGTCGTCGCGTTGAGCTCGTAGCCGTAAAGTATATGTTCCATGCTGAATCGCCCCTCGGGACGAGACCGTGCGCAAACATGCAAGATAAGATATTTGAGACAATTTGCAAGCCGGCCCCTCACCCTCTGCTCACCCTCTGAACTTCCGCCAAGCCACGGGTGCCAGTCCGATGACGATCCCCGACACCATCCCCACGGCGTGGGCCATGTTCGCGACCGATCCAACCGTGCCCGTCATGCAGAGGAAGAAAAAACCGACCATCAAGACGATGAACCGTGGGTTCAGGCCGATGCCCGCGGTCGGGTCGAAGCGGTGCTTCATCCACAGATAGCCGAACAGGCCGTACAACACGCCCGACATGCCGCCAAACGCCGGGCCGTTCCATGCGTACTGCGCCAGGTTCGATGGAATCGCGACGGCAACCACCATCGACGCCAGCCACGGCGAGCCGCGGCGCGATTCGAGAATTCGCCCCATGTCGAACAGCATCCACATATTGAAGAGCAGATGCAAGCCGTCAAGGTGCAGGAAGATCGGCGTGACAAGGCGCCAGACTTGGCCCGCCATGATCTCGGAAAGTCCAGGCGATGCAATCTGGGCGTGCCGCGCTTGAAACGATGAAATGCTCAGGTACTGAGTGGCGGGAGCGTCGCGCTCACCGAACTGCGACCAAACCGTCACCACGACCGAGGCGGCGATCAGGAACAGCGTCACCTGTTTCCGTCCTCCCGCGCCCTGTTTCCATCGCTGGCGGAGCTCGATGTAGTTCTTGCGCGCTTTCTGGTCCTTGGCGACTTCCTGGCGGACGATCCGCCGGGCGGTCTCGAGCGCCTTCGCGTAGCGAGGTTCGTCCGGCTGGCGCAGGAACTCCCCAAGTTCCGCGACGGCCTGTTCGATGCGCTCCTCTTCGCGGATCCAAACCGCGAACCTCCCTTCGCCCGGCTCGACCTTCGAAGAAATGCCCAAAGTCAGCAGGTAGCCGTGAAACCGCCGCGCCTGGTCTTCATCGGAGATCGTGCCGGCGAGTCGCATGGGGGTGGGTCGGTTGGCGGGGTGGTGCTGGATTTCAGGGCCATGATAACCGGTGGACCCATAAGTGGCCAGGATTCATTCGCCGGGTTCGGACACGGTTCCGGAACGGCCCGCATCGTGGTATCATCGACGCGCCGCGGAGGATTGCACCGACGAGTTTAGTAGGTACGACCAGGCGAACCTAACCTACGTTGCCCTGGGTCCAAGCGGCGTCGATCAGCCGCCACATACGGCCGTTGGGGTTTTTGTCTTGCAAGGCCGGTGGCAGACGGTGAGGGCGGACGTTGTCGTAACAGGCGAGCATGGCGAAACGGCGCAGCGAGGCGGGAATGCCGACGGCGGTGAAGCCGGGATGGCCCGTCGCCGGATAGGGACCGCCGTGGTTCATCGCCGAGCTGAGCGCCACGCCCGTGGGCATCTTGTCGTTCAAGAGCCGGCCGACGCGCCGCCGCAGACGCGGGGCAAGCTCCTGGTAGAGCCGATCGTCCGCTCCCCGCGTGTCGGAATAGATGCAACCGGTCAGGTTGCCTTCCAGCGCTTCGAGCACCTGCCCGGCCTGCTGGGCGTCATGGGCGACGACCAAGAGTGAGACATTGCCAAAGGCTTCGGTTTGCAACCGCGGAGGGTCGGCCAGGAACCGCTCGGCATCGACCCGCAGCAGCGTATTGGAATAGCGGTAGCCCGACCCGCCGGCCGGCCGGCCTCCGACGACCGCGCGGGCACCCCCCGCGGTCAATTCGGCAACGCTGTGCGCCAGCGAGCCCGCGACCCCCTTGGAGAGTAACGTGCCGGCCGGAGCCGCCGTGAAGCGGCTTCCGACCGCCGAAATGAAGCGCTCGGTCGCCTCACCGGCCAATACGACCACCAGGCCGGGGTTGGTGCAGAACTGGCCCGCCCCCATCAAGCAACTGGTGGCAAACTCATCTGCGATCTTCTCCGCGCGTTCCTCGAGCGCGCCGGGCAAAACGACGAGGGGGTTGACGCTCGACAATTCAAGATAAATCGGTTTGCCGGCGGCATCGGCCGCCGCCTTGAGCTTCAGTCCGGCGGAGCGGCTGCCGGTGTAGGCCGTGGCGCCAACGCGTGGGTCGGCGACCAGCCGTTCACCGTCGGCGTGGCGGGTGCGGTAGATCAATTGCACCGTGCCCGGCGGAAGGCCGGCGGCGTCGGCCGCCGACTGGGCTTCCTCGGCGAAGATTCTCGTGGTGGCGGGGTGCGAACTGTTCGCTTTGGCGATCACCGGGTTGCCGGCCGCGATGGCCGCGGCGAAGTCACCCCCCGAAATGCCGCCGAACGCGAAGGGAAAGTTGTTCGGGCCGAAAACGCAGACGGGCCCCAGTGGGGCGAAATAGGAGCGGATGCCGGCCTTGGTGTCGATCGTCGGCAGGCTCCACGAACCCTCGCGCGCGGCCGCCGCCGCCTGCCGCAACTGGCCCGCCGTGCGGGGCAACTCGACTTCGGCCAACCGAGGCGAAACCGGGTATCCGGTTTCGACATGCGCGGTGCCGCAAAGTTCTACCGCGCGCGCTTCGATCCGCTGCGCGTAGCCTTCGAGAAAGGCGGCCAACGTCTCCGGCGGCGTCGCGCCCAGCGCGGCGGCCGCTCGCTGGGCGGCTTCCAGGGCCGCTTCGCAGTCGGCAAAATCGCTGATGGGGTAGGTTTCGTCCAGGGTCTCGCCCGTCGCGGGGTTTTCGGCATGGAACGTGCCGCCGGCCTGGGCCGCGCGCCAGCGGCCGTCGATGAGGATGGGTTGGGGGGGTTGGAGGGGCATGGAATGAGTCCTTGTCTGTAGGGAACGCCCTCCGCGGCGTTCCGTGTGGGTTCTGTAGGGAACGCCCTCCGCGGCGTTCCGTGTCCGGCCAAACGACGCCGCAACCGGGGCATCGCCGAGGCTCTGCCTGGGCTGCTAAAAAGTCGGGGTTGCAACCGGTTCGCCATTGTACCGGATTTATTCCGACAGAGGGCGTTGCAGCGACTCCGGTGTCGCCCCTTTGGGGCTTTACAACGACCGGGGCTTAGTGGTCCGTTTCGGCGTCGGGCTACCGGATGTCACATTCCGGGGCGCGCGAGGTATAACCATGGGAGCTCGTTTTCACTCGAAAATCGCCAAAAACGCTTCAAAATCGTTCGATTCGACACCTTTCCAGCAACAACGCTCGTCCCCGCCCATGTGTTCCATCAAAATCTCTGGGAATTACGCACGTCCGCCGCTGTCGGCGTTTGATTTCTTGCTAACATGGAGTTGCTAAACGGAAAAAAATGCGCGCCGATTTTACTCCGTGTTGGGGGTTGATGTTTGGTTGGTAGGGGCTTTGCCCGGCGCGGTCGGCAGGATACGATGCCCTATGGACGGACGATCGCCGGAAAAACAGCCTCGGCCAAGGAACTTGACGCCGAGATGACGCGGACTCTGTTAGCGGCAATCGCCAGACTGATCAGCGGCGCCAGCGTGCGCTGGGTCGACTGTCAGCCCGACACTTGCCAACGAGTTTACTTCGCCAACCACACCAGCCACCTGGACGCGTTGGTGCTGTGGTCGTCGCTGCCGGCGCACGTCCGCGAGTTGACCCGGCCGGTGGCGGCCAAGGATTATTGGGAGAAAGGTTGGGTCCGGCCCTACCTGGCCAAGAACGTCTTCGACGCCCTGCTGATCGACCGCACGCACATCAAGGTCCACCAAAGCCCGGTCGACCTGATGCTCAAGGCGATTGGCGACACGCACTCGCTGATCGTGTTTCCCGAGGGGAAACGGAACACCGAGTCGGAGATCGACGAATTCAAGAGCGGCTTGTATTACCTGGCGAAAAAACGGCCCGACCTGGAACTGGTTCCGGTCCACATTGACAATTTGAATCGCGTCTTGCCCCGCGGCGAGTTCCTGCCGGTGCCGATGCTGAGTTGCATCACCTTCGGCGCGCCGATGTGGCTCGAGGCGGGCGAACCGAAAGCCGACTTCCTGCAGCGTGCCCGCGGCGCCGTTCGACGGCTCAAAGAAGCATGAACCTGATGGATCTAACGACGGTCGGACTGGTCGGCGGCGTGCTCGCGCTGTTGGGCGCCGCCACCGGTATCGGCCAGTTGCTCAAGCAGCAGGCCGACACGGGCTTGAACCCGGCCGTGATCGAGCAGTTCAACCTGCGGATCAGGGCCTGGTGGATTCTCTGCGCCGTGTTGGCCGTGGCCTTCCTGCTCGGCCAGACCGCCACCGTTTGGCTGTTCGGCCTGTTGTCGTTTTGGGCGCTGCGCGAGTTCATCACGCTCACGCCCACGCGGATGGCCGACCACCGCGCGCTGTTCTGGGTTTTTTCCTTGTTCACGCCGTTGCAATACGTGTTTGTCGGGCGCAACCTGTACGAGTTGTTCAGCGTCTTGATTCCCGTCTACGCCTTCTTGTTCATCCCGGCGCGGATCGCCTTCGCCGGCGACTACAAACGCTATCTGGAGCGCTGCGCGAAAATCCAGTCGGGGTTGATGATCTGCGTCTACTGCTTGAGTTACGCGCCGGCTTTGCTCTTTTTGAAGCTGCCGCCCCCGCCGCCGGCGGCGGCGGCCGCCGCCCCGGTGGTGGAAGCCGTCGCGCCGGAATCCGTAGCGCCCGGGCCGGAGGCCGCCGTCGCGCCGCCGCAAGATCTGCCCCCCAACGCCCGGCTGTTGTTCTTCTTTCTGCTGGTGGTCACGCTGGGCGACGCTTTCCAGTACCTCAGCGAGAAGACGCTGGGCAAGCACATCATCGCGCCGGCGATCAGCCCGAACCGCACCTGGGAGGGCTATCTGGGCGGCGTCGGCTGCGCCACCTTGTTCGGTACCGTGATGTGGTGGGCGACGCCTTTCAAGCCCTGGGAAGCCGCCCTGATGTCGCTGGTGATCACGACCATGGGCTTCGCCGGGGGCATGACGATGTCGGCCATCAAACGAGATCGCGGCGTCAAGGACTATGGCACGCTGGTCGAAGGCCACGGCGGCGTGCTCGACCGCATCGACTCGATGTGCTTCGCCGCGCCGGTTTTCTACCATCTGACGCGGTTCATCTTTCCGCAATAATCTATCGGTTCTGCGGCGGTATTGGGCCCGCGGGTATTGGCAACGGGAAGCTGCCGGGCGGCACGGGATAACCGCCCGATGGCGCGGGAACGACATGACGCGGCGCGGGAGCGCCACCAGTCGGGCTGGGTAGCGGGATGGCCAGCCCTTCCGCACGCGTCGCCTGCCGCAGGTTTTCGCCCCGGCCGATGAGTTGCCGTGGCCCGACGATCTGCATCGGGATGAGTTGGAAGTCAAACATCCGTTCGTCGCGGATCTCGATCGGCGAGAAGTTCTCGGAAATGAAGTCGATCCCGATGAACTCGTACCAGGGCGGAAAAATCCACTTGTCGGCGGTCAGCGTTTCAAAGCCGTCTTTGACCAGTTTGAACTCGCGTTTGCCGTAATAGATGAAACTCACCGAACAGGGGGTCCGCCCGATTTCATATTTGTCGACGTAGACTTGGGCTCCCGGTGGATTGCTACGGATCGTCATTCGCCGTTGCACCCCTGCGCAGCCGAAGGCGCCGGCGCAAGCGACAGCCAAGGCCAGCCAGCCGGCGGCGGTCATCCATCGAACGCACTGGAGAGGCGATGCTAGCACGACAAGCTTTGGTTCCGCTTTGGAAAGAAAATGGGGTTGGAGTATAGCCGTCTGGGGCGTGCGCTTCCAGGTCGGTTGCCCCCACGGAAAAATCCGGGCAAGGCTAGGACTGGCCGGCGCGGGGAGTTAGAATCAAAATTGGTGGATCGTGATAGCAAAGGGCGTCGGCAACGCCGCGGACCAGCGCGTTTGGGAGTGATTCCCCAGCCAAATGGACCCAACAACCGTCAATAGGGAGCACTGGCTGGAGCATGCGGCGCTCAGCGACGTCGGACTCCGCCGGTCGAACAATCAAGACTCCTTGGCGGTGCTCTTGGCCAATAGCCCGGACGCCTGGGGCCGCCGGGGCCATCTGTTCATGGTGGCCGACGGCATGGGGGCGCACGCGGCGGGCGAGTTGGCCAGCAAGATGGCCGCCGACACCGTGCCGCACACCTATAATAAGCTGCTCGAAGAGCCGCCCGCCGTGGCGATCCGCAAGGCGGTCGAGGACGCCAACGACAAAATCCACAGCCGAGGTCAAGCGAATCTCGACTTCCGCGGCATGGGAACCACGGCCAGCGTGCTGCTGTTGCTGCCCGACGGGGCCATCGTGGCCCACGTCGGCGACAGCCGCGTCTATCGCCTGCGCGGCAACCTCATCGAACAACTGTCCTTCGACCATAGCCTGGTCTGGGAGATGATGACCAGCGGCAAACTGCGCGAGGACGAAATTCCCAGCTACATTCCCAAGAACATCATCACCCGCTCGCTGGGCCCGGCGGCGCAGGTTCAAGTCGATTTGGAGGGCCCTTTCCCGCTGGCCGAGGGGGACACGTTCCTGCTGTGCAGCGATGGCCTGAGCGGGCAAGTGAGCGACGAGGAAATCGGGGTCATCCTCGGCACCTTCCCGCCGCGGGAGGCCGTGCAGGTGCTCGTCGACCTGGCCAACCTCCGCGGCGGTCCCGACAACATCACGGTGATCGTCGCTCGGGTCGCGTCGTCGCCGCCGGACTCGGCCGTGGCGCCGTTGCCGGTCGCGCATGGCGCCGGCGGCGCCACGCGACGGCCGACGCAGCCGCTGGGTCTGGTGATCGTCGGTGTTTTGTCGTTGCTGACCTTGGTGATGGCGCTGTTGGGAAAGTACATTGAGGCGATGGGTAGCGGGGCCGTGGCGGTCGTCGCGGCACTGGTCGTGTTGCTGCGCCGGTTCGGCGCCGCGGGTGCCTCTGGCCTTGCCACCGAGGCCGGGGGACGGTTTGGCAAGGGCCCGCACACTTCGAAGGTTTGCCTGGCGAACAATGCTTTCGTCGACAAACTGGCCAAAGTCGTCGATCAGTTGCGCGAGACGGCCAGCGAGAAAAACTGGTCGATCGACTGGCACCGCTTCAATGGCTCCGACGCCCGCGCCAAGGCCGCGGTGGAGCGCAAGAATTACGTCGACGCGGTCCATGAATATGGCCACGCCATCAGCTTCATGATGGGGGAAATCCGTGACCTGCGGCACAAGCGTGGTAACGGACGCGACGATCTGCCATTCCCGATCTGATCGCGGGAACATGCCACGGGAGCACCGCTTGACGAGAGTTTGAACAGGCGGTATACTGTTTTTGATGAGTCAAAAACATGGTTATTGGCGTCAAAACTACGGGCTGGTCGCGTTGCTGGCTTGCGCGGCCGGTTGCGGGGCCACAGCCAACGGCGCGGCGAAATCGCATTCGCGCGGCGTTGGGGCCGTTGCGGGTGAAACCTCGACAGCCAAGCACCAATACTCAGGCGACTACCCGATGCCGGTGGCGGCAACGACGGGCATGGTGGCCGATTTAGTAGCTCGCGTCGCGGGCCGGCACGCCGCAGTCACGCAATTGATGGGTGCGGGTGTCGACCCGCACCTCTACAAAGCATCGACCGGCGACATGGCCAAGCTCAACCGGGCCGCGGCGATCTTCTATTCGGGCCTGCACCTCGAAGGCAAGATGGGCGATAGCCTGGCACGCCTGGCACGCAAGAAGCCGACCGTCGCCGTGGCCGAGTCGATCAACCGAGGGAAGCTGCTCGAGGTGGGTTCCGATCGGTACGATCCCCATGTCTGGTTCGACGTGGCGCTCTGGAGCGAGACGCTTTCGGTCGTGGAGAAAACCTTGGCCGAGTTCGACCCGGTCCACGCCGACGACTATCACGCCGCCGCCGCGAAGTACCGCGACGAGTTGGCCGAGCTCGACGAACACTGCCGCCGCGAACTGGCGACGATCCCCGCCGAGCGGCGCGTGCTGGTGACCGCCCACGACGCCTTTCACTATTTTGGCCGGGCCTACGATCTGGAGGTCAAGGCGATTCAAGGTGTGAGCACGCAAAGCGAAGCCGGATTGAAGGAAATCAACGATCTGGTCTCGTTCATCGCCCGCCGCGGCATCAAGGCCGTGTTCGTCGAGAGCAGCGTGAGCGAGCGCAATGTGCTCGCCCTGGTCGAGGGATGCCGGGCGCGAGGGCATCAGGTGGCCGTCGGGGGCGAACTGTTTTCCGACGCGATGGGCAAGCCCGGCACGCCGGAGGGAACCTACCTGGGCATGGTCCGCCACAACGTGAGCCTGATCGTCAAGGCGCTGAAATGATCCTCGACGTCCACAACGTCACCGTGGCGTACCATCGCAAGCCGGTGCTTTGGGATATTGATCTGACACTCCAACGGCCCAGCCTGGTGGGCATCGTGGGGCCCAACGGGGCCGGCAAGAGCACGTTGATCAAGGCCATTTTGGGCCTGGTGCCGCTGGCGAGCGGACGCGTGACCCTTTTCGGCCAATCGTGCCAAAAGCAACGCAGGTTGATCGGCTACGTGCCGCAACGTGAGAGCGTCGATTGGGATTTTCCCGTCAGCGTGCTCGACGTGGTGCTGATGGGCACCTACGGCGGCCTCGGCTGGTTCCGCCGCCCGCGCCGGGCGCAGCGCGACTGGGCGCTGGAGTGCCTGCGGCGGGTGGGGCTGGCCGATCTCGCGGGACGGCAAATCGGCCAACTTTCGGGGGGCCAGCAGCAACGGACGTTCCTGGCTCGGGCGATTGCCCAACGCGCGGAAATCTACTTCATGGACGAACCCATGGCCGGGGTCGACGCCGCCACCGAACGGGTCGTGTTCGAGTTGCTCGGCGAACTGCGCGAACAGGGCAAGACGGTGCTCGTGGTCCACCACGATCTGCGAACCGTCGCCGAATACTTCGAGCAGGTCGTGATGCTCAATATGCGGCTGGTCGCGGCCGGCCCCACCTGCACGACCTTCACGCACGATAATCTCGCCAAGACCTACGGCGGCCGGCTCGGAATTCTCGACGACGCGGCCGAGGCCCTGGCCGCCCGAGAACGCAGCGTATGATCGACTACAACACGGCGGTCGTACTCGCCGGCACCAGCATGCTGGGGGCCGGCGCGGGCCTGATCGGCACCTTCGCGGTGCTCCGCGGCCGGGCACTCCTGGGCGATGCCTTGGGCCATGCGGCCTTGCCGGGCGTTTGCCTCGGCTTCCTCCTCCTCGGTCGGCGGAGCCTCGCGGCCATGCTCGTGGGAGCCTGGCTCAGCGGCGTGCTGGGCATTCTCGTCGTGGCCGGCCTGCGACGCGCGACGCGCATCAAGGAAGACGCCGCCATCGGCATCGTGCTCAGCGTCTTCTTCGGCGCCGGACTCGCGCTGAGCCGCTACATCCAGACCCAGGCCACGCAGGGCAGCAAGGCCGGGCTCGACTCGTACATTTTCGGCAAGGCGGCCGGCATGCTGCAGGGCGATTTGCTCTGGATCTCGGCCGCGGCGCTGGCGGCCCTGCTGGCGGTGGTCGCGCTGTTCAAGGAGTTCCGACTGGTGACCTTCGACGGCGGTTTCGCACGGGTGCAAGGATGGCCGGCCGCGTCGCTCGACTTGCTGCTGATGGGGCTGGTGTCGCTGATCGTGGTCATCGGCTTGCCGGCCGTGGGCGCCGTGTTGGTGGCGGCGCTGTTGATCCTGCCCGCCGCGGCGGCCAGGTTCTGGACCGAGCGGCTGGGAATGATGCTCGTCGTGGCCGGATCGTTCGGCCTCGTGATGGGGGCCGCGGGCACCGCGATCAGCGCCCATGTGAGCCGCGCGCCGACCGGTCCCATAATCGTGCTGGTCGGCACATGCTTGTTCGGCGCGTCCGCGCTTTTCGCGCCTCGACGGGGCGCGGTCGCAAGGTGGATCGACCACGTCCGTTTCCGCCGGCGGTTGCGGGGGCAGGCGATGTGGCGCGCCGTGTATGAGTTGATCGAGCCGCGGTTTCCCGCGATACGGCCGATTGCGATCGACGAGTTGGCGCATCGGACGTCGTACACGCCCGCCCAATTGCGGCGTGTGCTGCGACAGGCTGAAATGAACGATCTTCTCATTCGGCGGCCCGACGGGCGATACCTGCCCACCGCGGCCGGGCTGGCCCAGGCGGCGCGAGTGACACGCGGCTATCGCCTTTGGGAACGTTTCCTGACGGAACAGCCGGAGCTGACGAGCACGTTCGCCCGGCTCGACGTCGAGAGCGCCGACAGCGCCCTATCGCATGAAATCGTCGCCGAGTTGGAAGCCGCCTTGCGCGCCGAGGGCCGCTTGCCATGAGCTGGCCCGACCTTGCGACACTCGACGCGTCCCAGGCGTTTTGGACGATCGTCGTCGGCGCGATCTCGAACACCTGCTGCGCCGTTCTGGGTTGTTATCTCGTGCTCCGCCGCTTGAGCCTGTTGGGCGACGCCATCAGCCACGCGATCTTGCCGGGCATCGTGGTCGCGTTCCTCTTGACCGGCCAAACCGCGTCGTGGCCGATGTTGCTAGGAGCGGCGACCGTCGGCGTGCTTACGACGGTCGTGACGCACGCGTTGCACGCTTCGGGCAACGTGCCCGAGGACGCCAGCATGGGCGTCGTGTTCACGTCGCTGTTCGCCTTGGGCGTGGTTCTGATTGCGCTGGCGCCCTCGAACGTCGATCTCGACCTCGACTGCGTGCTGATGGGCCGGCTGGAAGAGGTGACCTTCCCGGAGCCGTGGCTCGGCTTTGAAGTGCCGTTGAAGTTTCCGTCGCTGCTGGCGGTGCTGGGGGCGACCGCGGCCTTCGTCGCCTTGTTCTGGAAGGAATTGAAGATCGCATCGTTCGATCCGGCGTTGGCCACGGCGATGGGCATTAGCGCCGCGGTGGTCCATTACCTTTTGATGGGCATGGTGGCCGTGGTCACGGTGGCGGCCTTCGACGCGGTCGGCTCGGTGCTGGTGATCGCCATGCTGATCGTGCCGGCCGCCACGGCGCACCTTTTGACCGACCGTCTTGGCTGGATGGTTGGTTGGGCGGTGGTGGTGGCGATCATCTCGGCGGTGCTCGGTTATCTGGGCGACGTCTATTTCGACACGGGCGTGGCGGGCATGATGGCCGTGGGGGCCGGTTCGCAGTTGCTGCTGGCTGTCTTCCTCGCTCCGCGGCACGGCCTGCTGAGCAAGCTTTGGCACCGTTTCATGCTCGCGTTGCGGATCGTCTCGGAAGACCTGCTGGCCGTGCTCTACCGGTTCGAGGAAGCGACGAGCGAAACGCGAACTGCGGGCGTGCCGTGGAATCTTTGCCGGCGGGTCGCCGGTGGCGGCCTGGCCGCATGGTTGGCGGCGCCCTTGCTCTGGTGGCGGGGCGAGCTGCGCGTCGCCGCCGGGCGGCTCTGGCTGACGCAACAAGGTCGTCGCAATGCCCAATCGCTGGTGCGTTCGCACCGCTTGTGGGAGGTGTTCCTGGGCGAGTACTTCCAATTGCCGCTCGACCATCTGCACGAATCGGCCGAACGCATCGAGCACTTCATCGGGCCCAAGCTGCAAGAGCGGCTGGCCAGCGACCTTCACCAGCCCGGCCGCGATCCGCATGGCAAGGAGATCCCGGTCGTCAAGGACGCCGATAACGATACCTCACGCGGCCGAGAATGAGACATTCACGGTGGCTGGGGCACACTTCGGAATTCTCACGAATTCCGCTACATCGGCCGTTTCGGGCGATAGATTTCCGTCGCCGTACCCAAATGGACCTCGCCGGCAAAAGCCAACGTCTCGCTGAGCGTCGGATGCGCGTGGATCGCTTCGGTCAGGTCGCGGACGTTGCACCCCATCTCGATCGCCACCACCCCCTCGGCGATCAGTTCGCCGGCCCCCGTACCGGCGATGCCGACGCCCAGCACCCGATCGGTTTCGGGATCGATCAGCAGCTTGGTGATCCCCTCGGTGCGCCCGAGCGCCTGGGCGCGGCCGCTGGCGGCCCAGGGGTATCGGGCGATGGTCACCTGCCGCCCTTCGCGCTGGGCCTGCTCCTCGGTGAGGCCGGCCCAGGCGATTTCGGGATCGGTAAAAATGACGGCGGGAATCGCCAGCGCGTCGAACCGCGCGGCGCCGCCGTGCAGCACTTCGACGGCCACTTTACCTTCGTGCGACGCCTTATGCGCCAGCATCGGCTCGCCCGCCACGTCGCCGATGGCCAGAATGCGCGGATCGGCCGTCCGCTGCTGCTTGTCGATCTTCACGAAGCCCCGGCCGTCAATCTCGACCTTGGTCTTTTCCAGCCCGATTCCCGCGCTGTTCGGCTTGCGGCCCACCGAAACCAGCACGCGGCTGAATCGCTCGCCGCGTTGGCCTTCGGGTCCATCGAACGCGACTTCGATCGCATCTCCCCGGTCGGCCAGCGCCGTGACCTTGGTATTGAGATAGATGCCGGCGAGCAAGTGGGCGAGTCGCGCGTGCAGAGGTTTGACCAGGTCGCGGTCGGCGCCGGGCAGCAGGCCCTCGGTCAGTTCGACCACGCTCACCTTGCTGCCGAGTTCGGCGTAGACCGTGCCCATTTCCAAACCGATGTATCCGCCGCCCACGACGAGCAGGCTTTCGGGCAGGTCGGGCAATTCGAGCGCGCCGGTCGAATCCATGACTCGCGGGGTCGGCAGGTCAAAGGCTGGGATTTTCGCCGGCAGGCTGCCGGTGGCCAGGATGCAATGGTCGAACGTGAGTTGGTCGCCTTCGCGCGTGGCCGGATCGCCCCCTTCGAGCCGCAACGTCCGCGAGTTCTCGAACACGCCCTTGGCTTGAACCACCCGTACTTTCCGCTGCTTGGCCAAATGCCTCAGGCCCGTGGATAGCGTCTGGATCACCTTTTCCTTGCGGGCGCGCAGGGCGTCGATCTCGATGGTCGGCTTGCCGAAGGTAATGCCCCATTGGCTCATCTCGCGTGCTTCGCTGACGACTTTGGCCACATGCAACAGGGCTTTCGACGGGATACAGCCCTTGAGCAGGCAGGTGCCTCCCAGGCGGGGTTCCGACTCGACGAGCGTGACCTCCATTCCCAAGTCAGCCGCCAAGAAGGCGGCCGCGTATCCGCCGGGACCGCCACCGAGGACGACGAGTTGTGTGTGCATGATTTCCTTCAAAAACAGGTGCAAAGCGGGAATGAGACATTTTTCGGTTTTTGTACACTAACCCGCGGCGCAAGCAAGGCAAGTCGTTACGCGCCTTGCTTGCGCCGCGGGTTAGTGTCGAAGCTGACCGCTCGCAGTATCGCGGTGGGCGGTGCCCACGCTACGTTGGGTTAGGCTTTCCAGCATGCCCCGCGTCGCCGCGAGCGGATCGTTGATCTTACTCGCCGATGGCCGTATCGTTAATGCCCACGATCGAATTCCGGTTCCATCAGGGGGCATCGAGCACGAATGGCACGGGAAAGAGCCGCTCTGCGCGTGGTCAATGAATTGAGGGTCAACCGCCGCCGGCGCTGTCGCCCCTTCGGGGCTAGACAACAGGAGGTTTCGGGGTTTCCTGGGGCTGAGGCTCTCGTTGTTCTATAGAAGTCGGCACCGAAAACAGGCCAGGGGCTTGCCCCCTGGTACTTGACGTTGGTTTCTACATCAAATTGCCACCCACTCCCCGTCGCCCGTGTCGCCTCGCAGGCCGCCGAAGGCGGCCTGCGAGGCGACACGGACGAAAGTGGGTAAATCGGGGAGCGTGCGTATGTAGAAACGAGCGTGAATCTCCAGGGGACAAGCCCCTGGCCTCAACAAGATGTCTACACCTCGTCCAGCGGAAACACCGGCCGGCGGATTTGGCGATAGGGCAATGCGCGCAGGTTGCTCGAACAAGGGCCGGGCGTATCGACGGTGTAGCTCGCCTTGGCGATCGGGTCGTAGGCCCGGCGGTGGGCCACGGCCGCCTTGACGCCGATCACGAACAACCCCGTTGGCTCGATCCCCTGGCTGCGCCATTGGCCCAGGTCGAAGGGGGGCGTCTTGCGGCTGGTCAGAAGCAGGGTAACGCCCGCGTGCCGCGCGACGGCCGAACGCCCCATCTCGAACCGCGTCCCGCACATCGAAGCCAGATGGCTGTGCGGATCCTCCAACTCGAAACGGCCGTCGCTTCGTGAAACGAACTCCACCTCGAGCGTGATCGGTGGTCCGCCGAGGGTGCTCGCCTTGCCGCCGATCGGCAACGTCAACTTTTCACCGCGAGAACAGTTTTCCAACGCGGCAACGGATTGCGGATCGCAGATGCACACCGCCGAACGGTCGATGCGGTGGCGGACGAGGAACTCCAGCACGGCCGTCCCGTCGCCCGGCGCCCCGCCGCCGATGTTGTCGGCCGGCTCGACCAGGAGCAGCGGCCCTTCGCGATGCCGGCTGAGCTCGGGCAGCATGCTTTCCAGCGGCGGATCGACTCGGTTGCCCATTTCCTTGTTGTCGCGCGCCCAGCCCGCCAATTGCTTGAGCCCCTCGCGCGCCGCCTCGGGATCGCCCAGCGTGACCGCCGTGAAGCTGACCCCCGTATCGGGCGTGTCGGCGAACGAAAAACCGGCCAAGACGTTCGCGGCCAGCACGCCCTCAATGTCGGTTTCCATTTCGCGGCAGGCGGCTTCGAGCCGGCGCATCGGATCGTCGGCCGTGCCGGTGCCGGTCGGCGGCCACACCAGCGGCGGATGCTCCCAGACGGTGACGGGCCGGCGATCCGTGAGCATCAGGCGATGGAGCAACTGCGCCGCGTCCATCGCCGCGGCGTGCGCGTCGGCATGGGGGTTTTCGCGGTAGGCGACCAGGCCGTCGCTGAGTTCGGCCATCCGCGCGCTGAAGTTGGCGTGCAGGTCGATGACCCCGCACAGAGGGATCTTGCCGGCCCCCGGCAACGCGCGCAGGCGCGAGAGCAACTCACCTTCGACGTCCCGTTGCGATTCGCAGACCATCGCCCCGTGCAACACCAGGAAGATGCCCTGAATCCCGCGGGCAAGTTCCACTTCGGCGCGCTCGCGCAGCTCTCGCCAGAATTCCTCGAAGACGCGGTCTTCGACCATGGCCCCGGGTGTCGCGCGGTAATCGACCGCCGGCACGACGGTCCAATCGCGCGCGTCGGCCACCTCGAGCGCGCCGGCCAGGGGCGAGCCGTCGCCCGCGGCGGCCGGCAGTTCGCCGCCCCGGCGAATCTGGAAGTCGGCCGGCGTCGTCCGCCCTTCGAGGAAGGTGTGCGTTTCGTGGAACAGGCCCGCCAAGAGCACGCGTGGGTTCATCGTCGTTCGTCGGAATCGCCGGCCCGTATTATTCATGGTCCAACACTAACCCGCGGCGCAAGCAAGGTCCAGCGTTGAACTGACCTTGCTCGTAGGGTCATTTTCCAACCACCTCAAAACAGTTCATTCTGAAACCCGCATCGCGCCGTCGTGCCCCAAGCGACGAAGCTTTCGTCGGGTCAAGGTACGGTTTTGCCAGTTTTTTTCGAGCGTCGGGGCGCCCTCGCGCGCGTCGAGCGCTCCGCGGCATCGCGCGGACGGGAACCCCGCGCCGGCTGCACGGACGCGAGCTTCTTGGAGCTTTATCTTCGCGGCGTTGTCGAGCAAAACGTCGCGCAGGTCGAGGCAAGCGCCCTGACACGCCCGCTTGTTCGCCTCGCGATCGGGGGACCCGTGGACGGGTAGCGCCTCGGATCTTCTGTACGCGGTCGAGACGTTGGCGGGGCGCTCCGGCGTGCCGCACGGAGGGTGGCCACGGGCCCTGGAGCGGGGCGGGCGCGGAACGGACATCTATTAGCGGTGTCGAGCGCGCCGGTTTCCGACCGTGCCTCGTCGCGGCGCGAAAAAAAACGACTCCGAAACCCCTCCCAAAGAGATCCAAAAGAGCGTGGGGTAAGGCGAAGGGTGGCGCGGCAATTGGATGCCGCTTACGCGGCTCGCTCAGACGTCATGGGGTATTCGGAGATCGTTTTTTTTCGCTTCGCTGTCGTTTTCTTTTTCGCACGTCCATTGCTGCGCAACGTGCGTGCTTTTTTCGTAAAAATGATCCTTCCCGTTTCGTGGGCCGCCCGGCGGCCCCCCCCGGCCCCCCCCCGAGCTTGCGCCGCGGGTTAGTGTGACGGGAGTCTGCGCTCGTTCCTCCCCGGACCATGAATAATACGGGCTAGGAAGCCTCTCGCCAGGTCTTGTCGCGAGGTGTCGAAATTTCGGCGAAGGACGACTCCGCGATCAGGAACATCTGATGGCTGGCCATATCGCGGCAAATCCAATGGGCCGGAACATAGCGCGAGGCTTGTTCGACGGACACGTAACGCGAACGTCCCTGCACGACCGCGTGACATCGCTGGCCAAGTACAATGGGGGTGGGCACGAGCATGACCTCCTGAAGGCGAAGGGAACATCGCCCATTCCGACTTATCGACGCCGTGAGCGTTCGGCGATGAAACGGCTCTTGCCGCCCGCCGGAATCGGCACAGCAGGGAAAGACGACGCACGCCACAGGTTCGGGCCCGATCGCTCGATGCCGCGAATCAGTGGGGCGGAGGGTTGCCGCGACGTTCAACGGCGAGGTAGGATTGAACGGACTGAACCTAGCCCAAAGGATATGACGATGGAAGCGGTCAAGTTTGCGCATTGGGAGGACGAGGGTGGCTGGATCGGTTACCTCCAGGACTATCCGGATTACTGGACGCAACGGCATGATCAGAACTCAGAACTCGGTCACCGGCTCATTGCCGGCCCGCGTGCCAAGCCGCTGAAAGGTGACGAAATCGATGTCGTAGACCACGAACCGCACGCTGCCGTCGACCAGCAGAAACTGCGCGCCGCCAGGATGCCGGCTCCAGAAGTGGTACTGGTCGGCGTATTGCTGGGCGGCCGTCTCGGAAATGGCCCCGCCCGGCACCAGTCCCAATGCCGTGCTCAACAGATTGTCGCCCTCGCCCGAGAGCGCGATCCCCGAGCCGCAGCACCACCAACCATAGAGCAGGTCGAGCGTCATTCCTCGCTCGCCGACCATGAGGGTGCTGCTGGAGCCGTCGCGATTGTCGCGCATTGAAATCCGGCTGTCGCTGAAGAGCATGCCATCGTTGTTGAACGGCCAGGTCAAGCCGAGCAGGCACGATCGCGTGCCCATCACGCCGTAGTAGTTGCCGCTGGCATACTTGCCTATGACGGGGGCGACGTACATTTCGTTGAGCCGTGGCTCGCTGGGGCACTGCACCACGGGAATGTTGATCGAAGGCGGCCCGACGCCCCCCTGCGCCTGGTTGCAGTCGAAGCACTGCCGGACGTTGAAATCACACCTTTCATGGATGGCCCGCTGCTCCAGGTACGGCAACATCAGGGTGATGTACGACCAGTTGGTGAGGTAGAGGTTGCCGGCGGGGAACTGGCCCATCTGGTCGTGGTAATCGTGCAAGCCGATCCCCAGTTGCCGCAGGTTGTTGGCGCACCCGACGCGGCGTCCCGCCTCGCGCGCGGCCTGCACGGCCGGCAGCAACATCGCCGCCAACAGGCCCATGACGGCAATCACCACCAGCAACTCGATCACCGTGAAAGCGCCACGCTGAGGACGGCACATGTGGATTTCTACGCGGTCAGGGATTTCAGGGTATGTTGAAGGGAATCTCGTTTGGAGCATCCGTCGGAACGTCGATCTCGAACGTCCAGGGACCGGGCGTGCCGGCCACGAGGTTTGTCTTGGCCGCCGGCAAGGCGGTGCGTTTCCCCTCGACGGCCAGCAGGATCACGACTTGCTGAGGCCCCGACATGGGGCCGTCGCGTGAGTCGAACTGGTAGCGCCCGGCGCGAATGCTGGTGGTGGCCGCTGGACCGGGACCGCCCTTGGCGGGCCGGAAGCTGATCATTCCACTCGCCAATGGCGCCCCGGCCCGGATCACCGTGCCGCCCACCGCCACACGTTTTAGCTCGCTGGAGCGTTGGCAGCCGCAGACGAGCGCCGCGCAAAGCAACCAAGGACAGCAAGATGCGAGACAAGCGATCACGGACGTGGCACCCGAAGCTTGCCCAAAGACGATCCGCGAAGCGCGGAACGCTCCCGGCGCGGTTCAGCTTAGCGGAGGCGGGCGTTGCATGCAACTCAGGGCAGGCCAGGATCGTCGCATAGGGTTCTGTAGGGAACGCCCTCCGTGGCGTTCCGTGAAGCTGTCGCGACGTCTCCTGGCGGCACGCGGCACGCCATCCACCAATGGCGGCCCGAATTCTTACGAATCTGGCTACGCTCAGCGCCCGCAAGCCGCACAAGACCGAAAGAGTCTCCCGAATGCGACACCACAACTTGCGCCTCGAGTTTAACCGCGCGGCGTTGGTTGGAACCCATGGCCCCTTGGAAATCTGTCCCACGGGGACGCCTTGCCATTGCGAGAATGGTATAATTGATGGTAATGCCCGCTCCGGCAGCACGTCCCTGGATGACGCAAATTGGCGGCGGTATCGAATGGGGCCACACTTACCATTTCCGCGAGCAACCCGGCGATCGAAACATAATGAACCAGAATCGTTTGATGAAACGCTGCACGTCGAACCATGCGATCCTGCTTGGCGCCGTGTTGAGTTTGTGCGTTTGCTCCCGTGCGGCGGGCTCGGAACCAACGCCGGAACAAGTCGCGTGGGTACGGAGCATTGACGAGGCATTGAAGCCGGCCCAGGAATCCGGCAAGGACGTGCTCATCAACTTTACCGGGCATGGCTGGTGCCACTATTGCACGCTGCTGGAACGAGCGGTGTTCGCCCAGCCGGAATTCGCAGCGGCTACGGAGCATTTCGTCCTCGTCGAGATCGACTTTCCATCGGCGGCGTCCGAGACGGACGAAGGTGGGAAAGTCACTTCCGACGATACCGCCGAAACCAGCAAGATAAAGCGGTATCGCGCATGGCAGTCGCAATACCTCGTGCCTGGGATGCCCACCGTCGTCGTGACCGATGCGTACGGAAAGCCCGTCGGCTACGCCGGCTACGAGAAAGGAATTACCCCGACGTCGTTTCTCAACCAAGTGGAGAAGTACCGCGCGGCACGGTTGGCTCGGGACCGCGAACTGAAAGAGGCAGACGGCAAAGCAGGCAAGGAGCGGGCCGCTCATCTCGACGCCGCCCTGGAGTGCGTGGCCCAGTATTTGGGAAGGCTGGAAGACCGCAAAGGCGACCCGCTATTGAACTGGTATCCAGACGTGGTCGCGGAGATCCGGCGATTGGACGCTGACGATGCGTTGGGCCTGCGGGGGAAGTACGACCGTCGCCGGCAAGATCTGGAATCGTTCGTCGAAGCCGAGAGGGTATTCGCTAAGCTCACCGACTTCACGCTCAAATCAGAATACAAGGAGGCGCTGGCTTATATCGAGCAGGTCTTGCCGGCGGTAAGCGATCCTAAAATGATCTGGCGCCTCGTCGGGGCAAGGGAGTTTTATTTCGAACAGGATAAGCAGCATTCCGCCGCGATCGACCATGCTCGCCGATTGCTAGCCGGTTGGGAACTGACTCGCGACCAGCGTGAATATCTGCAAGACCGCATCGCGTACAATCTGAAGAACCTTGGCCGGTGCGCGGAAGCCACGTCACAGTTCGACGAGTTGATTGAGGCCAACGACGACCGGCCGGCCCAGCAACTAAAATATCTGAACCGAAAAGCCTTTTACCTGCACCATGCGGCCGACGCCGCTGGAGACCGCACCGAGGCGATCATTGCATTTCAACGGTTCAGAGAGCGCTGTGAACTGCATTCGGAAGAGTGGCAAACAGCCACTTGGGGGTTGTCGATGCAGTTTCAGAAGTCGATGCGCTTTCGCGAAGCGCTCGCCTTGCGGGAAGAGTTGGTGGCCGTTGAAAAGACCCCAGAATGGCTGCTCGACCTGGTTGAGACCCAGATCTCGCTGGGTTTGACCGAAGAAGCGGCCCAGGGCCTGGATTCGGCCGACCGATCGATTCGGTTGATTCCGGCGGTGCGCAAAGAAGACAAAGACCGCGCCGAACGCCTGAACACGAGGCTGCGGGATCTGCGACGGAAATTGGGGCAATAGAAAAGCACGCCATTGCTGGGGATCCGCCTCAGGGAGTCGCACGCCAAGGCGCGAATCAAAAAGAAGTTCTTGGCCCTTTGCGTGAGAAAACCAAATTGCCAAAAAAGCACGCAAGCATTACAGCGCGCCGGCGACGTCGGAATCGAACACGCGGACCTGCTTCCAGGTCGGTTTGTTCTCCTCGACGAACTGGAGGTGCTTGGGCGCCGCCTGGTAGGCGTCGTGAGCGGCGCGGTCCTGGAAAACCACATGCAGGCCAACGTCCCAGTCGCGGACATTCACGGGCCGATCGAGATCGGCCAAGGCGCCGGCGGCGTAGAACACGGTGCCGGGATGGCCCGAAAGGTACTTGTGGCACGATTCGACCAGATGGCGCCGGTTCTCGGGCGTTGGTTCGCGCAAGCTGAAATAGACGTTGTGAGCGAGCATGGGTTCCTCCTATCCTTCACGCGATCCGAGAATGAGACATTCACGGTGGCTGGGGCAGAGTCTAAGCGATGCCCCGGTCGGCTATCGAGCCGGGGCATCGCTTACGCTCTGCCACCAGCCACCACTTTCTCGTGACAAAATGTCTCCTTGTCGGCCGCGTGACGCATCAATCACTTTGGCAGGGCGGCGACGCCTTGGGAAGCGAGCGCCTTGCCGTTCGACGTCGCCCGGTTCGGCGAGGGACCGATCACGGCCGCGATTTCCAGTTCGTCGAGCACTTCACGCTCCGCCAACGCGAGTGCCAGCTTGTCGAGCAAGCCGCGGTGCGCGGCCAACAAGTCGCTGGCCCGCTGGGCGGCCTCGTGCAGCATGCGTGCCACCTCCTCGTCGATCACCTGCGCCGTGTGCTCGCTGAACTCGCGCGGTTCCTGGATCTCCTTGCCCAGGAAGGGGTGCTCCTCGCTCGTGCGATAGGCCACCGGTCCGATCCGCTCGCTCATGCCCCAGTGCGTCACCATCCGCCGCGCGAGTTGCGTCGAGCGTTTCAGGTCATCCTCGGCCCCGGCGCTGTATTCGTCGAAGATCAGTTTTTCGGCCGCCCGGCCGCCCATCATGAACACCAGCCGGGCGTGCAGATCGCGCTCGCCGATATTGAGCCGGTCCTCTTCGGGCAGGAGTTGCGTCACGCCCAAGGCGCGGCCGCGGGGGATGATCGTCACCTTGTGGACGCGGTCGGCGCCGGGCACCAGCCAGGCCAACAGCGCATGCCCGGCCTCGTGGTAGGCGGTCATTTGTTTTTCCTTGTCAGTGAGGATCTCGTCGCGCTTGGCGCCCATCAGGATCTTGTCGCGCGCGACCTCGAAATCGATCTTTTCCACCGTGTCCTTTCCTTGCCGCGTGGCCCAGAGGGCCGCTTCGTTGACCAGGTTGCGAATGTCGGCCCCGGTCAGTCCCACGGTTCCGGCCGCCAATTGGTGGATGTCGACGTCGTCGGCCAGCGGCACGTCGCGGCAATGGACCTTGAAAATCGCCTCGCGACCGCGCAGGTTGGGCCGGTCGACGGTCACATGACGATCGAATCGGCCGGGACGCAAAAGCGCCGGGTCGAGCACGTCGGGGCGATTGGTGGCGGCCAGCACGATGACCGACTCGTTCGGGCTGAATCCGTCCATTTCGCTGAGGATCTGGTTCAGCGTCTGCTCGCGTTCATCGTGTCCGCCCCCCAAGCCGGCCCCGCGGACCCGTCCCACGGCGTCGATCTCGTCGATGAACAAGATGCACGGCGCGGCTTCCTTGGCTGTCTTGAACATGTCGCGCACACGGCTTGCGCCGACGCCGACGAACATCTGGATGAACTCCGAGCCGTTGATCGAGAAAAAGGGCACGCCGGCCTCGCCGGCCACGGCCTTGGCCAACAGCGTCTTGCCGGTGCCCGGCGGCCCCATCAGCAGAACCCCCTTGGGAATGCGCCCTCCCAGCCGCTGGAATTTCTCTGGATTCTTGAGGAACTCGACGACCTCGGTCAGGTCGTTCTTGACCCCTTCCAGCCCTGCCACGTCGTTGAACGTAATCCGCTGTTTGCCGTTCTCGTAGAGCTTGGCCGGGCTCTTGTTGAAGCCCGACAGGATGCCGCCCCCCATGAACTGGTCGCGGGCGCGGCGGAACATGACCCACATCAGCCCCAGAAGCAGTAGCGGCAGGGCGAAGGAGAAGAAGACGTACAGGCCGACGTTGTCGCTGACTTCGACGGCCGTGTAGTTCCCGCCGACGTATTTGAGCAACAAATCGTCGACGTTTTCCTTCGCGTAGGGGCTCGCCACGGTGTAGAACTCCTCCAACGGGGGTTCGATATCGCCGGGCTTGGCATTCGACTTGCCCGCGACTGGCTTGTCGCCGGCCGGCTTGTCGCCGTTCGACGTTTCGCCCGCCGGTTTTTCGCCCGCGGCGGGCGCCGCGGGCTTGATCTTGCCGCGGATGATTTGCCCGTCGACGACCACGTCGGCGATCCTTCCGGCTTTGAGCAATTCGACGAACTCGCCGTATTTCAACTCCTTCGAACGCGATACGCCTCGGCTGAAATAGAGCACGGCCAACAGCGCCACGGCCGTGAGGATGACGACGGCGACCGGTGGGTTGAACCGCGCACGCAAAGGCGGCGGTTGCTCCGGGGCGGGGCTTTTGTCCGCGGGTTGATTCTCCATCGACATTCCTCGATTCAAAGGCTCTTGGGTTTCACTGTGGGCGGCGCCCACCCTACGAAGTGACCGCGAACACGCTCATTCTAGCCCATCCGCCGGCGTTTGACGACCCGAGCGGCGCAAGCTGCGGGGGTCCGTGGCGGCCCACGAAACGGAAGGGATCATTTTCCCGAAAAAAGCACGCTCGTTGCGCAGCAACGAACGTGCGAAAGAAAACGGCGGCGAAGCGAAAAAAAACGGTTCATCCGGAAACTGCGTACCAAGGGCTTGAAAGAAGGGGCTCGTCCACGGAGATGCGTGGGTGGTTTTGCCACAGAACCGCGTGTGACGTCCAAACGGAGTACGGGTTCCAAGAAAGATGAAGGTTGGGTTTCACATGGATCGCTGCTGGCGAAAAGGGATGGGCGGGGCCGCGAAGACGTGAATCCGCGAGGCCCCGCATCTATCTTTCTTGGAACCCGTAATTTAAGCGGCTGGCCCCAACTGTCAAGTGTCGATCCAAATTGTCGCCGGCCCCTGTTGGCCAGCCAATTGCCTCCGCACCCTTCGCCTTACCCCACGCCCGTTTGGATCGCCTGGGGAGGGGTTTCGGAATCGTTTTTTTTCGCGCGGCGCCGAGGCTCTGTGGAGACGTCGTGGGGATGTCGAAGATCGCGTTTCTCCGCGCCTTCGCCGCCGCTTCGCTACGCGCGTCCCCTATAAAAACCTCTCCAGCGGCTCGGCCATCTCGCGGAACCGTTCGGCCGGCATGGCCACGGTGTCCCAGCGGGGCGAGATCTGCCTGGCGTAAAAGGCGTATTGCGTCAGCCGGATGCCGACGAAGCCGTAGAGGTTGTCGCGGAACTGGAAGAGTTGCTCCTGCGAAACCGGAGCGCGGTCGCCCAGAATGTCGTAGGCGAAGACGAACAGGCCCTGGAAGCGGTCGCCGAAGAGCCGTTCCCAGTGGGCCATGCTCACCAGGTCGTCCCGCGTCGACCAGTTCTTCCAGTATTGCTTTTGCGTTCCGCCCGGAAAACGGCGGCCCTTGACGTCGACCAGCCAGGAGCGGCCGGCCGGCGAAGAGACGATGAAATCGAGACTCTTGATCGAGGCCTCGGCCAAAAGGCAGCGCTTGGTTTCATCGACGGCCACGTAGGGCACCTGCCGCTGACGCAGATACTCCTCGAAGGCCGCTTCGTAGTGGTTGTCGCGATTGGCCATCGGTGCCCCCGGCGATTGAACGCATCCGCTCGTTGGCCCTATTGTCGGGCATTGTACAGATCTTGTCAAGCGTACATGGAAGGCGTTAGGCGTTAGGCGTTAGGGCCCCAGTAGTTCCAAAATCACTTGGATCACGCTGGCGGCATTGTCTTCCAGCGGCACGGAGCGGCTCTCGCCGCCGGCCAGATCCTTGACCTGGCACTGTCCGGCGGCCAGTTCGTCGTCTCCCATGATGAGGGCGATCGGAAACCCGCGGCGGTCGGCGTACCTGAGTTGCTGGCCGAGCCGCTTGGGATCTGGGAAAACCTCGACCCCCACGCCGCTGGCCCGCACCGCGGCCGCCAGCCGCAAATAGTCGGCGAACCGGCCGGCGACGAAATAGGGGATGAACACCTCGGCCGGCGTCGCCACCTTGGGAAGCATCCCCAGCTCTTCCATCGCGGCCAAGAGGCGGTCGAGCCCCAGCGATGCCCCGATGCCGGGCAGCTCCTGCCTGGTGTAAAGCCCGGCCAGATCGTCGTACCGGCCACCGGAGCAGACGCTGCCGATGCTGGGCAATTGATCCAGAAAGGTCTCGAAAATCGTACCGGTGTAATAGTCGAGCCCGCGGGCGATTGAGACGTCGAGCCGCAATCGCTCGTCGCAGACGCCGGCGGCCCTGGTCGCGGCCAGTAGCTCGGCCAGCCGAGCGACCCCCTGTTGCCCCTTCTCGCTACCGGCCACGAGCGGCCCGAGTTGGCCCAGCACGTCGTCGTTGCTGCCCGACAGTTCGGCCAGCTTCAGCACATCGCCCGCCTGGGCGGCCGTGGCCCCCGCGGCCGTTTGCATTTCCTCGCAAACCCGGTCGCGCCCGATCTTGCCGAGTTTGTCGAGCGCGCGGAGCACCGCGGTTGAGCGGTCGGCCAAACCCAACCGCTCCAGCAGGCCCGTCAGCAGCAGGCGGTTGTTGACGCGAACCGTGAAGGCCTCGAAGCCGATGGCCCGCATCAGGTCGTGGATCACCAACGCCGTTTCCACGTCGGCGGCGACCGAATGGGTGCCGATCGTGTCGAAATCGCACTGCATGAATTCGCGATAACGGCCGCGCTGCGTGTTCTCGCCGCGCCAGACCGTGGCGATGTGGTAACGCTTGAAGGGCGTGCCCAGTTCGGCCATGTGCTGGGCCGCGAAACGGGCGAAGGGCACGGTCAGGTCGAAGCGCAGCCCCACCCAACGGCCGCCGTGGTCCTGGAACTTGTAGAGTTGTTTGTCGGTTTCGTCGCCCCCTTTGCCGGTCAAAACGTCCAGATACTCCAGCGCCGGCGTGTCGATCGGGCTGAAGCCGTACGAACGGTAGATCCGGCGCGCGGTCTCCATCAGCCGCTCGCGCGGAATCATGGCGGCGGGCAGGAAGTCCCGGAAACCCTTGAGCGTGCGGGGCTCGATCCGTTGGGGTCCGCTCATGATTCTAGCCGATCACCGGCAACAGCGGCGGCCGGCGGGTGCGTCGCTGGGCCGGATCCTTGGCGGGTAAGACGGCCTCGACGTACTCCTCGACCTGTTCCGACGTTTCGAAGTAATGGTCGTAGACGTAATCGTCCTCGTACTCGCAGTTTTCGATCGTGTAGTCGCGGCAGATTTGCGGCCGGGTGGCGTAGATGCCGCAACGATGATCTTTCCGCAGGTGCTTGCAGCGCGTATGGACCAGCAAATACCAATCGCCGTCCTCGATGAACACCGTCGCGTCGCCGTGCAACAAGTACCAGCGGATGTAGTCGAAGTCCTGGCGCGTGGTCGGCGTCTCGATCGGCAAGGCGAAGTACTTGCAACACTTGGCGGTGCAGTGATTGCAAAGGCAATCGCCCAGCGGAAGATCCTCGCGGCGAAGTTTTTTGGGAAGGCGGCGGGTGGTCATGGGTCGTTGGTCGTGGGTCGTTGGTCGTTGGTCATGGGTCGTGGGTCATGGGTCATTTTGGCGCTGGGCCGCACGACGTCATGCGCCAAGCCGAGCTTCTCGAGCAGTACGATCGTCAGGTAGGTGACGTCGAACTCCCACCAGCGATGCCCGTGCGAGGCGCTGCGCTGGTCGGCGTGATGGTTGTTGTGCCAGCCTTCGCCGTTGCTGATCAGAGCCACGAACCAATTGTTGCGGCTGTTTTCGTTGGTCTCGTAGTTGCGGTATCCCCAGATGTGCGACAGCGAATTCACGCTCCAGGTGATGTGCCAGACCAGCACCGTCCGCAGGATGACGCCCCAGACCAACAGGCTCAGGCCGAATTGCGCGCCGCCCATGACGTCGCCGCTCGTGGCCCAGCCCGTGGCGAACCCCGCCAGGTAGAACAGCGCGCCCTGGGCCAGATTGACCCAGAACCAAAGCAAGTTCCGCTCGAAGGCGAAATAGAACGGATCCTTCAGCACGTCGCGCGCGTAGCGGTCGTAGGTCAGCACGCTGTTGAGTTCGCGGTTTTCGAGCAGGAGCCAGCCCATGTGGCCCCAGAAGAACGCGACCAACGGACTGTGCGGATCGGGTCGTTCGTCGGAAAACTGATGATGCATTCGGTGGATCGACACCCAACGCCCGGGCGTGTCTTGAAGACAGCAGACGCCCAGCACGGCAAACAGGTGCTCCAGCCAGAGCGGGCAGGCGAGGCCGCGGTGGGTCAGCAGGCGATGGTAACAGAGGTTGATGCCCAACGTGCCGAACACGTACAAGCCCAGCGCGGTCAAGGTCACGCCCGTCCAACTGAAAAGCCAAGGTACGCAAGCCAAGAGAGCCAGCGCGTGGTAAAGCCCCAGGCTGATGCAGTAGGGCCACAAAATCTTCGGCGGCGCGGTCGTTTCAGGGCGCGGAAGCTGGCTGGTGCCGATGGCCGCGCGGCGCTGGCGCCGACCCGGCTTGGGTGGCCCGCCGGGCAAACCATCGCCTGGGCGGGACGCCAGTGAAGTTTCCATAGGGGAAGTTTCGATAGGGGTCGCCATGCTACCTGTTCTTCTCGATCGACCTATCTTCGCAAATGGGGCATTGAAGTCAACCCCGTTGCTCATGTCGAGTATAACCGTTATCGTCCCACTGGGCAGCGCGGCTTTGGTTCGCTCGAAAAACTCGAAAAACAACGAGCTTGCACCAGACACCGATCGTCGTTAGGTTGGGTGCTTTGGAGGCCAAGGATGGACCCCAATCGCACACCGCCGTCGCATGCCGCGCTCTTTCGCGCGCCGATCCGGCGCAAAATCCGCTTCGACCGACCGCACGTCGTTCCGCCGCCGCCGCCGCTCGGGAAGGACCGAGGCGACGGAAAGCGTAAATGAGGCGCGGCCTGAACCCTAAACCCTGAACGCTCGCATGCAGATCGTCATCACGGCCGTGGGTCCCGACCATCGTGGTTTGGCCGACCCGATCATCCACCATGTGACCGGCGAAGGCGCCAACATCGCCGAGATCCAGATGTACGATCACGACGAGGAGCGTCTGTTCGCGATGTTGCTGCGGATGGAAATGACCGCCGACCAATTAGCGTCGCTGCGCCGGGCGATGGAGGCGATTGGCCGCGAAAAACGGCTTTCGATCCGAGTCTGGTCGCCCGACGAGCGTGCCGCGAGGCCGAAACTGGCTCTTTGCGCGACGTACCGGACCGAATCGCCCCTGGCGTTGCTCCGCGCCATCCGCGACGGGCGAATCAAGGCCGAAGCCGCGCTGATGCTGGGCAACCGCCCGCACTGCCGCGCGTTGGCCGAGCAGTTCGGCGTCGCATGGTACGATATCGGCGACGAGCGAGGCGTCGCGGACGATGAGCGGATGGTCGCGTTGTGCGACGAGCGCCAGATCGATTACATCGTCTTGGCCCGTTACATGCGGGTGCTGCCGGCCAGCACTTGCTGGAAATACGCCGGAGGCCGCATCATCAATTTGCACCATGGGCTGCTGCCGAGCTTCCCCGGCCTGCGCCCGTACCACGACGCCTACGCCAGCCGGATGTTGACCTACGGCGCGACCTGCCACTTCATCGTGCCCGACCTCGATGCCGGCAACCAGATCATCTACCAATCGACGTTCACGGTGTCGCACGGACTGCCGCTCGATGACGTGATGCGGCTGGGGCAAGAGGACAATGAGCCGCACTGCCTGGTCGAAGGCGTGCGCCGCGTCGTCGATCGCGACGTGCAGTTGCACTTTCACCGCGTCATCGCGACCCGGCGGGAGGGGCACCCGGGGCACTCTCGCCGCGTGCCAACCGCGCCGGCTTCTCCCGCGTCTCCCGCCGAACCGTGATCGCAAGCGTGTCCACCGGAACCTCGACCCACTCAAAGGTTCACAGAAGCTGACGAAAGTACTGCCGCCGGTGGCATGAATCGCGGGCGAAGCCCGCTACGGCATTTCGGGGCTGACGACCGCCAGGCCCTCGGCCGCGGCGACTAGACAAAGATTGCTGTCGGCGCATACGAAGGCGTCGACGGGAATGGCGTTCAGGACTGGCACGGCGAGTTGGAGGGCATCGAGGGGGCGCAGGCTACGGCCCAGGCCGTGCCGCACCAGCGGTTGTTGGGCGTCATGGAAATGAGCCGCAGTAACCGGCACGACTTGCCAGAGGCCAGAGGCGATGTCGGCCAGGAACCGCCCGCGCGCCAAATGGAACTCGGCCGCGGTGATCTTGCCCACGCGGGCAAAAACTGAGTGTAGTTCGACGACGCCAACGGCGGAGATGAAGTGACGAGAGCCGGTTTCGGTGAGGGAGGCGTCAACTTTCGCGGTGCCCAACTCGGTGCGGTAGTGCTTGGCGAAGGCGCTGGTATCGAAAAAGCGGTCGGCCATCCTGGTGGCCTCCACGGGGTCAGCGTTCCTCACGCTCGGCAGGTATCGAACTTTTTCTCGCCGAGGTAGGCGGATACGACCACGCAAGCCGCGTTTCCTTCGATTGGCGTAATCGTTGCCGAATCCGCTGGGATGTTTGGGTGGAACCGAGTCATAATTCCTCGCTGGCCAAGTAGCCGGTTCCCTCGTCCGGGGTTACGCCGACTATGACCTGCACGCGCCGCCGTTCGTCCACAGTCAGGTGGGTCGCAATAAGGTCACCGATCAGGTTTTGGCGGTCGATGGTTTCGAGCCTGGCAAACTCGGCAGACGTGATGACCCCGATGATACCGTCGTTGTCTTCCAATTCAACTGTGGCTGGCGGCGGGAAGCGCCCGGTCAATATCTTCTCCAGTTTGCGAACGAACGAAGACTTTAGACGTGCTGCCATTGAATTACCCCTTTGTCAATAAACTTCTGAGCCGAGTTGAGGAACCGAAGTACTGGAGAAACCCGGCGTGGCCGAGCACGTTGTAGTGCTGCCGTTCCTCGGCCTGGCCCAAGTCGATGCCGAGCAAGCGGGCGGTCTCTTCCGGAAAGACGGTGTCGTCGGCGCCGGTATCAAGCAAGCCATCGCGGATGAGGCCAGTGGTGGGCCCGATCAGGCGGATCGCGGTGATGGGCCGGTAGCGCACACGCTGGCCCCCGAGCGAAGGAATCGCCTGGGGTCGGGGCACAGCCATGTAGGGGATCTTCACTCCTCGATGCCTCCTCCCAGGATCGTGTCCACGCTAGGGACCATCGTAATGAGCACCTCGGTCATGTCGTGGCCTTGTGACCGCAAACGGTGGTCCAGGGCGAACTCGCTCTTATCGCTGTCCAGGATGGTCGTGCCGTCCGGACTCCAGGCCACGTACTGGCCGCTATACCTTTCCAACTGGTCGGATGGAAACCGCTGGCGGTTCGCTTGAAAGGTCTGCAAGTCCATGTTCGGGCTCCTTACCGTGGAGGGGCTGCGGAGAACGCTCATTTGGCGAGTTTATTGCCAGGGTGTTCTTATGTCAAGTATCGGTACGTGGCCGAAACAACCTGACGTTTCTGTATCCTACCTGATCTAGCCGTGGCCGGTCTTGCCGTGGCCGGTCAAGCCCATCGCCTAACGCCTATCGCCTTGCCCACGGTAGGCACGAGGACGGGGGTAAGGGAGTCGGCAAAGCTGGTGTCGGTCGGAAAGGTAGAAGCGGTGAGAGCGTCTTCGGCCCGGTGCGGCCCGACCCGTGTATGCCCTTCTCCAGGAGGCCAGGGGCTTGTCCCCTGGAGGTTCACGCTTGTTTCTAAGAAGCCCCATCTCGCATCTCCATAGTGGGCAGGCGGCCTCGTCGCCGCGGGATCCCCGGCGAATTTGAGTCATCCGGCCGGCGTTGGGCTCGCTCGGTTTGGCCCGGTTTCTCGTTGGTTCTGTCGATGACACCGGCGGACGCTACGTCGTTGGTTCTAAGTCGATACGACCGCGACTTCGGGAGTACACAAAGACTGAGAGTGTTGGCGCGGCCGGCATGTCGCCGCCGACAATCACAAGAATGCACTCGGGACAGTCAGCCGATGGGTCGTTCGCAATATCCATTTGGTTGCGATCGTCGGTCGGGCTCGGAGTGGGAGCTGCATTGGGATGGCTGTGCCATTCTCCTACGTAGTGGCGTCTACCGGAAAAACGTCGGTACGTTCTCTGGAAGAGTGTTTCCACGAAAGAACCGAGGTTATCGGGACTATTTCTGCGAAGCACAATGCCCCACCCATCGCAGGCGAGGGGGGCTAGGGGCGGGGTCTGGGGGCCAAAAAACACCGGGACTCGCACCGCCTATTCCGGTCAGTTAAAATGAGACGTAGCACCGCCAGGCCGTGCGGGAGTTGGCAATGCGAATTCATACCTTCCTGGACGGGCGGCGGCGGGATCAATTGAACGCCGAGGACAAAAGAAAGCTGGCTGCTTTTGAAGGCCCATTCAAAGAGGCGCTTGAGGATAATCTCAATGCGTATGAAGATGCTTGTGGAAAGTACCGAGATAACAAGATCGACAAAACGCGATTCACAAACATGTATATTCGAGAGGTGCAGAACCTTTGTGAATGCGACAGCGAAAACCCTGTTCACGGTCTAATGCACCCACAGGCAAGTTGCAAGTTCGAAGCGATTTGGACCGTGTACCAGGAATGGCATCGTCATGAGAAATAGCGGTGTCATACATTAACCCGAAGAGTATTTCAATGGCCGTAGATTACCTTACGGCGGAGGCTCGACCACCGACCAAGCCGCACGAGCAGCTAGAGTTATCTTACTTTGCCTGCTTGTGTTTCGCTCGAACTCCGGAGGGATGTTCGCAGACGTTGCAGACGCCACTGGCGCCTGGGCCTTGCAGGCTGGCTTCCGTGTTGATTGGGATCACCTTGCCGGAACCGGCGAGCAACTCGTTAACCTGCTGCTGAAATTGCTTCTTCGAAACGGCGTACATTCCTCCACGAGCCCCCTCGAACCGGCAGTTCCAGGCGGCAAGTGCCTGGCCGAAGCGGACCGCATCGGCGATTTGCCGGTCAGTGGCTTTGGAGAATCCCGCAAAGCCTTTTGCCGCGACTTTTGACAGCAATCCGGCCGTGCACCAGTCACCGGAGCCAGCGGTATCCTTTACTCCCTCAATGGATAACGCTTTCGACTCGACCCAGCTACCTAACCGTTTCCCTGGGCTCCGCCAGCGGTATCGAAGCCCGGCATCACCGAGGGTCTCGATGAGGAGTCGCGGATTGGCTTCCACGTCAATCGCCGGGAAGTCGCTTAATCGCTCATGCGAATACTTGACGACATGCGAGATTTCCCATGCCTTGCGGAAGAGTATCGGATTCCCGATGCTCGACGGCTCAAACACAACAAGCGCCCCGCTTTGTGCTCCCGATTTGGCGAGGGCGATGGCTCCGGCGGAAACGCGATCAAAGAAGAATATGCTGACGTTCTTGAGTTTAGGAGCAATGGACACGGCGACCGAGAGTAATTCCGGCTTGTAGCCCGGATAGCGAGCGCCGCACGACGTGCAACGCCACGAAAAAGAATGGTTCACCTGACCTTCGGCATCCTTGGTGATCCGATGTACGATGATGGGCGTGCTGCCATCGACTTCGACGCGAATGAACCGTTCCGACACGCTCCAGCGCCGGAGATCGCTGAGTAGAAGTTCTGTGGCTCGGTCGTTGGCCAGACGGGCAATCGGCTGGGCTGTCCAGCCTAGATACCGAAGCGCGATGAGGACATTCCCGCAGGTGCCGCCAGCCCAGTAGCGGACGGGAACCGATGGGTCGGCGCTGGTAACCGCGTCGAGCGCGACAAGGCCTGTTCCGACCACCAAAGGGTGGCGGGAACGTCTGGTGCTCACTGTTTTCTTGGTCATATCTGCTGGGCCTCCTTACCTTCTTGGTTTCCATACGCATCGCCATACAGCCAGATGTGGACCAACTCAGCGGTGCTGGTTACCTCCTCGGCTCGCGATACGTCAAGAGTATATCCGATTGCTTCGACGTGGAGAATCGCAAAATCACGTTCCAAAGCGGCCATTAACGCTCCAAGTGAGAGCGCCTTGCTTCCGATGGGGGACAGGACGATTTGCGACCCGCCTACGCTCTCAAAGACACGGTGACGCGCATCATCGATACGCAAAATTGTGCGGTACAGATCGAGCGGGCTCTTCTCATCGGCGTAAACAAGATCGCGAACGTCCACCGACCAGGAGTTCTGCAGCTCTTCGGCAAACTCCTCAATGAGTTCGTCAGGAAGGCGAGGGCTGGACGACGGGAACGGGAGAATTGGACACACTACGGCATCCTTCTGCGCGTTTCGCAGCATTTGGAAAATCCGGTTGAGAACTGCTCGTTTTCCGCGCCCAAGCTGCGGCATCCATAACATGGCCGCATTCGACTTCTCATCCAAACCTAGCCCGCCACGAAAACCATGAATCGGACCGACGGTATCGGATGGATTCGATGACACTGCTTCATCAATTGGGGGATGATGGTAAGCGACGACGTGCAGATTTAGGGCAGTCCGTGGTTCGCCGCGCAACCGCTCAATAAAGTGCTTGATTATCGGAAACGCAACACCGATAGAAAGCGCGCTCATGTCGATAATGATGTCGGTGATGCCCTCAAGCGATTGACCATTCATCAGCCGCACGCTTTCACGGCCGCCGATGATCGCATTGTCGCGAGCAAATATCGGAACCACCCTTTCTTGGGCGTTGGGAAATGCCGCTCTTAACGTATCACGATGTCGCTCCGCACGCTGGACTAGCTCTTGTGCTGGATTCGGGCGTTCCTCTCTTATCAGTATCACTTGCGCGGTTTTGCAAATAGCCTCTGGTAGGAGCGAAGCAAGTAGAATAGATCGCGGATCAAAGCCCGCGCCGGCAACAAGCAGTATGGCACGACCCGCTTCCGCGAGATATTCTCCCAGGAAATCCTCTGCGTGCTTTGCCCGATGGTAGATACAGGGCTCCCACACTCTTCGGAGACGTGGCATCACTTGGTCTCCTCGAGAAATGCGGCCAATTCAACGGTGCAACCCTCTAGGAAGCCACCTCGCTTCAGCGAGAGCCCGTTCGCAAGGCACACCGGGCCGCCCAATTCGAGTAAACACCACTCCTTCTTCCCCTGCTGATACTGAGGAACGATAAGTATCGCGTTGTACGCCACTGCGAACTGTAACACGGTCGCGAGTTCCGTGTTTGAACTCGCCAGGCTTTCAAACTCTGATTGCAACACGCCATAGGCGTTTGGGGTTAGCCAACCGTTTGGCTGCTTGGACGTTTCGACACAGCGTTGTGCAACGACGTTAACGAGTTTCCGAACCTTCTCAAAGTAGGGGAAATTCCATGCATCAATGATCTTCCCGGCCCGTTCGCGCAGCAAACGGTGTTGAGTTGACGCACTGAGTACAGGGTGCTTAGAGCGAATGACCTGAGTTGCGATCGTATCGACCAGAATGGCACTCAACTGAAGAAAGAGTTCAGCATTTTCAGAACTGCCATCACATAGGTCGTCGGCTCCGTAGTAGAATGGCCTCTCAAAACGATGCAAGAGATGAAGACGCGCAGCTTCAAGCACCCCAGTATTCACGACCAGCGGCCTAGAAGGTTCGGGGTCTTCTTCACCAAAGAGCGTCGCCTGTCCCTTTGTGCGATTCGCATAGCGATGCATGAGGATGGAGAGCATTGCGAGCCGCAAATCATCGCCTTGTGGGACGCCCTTGCGGAAATCAGTGATCATCGTCTCGAAATCTGCACGACGCGAATCGGTGATTCGTAGGCGACTCTGGATGGCCGAAACATTCCGCTCAAGTTCCGCGAGCTTTGACTGCGAAACCGATTCTGGCTCCTCACCTAAAAGGCTTCCTATTTCCACCAGACGCCGCGGACCGAGAAGGGAATGTTTTTCGAGATACCGTCCGGCCATGTCGCGAGCCATCTTGCGAAAAGAGTTCCGCTGATCTTTCCTGGGTCCCCAGCTCTGGAGAAGGATCGTCAATACGTCGCGGGACGCAGAGAGTCCCGGATAGCTTGGCCGTTCGGCATCGTCCTCAGCAACAATCGATAGAGCTTCGCTCGGTTGAAGAATGTCAAAGCGTGTCAGAACCCAACGCGCGATTCTCAATTCGCGACGCGCCAGCCAGTGCCTGATTGCTTCAAATTGAGCTGGATGAAGGCAGTGTGCATCGTCGAGCATTAGCAAGGGGGTGAGATGAACTGCGGCTCCCCCGTTCATTGACGGACTGGAAACCGAAATGCGTTCGATAACGTCGAATGGACGATACGTGCCGGTCACGGACGACGGTAATGCAGACTCTTTTGGTGCAACAAGTGCTCCAACGATCTGATAGACGGACCGCTCAACTTCACGAGCCCGGTGGAGAATCCCGGCTGACGTTGGTCCTCCGATCAATTCTACGCCCGTGGAGGAGTCTGCGCGAGCAACGACGGTAGCTTCCGCTTCTGAAACGCCGGCGGCCTGAAGTTGGCGGAACCACGTCAAAACGGCCCGTGCTTGAATGAATGAAAAAAGCATGCCGGATTTCAAGTTGTCCGGATACGGGAACTCCCAGAACTCTCTGTAGTCCGTTTCCATCGGAAGGCGACATCCCAAGAGAACCGGGAGGTCATCGTGAATCGCTCCGCATTCCTGCAAGGCTCCGGCAACCGCCTCATGGTCGGTTGAGCCTGTGCTCCGAAGAACGGCCCTAAGAGCAGAGAACTCAAACAGGCGAGCCAACGTCGTCTTACCTGTGCCCGGCGATCCGCGAAATAGGACGAGGCGGTCGAACAGCATGCCCTGTTCGGCTGGCCGTTTCAATAAGTACGTGAGAGGCTGAGGACTTACGATGGAAAGAAAAGCCGCGTCATCCCTTAGCTGCTCAGTTGCTCTGCGGTAAAATGGGTTCTCCACTGCGATCTCTCCGTCAGGTATGCCGCTGCCGCCGCCGGAACAGCGGCCTCATCGCGTGCTGGTTGTTGTCCCCCTGCGTATCAGCCCAAAGGAGAGCGATGGAATTGTTCGGCGTGTTATGCTCCAGTACCAGCGGTAGTGCATATTGTCCGAATCCGAGTTTAGCATCGGTGCCAGCGACTCGCGTATGTTTGTTTTCGATGGATGAGTCGTAGTAGCGATCAGTCAATTGCAGAAATGCGTCATGGGTCTCTCTCGATACCGGCAGATCGGCCGGTAATTCCGCGCCGAAAGAGAACTGGACGTTTCCAAACCAGTTCCCGTCGGCCCGCTCGGTAGCGATTTCGACGTTTCTCTCCTTGGTTGATCCTATTGCTCGTTGAGTCGCAAGATAATGATGCACACAGAGTGACCAGTCATCTTCAACATATTTCTTGAAACGATCCTTGTTGTCGTCCCAAAAACGAAACAGCTTGCCGGTCCAATTCCCATCTTCCTTTTTACGCAACAAGGTAGTGCCGCTTCCTACGAAATCGTCAATCAGAAAAACAAAAGCAAATCGGGCCTGCGGATCATTCACGTCCTTGCGAAGATCGTCCAGCAACTCATCCAGCTTTTCATCGTTCAGACGCGGAGCCGTCACGGTCTGTTCGTTGCTAATCAATCCGGCATTTGCTCTGCGAAAAACGTCTATTCTGGCTCCATCGCTGAGTTCGATGAACAGTGACTGACGCCGCAAGCGGTTGAAAAGGGATGTGGATTCGTCACATGCCCACACGCTCCATATGGGAACCTGAAGACGGCGTGCAACTTCCTGCTGGAGCCACCATACTACGGTTTCGGGGTAGAATAGTTCAACGAGATGGTTCATTTCTGCGGCACTTACGTAGACAAGCGAACTACGAACAAAGGCATACGCTGTCGCCCTTTCCTCTTGAGCAAACTGCTGCAACCAGTCCGCAAGGGACTCAACAAAGCGTGCGCCAGCGAGAAAGTCTTGGTAGCCGTCATATTTCATTTGCGACATCAAACGAAGCCAGGCAAATTCCTTCCTAGCCTGGTCCGTCTCCCAGGCCATGATTTCGGCTAACTTTCCCAAGATAAAATCCTGATTCAATGCTAATCCTCCTTGACGGTGGGAAGGCGGAATCTAATTCCGCGTTTGGATACCTTCAGGTGGCGCAGACACCAGAGGGTAGCCTGCCAGCCTCTTTGCCCTGGTGGCGCGATGTTCCAGCATGAATGGGCATCGGAAGAAACTTCATGCACGCTGAGTCCATACGGGCTGGCGAGTAGTTGTGCATCATTTCCCGGCCAGCGCCCACGGTCACCGATCCGCAAGACAGCATCGGGCGCGCCACCTGCGCCCTGCTCGACGAGGTGCTCGACAACAGCGATCTTTGATACGGCTTCCGGCAAAACATCGACGGAGTGACCGGACCTCATCACCCGAAAACCATTGGCAGTGACGCGGTGGACCAGAGATTCCACATGCTCAGTGAGTGCCTCAAGCGACATGCCACGCGGGGCAGACAACGTAATCTGGCGATGTCGAAGGGTTATGGTCCCGTGGGCAAGCAGCCGGTCGGCCTGGATGGCTTTGGATACAGGGTCAAGTTCTACCGCTACGTGATCGGTACCATCGGGAAGTTCGTCAGATTCGAGTGGAAGGATTTGGCCGCCATTGTAATAGCCAACGGTTACCTGGGTCCAATACTTCTTCGGCACTGCTTCGCGAAGGCGTTGTCTTACTGACTTGCCACGACCAGTGGCGATGCCAAGGATTGCACCGGATTCCAGGAGAGATGTAAGTGCACCACTCATTTCCTGCGGCAAGGGATCGGATCGCTGGTCCTCGCTGCACAGCGTACCGTCATAGTCAAGGACGATGCCACAGAAGCGAGTATCTGTAAGGCTGTCAAGCACGGCGTCTATGGCCTTGTCCCAGAAGGATAACCGATTCTCCTCCAGTAGCCGTTCGATTCGTTCCGACGCTTTCCGTTCGATTGCTCGCGCCTTCCAGGCTGGCAACTGTGATGAGTTGTGCCTCACCCGGAATGCGTTGGCGTGGTACAGCTTTCTGCCAAAGGAGGGCACACCTGGCTGGCCCGGATCAATCCCTTGTTGCTTGCCTGCGACCCCGGTCAGGTAGAATCCTTCACAGATTCCTGCGAGGTCAGCGAGCCAACCATCGTGTTCAATGTTTAGCCGCGTCGTGGGCACAGATTTGGGCAGGAGTTCAAGTGTCTGTGCTGCGACAGTTTTGTCGTCCGGCGTTTCCAGGGAAAGAATCGCACTATCTTCGTCCCTCTTTGCAAGCCAGTGGTGCCGTCCATGAGCAAACTGTCGAAAGTCGCAGGTCTGCACGTTGCCGAGCGCTGCTTCTGTAAACTTCGATTCAATATCGACAGCAGCCGCCATCGTCGCCGGTCCATGAAGCACGAGAAGCGTTCTTCTGGAGAGAAGCTTTGAGTAACGGCGCTGAGCAGTTGTCCCATTGGTCTCAAACCGCCGGTCGCTGAGCAAGCTGCGATAATCTTTGGGCAGAGTGGCGGACTGACCGGACACCTCCAGGTACGCTCTCGACAACAGGACACAAAACGCAAGCAGGGAATTCGTGGCAAGAAACCCGTCTTTGCCCGTCGGCAGCTCGTAGCTGATGACATCGACCATCCTGTACCGTGCCGCCTGTGATGCGACCCTTGATCTCGCGTTGCCGCATAGGATGAGCATGGATTGAGGCTCCTGCTCGGAGAGCAGGCGCACTGCCGCGACGACATCAGGGTTGTTTCCGCCGGCAGTTGGGATCAAGATGCCCATATTCGCAATCGGTGTGCGATGGTCAACGGCCTGAAGCGGAGTCAAGGGCAGCGCAGGCTGCCCTGCCAGCAGGCCATGCAAATGAGCCGCATAATGGCAAACGCTGAACGACCCGCCGGAGCCGACTGCTAGCATCGGGTGCGCGCGTAATCGCTCTATTGCCCGGCACAACCCGGCAATCGGCTGGGACATGGCCCAGGCGTAGGTGTGCGGCAACGCGATTATTTCAGTCTCGAACGGCTTCCCCAATGCTACCTGCCTCTCACTTTTTCTTCGTTCTGAATCATGCTGCCCCTTCTTCCCGAATCTGGTCATAAACCTGCTTCAGAAGGTGCTCGGAAACGGATGTTCGAGACGCGGGCCGGGTGAAGGTCCATCTCGGCAAACTTCTTCACCACCAAGAACAGGCGGTTATTCTCTTCGAGAGTGGCAATCTCCTCCTCGAACTTGAACTTCTCGAAGATGTCGCGAACTTGGGAGGAGAAAGCCTTGATGTAAGCCGTCAAGTTTGCGGCGATCTTGTCCGGTTCGCCAAGGAGCTTGGCGAAGTCGAGTTTGCTGGTGTTGTGGAAAGAGGCTTTCGCGACGCGGTTCAGGATCGGCTCGGCGTTGGCCACCTTACCGCCTTTGAGTTCGGCGGCCTTTTCCAGCACCTTCACTTTCGTCGGCTCCAGAACGCAATCGAGACGGCGGAGCACCGTCAGTGGGAGCATGACCTCCTTATACTGTGCAGGCTTGTACGGCCCGCGCAGCATGTCGGCAACGCTCCAAATGAAACTAACCTTCTCTCCGAAATTATTCACGCTCGTTTGGTCCCAGGTGTTTCGTCATGCAGTCGTCGATCATTTGTCGGCGCGGGCTGTGCTGGCCCGGACGCCAACTTCTTCGGCCAGCATGGGCGTTGAAAACCGCCCGGTGAGAATCAGGCGGAGAACATTGTCCTGCCGGCGTTCGATCTCCAGGGATCGGTCGAATGGCATTTCGGGGGCTCCTTTTGCATCCTGTAGCAAGTGTCGTTCAGTGATAGACTTTTCAAGGTCGGTTGTCCATACCCCGTAATACTTTACAGCCGACCGGCTTGCACTTGCCGCTAAAAACGGAAGGGGAAGAAGATGGGGGTCTGGGGGGCTTGTCCCGCTCCCGGATGGCTTCCGGAGGCAGGTGGAGAATCATTCACGAGTTGAGGAGTTCAAGGAGGGCTCGGCCCGTCGTCCTTGCGTTGCCGCTCCATCGTGATGCGTTCCTGGAACGTCATCGCCGGCGAATTCTCCTTCACGATTGACGGCGCGGTCCCCCCGGCCTCCGCTGCGGTGGCGTCGCGATCAATCCCCGGGGCGGAAGCGGGAGTCGCCCCCGCCCGGCGGCGGATGCGGGCGACGGGCTCCTCGGCCGTGGAATGCTTCTGGCGGGCGCGCTGCGGCGTGGCCTCGATGCTTTGGGCTGACTTGATCGCCTTAATCTTGCCGGCCAATTCGGAAATGCTCGGGCCTTCTTCTTTGCCTGATTCATGTGCGGTGGCCGGCTGAGAGCCGCCCCCTCGCCGGCTTGTCCGCCATGGAGCGACAGTTTGGTTGGCTACTAGTGTCCCCGCATGAACACCAACGACTCGCCATCCTTGGTCGCCCAGTATTCGGGATGATCGGGGACCAGTATCCCGTCCCGCACCGAGAACCCGAAGAACTGCCGCTCAAGGTCGTTGAGCAGGGTCATCGTGTGGCAGGCTGTCTCTTCGAGCTTCTGCCGGTCGCATTCTACCGTGGGGCGCAGGTGGTGAAACGAGTGCCGGTCGGCCCACATGCGGTCGAGCTTGGCCTTCCACTCGTCGCTGATGAACCCCTTGCTGTGCAGGGCTTCGAGGTTCTTCTCGAAGTCGCCTTCCTGCTTCGGTTTCTTTGCGAGTTTGACTTGCCAGACGCGCCGGATCACGGCCTCCAACACGGCCTGCGTAAGAGCAATGCAGCCGAGGTAGTGGCCGTCGCGGAATTGCTCGGCACATTCGACGGACGGCGCGGCGAAGGGGCCGTCCGCGACGAGAAACATCCCGCGCACCTGGAGGAAACGATCCGCCCGCTCCGACAGCGTTCGCAACACTTCGCTCTTGATGGACTCTTCGATTCTGCGCCGGTCGTCCAGCTCGCCCTGGTGGTTGTTCCCAGCCGGCGCCATGACCGGAACCATCGGAGCCGCATCCGGTTTCCCGTTCCCGGAAACGATCTCGTCCCCCTCCGCGTCGAATAGACCGGCCTGGTCGGGCTTGGGCGCCATTTCCCTTCTCGCTTTCTTCGCGGGCTTCGGCGGCGGCTCCACTTTGACTTTGCGGAGGGCGATCATTTCCATGTCCAGCCCTTGCCGGTGGATATGGAACGCCTCGTGCCCGCGGAGATCGCCGACGCCGACGTTCAGGGTGAAGGGAAACGATTCAGGCAAACGCAGCAACTGCTGGGCGACGATTTCATCGGCGGCGCTTGCGCGAAGCAATGCCTCCAACAGCCAGAGTTGCAGATCGGGGATGCCGGCCGTCATCTTGCGGGCCAGCAGAAAATGCCCCTTCGTCTTTGTGGATCGAAGGACTTCCCAATCCACCAGGGTGGTGATGAGCTTCTGTGCCGCCTCCTTGCTCGTCGCCCGGTCTCCCCAGGCGGTGAGCAGCCGAGCCTGCACCTGGGCCGTCGTGAAGTCGTCCTGGAGGGCCAGCAACCGACCGACGACCTCGGCCGTGTCTCGGAAGAACGGGTACGCCAGGGCCGCCATGCCCCAATGGAGCCAAATGCGTTCCTGGCCACTGATCCGAGGGAGCAACGCCACGGCGCGGTCCCGCAAAACCAGCCGCTCCTTGGATACGCCGCTCCAGATGCGAAGAACGATGCCCACGCTCTTGGCGCGCGACTCCTTGCCCGGCAGTTCGCCCTTCAAGCTTGTGCCGAGGAACGGGCGCAGGTCCGCCGCGTCGGTCGTCTCGACGAGGCGATCCAAGATGGTGTCGAGCCAGGCCCGCTTGATCTTGCGGTCGATGCCGACGATGTTTCTCATGGGCCGCCTTCCCTGGTAATCGCCACGAATGGCACCATGACCTCTTCCAGCGCGATCCCGCCATGGGAGACGACGTCGTCGCCCACGAACGTGAACGCATGGAGACCATCGGCCAGCAAGACGTGACATGCCGGTGGCAGGCCGTAGTTCGGCCAGCTTATGGATTGAGGAAACTTGTCGGCGACCTCCTCAAGAAACTCAACGCGCTCGTAGACGCGAACTCGCTTCCCCTTGGTTTCGGCCAGCGCGCCTTCGCGGGGACTGCCGATGCCTTTGGCCGCGACGTTTCCGTGGTCGGCCGTCAAGTAGATGGCGAAGCTTTCCTGCACTAGCCGCATGAGCAATTGTTGCAGGTGGCCTTGCGATGCCCATAGTCGCACCTGGCTGTGCATCCCCGCAGTCTGCATCCGCATCCCGTGCATGATGTCATCGACCTTGTTCCAGACGATGCCAAGGATCGACAGGCGGGGGTTCGAAAAGGCCGTTTCCAGCTTCGGGTCATTGGGGTGGTCCAGGCTCGTGACCAGATCGACACAGGCCCGTTGAACGCCTTGATCCACCCAAAACCGAAGCCAGTGGGCCTTTTCCTTCGAGGTCGTCGCCAATGAGTCCGGGAAGTAGAGCGGCGGCTCCGCGGCGAAGATCGACTGGCGCGTGACGCAAGTGAGCGTCGGGACCCAGGCGAAGGCCGTCGATTCCTGGAACCGCCAAGCCTTGTCGCACGTTTCGAGGTGCTTCCGCAGCAAAAGCCATTGATCGAAAGCAAGGCCATCCAGCACGAGCAGGGCGACTTTCGACAACTTCTTCCGGCCTCGCTCGATGGCCAGGAAGCGGGCAATCTGATGGACCATGACCGGTTGCCGCTGGTACGGCAGATGGTGCAGGGATCCATAGCGCTCGGTCATCCATTGGGCGAAGCGGGCCTCGACCGTTTCGTGCAATTCGCTCCATGCCGCGCGCTCGGCTGGGTCGAGGGCTTCGTCGCATTCCCAGCGCAGCACCACCAGTTCGGCCCAGCCTTGGGCCGCTTGCGTCCACTCGCGGTAGGAGGCGCCGGCGCCGGGGAGATCCGCCTCGAACCGACGCCACAGGCCATGAAAACGGCGCAGCGCGTCGACGCTGGGGTCGTGAATCACGCCCGTCCGCACCCAGGCGGGCAGGCCAGCCACGTTCTCCTGCTCAACGGGCGTCAGCGATCCGTCGAGGAAAAACGTGTCGATGTAGGCACGAACATCCTCGTGGCCGAACGGAACGCGACAGGGGCTTGACGGATCGGCTTGGGCCGCGAGGAAGGCTCGCCACTCCTCTTGCAGAAACCGCAGGAAGCTCTCCCGGCTGGGAAGAATTTCGGTCAGCGGCCACGCCGCGAGTGCTGCGTCTTTCGCCAGGCTCTCCAGCAGGTAGTCGTTGAGAAAGTCGGGCAGCCGCACCTGGCGAGAGTGTAGCGACAGCAGCACCTTCAGCAAATCAACCGGCGTCTTGATGAGCTTCGGCACGATGCCGAAGCAGTGCATCAGGACGAACTCTTTCGTTTCCCGCTCGGTCAACTGTTCGCCGTCGTGTTCCCGGTACGAGTCGTCAACGGCGTCGAGGTACGCACGGTCCAGGCCGGCGATCACGGGATAGTTCAGTTTCGGGAACAACTGATGCAGAGCCAAGGTGAGGGGCCGCCCCGCCTTGAGCAGATCGAAAGGCAGCCGGTTCAACTTCTGCTCGGCGGAACGCAGGACGACCACCAAATCGGTATTCTGGCCTTTGTCCCACATGCTGCGATACTTCGACTCGTAGGCGAAGCGAAAGACGACGGGGTCATCGAAGGGGATCAGCTCGAAGCCACGCTCGCGGATGGCGGACAGCATCCCCTCCTCGGTGAGCAGCCCGTCCGGGTCGGCCACCAAGGTCAGCCGAGAAATCTTCGGCTTGAAGTGCTTCAGGATGTCGTCACGCCAGTTAGCCATTGCCTGCTTCCACACGTAGAATAACGACCGGCTGAAGATCGGGTAGCACTTGCTCCCGCTTGCGCAATTCGTTTGCCCAAGCCCGTTCCTCCTCGTCCAAGCGTTTGACGCGGTGCTGGCGGACTTCAGGCAAGCCGATCCGGTTTACGGCGTCACGCCGTACGTGGAAGGCGTAGTGGCCCTTTTCCTGCTCTCGCTTCAAGCGCTGCTGGTGCCGGGCGCGAAGTTCGTGAAAGGAGTCCTCGCCCTGGCGTTCGGCTTCTGACCGCAGACGCCGGAAGGCCGCTTCGAGCTCGGCGCCCGTTTGCACTCCCACCTGTTCGACTTCAGGCCGGTCTTCGAGCAGGGTGTCCCAAATGTGGCGGGCCGTCGGCAATAGGATGCGCCCGTCGTCGTGGTGGAAGGTGGGAACGATCTTCACGTCCCGGAACGATTGCCCGGCCATCGGCCCGTTGCCATGCCCGGCCATCGGCCCGTTGCCATGCCCGGCCATCGGCCCGATAGCATGATCGGCCAGCGCGATGCGCCACAGCGACCAATAACCCACGACCTCGGCGGGTAAGCTCGCGATACGCACGCAGGAGATCGGTTCGTTGACGACGACACGGGGCAATTGCTGCACGAGCCGACGAATGCGGGCGTCTTCGAGGCTGACGTATTGTAGCCCTCGATCGTGGGCGTCCCTGCTGTGGAACGACACTCGCTCCATGCGGCTGCCATCGGGCCATTGGAGGCTGTAGCTGAACAAATCTCGCTGCACGGGGTTAATATCTGGGCCGGGGTTTCTTTCTGGGCCGCCCTCGTAGCGCAGGTAGGCCGTCACCATCCGCTCGACCCAATACGGCAGGGGGTGGCTGCTCAACTGCTGGGCCAGCGTTGGGTCCAGGACGGTTTCGCCGTAGAACGACCGGCCGGCGATTTCCTGCTGGGCATGCTCCCGAACCTCCTGAATCACCCGTTCGATGTTCTGCTCGATCTCGCCGGGGTTGAGGATGGCCTGGGCGTACAACTTCTCAAACACGGCCCCGCTCTCAGCGGAATCCAGCACATCCTGGGTCTTATCCACGCCGAATTCATCCAGGATGGTGGCGAGCTTCTCCTCCAATACTTCCCGCACCCGCAGCTCCACGCTGTCCTCGAAAATCAGGTTGAATGCCTTGACCGGGTGCTTCTGGCCGATGCGGTCCACACGCCCGATGCGCTGTTCGATCCGCATGGGATTCCAGGGCAAATCGTAGTTGACGACGATGTGGGCGAATTGAAGGTTCAGACCTTCGCCGCCGGCATCGGTCGAGACGAGTATCCGGGCCTTCTCGGCAAACTGGCGCTGGACCCTCCGCCGTTCCTCCATGTCCATCGACCCGTTGAGGCAGGCCACCGAAAAGCCGTGTTGCTCCAGAAACTCGCGCAGCATGTTCTGCGTCGGAACGAACTCCGTGAAGATCAGGTACTTCAATTCCGGGTTGTTTTCTGCCCGTTGGTTCTCGTAGAGGATCTCCAGCAAGGTTTCAGCGCGTGCGTCCGGCCCCTGCGACTGACAGCGGCGGGCCAGGTCGAGCAGCAGCCGCACTTCTTCCTTCTCGTTTTGCAGCCCGGCCAGCCGGGTCGCCAGCAGTTCTTCCAACTGCTCCTGACCATCCTTCTCGGTCAAATCACTGCCGGCCAGATCACTGTCAGCCGGCTCCTCGTCGGTGGCGGCGAGGTCGGTCGATTGTAGGACTTCGAGGCGGCGCTCCAGGGCCGAGGCAATGGCGCTCGTGCTGCTCGTCACGAGCCGCTGCATGAGGATCATCAGGAAGCCAAGGTATTGGCGGTTCTGCCGCATCGCCTGGTTATAGCCCAGGCGAACGTACTCCGTGACTGACTCGTACAGGTGCTTCTGGAGCTTGTGCCGTTCCTCCCAGCGGACGGGGCGGAGCTTCGTCAGGCGGGGCAGGAAGAGCGGGTCGCCACGGTCGGTGATGGCCCGCCGCTTTTCCGTGCGGATGACGAAGGCAACCACTTTTTCTCTGCGGATTGGCGCGGCGGCAATAAACTCGTCGGGGTCCAGCAAGGCCATGAGGCGCTGGAAGCCAGCGGTCTTGCCCTGGTGTGGAGTGGCCGTGAGCAGTAACAGATACGGGGAGGCGGCGGCCAGGGCTTTGCCGAGGCGGTAACGCGCGACATGCTCCGTGCTGCCACCTAGCCGGTGAGCCTCGTCGCAGATAATCAAGTCCCAACCCGCGTCAATCAGGTCGCCGAGGCGTTCTTGGTTGTATGCCTCCAGCTTTTCGCGGGACCAACCTCGCCGCCGGTCGACCGGCTTGATCGAATCCAGCGGGCAAACCACCTGGTCGAACTGTCGCCAGATGTTTTCGGCGCCGGTGAGATTGCGCCACGACGAGAATTCGCTGGGCGACAAGAGCCGGAACTCCTCGCCGAAGTGGGTCTTCATCTCCTGCACCCATTGGGTCACGAGGCCCTTGGGCGCGACGACCAACACCCGCTTGACCAGCCCCCGCAGCTTCAATTCCCGAAAGACCAAGCCGGCTTCGATGGTCTTACCCAGGCCGACTTCATCGGCGAAAAGCAGACGGATTCGGTCGCCGGCCATCGCGCGGGTCAGGGCGTACAACTGGTGCGGCAGCGGAATGATACCCGCTTCGAGCGGCGCCAGCAACACGTCTTGACTCAAGGCGTCGGCGATGCGGGCCGCGGCGACGGCGTAGATGATCCGGTCCAGGCTAGTCGCCCGCGTGGGCTGGACGGGGGCCAACGACTCGGCGGGCACTCGATCGACCGTCGCCAGCCGGGGAATCCAGACCTGGTAGACGGTGTGGCTCCAGACAGTTTCGACATCCAGGATGCGCACCGCCTCGCCGTGGGCCGCGCTGAAGGCCCAGGAGCCGATTGCGAGGGTTGTCGGGTGGGATTGTGTGGGTTGAATCATGGTTGTCGCCGCCGCCTTCCACTCATTGACCAGACACTAACCCGAAGCGCAAGCTAAGGACGGTGGTTCGGCTTGCCTTGCGTTCGCTGCGGGTTAGTGTCGAACCAGGCCGCTCTCCGCGTTTCTCCGCCGCTGTACGCTTTACGCTTTCTTCCACCGTTTCGCGCCATGTCTGCGCTATTGCGTCCAAGCCATAAACCATTTTCGTATAGTGAGATACGTCGTTTTCATACGCGCCACGGGGGGCAATGCGCAGCAATAGCGCTGCGCTATTCTGCGCTATCGGCCCTGAACTACCCGCCACCAACGGGCCGACACACCCCGCCCGCTCGAAGCTACGAGCCCCACGTCTCGCAACATGCGCAGGTCTACTTGAACCGTCCGTTTCGCCGGAGATTCCGGCAACTGCTGGTAAATCCCTCCGAAGCTCTGCTTCCTTCCGTCAGCAAGAATCAGCAGAATCTGCCGTTGCCGCTCCGACAGGTTGTGTCTCACTTGTGTGGGAGGGGCATAGGTTCCCAACGGGAATCGCACCGTAACCGCGCCGGCCTGCTCGATGAATTCCGGCTCCGGGTAGCCGTCGGCCCGGCAGATTTCCACGATCCTTTGCGTCCCGCGTCCCCATTTTTCGATCAACGCGCGGCGGTAGAACGGTTCGGCAATCAGCGGATTCCGCAGGCGCGAGGGATGATCGCGCTTCAGCTCGGCCACGGTGATCCCCGGCGGCAGCAGGCCGCTGCTCATGATCTCCAGCCGGTCGTCGTACATCGCCACATGGACGGCGCCGCCGGCGATGCCGTAATCGCGGTGGCAGATCGCATTGACCACCGCCTCACGCAGGGCCACGAACGGGTACTGCGGGCGGTCCTGCCGTTCCCACTTGCCTTCCTCAAACCAGCCGGCCACCGCCACGTGCCTTTGCAAGAAGAGCGAGGCTTCTTCGAGAACCTGAAAGGCATGACCGTGAACTTGCCGCTGGTCGATGAATTCGTCCTTCGTGACGCCGCGAAATCGGGCCATCCGCAAAGCACACTGGGGATAGTCGGGCATTTGTTTCTTGCCGAACAGCACGACGGCTGCCTGCAACAGACGACCGTCGCGGCGCAGCTCGAAGCGGTCGAGCGTATCGGCGCACGAGACGAAGGGCGTCTCGAGGCGTCTTACGGCCACGGAAATCTGGTGCGTCCGCTCGATTTCCGGCAGGTCCAGGTCGTCGAGCTTGTACCGCTCGGCCGGCTGGTTCTCCCAACGGTGCTCCAGATAAGCGCGGGCCAGCAGGCCTCGCTGGTACTCGAATTGCGGCATACGGGACGTGGTGTTCCCGATGCGCTGGTACGGCCTGCCGTCGAACGTGTAGGGGGCATCGACGCGGAGCGTCGTCGCCACTACCAGCACTTCCTTCGTGCCCGCCACGGGGACGCGCGATTGCTCGATCCAGGCGGGTGGCTCCAACTTGCGAATCGCATTCGCCACTTCCTGAAAGGTGGAGTCGGACACGTCTTGGCCCTGGGCCTTGCCCGCCGCATCGACGCCGAAGAAGACCTTGCCGCCCGACCCGTTGAGGAAGCCGCAGAGCGTCTCCATCCCGCCCTGCAACTCGCCGGTGGTCCGCTTGAACTCGATCTGTTCCCATTCCCCTTGGCTGCCGGCGATGAGAGTCTGGAGCTCGGTCAATGTCATGGTTCCAGGCGCGGTCATGCGGACCCTTCCTACTCGCCCTTCAGAAGCGAGGCGTTGTCGAAGTACATCAGCAGGTGCGGGTCTTCCTGGATCACCGCCTCGGGAACCCGCTTCGCCATCTGCACGATCGTCGCGTAGTCCTTCTTCTGCCAGCACTCCTTGAAGCCAGCCCGCAGAGCCTCGGTGCGGACGATCTTCAGCTTGCCTTTCGTGTCGAGGTACTGCTGGAACTCCTTTATTAGCGCCCGATGCCGAAGCTGCTCCAGGTCGCTTTCCTTCCTGGAATCGGGAACTCGCCACGACCCGTCGTCGGCCTCAACGAAGTTCTGCTCCAGGATTGTGCGAAGCTCGACGGGTTGCTCGTGCTTCTCCCAGAGGCGTTGGGCTTCTTTCATGTAGATTGGCGACAGTTGTTGATAAGCCGTCGGCTGCTTAGTCAGTTGAGAGCGAACCCATTGAATCGCCGTTTTCTCGTCGTTGACGAAGAGTTCAAGCTGCTCCATTTCGTTTACTGACAATCGCTGGAGGTCGTATTCGCTCGCCTGCTCAGGCAGGAAATACATACCGTCCCTTTCCGCGAACTGTCGCCTCAAACCTGCATAGAATTCGGTCGCAGAAAGCGGGACCGAGTATCCTCTCTGAACATGAAATGCAACCATCCGGTCAAAGAGTAAGTGCCTTTGACGCTCGGCAAGAACGACCGCTTTACCATTCCGAGGAGTAATCGCTGGAAGTTGTCCCAAGTGGCTTTCAATGAATCGCCACGCTCCTTCATCCGTCCCCGCTTTCAAACTAAACTCCATCTCCAGAGTCGTCGGTGTCTTATACGCAGAAATAACCAAATCGACCTTCACCAACTGCTGCTGAGATTGTTTGAACGTCTCCTGCTGTTTGTCAAGAACCCGCACGTCTGCCACCACGAAGCCTGCGTTTCCCAAAGCATCTTGAATCGCGTTCCAGACAGCGTTTTTTGAATTATGGAACTCCACCGTAATCCAGCGCCCCGGTTTCAATATGTGAAAATACTCTCGGAAGGCTCGGGCCATTCCACGACTGTAATGATCGAACGATTTCCCTAAACCCTTATCAATGCTCGTTTCCGCAGACGGGTCCGTTCTCACTCCTAACCACCACTCCCAAAGCGAATTCAGTTCAGCGTAGTGCAGATTGTCGCCAAACGGCGGGTCAGTGAAGATATAATCGACAGAGTTTTCTGGAAGCCCGGAATTGAAAACGCTTCCCGTTCCGACGAGTGCGTGCTGCGCTACCAGCGGTAGTCTTGGGTACTTGGCGCGCTTTCTTTCAAGAAAGCGAAACACATTAACTTCCCTGACCGTTGAGCCGACGTATAGCGTTCCAGACAGCTTGCTTGGCAGGCCAGAGGCCCGCTCCCGATTCAGTTTTGACGATCCCTCTGCAACGGCAGTTAGCACCCACAGTCCACGGGGATGGGTCAGGTGCTTGCGGTACGCAGAAAGAGCCAGCAGCGCTCTGTGGGAAAAAAACTGGTGAATGTACTGGATTCCAATTCGGTGAAAAGCGTCTTTTACATAGCGTTCTCCACGGATTACCTTGACCGGCGTGAAATCCGTCCTTTTCAATCGCTGGCTGACTTTTTGTAGGGTGTCCAAGTCGGCACTTGTTGGTTCAGTGATTAGCCGCCTTTTGTCATCCTGGATGCAAAGTTGTACTGGAACGTATCTGGCGATTTGCGTTTTATCATTCAAAAGTGGGTCGCGAATTGTCTCGTAGGCAATTTCTAACGAGCGCTTTTTCACTGTGCTTCCGCAATGTGGGCAGGGAAACTCTTCCTGCAAGGTCTTGTTCTCGGCATCAAATGCTTCTTTCCAGTAGACTAGCTCGCCGCTGCATGATGGGCATGAAAAGACCTCGGACCAAATCACATAGACAATATCACAAGGCTTACCCTTGGATGTCGCCGAGACATATGACCAACCGACTTCTGTTTTCGCTGAGGCGATGGCAATGCCAGCGTTATCCAGAAATGCGAAATCTGTTGGAATGTTGTAGTTGTAGGCGATGAAAGCGGCAGCCGGAGACGTATCGGCTAAGACTGCGCAACGTGCGCCAAGTTGCGAGAATGGCACGTTGTCTTCATCGAGTACCAATCCTTCTGATGCCACTTTGTATCCGAGGCTCTGCACCGTAGCACGGTCACCGCATAACTGCGCCGCTACCCCTGTCATACCAGTACCGCAGAAGCCATCAAATACAACATCCCCTGGTTTTGTGTAATGAAGGACGTATCGCATGATCGCTCTGTGCGGCACTTTCGTATGGTAGCTGTGCGCGTTGTAAAGCGGATCGTTCTTGCCTTCAGAAACGTCGGCGGCAAACGGCTTACGAGAATAATCATCGTTCTTTGGATCGTAGGCTGTGCCGTGGTGCTCGATGAACCGTTCTAAGAATGGGTTCGGGCAAGCCGTGTAGTACGGCGGGTCAGACAGTGCAACGATGTCTTCGTCCTCGCCGATGGGGAAGCCTTCGATCTTGCGAAACGCCGGGTCTTTCAGTTTCTCGCGCAACAGCTCGGTGAAGTGCGCACGCCGAGCCTCGTCGTTCGGGAACGTCGTTCCCAGGCACTCTACGGGTTGTGACGCTTCGTCGCCGTAAGTGACATCGAACAGCCTATCCGATCCCGGCTTGGCCGGAACCAGCTTTTCTTCAAACAGCCGTTCTTTTTGCCGTTTTTGCGACTTTTTCGCCATGTTCCGTACCGTTAGCCTTCCAGGAGAATCTTCTGGCGTGCGAGCCGCTGTTTGTTGTGCTTGTATCAACTACCGCCGTTACCGCCCCCTGGCCAGCTTGTCCGGCAGGAGCGGAAAGTTTGGATGGCTAAGGGATCGCTCCATGTTACCTATCTCAACACCCCTCCCCCGTGGTCCGGCTTCCCGCCGCCGCAGGCGGCGGGAAGCCGGACCACGGGGGAGGCGGAGGGGGTTGCAGGGTGCGTGGCTAGCCTGAAAAACTGCTTCACCTGCCAGGCAAGCTGGCGAGGGGTCGCTGCAAAAGGCGTGTAGAACAACGAGGGCAACGCCCCGGCCCCGACGCGGCGATTTGAGCGGCGGATTTCGCCCCGTTGGGGCTTGGGGTTGGTTGGGGGCGCCGTTGTTTGCAGGGTTGCGCCCTTCGCTGTGGAATCGTGCCCCGTTGGGGCTGGACGGTGCGATGCGACGACCGGCGCCCATGACATTGGGACGAATCACGCAGCGCGCCGCATGCGCGCCGTCGCCCGTCGGGGCGATTGTGGCGGGGCTCAAACTGCGAGGACGTTGGTCACTGACCAAGCTCGCCGGTTTTTTCGGAGGTTGGTCAGTGACCAAGCTCGCGGCCTCGCCGTGGCCGACCCCAAGGGGGTCGAATTCCACAGCCCAGGGCAACGCCCTGGGTTCGCGACCGTACCTCATCCCATTCACCCCAACGGGGTGACACCGGTCTGTCGCCTTTCGCTCCGCGAAAGGGAGTTCTTTCGCGGAGCGAAAGGCGACGTTGCAGGCAACCGACCGACAACCCTCGTGAGAAACATTCCTTGTCAAGTCACGCGCGGCGCGTGCATTTAGCCGCGCAGCGGCGGCAGAGTGTAGCCTGGGGCGTAAGCCCCAGGGACGCGGACACCCAGCCATTGTCGTAAGCCCCGAAGGGGCGAAACCGAGATCGGTCGCGGCGCAAGAGTCGCCCCACATCACCGGGGGGCTTACGCGCCCCGCTCGCCACGCGACACAGAGGTCAGTCGCAGCGTAGGTGTCGCCCCTTCGGGGCTGTAAAACCCATTGAGCGCGGGCCTTCCTGGGGCTTAGGCCCCAGGCTACACTCTGCCGTCCCTTCGGGACTGTTCTCACGGTCACGGTTGGCCTCCGCTATTCTCGCCACGGTCGATGACCAGCCGGACCTTCGACGGCTCTTTGCCGCGAACGATCTTCTGGACGAATTCCGCAAACCGGGCTTGAATCTGCTCGATCGTGCTGGGAGTGCCGCCGTCGCTGAGGGCATCGACCAAATCGGCGGGCTTCACCGAGATGGCGATCAGGCCCGACAGCGCCTGCTGCATGCCCCGCACGAGATCGTTGTCGATTGTGTCGGGCAGCCTCTTTTCCCTGAGGAAGGCGTTGACCGCTTCCCGCTGTTCGTCGGGCAACAGCTTGGCGCTTTTCTTGGCGGTCGGATCGTCCAAATTGTCGAGCAGCGTCTTCGTCCAATTCTCCAGCAGGCCGTCCAGTTGCTGGTCGATCTGGTCGAGCACCGCCGCGCCGCTGGCCCCCAGATTTTCCTCCTGCGGGCGGAAGTTGCAGTGCGGGCAGATCGCCGTGGAATCGAGGTCGTCTTTGACCAGCGTAAAGCAGGTTTGCACCTTGGCAAGCCGCGATCGAAGCTCGCTGAGGCTGGAATGCGAAAGCAGCGACACCCCAGCCAGTTTCTTGAGACATTCCAGCCTGGCGTCCTTGAGCAGTTCCTTCTTCTTGCCGTCCTCGTTGGCACCCAGGCGGGCCTTCTTGTGAAAATTGAAGTAGGCCGTGCGGTAGTCGTCCTTGATGTGACACAGCGCCCGGTTGATCTTCTGGCGGAAGTCGGCCGCGCCGCGGGCATTGGGGTCCATTAATTTGGCCCGCCACTCGCTCCGCATGGTCTCCATCTGCGCCCGCCACGGGTCTTGCGGCGGCAGGACGGCGCCGGCCGTCCCGAGGTAGCTCGTCAGAGCGGTCAACTCCTGAACCAAGGCGTTCAGGTCTTCGATCTGCTTGATGAGATCGAGCGTGGTAGCCTGTTCCTGAATCTCCAGCACGCTTTTGGAAAAGTTCTTCAGTTTGCCCGGCGTGTTGAACGCTTGCAGCCCTTCGAGAAAGTTCTTCATGTCATCGAGCTTCCGGCGCTGATGCTCTCGATCGTCGGTTGCAATCAGTTCGCTGCCCCAGCAGGGCAAGCCCGTTTGAACATGCTGGGCGACGGTGACGACCTTTTCGGTCAGTTCGTTGGCCTTCAGGCGGAGCTGCTTCACCGCTTCATCGTGCGTGTTTTCGTTGCGGATCAGCCCCTCGGCAAGTCCCAGCAAATCGAACAGGGCGACCAACTCGGCCAGCGGCAAGCCCTTGGGTTTTTCGACGTGCTTGAACGCCACAAGCTGCTCCAGCGGCGTCTTCGTGGCCTCCGCCAGATTGGCGGCGTCGAGCTTCTTACCGGCCACGCTGAGCGCGATGCTGCCGTTCTGCACGAGCGACGCCAACACGATCAGCAGAAACTCCGGCTCAAGCTGATACCGGCACTCCCGCTCCACGTCGTTTTTGACGGTGATGAGCTCCTTGCGGTTGACTACCTGGCCGGGCGTCTTTTCATCTAGCTTCTCCAACACGACCTTGGCGTAGCGGGACTGGTGTGGCTTGAGCTTGTCGCCGTCGAGCAGCTCCAAGCCATCGAGAACGGCGGTCGCCAAATTGTTCTTCACGCCGCCGGTCAGCCAGCGAAGCACGTCCTCGGTCGGCTGCTTGAGATTGCTCGAGTGGAGCTTCACGGTGAAGCTGGGATATTCCGGGTAGCGGTCGTCGAAGGCGGCCGCCAGGCAGACCGAGCCGGTAAGCTCCAGCAGATCGCGCACCGCGGCGCCGCCGGTGCGGTGCCCCTTCAACCACTCGACCATCTTCTTGGGCACGCCCTGGTACACAACCTCGAAGGCGGTCAGCATGTGGGTCCGCAGCCAGGCCACCAGCGTCTTGAGGAAGCCGTCGGCCTTGTCCTCGTAGACCTTCTTCGTGCCGGCGCCGGCTGACGCCGCCATCTCGCGAGCGCCCGCGTACGAGCGCAACGCGTCCTGGAATGGTTTATCGCGATGGGCGAGCCGGAAAAAAACCTCATCGGCGAGCTTCCGGTCGTCGAAGTGCGGTGCCTCGAACGGCTGGAGAAAGTAGAGGTAGAAATCGCGTGGCGGCTGGGCCGTGGACCGCTCGTTGGGCGCGCCGAAGAAGAGGTAGCCCCGGCGAGTGATCTTGTGCTCTCGCCACTCGATCTCGTGTTCCCAAATCTGGTAGCCGCGAACGTAGGTCTGGTCGGCGCATTCGAGCACACGGGTCAGGGCGTCGAAGTAGTATTGGTCGAGCTGCGAGTCGGAGAGCGTTTCCGCCTTGTCCTGGATTTTGGCGTCGTGGTCGATGGTCTTTTGCAGGTCGAGGTAATACTGGTCGTTCTCCGCGTTGTGCGTGATGAACTGCCCGCTCACGGTCTTGATGATTTCCTTGAGGCAGGCTTCCACCGTGGTCCGCAGAAAATCGCTCGTCTTCTCCGGGATCGCAGCGATCAGGCAAAGGCCGTTTTGAAGCTCCTCGGCGGTCGGACCAATCTTGGCCCGGATGTCGTCCGTCGTCAGCCGCTGGATCGACAGGCCGTGGATGATGCGCACGGCCATCGGCTTCAAGTTCGGGCGGGTGTAGGCTTGCTGAATGCGGTTCTCGACCACCTTGCTCACGTCGATCACTTCCCGGATCGTCGGGTCGGACCGCATGACCGCGTTCGATTGCAGGACGTCCCAGTACGAGTCGTAGCCGATCAAGCCCGGCTCATCTTTCGGCACGTCGGAGTTGAGGCGGCGTTTGATTTCGCCGCTCAGGGTCTTCAGAATCTCGCGCTTTTCGGCGATCGAGATGGCCTCGAAAACTTCCAGGTACTTCGGATGGACCGGAAATAGCCGCACGAATTCCTCCAGCCCTTCGGCCATGCCGCCGTAGAGCGGCGTGAATTTCTGAAGGTGCTCCCGAATCTTGGCACGCTGCTCGTCGGTCTTGGTCAGCAGCCGCTCGGACACGACGTAGGCCACGTCCTGGCGCACGATGCGGGTCTGCTCGAAGCGGTCCTTGACTCGCCGCAGGCTCTCGGCGACGAACTGGAACTTCGGGTTATCGAACAGACTCTCCTGCAATCCGGCGATGAAGCGGAAGCGGATCAGCTTGCAGACCTCGCCAATTTCCCGCAGAAAGCCCAGGTCGAGGATCAGGTCGTGCTGTTTGCGGGACTTGAGGTAATCGAGGAGTTCGTCCACGACGAGGAGCAGGCCGTGGTCGGGGTATTTCTCGCTGAACTGCGCCATCATGTTCGACAGGTCATCCTTGTTGCTGTCCACCTGCTCGTCGGCGGGAAAGCTGAATGGCAACCCTTCGTTCGCCATGAAATCTTCAAGCCGGCCGCGGATGATGTCGCGGAGGCTCTTCTTCGTGGCGGGGAGTTCCAGGCGAACGACTTTGAATTTGCCGGCGATCGACTTGGCGGCCTTCGCCACTTTCTTGTTTTTGACGACCGTGGCCATGTCGGGGTATTCGGCCAAGCCCGAAACCTCCGACAGCAAGTGGCTCTTGCCGGTGCCGTAGTTGCCGACGACGAGGACCCCCTTGTTGTCGGCGGGAGTCTCGAATTGCAGATTGGGAAACACTATCTCGCACAACTGCTCGGCCATGCGATCCGAGATCACAAACGTCTCGACGAGTTGCCTCACGGCGGCGGGCGAATCCGCCTGCTCAAGCTGGATAACCGTTTCGATAGGCTCGAACTTGACCAGATCACTGTATTTCATGGGGCCGCGGCCTCCCTCAAGTTGCTGGCGCCGGTGTCGTTTTCGTTGCCGGGGCCCAGCGAAATGACGATGGCCTCGATCTGCTTGAACTGGATGAATTCAGGATGACCTGGTTCCGCGTAAGTCAATGTCCCGTCCTGGAAGCTGCCGTTCCAGGAGGCGACGAGAGTGCGGTTGCGGCTCGACACCTGAAGCAAGCGCAGGGGTGCGGCCTCCAAGGCGGTGTCGAACAGGATTTCCAGGTTGTCCAGCAGCACGACGTCGCCGGGCACGGCGGCGATCGCATCCTTAAGCAACCGCTCGACCTGCCGGGACCGCTGCGCGCGGGTCAATTCCAGCAGCCTCTTGCTCAACTCCAGGTTCACGTTCACGAGTTGGCAGCCGAGTTTCCGCGCCACGGACTGCAAAGCAGCCGTCTTGCCAGAGCCAGGGGCACCCGCCAGGACGACGAGCCGGAAATACTGGTTCGTTGCGTCACTGATGGCGTCAATAATCTTGCTTTCCTGCACCAGTCACCTCGTCGCTCGTACCGTACTGGGGATTGCATGGAGCCTCCCCTCATTCCGGTAGCACGAATGTACCGGCGCAAGTGGTTGGCTGCAACCAACTTTTGGCGCCCGACTCCCGCGGCGGCCTTGGTCCCCGGCACGCAACCGGCGTCACCGCAATCACCTTAAACTCGCCGCTTTTCCTGACATATCCGTTGGTACGGCCAAGTTACGCCGCCGCGGCGGCACTCGTCGCCCTCGCGGCCCTGTTAGCTATCAACACGGCCTCTACCACCTCGTTCGCCCGCAACCCAGCGGGCGGTTGTGTTTCTTCCCACACGACCGCCCCGGTCGTCGGGGCGGTCCCTAGACCCAAGGAGATCGTCCCGATGACCACTTTCGCCGAAGCCAACTCGACTGACAAGCCCGCTTGGCACGCTGGCTTCCTCGCCTTGCTTCCCACCATCTACGACCAGGTACGTTTCGCCTTCCGTGGCTTACCGCCCGAAGCCCGCCAGGACGCCATCCAGGAGTCGCTGGCCAACGCCGCAGTCACGTTCGCCCGACTCTACGAGCAGGGCAAGGCCGACATCGCGTACGCCACGCCTCTGGCCAAATTCGCCGTCCGGCAATTCTGCGCCGGTCGGCGCGTCGGTGGCCAGTTGAACCGCAACGACGTGATGTCGCACTATGCTCAGCAGCACCACGGCATCGTCGTCGAGCGGCTCGATCGCCGCGACCCCAGCGGCGCGTGGCGGGAGATCCTGGTCGAGGACAAGACCTGTACGCCCGCCGAAACGGCCGCGGCCCGGATCGACTTCGGCGATTGGCTCAGCCGGCTGACCCACCGCAATCGGCGGATCGCCGCGACCCTCGCCATCGGTGAGACCACATGTGACACGGCCCGGCAATTCGGCCTCACGGCCGGCCGGGTGTCGCAGCTCAGGTCCGAATTGAAGCGGAACTGGCAGGCGTTCCAGGGTGAGACCTCGGCGGACGAGGCCGCCGAGTTGGCGATGGCGGGCTGCTGATCGGCGAGATCACCGGCTGCCCCGTCGCCGAAGCGGCGGGGCAGCCTGGGGCAGCTCCATGAAACCACCGCCGTTATTCCCATTCCTGAATCACAACCGAACCGCAAGGAATTGTAATGGCCAGAAAAAACACGCCGTCCATCGCACAGTCGTTTCCGGCTGTCCCCACGCCGACCATCGGCTCGGCGCCTCGCGGCCGGGAGTGGACGCTGCACGGCCGCCTGCGAGGGGCGCACTTTCGCGGCATTCTGGACCAATGATTCGAATCCTCGAAACTCAACTCGGACTATGTCAAATCCTGGTTATCGGGCATCTACGGGTCGTCCCGTTCAGCGATGTAATCCTCACCCCAACATTCATCGGGCACGACCGCAATCACCGCTTGGCTCACTCGATCCTTGAGCCACGCAATGGCCCAGACAATCAATGCCAAGGGCGCGATGATGCTCGCTACGCAACACATTGCCGTGATTTCGTTCGCGCCGCCGTTTGCCTCCCCCAGCATGCAGACACCCGCCACGATGGCGATGATCAAGGGTGAGGCCGTGACAGCCAATGCCGCGCTCAATAGAGGGCCCGCCTTGTTGAAGCGGCAGTAGTGCCGCAGTGGCCAGGCGCGGTCGCAACGCGCCTGGTGCAGCGCAGAGTCCACCCAGACCTTGACCCCGTGCCTCTGGGCCACGAAAAACGCAAACCATGTGGTCACCAACGACAGCCCTAAGCCGACGAACGCTTCAATCACGGCGGTCACGACCTCGATGGGTGGGCCCATCCAGCCCGGATGGCCAAACGCCATGGCGAACATCAGCACCACCGCGACGAGTGAGATCCTCAATAGCGCTGAAGCCAGGTAGAAGCAACCGCATGCGTTGGCACGTTGACGCCAGGGATCAACCCGCCGCAACCAGACCGCCGTGAGTAGGTCGTTCCAGCCAAATTTGCCGCAAAAACACGACCACGCCGAGCGCGGCGTTGGCCGTCAGCTCGAACACGACCCAGGCCAGCAGCGCGAACGCCGGCCACGCTAGGCCGCGGGGCCATAGGCGAAAGGGGTCTTCGGCTTCAAGATTCACTGGTGAATCGTTCATGGTCATCATCCACCGGGGGTATCCATACGTGCGAAGGCTGCAAGAGTGGTTCGCCAGCGATTCAGCGGCGGCGATGAAGCTTGCACCGCACTCAAACATTTGAGATAATAAAATTACCGGCTTGAAGGGTCAAGTCCCCGGCAAACCCTCTGACGACTTGGCCGAGGGCACCTACCGGAGTATCCTGCGGCAGGCCGGCCTCCAGGAGTCATTTGATGAGCGTCGAAAGCTTGAGCAGCCACGAGGTCGAGCAAGACCGGCAGAGGCAGGTGCGGGAACTGTGCGCCGAATCGGGCGCGGAGTGGATTGAGGGGTATCGGCCCGGCTCGGCCGGCTGCCATGAACTGCTGGATCGGGCGGCCTTGGTGGCAGAGGTCGGGGCGGAACATCTCTCCGTTGAGAATTCTCGAGTCGAAAGCCCGGCGTGAGAGGGGCCACACCATCGACGACGCATTGTTTCCGCTGGATCAACTGCTGCGCCGCAGCCCGCTCTGCCGCGGCTTGAGCGGCCCCGAAATGAGAGCGGTCGTCGACGCTGATCTCCTGCTCGCTGGTCACGCAGCCTTGTTCATTCAGGCGAGTCGGGAGGAAGCTGGTCAACTTCAACGGACTTTCCACTTCCGACGTTTGTGACCGCTGCAACGTGAACTTCGGGTTCCCCGGCGTGCTTCCACCCGACGAATTCCACCTGATCGCCGATGGAGACGATGGCGGCAACTTTCTCGCCTGACTCCGGGGGAAATCGGACTTCCGTTCCATCCTTCAGGGCGATGCCATCGACCTCGCCATCGGGACTCCGGTGAAATTCAGCAACCTCACCACTGACTTTCGTCATCTCCCCGGCCCGCCGCACCGTATTTTCAGCTTTGGGAGCAACCGTTACAGGGGCTTGGTCACTCGTGTCCGATTCTTTCTTGCCCGCTGCCTCTGCGTTTTTTGCATGATAGGCGTCCAGTGCCAGGCGCGCGGAATCTTTTTTCGCTGCTGCATCTCTGAGATGTTGCCTCATTGCTGACTCCCTCATGTGTTGCATTATTTTTGGAACGGGCCATATCTGGGTGTCGCTGGATCCTGGTTTTTTGACGGTTTTTTCGAGCCTGGGCCATGATGAGACCGATCGATCGCGAAGGGGGGCCAGTCGCGGCGCCGAGTGGGTGGCACCGTGGCGGGCGCGCGGAACCTCGCCTGGAGCGTGTGACGGGTTGTGGCGTGATGGCGTCTTCCCGGACAATTCAGGGCGCGGGCAAGGGGCTTGAGGCGGCCATCGCGGGTTGGCGCCGAATCGCCCGCCGCAGGCTGCGGTCCACAACAGGATGACCACGCTCATGCGGTGCAGATACGTTTTGTCCCGTCGTGCGTCTCCTGCCAGACCCGCAGGTTGTGGTCCCTCGCTCGGTTCTTCGACGACAATCGCAGTAGGAACGACCGATCGTGCCGGAGAATCGCACAGGCCAATTCATAGCCCAGGTAGGCCCCAGCAACCCCCTCGCCGAGCCCCCGGCTGGGGGGCTGGGCTGCCCGCGACGATTGCGAGCAAGCCGCCGGGCCACGCGGCGAGTTGGGCTGGTGTGAGCCGATTCCTCTTGTGCTCACGCTTGACCGCCGTTTGGCGTCAGGTAGGATGAACACCAAATGCGGCCCCCCGCGTTTACGCAACCTTCTTAATGCCAACGGGTAAGGTGCGCGATGGCCATGCGGAAACTCAATGCCGAAAGAGCGACGTCGCTTTGTGATAAACCGGCGCCGTCGTTTGATTCGTTGGCGCTGTCAGCCTTGAAACGGTTGTCCGCTGAGATGAACGAGACGGTCCAGGCGACCACGACGCACATTGCCCGGCTCGCTGCTTTCGGCAAAGCACGGTGGGAGGCCACAACGCTCGAACGCAACAGGGCCAGCGCGCACTCTGGGGTAGCTGGGTAAGATAGGCAGGTTGCGCTCGGCGCTCTGATTCTGTAGAACCAACCTCCGTGTGGTGATGTTCTTGTGACTCACGGAGGATGTGCGATGGTGAAG